>Ga0172373_10000126_pt1 | contig 110841 bp, 111 predicted proteins | sample Lak10m_2_FD_114546 | JGI IMG/M metagenome (GOLD analysis project Ga0172373, IMG submission 114546) | Freshwater microbial communities from Kabuno Bay, South-Kivu, Congo - kab_092012_10m | ecosystem: Environmental > Aquatic > Freshwater > Lake | place: Democratic Republic of the Congo...
ATGGTGGAGACGAGGAGGATCGAACTCCCGACCTTCGCATTGCGAACGCGACGCTCTCCCAGCTGAGCTACGTCCCCTGTTTGATCAGTTTAAACCTAGACCGGGTGTCAACGCCACAGACACCTGGCGTTGGCATGCGCCTTGCATTCAAGCCGTGCGTCCAACGGTCGATTCCATCGAGATCGACGGTTGGTTTTTGAAAAAAACGAATGCGAAAGCATGATGAATAAGGCGACAGTGACGAAATTGGTGGTGATCATGGGTCTGCTCATGGTCATCAATGTGGCGGTGCTGGTGACGAGTTTTCGTCACGAGCCGGCAGAGCCTGCCTCTTCGGTGTCGTCCGAAACCCACGAACCCGCCAAAGCAGACCATGACGCGCCCCATGCAGAGGATGCCCACGCTGCTGCCCAGCACGAATCGGCACCCCAACACGAAGCCGACGCCGAGCCGGTGGTGCAAGACCCCGATTACAAAACGCCCTTTTTCACCGGTTATCGCCCGCCGCTCATGGGCAAATGCAAGGTGTTGTTCCGCAAGTTCAAGGACGAGCCCTTGGCCTCTGGCAGCTACAAGGCGTTTGCCTACAGCTACGACGGGGAGTTTGTGGCCTGCGCCTCAACCGTTTCTGAGCAAAACCAACAAGCGGCCGACCGAGTGGCCATCGACGAATGCGAGTCCAACCGCCGCTCGGCGGTGGAGAGTGCGCGTTGCCGCATCTACGCGATTGAGTGAGGCCCAACATGAAGTGCACCCACTGCCAACATGAACTCCCCGTGACGGCGCTGTTTTGCGGCAAGTGCGGCACGCGTGTTCCCGGCTTTGAGTCCGCGGCGAAACCGTCCGAGCCCAATGCCGACGCATCCGCATCGGTGAACGGCACGCCCCCAGCGGGTGCTGACGAGGTGGCAAACACCGCCGCGCCGACGGCCTCCCTTTCCGCAGAGTCCAACTTGATGGAACGCTCCATGGCTGCCCGTGCCGCCCGCTTGTCGGCGGCAGTGGGAGGCGAGCCCGAACCGTCACCCGGCTTGGCTACGGCGCAGTCGATTCAGGCCCAGCAAGCGGCCGCTCGCATTCAGTCTGCGAAATGGGAAGAGCAGCGCCAGACATTGCTTCAAATTCAGTCCACCCTGGTGGCCTTGGCTCAGGCCCAAACCGGCTTGCGCGTCGAGGTGCAAGAGCGCCTCAAGGCCTTGACGGCCGATGTGGATCAGCGCTTGGCGCAAGTGAACGACACCATGCAACCCTCGTTGCGCCTGGAAGCCCAATTGCATCAACTGCAACAGGGTGTTCAGCAAGTGGGCTCCGAGTTGCGCGAATGGCCCAAGCCCCCCGAGATCCCGCAGGCCATGGCCTGGACGGCCACCGATCGCCAGCATTTGGATGCGCAGTTCCAGTCGCATCAGCAATCACTGAGTGAACACCTGCAAGCGCGCCTCCAAGCCTTGGATGTGCACATTAGCGACCATTTCCAAAACCTGGACCAGCAAATCCAAGGCTTGTCCGGCCAATTCGAGGGTCAACTCAACGGCCACGTTCAGCAGCTCGGCCAGCAACTCGATGAGGCATTGAGCCGTCCGGTCGCGCCGACCGAATCGTCCACGCACACCCCAACCGAGCCGCCTTTTCCCGTCTCGCTCAACCCGGCGACCGCCGCTCCCACCGAGGACGTGTTGGACCCACTGGTGAAGCAGTTACAGGCCTTGCGCGATCAGGTGGGCGAGCTCACGCGCGCAGCCGAGGTCTGGACTGCACCGCCAACGAGCGTGCCCGAGGCCTCGGTTGATGCCGAGCCGCCCGCGCCGCAGGTGGATGTGCTTGCTTTGTTTCAGGCGCTCACCCAGCATCTCGACACCGCTTTGGCGCAGCATCGGCAAAGCCTGCATGAAGCTTGGGCGGCCCTGCCAGCGCCGGTGTTGGAATGCCCCGCTGCAGCCACCCCTGCCGCGCCGACGGATCAGCCCGTGCCCATCGACCTCACGGAACTCAAGCAAGAGTTCGACCGGATGGACGGCACCTTGGTGCGCTTGGTGACTTTCCAGACCGAGCAATCGGCGCAAATGACCGATTGGGTGCAAGCGCGACTGAACGACATGGGTCAATCTCTGGAGCAGCAATGGCGCCAGCAGTTGCAAACGCAGGTCGAAGCCCTCACCCAATCGTTGGCCGCTTCGCAGCGGGTGGCGATGCAAAACCTGATCCAAACCCTGAGCTCAGAACAGCAAGCGGTGGCGCAGTTGTTGTTGCAAGCGATTCAAGAAGGAGGTTCGACCTCCAAGATGCAACAGCTCGAACCCCGTCTGGAGAAAAAGCTCGAAGCCTTGTTTGCCGAACCTCATTCGGTTGAGGCCGCACCAGCCAAGCCCGCTGCGGATCAGCCGGCGTCGTCGGGCGAAGAGACGCCCCTGTGGCTCTGGGCGGTGTTGGGAGGTTTCGGGGTCATCACCCTGATTCTGGGTGTGCTCACCACCGTCAACCTGATGGGGCACTGAAGTCACACCGCCATGATCTGTCACGCCTGTCATTACATCAACCCGTCGGACAATGCCTATTGCCAGCATTGCGGCGTGAAGTTGTTTGAGATCGTGACGCACACCGAGGAGCCGTCGCCCACCAAGCCCATGGGGCGGCGCGCCAACACGGTGGACAACATTTCCCTGCGCATCACCCGCTCGGCGTGGTCCTTGCGCTGGAACCTCTGGTTGCCGTTTTTGGTGCTGGCCGCCTTGAGTTGGTGGCGTTGGCACTGGGTTTGGCTGGCCTCGGGCATTGCCACCGCGGGCTTGGTGTGGGCGCTCTACAAGGTTCGCTCGATTCACCGCATCATTGACCAATCCATTCCGGTGGAGCTCATTGGCAAGCAAATCATTGCCTATGGGCCGGCCAACACCCAAGGCGTGTTTCGTGCGCCGCGGGGGGTCTTGTATTTGCTCTCGGAAGGCTTGTATTACAAGTCGTTCAGCAACACCGACGAATACGCATTCGTGCACGTGAACCGGCGAATTGCCCTCACAGCCAAACGGGTAGGGGGCATGGGGTTGTTGAGCGATTGGGATCGTTTTCGCATCACCTACGACTCGGGCGAATCCATCACCTTCACGGTGTTTGGCGCGCAAACCTGGACCTTCCTGATCGCACTCGTTTGCGACGAGCGCTCGGGCGTGGCCACCCATTTGCATTGAGGGCGCGCCGCCGCTGCAGGCTGCTCAAGCCTTGAGGTCGAGGCAGTGAAAGCCGTTGGGGCCTTGCTCAAAGTGGCAGCGCAAGGTTTCACGCACGGTTCGAAAAGCCAGTTCGTCCCACGGGATCTCGTGCGCTTTGAATAGCCGCACTTCCTGGGTTTCGTGGCCAGGGTCGAAGTCCAGGCTCAGCAAGCGCGCCTGGTAAAAGAAGTGCACCTGGCCCACTTTCACCACATTGATCACCGAGAACAAAGGTCCCATTTCAATGTGAGCCCCGGCTTCTTCTTGCGTTTCTCGTGCTGCGCCTTCGGCCAGCGTTTCGCCCAGTTCCATGAACCCAGCGGGCAAGGTCCATTTGCCCAGGCGAGGCTCGATGTTGCGCTTGCACAGCAACACCTGGTCCTGCCACACCGGCACGGTGCCCACCACATTGAGGGGGTTGTCGTAATGCACGGTGTGGCAACTGGGGCAAATGGCCCGCTCCCGCGTGTCGCCATCGTCGGGCAAGCGCCACTGCACCGCCGCGCCGCATTGTTTGCAACAACGGGTGGGGGCGCGGCCAAAGGGGTGCATGGGGTCTAACAATCGGCTTAGGCCATCTTGACGCGCAATTCGGTCAAGCCGCCCACGTTGCCCACGAGTTCATCGCCGGCCACCACCGAGGCGACGCCTTCCGGAGTGCCGGTGTAAATCAGGTCGCCCGGCTGCAATTCCCAGCCTGCTGACAAGTGCTCGATGATCTCTGCCAGGTTCCAGATGAGCTTGTCGATGCTGCTCGACTGGCGGGGCTGGCCATTGACGGTGAGGGTGATGGGCGCGGTTTCAATGCCGCTCACATCGGCGGCCGGGGTGATGGGGCCAATGGGGGCGCTTTGGTCGTAAGCCTTGCCGATTTCCCAGGGGCGGCCTTGTTTTTTCATTTCGCCTTGTAGGTCGCGGCGCGTCATGTCCAGGCCCACGGCATAACCAAAGATGTGGCTCATGGCTTGGGCCGCAGGGATGTTTTTGCCGCCTTTGCCAATCGCAGCCACCAATTCAATTTCATGATGCAGGTCTTTGGTGAGGCTGGGGTAGGGGGCCACGCCCGTGGTGCCCGCGTTCACCACCACGAGGGCATCGGTGGGCTTGAGAAAAAAGAAAGGCGCCTCACGACCAGTGAACCCCATTTCCTTGGCGTGCTCCACATAGTTGCGTCCCACGCAATACACGCGTCGGGCGGGAAACAGTTCGGTGCGGCCCACCACGGGAATGCCAGTGACAGCGGGGGGTGCAAAGAGGTAGCTCATGGTTGCCTTTCAATCGGTTGGAAGTGACAAGAATTCGACGTAGTTTAGGGAAAACCGGGGGATTGACCAGCGACACCTGTCACCCGGGCATGGGGCTATCCTATGCGCATGAAACTGCACAACTACTTCCGATCCTCGTCCTCCTACCGGGTTCGCATTGCCTTGAACCTCAAGGGCTTGCCCTTCGATTACTTGCCGGTGCATTTGGCCAAGGGGGAGCATTTGCAGCCGCCCTTCCAAAGCCTGAGCCCCGATGGCTTGGTGCCTGTCTTGGAAACCGAGGGGCATCGCTTGTCGCAATCGTTGGCCATTGTGGAATTTTTGGAGGAAACCCACCCCAGTCCGGCCTTGTTGCCCACCGACCCTTGGGGTCGTGCCCGGGTGCGCGCCTTGGCCCAAACCATCGCGTGTGAGATTCACCCCATCAACAACTTGCGCATCCTGAAATACCTCACTGGCCCCTTGGGGGCATCCGAAGCTGACAAGCTGGCGTGGATTCACCACTGGGTGACCACGGGGCTCACCGCCGTGGAGCGCATGCTCAGCGACCCGCAAACCGGCGACTTTTGTCATGGCAACCAACCGGGCCTCGCCGATTTGTGTCTGGTGCCGCAGGTGTTCAATGCCCAGCGCTTTGACGTGCCCTTGGCAGCCTTCCCGCAGGTGATGCGCATTCACGACCGATGCCAGGACTTGCCGGCGTTTGCCCAAGCCCATCCGTCGCAGTGTCCCGACGCAGGTTGAGACCGTCATGTCCATCCCCGCGCAATGGCTCAGGCCCGAGGGTTTGCCACTGGGTGTCCACGCTGTGTTCACAACGCGCGAGGGTGGGGTTTCTGCCGCGCCTTGGCAGAGCCTGAACTTGGGTGACCACGTGGGCGATGACCCCCAAGCGGTGGCGCGCAACCGCTCACGGGTCGCGCAAGCCGTTGGTGTGCCCCTGGGCTTCGCGAATCAAGTGCATGGCGTGGCGCTGGCCCCTTGTCCTCGGCCGGGGGAGCCTGCGCCCGAGGCCGATGCTTTATGGACCGACCAACCCGGTTTGGCCTGCGTGATGATGGTGGCCGATTGCTTGCCCGTGCTCTGGAGCGATGACCGGGGCGAGGTGGTGGCCGCCAGCCATGCGGGCTGGCGTGGTTTGCTGGGGCAGGGTGGTGCTGGCATTTTGGAAACCACCTTGGCGGGTTTGCGGGCCTTGCGGCCCCAAGCCCAGTGGCACGCCTGGCTGGGCCCTTGCATTGGACCGCGGGCGTTTGAGGTGGGTGTCGAGGTGAGAGATGCCTTCGTGGCCGATGCGTCCAGTGCCGCTCCCCACTTTCGCCCCAGCCCTTGGCACGTCCACCGCTTCGTGGCGGATTTACCCGGCATGGCCCGCGACCGCTTGGCCCGTTTGGGGGTGCATCAGGTGTGGGGCAACGACGGCAGCGACGACTGGTGCACCGTCACCCAGTCGCAACGGTTTTTTTCGCACCGACGCGAGGGGCAAACCCCTGGCCAACCCACCGGAACCGGCCGCATGGCGGCCATCATCTGGCGTTAATCCTGGGGGGGTGAAGGGGGTGTGGCGGGGGGCTGGGCCCGCTGTTGCTCGGCTTGCAAGGCGCGTTTGCGGCGCAAGGGCGTGGCCATCACGTAAATCACCACCGCCAGGGGAATGGCGCCATAAATCAGCAGCGTGAACAAGGCGCCCAGCCAGGTGCCCGCAGGGCTCACGGCCTCGGCCACCGCCATGAGCAGCGCCACGTAAAGCCAGCCAATCACCACCAAATACATGGGAATCCTCGGAAAAGTTGTGCCATGTCAGCCCCTTGAAAGCGCATTGACCTCATACTGAAGGTTCTGCAGCTCATTATTCCCGGAGTGCGATCACCATGGCCAAAGCCTTCCCATTTCTTCCTTCCATGCCCGAATGGCCAAATGGAGTCACCATTGATCCCCAAACCCTGGAAACCCTGCAAACCGATTATTTGCAGTCGCTCAACCAAATTTGGCAAGGCGGTGCGGCCCCCACAGGCCTGAGCGATCGCCGCTTCAAAGGCGATGCCTGGTCAAATAACCCCATGGCCAGCATGGCCGCCTCGCTGTATTTGCTCAACACCCGCACCCTGATGGCCATGGCCAATGCCGTGGAGGGCGACGCCAAAACCAAGGCGCGCTTGCAGTTTGCCGTCGAGCAATGGGCCGCCGCATCGGCGCCCAGCAACTTTTTGGCCTTCAACCCCGAAGCCATGCAAAAGGCCATTGACACCAAGGGCGAGAGCATCGCGCAGGGCGTGGGCAACATGCTGCACGACTTGCGCCAAGGCCATGTCTCCATGACCGATGAGTCGCTGTTTGAGGTGGGCAAAAATGTGGCCACTTCGGAAGGGCAGGTGGTTTACGAAAACGACCTCTTCCAGCTCATCGAATACAAACCCCTCACGGCCAAGGTTCACGAGCGCCCCTTCCTGCTGATTCCCCCGTGCATCAACAAGTTCTACATCCTGGACTTGCAGCCCGAAAACTCCTTCATTCGCTATGCCGTGGCCCAAGGCCACCGCACCTTTGTGGTGAGCTGGCGCAACCCCGATGAGTCCATGGCGCACACCACCTGGGACAACATCGTCGAAGACGGCGCCATCGAGGCCATTCGTGTGGCCCGCGAAATTGGCGGCGGTAAAACCGCCATCAACGCCTTGGGCTTTTGCGTGGGCGGAACCATCTTGTCGAATGCGTTGGCGGTTTTGGCCGCGCGCAAACAAGACTGGGTCAACAGTGCCACCTTCCTCACCACGCTCATCGACTTCACCCACACGGGCGTGTTGGATGTCTTCATCGACGAGGCCTTTGTCCAATTCCGTGAAATGCAATTCCAGCAGGGTGGATTGATGGCCGGTCGCGACATGGCGTCCACCTTCAGTTTTTTGCGTCCCAACGATTTGGTCTGGAATTACGTGGTGGGCAACTACCTCAAAGGCGAGACACCGCCGCCCTTCGACTTGCTTTACTGGAACAGCGACTCCACCAATTTGCCTGGCCCCATGTATGCCTGGTATTTGCGCAATACCTACTTGGAAAACCGCCTGATTCAGCCCGGCAAGGCCCATGTGTGTGGCGAGGCCATCGACTTGCGCAAGGTGAAGCTGCCGGTCTACATCTATGGTTCACGCGAAGACCACATCGTGCCCATTGAAGGCGCCTACGCATCGACCCAGCATTTGCCGGGCCCCAAGCGCTTCGTCATGGGGGCATCGGGTCACATTGCTGGGGTCATCAATGCGCCGGCAGCCAACAAGCGCTCGCATTGGTTGAGCTCCGCCAAAACCTTTCCGGCCACCCATGCCGAGTGGATGGCCACCGCCAAGGAAAAACCAGGCAGCTGGTGGACGGATTGGAGCCAATGGCTGGCGTCCCATGGCGGCAAGCTGGTGAATGCCCCGCGCCAATACGGGCGAGGTGCTTTCAAACCCATCGAACCCGCGCCGGGGCGCTACGTCAAGGCCAAGGCCTAAGCCGTTGCTAGGCCACGGCTTGTTATGCTGTCCCCATCCTGTGCAAACTGATTAAAGGTATTCCCATGCAAGACATCGTGATCGTTTCCGCTGCTCGCACCGCCATCGGCAAGTTTGGCGGCAGCCTCGCCAAAATGCCCGCCACGGCCTTGGGCAGTTTGGTGATTCAAGAGGTGCTTCAGCGCGCCAAGGTGGACCCAGCCCAGGTGGGCGAAGTGATCATGGGTCAGGTGCTGGCGGCTGGCGTGGGTCAAAACCCTGCCCGTCAGGCGCTCATGGGGGCAGGGGTGCCCAAAGAAGTGCCCGGCCTCACCATCAACGCTGTTTGTGGCTCGGGCCTCAAGGCGGTCATGCTGGCCGCGCAAGCCGTGGCTTGGGGTGACAGCGACATCGTGGTGGCCGGTGGCCAAGAGAACATGAGCGCCTCGCCGCACGTGCTGCTGGGCTCGCGCGACGGCCAGCGCATGGGCGATTGGAAGATGGTCGACACCATGATCGTCGATGGTTTGTGGGATGTCTACAACCAATACCACATGGGCATCACGGCCGAGAACGTGGCCAAGGCCCACGGCATCACCCGCGACATGCAAGACGCCCTGGCCTTGGCCAGCCAGCAAAAGGCCTCGGCCGCTCAGGATGCCGGCAAATTCAAGGTCGAAATCGTGGACGTGGCCATTCCCCAGCGCAAGGGGGACCCGGTGGTGTTCAACACCGACGAATTCATCAACAAAAAAACCAGCGCCGAAGCCCTCTCGGGCCTGCGCCCGGCGTTCGACAAGGCCGGTTCAGTCACAGCGGGCAATGCCTCGGGCATCAACGATGGCGCCGCTGCGGTGTTGGTTATGTCTGCTGCCAAGGCCGCCCAGTTGGGCCTCACGCCTTTGGCGCGCATTGCCGCTTTTGGCACCAGCGGCCTGGACCCCGCCACCATGGGCATGGGCCCGGTGCCGGCCTCGCAAAAAGCCTTGGCCCGCGCGGGCTGGAAAGCCGCCGATGTGGATGTGTTTGAACTGAACGAAGCCTTTGCAGCGCAGGCTTGTGCCGTGAACCGGGCTTTGGACATTGATCCGGCCAAGGTCAACGTCAACGGTGGGGCCATTGCCTTGGGCCACCCCATCGGTGCCTCGGGTTGCCGCATTCTGGTGACCTTGCTCCATGAGATGCAACGCTCGGGCGCCAAAAAAGGCTTGGCGGCTTTGTGCATTGGCGGTGGCATGGGCGTGTCCCTGGCCATCGAACGCTGATTTTTTCTTGGTAACGATTTCAACAGGAGACAACATGAGTCAAAAAATTGCATACGTCACAGGGGGCATGGGTGGCATCGGAACCGCCATTTGCCAAAAACTGGCCAAGGCCGGCTTCAAAGTGATCGCCGGTTGCGGCCCCAGCCGTGACTTCGCCAAATGGCTTGATGAGCAAAAAGCCTTGGGCTTCACGTTTTACGCCTCGGTGGGCAACGTGGCCGATTGGGGCTCGACGGTCGACGCCTTTGGCAAAGCCATTGAAGCGCATGGCCAAATCGATGTGCTGGTGAACAACGCCGGCATCACCCGCGACCGCATGTTCCTGAAAATGACGCCTGATGATTGGAAGGCCGTCATCGACACCAACCTCAACTCCATGTTCAACGTCACCAAGCAAGTGGTGCCTGGCATGGTGGAGCGGGGCTGGGGTCGCATCATTCAGATCTCCTCGGTGAACGGTGCAAAGGGTCAGGCCGGACAAACCAACTACTCGGCCGCCAAGGCTGGCATGCACGGCTTCACCATGGCGCTGGCGCAAGAATTGGCCAACAAAGGCATCACCGTGAACACCGTGAGCCCTGGCTACATTGGCACCGACATGGTTCGCGCCATCAAGCCCGAAGTGCTGGAAAAAATCGTGGCCACCATTCCGGTCAAGCGCTTGGGCACCCCCGAAGAAATCGGCTCCATCGTGTCGTGGCTGGCCGGTGACGATGCTGGTTTCACCACCGGCGCCGACTTTGCCTGCAACGGCGGCTTGCACATGGGCTGATGCCAACGCCTCCTTCCGAACAGCCCGGCCTCGGCCGGGTTTTTTATTGCCCGCTCTTTATAATTCCGCGCTTAGCCTGTGGCCTGTGCCCAGGCACTGACCTGGTCCATTTTCATGAACAAACCCCCTGTCACGGTGGCCGACATTCGGCGCACTTTCCTTGAGTTTTTCGAGCAACGCGGCCACACCGTGGTGGCCTCCAGCCCCTTGGTGCCGGGCAATGACCCCACCCTGATGTTCACCAATTCGGGCATGGTGCAGTTCAAGGACGTGTTTTTAGGCACCGACAAGCGTTCTTATGTGCGCGCCGCATCGGTTCAGGCCTGTTTGCGAGCGGGAGGCAAACACAACGACCTCGAAAACGTGGGCTACACCGCGCGCCATCACACTTTCTTCGAGATGTTGGGCAACTGGTCGTTTGGCGATTACTTCAAACGCGAATCCCTCAAGTGGGCGTGGGAGCTGCTCACCGAGGTCTATGGCTTACCGAAAGACAAACTCTTGGCGACGGTCTACCAGGAGGACGACGAGGCCTACAACATCTGGACCCAAGAGATCGGCCTGCCGCCTGAGCGTGTGATTCGCATTGGGGACAACAAGGGCGGGCGCTACAAGTCCGACAACTTCTGGATGATGGCGGACACCGGCCCCTGTGGCCCGTGCTCAGAAATCTTCTACGACCACGGCCCTCACATTCCGGGTGGCCCACCCGGTAGCCCCGATGAAGACGGTGACCGTTTCATTGAAATTTGGAACAACGTGTTCATGCAATTCGAGATGCATGAAGATGGCACCGTCACGCCTTTGCCCGCACCGTGCGTGGACACTGGCATGGGGCTGGAGCGCTTGGCTGCCATCTTGCAGCATGTGCACAGCAATTACGAGATCGACCTCTTTCAAAACCTGATTCGTGCAGCGGCCCAAGCCACCGGGTGTGCCGATGTCAATTCGCCATCGTTGCGGGTCATTGCCGACCATTTGCGCGCCACGGCCTTTTTGGTGTCCGACGGCGTCATTCCCAGCAACGAGGGGCGCGGCTATGTGCAGCGCCGCATCGTGCGACGCGCCATTCGCCACGGTTACAAGCTGGGTCGCAAAACCCCGTTTTTCTACACCTTGGTGCCCGAGTTGGTGCGACTCATGGGCGACGCCTACCCCAACCTCAAAGCCCAAGCCCAGCGCATTGCCGATGTGCTCAAGGCCGAGGAAGAGCGCTTTTACGAAACCCTGGAAAACGGCATGCAGATTCTGGATGCCGCGCTTGCGGGTGCTGTGACCACTTTGCCGGGTGATGTGGCTTTCAAGTTGCACGACACCTACGGCTTTCCGCTCGACCTCACCAACGACGTGTGCCGCGAGCGCAACGTCACCGTCGACGAAGCTGGCTTTGCCCAAGCCATGGACCGTCAAAAAGCCCAGGCGCGTGCCGCAGGCAAATTCAAGATGGACAAGGCCTTGGACTACACCGGCGCGGGCAACACCTTTGTGGGCTACGACGACTTGACTGCGCAGGCGCGTGTGCTGGCTTTGTATGTCGATGGCACACCCGTGCCTCAGTTGTTGGCTGGACAAACCGGCGTGGTGGTGTTGGACACCACCCCGTTCTATGCCGAATCCGGCGGCCAAGTGGGGGACATGGGGGTGCTGGGCGCCTCGCCCGAGCAAGCTGTATTTGAGGTGCAAGACACCCAAAAAATCAAGGCCGATGTCTTTGGTCACCACGGGGTGGCTCTGGCTCCCTTGGCTGTGGGCGATGCCGTGGGGGCGTGGGTGAATGCCAACGCCCGGGCGGCGACGGTGCGCAACCACAGCGCCACCCACCTCATGCACAAGGCCTTGCGCGAAGTGCTGGGCGACCACGTGCAACAAAAGGGCTCGTTGGTCACGCCCGAACGAACCCGTTTTGACTTTGCCCATCAAGGTGCTTTGTCCGATGAGGAAATTGCCCGCATTGAAGCCTTGGTGAACCAGGAGGTCTTGGCCAATGCGGCGACGCAAGCGCGGGTGATGGACATCGAGTCGGCCCAGAAGACCGGCGCCATGATGCTCTTTGGCGAGAAATACGGCGACACCGTACGCGTGCTCGACATTGGCTCCAGCCGCGAGTTGTGCGGCGGCACCCATGTGCAACGAACCGGCGACATTGGTTTGTTCAAAGTCGTCGACCAATCCAACGTGGCTGCGGGCGTGCGACGCATCGAAGCCGTCACGGGCTTGAATGCACTGGCCCATGCCCGGGAAACCGAAGCTTTGTTGGGTCGTGCCGCAGGCGCGCTCAAATCACCCGCAAGCGAGTTGCCGGCACGGATTCAGTCTGTGCTTGACCAGGTCAAGGCGTTGGAGCGCGATCTGGCCTCGCTCAAGGGCAAGCTGGCCTCGTCGCAGGGCGATGAGCTGGCCACCCAAGCGCACGACATCGCCGGCGTGAAGGTCTTGGCCGCACGCTTGGATGGCGCCGATGCCAAGTCCTTGCGCGAGACGGTCGACAAGCTCAAAGACAAGCTCAAGTCGGCGGTCGTGGTGTTGGCCGCAGTGGACGGCGACAAGGTTCAGATTGCAGCTGGCGTCACGGCCGATGCGATGGGCCGAGTGAAAGCCGGCGAGTTGGCCAATTTCGTCGCTGCACAAGTGGGCGGCAAAGGGGGCGGCAAGCCCGACTTCGCCATGGCCGGCGGCACGCAACCCGCTGGGCTTGGCGCCGCGCTGGATCAGGTGCGCGGCTGGGTGGCCCAGCGCCTCACTTGAGCACGTCGCCCACGCAGACGTATTTGATTTCCACGTAGTCGTCCATGCCGTGGTGTGAGCCCTCGCGCCCCAAGCCCGATTGCTTCACCCCACCAAAGGGCACGTGCTCGGTGGCGAGGATGCCCACGTTGACCCCCACCATGCCGTATTCCAGGTTTTCACTGACCCGGAAGATGCGGCCGATGTCGCGGCTGTAGAAATAGCTGGCCAACCCGAACTCGGTGTTGTTGGCCAAGGCCACGGCCTCGTCTTCGGTCTCGAAGCGGAACACCGGGGCGAAGGGGCCAAAGGTTTCTTCCCGGGCACAGGCCATGTCGGCGCTGGCGTCGGCAATCACCGTGGGCTCGAAGAAAAGACCACCCAAGCGTTTCCCACCCGTGAGCACCCGGCCGCCCTTGGCCACGGCGTCGTCCACATGGCGTTGCACCTTGTCCACGGCAGCGGGCTCGATCAGCGGCCCCTGGTTCACGCCGTCCTCAAAGCCATTGCCCACTTTGGCGGTTTTCACCTTGGCGGCAAATTGTTGGACGAAGTCTTCGTAAACGCCAGACTGCACATAAATGCGGTTGGAGCACACGCAGGTTTGGCCCGCATTGCGGTATTTGCTGGCGAAGGCGCCTTCCACGGCCGAGGCGATGTCGGCATCGTCGAACACGATGAAGGGGGCGTTGCCGCCCAATTCCAGCGACAGTTTTTTCACCGTCGGTGCCGATTGCGCCATCAGGATGCGGCCCACTTCGGTGGAGCCCGTGAAGGACAAGTGGCGAACGACATCGCTGGCACACAAGACCTTGCCCACCGCGATACTGTTGTCGGTGTCGGCCACGATGACGTTGAGCACACCCGGGGGCATGCCCGCGCGCAAGGCCAACTCGGCAGCTGCCAAGGCGGTGAGCGGGGTGAGTTCGGCGGGTTTGATGACCACGGGGCAACCCGCGGCCAAAGCCGGTGCCACCTTGCGGGTGATCATGGCCAGGGGAAAGTTCCACGGGGTGATGGCCGCGCAGACTCCAATGGGCTGCTTCAACACCAGCAACCGGCGGTTGTTGTCGAAGGTGGGCAAGGTCTCGCCGTAGACGCGTTTGGCTTCCTCGGCAAACCACTCCACAAAGCTGGCGCCGTAGGCCACCTCGCCGCGCGACTCCGCCATGGGCTTGCCCTGTTCCGCGGTCATCAAGCGGGCCAGGTCTTCTTGGTTGGCCATGAGCAGGTCGAACCATTGGCGCAAGATCGCGGCCCGCGCTTTGGCGGTGGTGTTGCGCCAGCCGACCCAGGCGGCATTCGCGGCGGCAATGGCCTGTTCGGCGTGTGCGGGGCCCAGGTTGGCGACATTCACCAGGTGTTGACCCGTGGCCGGGTCGTTCACCGCAAACTGCCCGTTGCCGTCCACCCATTGGCCGTTGATCAGGCCTTGGGTTTTGAGCAGGCTGGGGTCATTGAGCAAAGACAGGGGAGAGGTTTTCATGTCCATAAGGGCCTCGCATCGCGAATGAGAAAAACGCCAGTTTGCAACGGGCGGGAAAACTTGTCAGCCGTGGGGGTGACCGTCTGAGCGCTCGAACACCAAATCCCACACGCCATGCCCCAGGCGCAGGCCACGGCGCTCGAATTTGGTCTCGGGGCGGTAGTGGGGTCGGTCGGCATAGCCCGACGGGTGCGGCGATCGGTTGCGCAGCAAGGGCTGTGACTGAAGCACTTCCAGCATGTGCTCGGCATAGGGCTGCCAGTCGGTGGCGAAATGCACATAGCCGCCCGGCTTGATCAAGGTGCACACCGCGGCCAGCCATTCGGGCTGCACCAGGCGGCGCTTGTGGTGGCGTTTTTTGTGCCAAGGGTCTGGGAAAAACAAATGCAGGCCATCCAGGCTAGCGGGCGCCAGCATGTGGGCCATCACCTCCACGGCATCGTGGGCCACGATGCGGATGTTGGCCAGGGACAGGGTTTGAATGCGCATGAGCAAAGCCCCCACACCGGGTTCGTGCACTTCGCAGCACAAAAAACGCGTGTGTGGCAACACCGAAGCAATGTGCGCGGTGGCCTCGCCCATGCCAAAGCCGATTTCCAACACACAGGGTGCATCGGCCAAAGCGGGGTCAAAGGCGGTGTTCCAATCCAGCACTTGGGGCCGAAAAGGAATCACATGCTGGGGGCCGAGTTGGGACACGGCACGTTCTTGCCCCGTGGTCATGCGGCCCGCGCGTCGCACAAAACTGCGGATGCGACGAGGGTGTGCCACCGCAGCCAAAGGATTGGCGACGGTGGCGGGATCGGGAGGGGGGGTGGATTCGGTCATGGGGCAAGGCTGGGCAGAGGTCGCATTCTAGGGTTGTGGGCTCAGCCAGCGGTCGCGCCACGCTTGCACCCAGCTTGCCAGCGCCTCGGCCCGGCTGGCCTGTGAGGAGGCAGGGGGCAAACCCAAACCCAGCGCCGCATCGTTTAGCACCTGCAGGGCATGGTTGGCCTCGATGGAGACGGCGCCGGTTTGTTTGGATAACTTTTGGCCATCGCTGGCAAGCACCAAGGGGCCATGCCAATACACGGGGGGCATCACCGACAAGGCTTGGCACAGCAGGGCTTGTCTGGGGGTGTTGTCGGCCAAATCTTTGCCGCGCACCACATGCGTGATGCCTTGGTCACGATCGTCCACCACCACAGCGAGTTGATAGGCCCAATACCCATCAGACCGACGCACCACAAAGTCGCCCACCTCGCGGGCCACATCTTGGCGTTGTGGGCCGAGGCGACGATCCACCCAGGTGTGCAGACCTGGCGTCACGCGACAGCGCCAAGCCACCCCATCGGCTGTGGGTTTGGCTTCAGGTAAGGGATGGGTGGGCACCGGCGCCGATGCGGTGTCGGGTCGGCACCAACCGGGATAGACCCGCGGTGCATCGGGCGGCAATCCTTTGCTGGCTGCGTGTTGGGCCAAGCGTTGACGTGAACACGTGCAGGGGTAGACCCAGCCGTCCGCGTGCAGCTGGGCCAAGGCCTGGGCATAGGCGTTTGAGCGCTGGGATTGCCACCCCACCGGTTCATCCGAGGTCAGGCCCAGCGCGGCCAGTTGGGCCAGTTGATGCTGCCCCATGTCGGGTGGACAGCGGGGGCCATCGACGTCTTCAATGCGAACCAGCCAGGTGCCTTGGTGAGCCCGCGCATCCAGCCAACTGGCCAAGGCCGTGAGCACGGAGCCGGCGTGCAAGGGGCCCGTGGGCGACGGGGCAAAACGACCGCGATAGCTCAGCACACGGACTCAGCCAGGGTGAGCCCACTCAGAAAGGCGTCTTCCACCCGGTGGCCCAGGTGCCAGTCGCCACACGTGCCCAACTGCAAGGCCTCATCCCAAGTGAACGGAGCCCCCAGCGCTTGGGTGGTGAGGGCGTAGCGCCACAAATGGGCTTGGGCCCAGTAGGGGCGCGTTCGAATGCCAGTGAGCTGGGCGAAGGCTTGGGAGAGTTTCACCAGTACCCGTTCAGGGTCGTCGGCCAAATGCTCGCGTGACCATTCGGGGTTGGCGTGCACCGTCCAACGCTCCGTGGCACCGCGCAGGGGTTTGGAGGACTCGCGGGCCAGCCAGCTGATGCGGTGATGGGTGCTTTGGGCCGCGTTCCAGTGCGGGCCCCATTGCTTCACTTGGGCTTGACTGGCCTGCGGAAACGCCAACATGGCCGCCCAGCAGGGCTGCAGCTGCACCCGGTCCAAGTCGGCCCGGCTTTGCGGCATGGGCATGTGGGCAGTCGAGGCATCGAGCAATTGGGTGGCTTGAGGGGCGGGCAGGGCCAAGATCACCCCATCGAAGGCTTGCGGCCAAGCCTGACCCGCCACGGTCAAACGCCAGGGTTGAGGCGCTGAGGCCTCGTGGGCCAGTTCTTCTACGCGGGCATGAAGTTTCAAGTGGCCCGCCGTCAACAAGGGTTGGGCCCAGTGGCGCACCAAATGGTTCATGCCCGGGGTGCCGACCCAGCGGTAATCGGGGCTGGCGGTGACTTCAATTTTCCGACCCAAGGCGTCCAGCACCCGCACACCAGCGACGCTCCAGGCCCGGTGGTGATCCAAGGTGCCCGGCACTTGGCCCAAGGCCGTGGCAAAGCGTGAGTCGCGGACCGTGAAAAATTGGGCCCCATGGTCGAAGCTGCCATGGTCACTCTGGCGGGTGGCCATGCGCCCAGAGGCCCCCGCGCTTTTTTCAAACACGGTGACCCGATGGCCTGCTTTCCACAAGGTGCGTGCGGCGGTGATGCCGGCCATGCCCGCGCCCACAATGGCCCAATGGCGAGTGCTCATGTTGGTTCTCCTGGAGGATGTGGCAAGCCCAGCAAGGCCGCCTGGGTGACGGGTTGGTTCAATTGTTGCAGCCACCAATCCAAGGCCAGGCCACGCGCCTGACGCGGGGTGGACATCCAGGCGCAGCTGAGCTGAACGCGGCGGGGGTTGCGGGTGGTTTGCATGAGTCGAAGTTGGCCACGGGCCAGGGCCGACTGGATGTGCGGCAAGGGCAGGTGGCCCACACCCAAGCCACGAATCTGGGCATCGATCTTGTCGGCCATGCTGTCGACCGTCAGCACCGCTTGCCCCGGCAGCAGGCCCACGGTGACTTCCAGCCCCAAGGGGGCGGTGTCGGCCACGGCCACGGCCCGGTGTTGGGCGATGTCTTGGTCGGTGAGCGGCTCGGGGCAGGCGGCCAGGGGGTGATGCGGGGCGACTGCAAAACCAAACGCCAGCAAGCCCAGCGGCTGGTGGGCCACACGGGTCAGGTCTCCCGTTTCTTGTGACACGCCAATGGCCAAGTCGGCCGTGCCTTGGTGCAGGGCCGCGAGGGTGCCGTGCAGGGTTTCGTGTCGAAAGCGCAAGCGGGTGGGCGCCCCCAGTTCATCGAAGCGTTGACACAAATCGAAGATGACCGATTGGTGAATCACCGAGTCAATGGCCAAGGTCAGCTGGGATTCCCATCCGGTGGCGATGCGTCGCACGCGGCTGGACACGGCGTCGAGGTCACTCAGGATGCGGCGCGCTTCCACCAACAGGGCTTGGCCGGCTGGCGTCAGGCGGGCCTGCCGGCTGGTTCGGTCAAACAACAGCACGTCCAAGGCCTCTTCGAGTTGCCGAACCCGGTAAGACAGGGCGCTGGGCACTTGGCCCAAAGCGCGGGCCGCACCAGCAAAGCTGCCGAACCGGTCGATGGCATCGATCATGGCCAGGGCATCGGGCGTGAGGATGTCGCGGGGCAATTGCATGATCGATCAAAAATTTTGAATGCTGTGGTCGTGGTCATTGTCGCAAGCCTGGGGCACTTGCGCCTAGAGTCTCGTCTGAACCCATTGAACCTCAGGAGACCGACATGATGCAACTGCGACGCAGCGCTGAGCGCGGGTATGCCGACCACGGCTGGCTCAAGTCCTTTCACACCTTTTCGTTTGCAGGCTATCACGACCCCCGATTCATGGGGTGGGGCAATTTGCGCGTGATCAATGAAGACCGCATTGCACCGGGCACCGGTTTTGGCACGCATGGTCACCAAAACATGGAAATCATCAGCTATGTGCTCAGCGGTGAATTGGCCCACCGAGACAGCATGGGCCACGTGCAGTCCATTCCGCCGGGCGAAGTTCAGCGCATGAGCGCGGGCTCTGGGGTGACGCACAGCGAGTTCAACCACGCTCAGGGCCAAACCACCCATTTTTTGCAAATCTGGATTCTTCCCGATGTGGCGGGAGTCGAGCCGTCCTATGAGCAAAAACGATTCGACGACGCCCAAAAGCGCGGCCAACTGTGCCGCGTGGTGGACGGCCAGGGCCGAGACGGAGCCTTGCGCATGCATGCCGATGCCAGCGTGTGGGCCGGGTGTTTCGATGGCGATGAGTCCGCGGTGCTGAAAGATTTGTCATCCCGCCACGTGTGGGTGCAGGTGGTGCGTGGCAGCTTGCAAGCCAATGGTCACAACTTGGACACGGGCGATGCGCTCATGATGAAGGATGAGGCCCAGCTGGTGCTGGCCAACGGCCAGGATGCTGAAGTCCTGATTTTTGATTTGAAACCGATGTTGAACTAAGGAGAAACGCATGACATCGATCGTGGTGGTTTATCACTCTGGGTATGGGCACACGGAACGCGTGGCCCAGTTTGTCGCGGATGGCGCGCAGGGCGAATTGATGCCCATCAACGCAGAAGGCGAATTGAGCGAGGCCGATTGGGCTCGACTCGATGCGGCCGACGCCATTGTGATGGGCTCGCCGACCTACATGGGCAGCGTCTCTTGGCAATTCAAGAAGTTTGCCGATGCCACCTCCAAGCGTTGGTTCACCAGCGCCTGGAAGGACAAGCTGGCAGGTGGGTTCACCGTGTCGGCCAACCTGAGTGGCGACAAGCTCTCGACCTTGCAATATTTCATGACCCTGGCCATGCAAAACGGCATGATTTGGGTGGGTCAGCCGCTGATGAACGATGGGCAAGTGAACCGCTTGGGCTCCCACTCTGGGGTCATGGCGCAAGTGGGGCCGACCCAGCCCGCCAGCGACCTGCCCGAGGGCGACTTGGAGACGGCGCGTCGCTACGGCCAGCGCCTGCGCGAGATGGCTGAGCGCTTCAAGCGCTGATGGGGTGGGGCGCGAGGTCGACGCCCAAGGCCTCGCGCTCGTCAAACACGAAGCAAGTGCCTTCGTAATGGTCGGTGCCGACTTCTTCGAAATACTTCAGGATGCCGCCTTCAATTTGATAGACGTGCTCCAAGCCGAGATCGCGCATGAAGATGGCGGCCTTTTCACAACGAATGCCCCCCGTGCAATAGGTGATGACGGTGTGCTGTGACAAAGTTTGGGCATGGTCGCGCACCGCTTGGGGGAACTCGCTGAATTTGCTGAGGTGCCAATTCACCGCTTGGCGAAATCCGCCATAGCTCACTTCAAAATCGTTGCGGGTGTCCAGCACCATGACCGGTCGTCCTGCATCGTCATGGCCTTGAGTCAGCCAGCGTTGCACCACCTCAGGCGCAATGGCGGGGGCCCGACCGGATTGCGGCTGAATGGTGGGTTCATTCATGCGAATGATTTCTGCCTTGACCTTGACCAACATCTTCCGAAAAGGCACGGCATCGGACCAACTGTCTTTGGTGGGCAAATCGGCAAAGCGCGGGTCTTGCCGCAACTCAGCCATGAAGGTTTGAACCGCAGGCCCCGGTCCAGCCAAAAACAGGTTGATGCCTTCGTGGGCCAGGAGGATCGTGCCCTTGAGCGCCAAGTCGTCGGCCCGCGCCTTGAGTTGGGTTTTCAAGCCCTCAGGGTCATCAATGGAGACGAAGCGGTAGGTGGAAATGTTGAGGATGTCGGCCATGCTGGGATTGTAAAAACATCGACAGCAGGGAACCCGTGAAGCAGGTTTGAGAAGCTCAGGCCTTCCACCATTCTTGGTTGAACCACTTGAAGCCCTGCCGCAACATGGCTTCGTGGGCGCTTTCGGGTTCGGTTTCGAAACAATGGCCGGTGTAAAGCCACTTTTCTTCTTCGGTCAGGGCGCCATCGTTTTGCAAATACACAAAGTAGGTGCTGCCGATGCGGTGAACCTTGAAAAACTCAGCGACCAGGGAGTCGGGGTTGGCGCGGGTGTAAATCTCATCTTCGGCCACCGGAGCGTGTTCGGTGGCTTTGCTGCCAGTCTCTGGGGGTTCTTCCATGTGGGGCAGGGCCGATGAGGTGCCCAGCCTTTCAGCGGGCGGGTTGCTGCAGGTTGAAGGAAACCATGGAGGACAAGGTTTCGAAGTGCGCCAAGGCTTTGTCGGTGGGGTGCAAAAACTTGGTTCGGCGGTCGCTGCCCACATGCTGGGTGTCGATCAAACCGGCCTCACGCAGGGTGTCGAGTTTGCGGTGCAAGGTGGCAGGGGACCCCAAATCGACCAAAGCCATGGCTTCGCTCACGGTCATGGGTTTGTCATCCACCGCGCGCAAGGCGATGATCTCTAGCAAGCGCATGGACACCAAATCTAACTCGGCCAAGCCTTCTTTTTGATCCAACGAATGGATGAGGTTTTTGAGTCGCAAGTAAAACTGAGTGGCATTCATGGCCGGACTCCTGATCAACATGAAAATTGATTTTAGTGGGTTTTGTGTATACCGTTTGAAAAAAACCTGACATTCAGCGACCTGCTTATTCGAAAGGGTGGTCAGCCTGCGCGTCTCAAATTGAGATTTGTTGGGCGTTTTTTTGAATCTCGGATTATTTTCGACTAGCCTAGCTAACCGTGAAGCCACACCATCAAGCCCCTTGACTCGCATGGATGCTCAGACACGCAAGCCCACCGATTGGGCCTTTGTGATCATCGCCACCTTGGCCTCTGGCCTGTTGTTTGTGTTGTTTCACCGTTTCAATGCGTGGCTATTCAGTGCCGTTGAGTTCAGCCACCAGGTCAACTGGGTGTTTTTGCCCAGCGGCTTGCGCCTCATTCTGATCCTGTTGCTCGACAAATGGGGGGCTTTGGGCATTGTTTTGGGGGGGTTCTGGTTGTCTGCCGACGCCGAAGACTTCGAGTGGGATCATCTCGTCAGCCCCATTTTGTCAGGTGGGGCGCCCTACGTCGCTTATTTGGGGATGAAAACCTGGCTAACCCGGCTTGAGGACGGCCAGGCAGAGCCTGCTCAGACCCCGCGTTGCTTGGTGGACGACGATTTGTCGGGCTTGACCCCGGCTTGTTTGGTCAAGCTGTCCACGGGTTTTGCTTTGGTGAGTGCCACTGCTCACCAGGTTTGGTTCGCTTTGGATCAGTCCGACTGGGGCTCGCTGATGGGCTGGGTGCCCATGTTCGTGGGCGATGTGCTGGGCAATCTCATCATGTTGAGCCTGTTGTGGCTGGCCATTCAGGCTTTGCTCAGACGGGGCAAGCCCTCCAATTGAAATGCCCCACAGGGCTCATCGAATGGTGCGGTGGCATTCGTTGCGGTTGTCCGGATCCTTGATCTGATCGCAGGCCGCCTTGTTGTGCTGCACCACCGCCAGACAAAAATATTTTTGATCTGCCTTGGGAATGCGTTCGCAGCGTTTGGGGTCTTTGTCTCGAATCGCTAAGCAACGGTTGGTGTGCTCGGCATTTTTGAGGCCCTCGCAGGGCTTGAGCTGGGCTTGAACTGAACCCGACCACACGCCCAGCAAACCCATCAGGAGCGAGGGCAGCAGCCAGCGATGGACAGGAACGGTGTTTTTCATGGAACAGCACATGAACTGGACCCGCAAATTGTGCCCAGACTGATGTTCAAAGGGAAGAGGTGACGAGCCTTAACCCCGGCACTGGCTCTGCAGTTAGGGCTGCTGGGTTCCCCCCCTGACCCGGTTGGCTGCTTCACCATGCGGGAAGGCCCGTCGGGACTCATTGTAGGGGAGGGCCAACTGGCCTGCTCAGGTGTTCTTAGAATGTGGGCATGACCCAACTCGTGCTGGCCCGTAAATATCGCCCCAAGGTGTTCTCCGCCTTGGTGGGGCAACCGCATGTGGTCAAGGCCATCACCAATGCCCTGCAGACCCAGCGCCTGCACCATGCGTATTTGTTCACGGGCACGCGCGGCGTCGGCAAAACCACCATCTCCCGCATTTTGGCCAAGTCCCTCAATTGCGAGGTGGGCGTGACGGACCAGCCGTGTGGCGTGTGCGAGGCCTGTGTGGCGATTGATGCGGGCCGCTTCCCCGACTACATCGAGCTCGATGCTGCATCGAATCGAGGCGTGGATGAAATTCAACAGTTGCTCGACCAATCGGTGTACCGGCCGGTCCAAGGGCGCTTCAAGGTCTTCATGATCGACGAGGTGCACATGCTGAGCAACCACGCGTTCAACGCGATGCTCAAAACCCTGGAAGAGCCCCCCGAGCACCTGAAGTTTGTGTTGGCCACCACCGACCCACAAAAGGTCCCGGTGACGGTGTTGTCGCGCTGCTTGCAGTTCAACCTGCGCCCCATGGCGGCCGACACCGTGTTTGATCATTTGCAAAAGGTGCTGGCCGATGAAGGCATGAGCGCCGACGATGAAGCCTTGCGCATCTTGGCTCAAGCCGCGCGCGGCTCCATGCGCGATGCCTTGTCGCTCACCGATCAAGCCATTGCTTATTGCGCCCAGCAGCTCCATGCGGCTGGCGTGCGCGACATGCTGGGCATGGTGAGCCAAGAGCCGGTGTTGGCCCTGTTCAAGGCCCTGTTGCAGGGGCAGGCCGCCGAGATGCTCGACATCCTCACTGCCTTGCGTCAGCAAGGGGTTTCGGCCTTGTCCATCTTGGATGAAATGGTGGACCTCACCCACCGCATGGCCGTGGCACAAGCCACTGGCCTGGCCCATGACCCCTCCGACCCTCACCCCCTGGCCGAGCGTTTGCTGGCTTTGGCGGCCGAGTGGCCTGCGGATGACCTGCAGTTGCTCTACAGCCTGTGTTTGCATGCGAGGTCGGAAAACGGTTTGGCGCCCGATGAGCATGCCGCCTTGTCCATGGCCTTGTTGAGGTTTCTGGCGTTTCGACCCGCCGAGGCTGAAAAAAAAAGCCCTGAATTAGCCCAAACCCTGCCGGTGATCGAGGTTCAGGCCCCAGCGCTGGTTGAACCTGAACGCGAAGCGTCAACAGGCTTGGCCAGCAACCCCTTGCCTTCGGGCGATGCTTGGTTTGAACAGGTTGAGCAGTTGTTGAACCGACAAGCCATTCAAGCCCTGACCCGAGAGCTCGCCCTCAATTGCCAGTGGTTGGGCGAGGACGAACAGGCCTGGCTGTTGCGCACCGACAAGTCCGCCCTCAACACCCAGGCCAACCGTGAGCGCTTGCAATCGGCCCTGGCCGAGTTGGGCCACGCTGTCACGTTGCGCATTGAAGTGGGCCCGGTCACCGACACCCCCGCCTTGCGATTGGCCGCAGAGCAAGCCCGGCGCTTGGAGCAAGCGCAATCGCAGGTCTTGTCAGACCCGTATGTGCAGCGCCTGATGCGAGAATTTGGCGCTCAAATCGTGCCTGGAAGCATTCAACCCCCAAGGAAAGACTTATGTTCAACAAAGGACAACTCGCCGGCCTCATGAAGCAGGCCCAAGCCATGCAGGACAACCTGCGCAAAGCCCAGGACGAGCTCAAAACCATCGAAGTGTCTGGTGAATCCGGTGGTGGCATGGTCAAGGTCACCCTGACTTGTGGTCACGAGGCCCGTCGGGTGGAGCTGGACCCTTCCGTGATGGATGACAAAGAGTTGTTGGAAGACTTGTTGGTCGCCGCCTTCAATGCCGCCGCCCAGCAGGCTGAGCAACTCAGCCAGGAAAAAATGGGCAAATTGACGGGAGGCATGCCTGGCTTGCCAGGCGGCCTCAAGCTGCCGTTCTGAACCGCACCATGAACGCGGCACCTGCGCTGGACGCCTTGGTAGAAGCCCTCAAAGCCTTGCCTGGCGTGGGTGCGCGCAGTGCCCAGCGCATGGCCTTGCATTTGCTCGAACGGGATCGACCGTCGGCCCTTGCCTTGCAGGCCGCCATTGCGCGTGCCCTCGATGAGGTTCGCCATTGCCAGCGGTGCAACACCTTCACCGACCAACCCGTGTGCGCCACCTGTTTGGACGACAGCCGGGATGCCACCCGCTTGTGTGTGGTCGATACCGTTTCGGATTTGTCGGTCATTGAGCGCACGGGCACCTACCAAGGGCACTATTTCGTGCTGATGGGGGCGCTCAACCCCTTGCAGGGCGTGAGCCTGGACGACACGGGGCTCAAGGCCTGCATCGATCGCGCCAGCGATGGTCGGGTGCAAGAGGTGATTGTGGCCACCGGCTTTCATGCCCAAGGTGAACTCACCGCACATGCCCTGACCACCGCTTTGAAACGACGCGGGGTGCAAGTGACCCGCCTGGCGCGAGGGGTGCCGGTGGGTAGCGAGTTGGAGTTTGTCGACCTGGGCACCATCGCCCATGCGTTGTTGGATCGACAGCTTCGTTGAGGCGCTGACTGTCGCTCAAGTTCCGTTTTGCGGGAACATCCTAATGGGGCTGGGGAACCGGCTCTTCTAAGCTTCTGCCATCTAACGAGCAGGAGCATTTGATGTCACATCCCATTCAACGACGAACCTTCAATCAGTGGCTGGTGGCTTCCACCGCAACCGTGGCAGCCCCTTGGGTTCATGCAGCCCAGAAGCTTGAAAAGCCCACGGTGTCGTTGGCGGTGGGCGGTAAAGGTGCCTTTTACTATTTGCCCCTCACGATTGCCGAGCAACTCGGCTATTTCAAAGACGAAGGTGTGGAGCTGAAGATCAGCGACTTTGCGGGTGGCTCCAAAGCATTGCAAGCCGTGGTGGGTGGCTCGGCCGATGTGTGCTCAGGCGCTTACGAACACACCATCAATTTGCAGGCGCGCAACCAATTTTTCCAATCCTTTGTGCTGCAAGGCCGGGCCCCAGCCATTTCCTTGGGGGTGTCCACGAAAACCCTCCCGAACTACAAAAGCGTGAAAGACCTCAAGGGCAAAAAAATTGGGGTCACCGCGCCGGGCTCTTCCACCAACATGGTGGCCAACCTCATCCTGTCCCAAGCGGGCATGAAGCCCACCGATGTGAGCTTCATCGGTGTGGGCACCTCGGCCGGGGCCTTGTCGGCTCTTCGAAGCGGCCAAATTGACGCCATCTGCAACATCGATCCGGTGATCACCATGCTCGAACAAAAGGGCGACATTCGCATCATCACCGACACCCGAACCCTCAAAGGCACGCGCGAGGTGTTTGGCGGCAACATGCCTGCAGGCTGTTTGTATGCCCCCTTGAAGTTCATTCAGGAGAATCCCAACACCACGCAGGCGCTCACCAACGCCATGGTGCGAGCGCTCAAGTGGCTGCAAACCGCTGGTCCTTCCGACATCATCAAGACCGTGCCTGAAAACTACCTCTTGGGCGACCGTGCCTTGTATTTGGCGGCCTTCAACAATGTGCGCGAAGCGATTTCACTCGATGGCGTGGTGGCTGCCGACGGCCCCAAAACCGCCTTGAGCTCTTTGTCGAGCTTCAACCCCAAAGTGAAGTCGGCCTCGATTGACTTGTCCAAAACCTACACCAACCGGTTTGCGCTGCAGGCGAAGAAGCAATTCAAGGCCTGAAAGCAGACATGACGGCAGCTGTGACGTTTGACCGGGTGAGCTGTGCCTTTCGCAGCAACACCGGTGTGGGTTCGTATTTGGCGGTGTCCGACACCTCGTTCGAGGTGGGCGAGGGCGAGTTTGTCTCGGTGGTGGGCCCCACGGGGTGTGGCAAGTCCACCTTGCTCAACGTCGCCGCCGGGTTGTTGGCGCCATCGTCGGGTGAAATCCGAATCGGTGGACAGGTTTTGAACGGGATCAACACCCGAGCGGGCTACATGTTCCAAAGCGAAGCCCTCATGCCTTGGCGCACCGCCTACGACAACGTCAAGCTGGGTCTGGAATACCGCGGTCTCTCCGATGCCGAGGCCCACCCCTTGGTGATGTCGTGGTTGGAGCGCGTGGGCTTGGCTGGCTTTGAAGACCGTTACGTGCACCAACTCTCGGGGGGCATGCGCAAGCGCGTGTCCTTGGCGCAGACCTTGGTGCTCGATCCCGACATCATCCTCATGGATGAGCCCTTTTCAGCCCTGGACATTCAAACCCGACAGCTGATGGAAAACGAAGTCCTCGATTTGTGGGCGGCCAAACGCAAAGCGGTGTTGTTCATCACCCACGACCTCGACGAAGCCATTGCCATGAGCGATCGGGTGGTGGTGCTGTCGGCAGGGCCTGGCACCCACCCCATGGGGGACTTCGTCATCGATTTGCCACGCCCGCGCGATGTGGCTGAAATTCGCACCAACCCGCGTTTCATCGCGTTGCATGCCCAAATTTGGGATGTGTTGCGTGAAGAGGTGCTCAAGGGCTACGCCCAGCAACGACGCAAAGGGGCCGACGCATGAGTGCCAGCCCTCACACCACCGCCCGCATGCGCCTGTATCAGTTGGGTTTGTTGTTGATCTTGTTGCTGGGCTGGCAATGGGCTTCTCGCAACGAGCAAGTGGCATTTTTCATTGGTGAGCCCATTCAAGTGATGGGCCGGATTTGGTCTTGGTTTTTGCCCATCGACATTGCCGCCAATGCGTTGTTCCCCGAAGGATTGACTGGGGCCGCTGACATTTACCCCCATCTGGGCGTGACCCTGCTGGAAACCTTGCTGGCGTTTGGCCTGGGCACGGTGGCGGGCATGGGCTTGGGTTTGTGGCTGGGCTTGTCGCCCACAGCCAGTGCCGTGCTGGACCCCTTCATCAAGGCCGCCAACTCCATGCCGCGAGTGATCTTGGCGCCCATTTTTTCGCTGTGGTTTGGCTTGGGCATTTGGAGCAAGGTGGCCTTGGCGGTGACCCTGGTGTTTTTCATTGTGTTTTTCAACGTCTACCAAGGCATTCGTGAGGTGAGCCCGGTGTTGATTGCCAATGCCCGCATGTTGGGCGCCCGCAAAGACCAACTCTTGAAAACCGTTTATCTGCCCAGCGCCACCAGCTGGGTGTTCTCCAGCTTGCACACGTCGGTGGGTTTGGCGTTTGTGGGGGCTGTGGTGGGTGAATACCTGGGCTCAGCCCAAGGCGTGGGCTACTTGATTCTTCAGGCCGAAGGCACTTTTGATGTCAACACCGTGTTTGCCGGCATTGTGGTGCTCACGGTGTTCGCGTTGGTGCTGGATGCAGCTGTGGGCCGGATTGAAAGCGGGCTGATGAAGTGGCAGCCCAAGACCAGCCAGACTGAAAAAATCTAGGCCAGCCTCAGCGTTGGTTGGACCGCTTTTTGTTGGTATTTTTCGCAGCCTGCTTTTTCGACGCCACTGCAACGCCGGGGTTGGCCACCAGCAGCTTTTGGCCTGCTCGCAAAGAACGGGCGTCTTTGAGGTGGTTCCATTGCAGCAATTGCTTGACGCTCACCCGATGACGTCGGGCAATGGCGCCCAGGGTTTCGCCGCGCTGCACCACCACCACCCGATGGCTGGCGTTGTATTCGGGCATGAGGTTGATCTGCCCGGTCTCGGCAATGCGCTCGCTCACATCGGCAGACTGTTGGGTTCGCGGCACCACCAAGGCCGAGCCTTTGCGAATCACGGTGTTCTTGGGGATGTCGTTGACTTCACGCAGTTGCGCCTCGCTCATGTGGACCAGCTTGGCGGCATCTGCCGTGCGCAAGTTTTTGGGGGCGATCCAGACGGTCCAGGTGGCCAAGGGGCTGGCGTGGGTTTTGATGTTTTTCTGGAAGATCTCGGCGTTGTCCCATGGCAGCAGCAGGTTGTCGGTGACGGCCCCCATGAGCAAGGGACGCTTGGCTGAGGGGTTGAGCTGGCGGAACTCCTCCACCGTCAGGCTGGCCAATTCGGCGGCTTTGGCCACGTCGATGTCGAAGTCCAGGGGAATGGTCTGGAAATACGGGTGGTTTTTGATGACCCGCAATTGAATCCCAAAGCGATCGGGATGCGCAATGATGTTTTTGATGGCCTGAAACTTGGGCACGTAATGGCGGGTTTCGTTGGGCATGCGCAAGTCTTCATAGCCCGTGCCTTTGCCGCGCTTGCGGTTGTAGGCCTGAGCGCGCGACACATTGCCTTCGCCCCAGTTGTAGGCCGCCAGGGCCAAATGCCAGTCGCCAAACTGGTTGTAGAGCTTTTGCAGGTAGTCGAGTGCGGCGCGGGTGGAGGCCATCACGTCCAGTCGATCATCCCGGAATGCGTTTTGGGTGAGGTCGAAGTTTTTGCCCGTTTTGGGCATGAACTGCCACATGCCGCTGGCTTTGGCGCGTGACAAGGCTTCGGGGTTGAAAGCGCTTTCGATGAAGGGCAGCAAGGCCAATTCCAAAGGCATCTTGCGCGCTTGCACTTCCTCGACGATGTAGTAGAGGTAGCGGTTGGCGCGGTCCGTCATGCGTTCGATGTAGTCGGGCTGGCGGGCATACCAGCGCTCGCGCTCGCGCACCAAGTTGTTGTCGAGGTCGGGCATGGCAAAGCCTGAGCGCATGCGCTCCCAAATGTCATTGGGCAGGGCCACTGGGGTGACGGGCGTCAGGCTGGCTGGGCTGGCCTCGATGGGTTTGAGCGGGCCATCGCCCAACACGGGAATCGGGGTGTCGGCAGGCACGGTTTGCGCCGCAACGACGGCGGGCTGTTCCGCTGGCGCTGGGGTGGGTGCACCGCTGACAGGCCCGGTGACGGAAGGGGGCAGGGTGGCACAGCCCGCTAAAGCGAGGGTCAGACAAATTGCCAGTCGGTTCATTTGAATTGATTTTTCCATTCGCGCAGCGAGGCCAGCACGGCCTCGGGAGTGTTTGCGGGTTCGCCACGCTGCTGAATCGCTTGGATCACATCGGGTTGGCGCACCCTCAAAAAGGGGTTGATCTCGCGCTCCGTTTGCAGGCGAGCGGGCAAGGTGGGTTGCTGTTGTTCCCGCAGCGTTTGGCAAGCCGACGCGTAGTCCTGCAATGCCGGGTTGTGGGGCTCAACGGCCAAGGCGAAACGCAAGTTGCTGAGGGTGTATTCGTGGGCACAACACACGCGGGTGTCATCGGGCAGGGCGGCCAGGGTGTCCAGCGAGGCCAGCATTTGGGCCGGTGTGCCTTCGAAGAGTCGGCCACATCCGGCGGAAAACAAGGTGTCACCACAAAAGAGCAGGGGGGCTTGGTTTTCGGGTCGAACCACATAGGCCAAGTGCGCCGCGGTATGGCCCGGAACCCACAGCACGTCGGTGTCAGCGCCCAGCACCTGGAGGGCCTCACCACCGGCGAGGGCTTGATGGGGAAAGGGGTAATCGTCGAGGCTGGGCGCGTAGACGGTGGCAGGGCCTTGGGTCAGCAAGGTTTCCACGCCGCCCACGTGATCGGCATGGTGGTGCGTGACTAGAATCGCCTTCAAATTCAGCCCCCGCTCCGCGAGCACGTGTTGCACGGGGTGGGCCTCACCGGGATCGATCACAACGGCGTCAGGGCCATGATGAAGCAACCAGATGTAGTTGTCTTGAAAAGCGGGAATGGCGAGCAGCTGCATGAGTGAGCCCATTATAGAAATGCAAGATTCGGGTTCGGTTTGGTCTCGCCCCTTGGGGCAGTCCTACTTGCAATGGGCGCAAACGCAACTCGATCAGTCGGTGGTGGACTTGTTTGGCTACCACGCCATTCAGCTGGGCTTTCCCGAGCTGGATGCTTTGCGGTCCAGCCGCATCCAGCACCGGTGGTATGCCCACACCGAAGCCAGCCCCCTGCAGGCCTTTGCCCCGCCTTCGTTTCTCGATCGCCCCGATGCCGTGGCGTGGATGGACTCCACCGCCTTGCCCTTGGCCCCCCAAAGCCTCGATCTGGTGGTGTTGCCCCACACCTTGGAACTCAGCCATGACCCGCACCAGACCTTGCGCGAGGTGGAGCGGGTGCTGGTGGCCGAGGGCAAAGTGGTGATTCAAGGGTTCAACCCCTGGAGCCTGTGGGGCTGGCGACAACAGCGCAGCCGTTGGTTGACGCGCATGGGTGTGGGTGAGGTGTTCATGCCCGATCATGGCGAGTGGTTGGGCATCAAGCGGGTACGCGATTGGTTGCACTTGCTGGGCTTTGAGGTGCAAACCAGCGCCTATGGCGTGTATCGCCCGGCTTGGGAGTCGGCGCAGTGGCTGGCGCGAACCGAGTGGATGGAGCGAGCCGGGGACCGGTGGTGGCCCTTTGGCGGCGCCGCCTACGCCTTGGTCGCCATCAAGCGGGTGCGTGGCATGCGCTGGGTCAAGCCCATCTGGCGGCGTAGCCCAGCCCGCGGCCGTCGCGCGGTCACCAGCCTGAATTCAACCGGCGCGCACCGTCACAACCCAGGCCAGGCCTTGGGTCAGGGCGTGCCTCAACGAAAGACGTGATGAAAGCTGTCGTCATTTACACGGATGGGGCTTGCAAAGGCAACCCGGGCTTGGGCGGTTGGGGTGCCGTGCTGCAATCGGGCGAACACGTGAAAGAGCTCAAGGGCGGCGAGCGGGACACCACCAACAACCGCATGGAACTCACGGCGGTGATCCAAGCCTTGCAGGCCTTGAAGCAGCCTTGCGACGTGACGGTGTACCTCGACAGCGAATACGTTCGCAAAGGCATCACCGAGTGGATTCAGGGCTGGAAGGCCAAAGGCTGGAAAACGGCCAGTAAACAGCCCGTAAAGAATGCGGATCTGTGGCGGCAATTGGACGATTTGGTGGCATCCTCTGGCCACCGCATTGATTGGCGCTGGGTCAAGGGTCACGCAGGAGACCCCGGCAACGAGCGTGCCGATGCACTGGCCAACGAAGGCACCCTGCTCGCCTGATAAATTCGCACGTCGCTCTTCCCTGAGGTTTCCATGGCAACCAAACACACGATTTCTTTGCTTTCTGTTGCAGCGCTGGTGGTCGCTGGATGGCTGGGTTACAAAGCCCTGAATGCGCCCTCGCCATCGACGACAGGAGTCGCAGCCACTGGCAAACCCACGGCAGCTACGCCCGCAGGTGCACCGCAGGGCAAGGCGGGCCAACCCGGTGCCGGCAAAGGCGGGCCGCCCCCCCGAGCCTTTGGTGTGGAGGTGGCCAAGGTGCAAACCAAGGCCTTGAAGAACGAGTTCCAAACAGTCGGTAATTTGCGCTCTCGCCAAAACGCCATGATCAAACCAGAGATCGCAGGGCGAGTGGCGGCCTTGGGTTTTGCCGATGGCCAAGCCGTGCGGGCTGGCCAGTGGCTGGTTCAACTCGACGACACCTTGCAGCGTGCCGAAGTGCAACAGGCGCTGGCTCAGGTGTCCATCGCCAAAGCCAACTTCAAGCGCAACCAAGAATTGGTGGCCCAAAATTTTGTCGCTCAACGGGTGTTGGAGGAGAGTGCGGCATCCTTGTCGGTGACACAGGCCCAACTGGCCCTGGCCTGTGCCCGGTTGCAGCGCATGCGCATCGTTGCCCCCTTTGCGGGCGTGGTGGGCATTCGGTCCATCAACTTGGGTGATTACGTGAAAGACGGTGCGGACCTGGTCAACCTCGAAGACATTCACGCCCTATATGTGGACTTCCGTTTGCCCGAACGTCAAACCAGCGCCTTGTCCGTGGGTCAGGTGGTTCAGGTGCAACTCGATGCCTTGCCCGGCCGGGTGGATCAAGCCAAGGTGGTGGCCATTGACCCCTTGATCGATGCCAACGGCCGGTTTTTGACCGTGCGTGCCATGCTCGACAACCGCCCCAGCGGCCAAGGCCCAGCGGCTTTGAAGACCGTCATGGCCAAGCCTGCTCAAGCCCGACCTGCCAGCCCAGAGCTCGCACAATGCCCCAGCAACAGCACTTGGACGGCAGCCCCTTCGGCTTCGCCAACCGGCGCACCCGGGCCCTTGCGTCCTGGCATGTTTGCCCGAATCAATGTGGTGTTCTCAGAACGTCCCGACGCCCTGGTGGTGCCTGAAGCGGCCATCGTGCCGCAGGGCGGCAAACAGTTTGTGGTGTTGGCCATCAAGCCCGAATCCACAGGCCAGCTGCCAGCTGGCACCGAGTTCATTTCCAAGCGCGTCCCGGTGAAGTTGGGCATTCGTTCGCCCGGTGAAGTGGAAGTCACGGAAGGCCTTCAACCCAGCGATGTGGTGGTGATCGCGGGCCAGCAACGCCTCCAGCGCGATGGCACGCCCATGCGTGTGGTCACGGTCGGCAAGCCCTGATTCGGGCCTTTTGTCACAGGAGACATCATGCGTTTGTCTGAAATTTCGGTTCGACGTCCCGTCTTTGCCACTGTCTTGTCCTTGCTGATCGTGTTGATAGGCGCGGTGTCATACACCCGCTTGACGGTGCGTGAATACCCCAAGATTGACAACCCGGTGGTGACCGTCGCCACCAATTACAAAGGGGCTTCGAGCCAGGTGGTGGAGTCTCAGGTGACCAAAGTCCTGGAAGACTCGTTGGCCGGCATTGAAGGGGTGGACGTCATCACCTCCATCAGCCGCCAAGAGCTCAGCCAGATCACCATCTCCTTTGTGCTGACCCGAGACCCCGACTCGGCCGCTGCCGATGTGCGCGACAAAGTCTCCCGTGTTCGACAAAAACTGCCTGCCAGCATCGATGAACCGGTGATCGCCAAAGTGGAGGCCGATGCCTTTCCGGTGATTTGGCTGTCCATGAGCTCGGACACCCTAAACCCTTTGCAGATGAGTGAGCTGGCCAACCGGGTGGCCAAACCCATGCTGCAAACCGCGCCTGGCGCCTCCGATGTGCGCATCTACGGCGAGCGCAAATACTCCATGCGCATCTGGATCGATCCGGATCGCCTGGCTGCCTTCAAGTTGACCACCCAAGACGTGGAAGACGCCTTGCGTCGCAACAACCTGGAGGTGCCGGCGGGGCGGGTGGAGAGTCAGTCGCGTGAATTCAACGTGACGGCCATGACCGACTTGCGCAGCACGGAAGAGTTTCGCCAAACCATCATCAAGTCCGTGAATGGCATGCCCATTCGATTGGGCGATGTGGCCAAAGTAGAGGAGTCGGCCGCTGCCGAGCGATCGCTCACCCGGCTCAATGGCCGCTCCTCGGTGGCCATGGGGGTCATTCGCAACGCCACAGCCAACCCCTTGGAGTTGAGTGAAGCCGTTCGGGCCATGATCCCGAAAATCAAGTCCAACTTGCCGCCGTCCATCGACATTCAAATCGCCAACGACAACTCGGTGTTCATTGCCAAGTCCATCGAGGCAGTGTTTCACACCATTGGTGAAGCCGTGGTGCTGGTGGCCTTGGTCATTTTCATTTTTCTGCGCACGCTCAGGGCCTCGCTGATTCCCTTGGTGACCATTCCGGTTTGTTTGATCGGCACCTTTGCCATGCTGGCCTTGTTTGGTTTCAGCATCAACTCCCTCACCATGCTGGCGGCCGTATTGGCCATTGGCCTGGTGGTCGACGACTCCATCGTGGTGTTGGAAAACATCTACCGCAAGATCGAGGAGGGCATGAAGCCCTTTCAGGCTGCGATTCTGGGGTCGCGCGAAATTGGGTTTGCGGTGGTCTCCATGACCTTCACGCTGGTGGCAGTGTTCGCCCCCTTGGCCTTCACGCCTGGCCGCACGGGCAAACTGTTTTCAGAGTTTGCTTTGGCGCTGGCGGGCGCAGTGCTCATCTCTGGTTTTGTGGCCCTGACCTTGTCGCCCATGATGTGCTCGATCATGCTCAAGCACACCGACAAGCGCAGCTGGTTCGATGTGCACATGGAGCGCTGGCTTGAGGCCTTGGAGCGCGGGTATGGCCGAATGCTCTCCCTCACCCTGAACTACCGGCTGGTCATGGTGCTGGTGATGGTGGGGGCGGGTGCTGGTTCCTTTGCCTTGTTCAAGACCAGCAAAAGCGAGTTGGCCCCCATTGAGGACCGGGGGGTGATTTTGGTGAGCCTCAACGGCCCCGATGGCGCCACGCTGGACTACACCCTGAAATATGCCCAAGCCGTAGAGAGCATTGGCCAGCGCATGGGCAATTTGTTCGACCGTATTTTTGTGGTGGCAGGCAACCCCACCGTGGCGCAAGGGGCGGTATTTTTCCGTGCCCGACCCTGGGAAGAGCGTGACACGACGACCTTGCAGGCCGCGCGTCAGCTCACGCCAGCCATCACCAGTTTGCCGGGGGTGTCGGCCTTTCCCATTACCCCCCCTTCTTTGGGACAAGGCTTTCGTGAGCGTCCGGTGAACTTCCTCATCCTCACCTCCGACACCTACGAAAACCTCAACCAAGTGGTGCGCCAGTTTTTGGCGGAAGTGGCCAAAAACCCCGGCATCGTGAGCGTCGACACCGACTTGCGATTGAACAAGCCCGAGTTGTCGGTCATCGTCGATCGTGAACGGGCCGCCGACATGGGCGTGTCGGTCGAGGCCATTGCGCGTGCGGTGGAAACCATGATGGGGGGTCGCAACGTGACCCGCTACAAACGCAATGGCGAGCAATACGACGTCATCGTGCAAACCCAATCGGTCAACCGCAACACCCCCCAAGACATCGAGAAGATTTTTGTGCGTGGGCGGGGTGACGCCATGATTCCCTTGTCGTCGCTGTTGACCATTCAAGAGGTGGTGGTGCCCCGTGAACTCAACCACTTCGCGCAGCGCCGCAGTGCGTCCATCACCGCCAACATTGCGCCCGATTACTCCTTGGGCGAAGCGCTGGCGTTTTTGCAAACCACCGCCAACGCCGTGCTCAAAGAGGGTTACACCACCGACCTGAATGGCACCTCACGAGAGTTTCGCAATTCATCGGGTTCTTTGGGGCTGGTGTTCACCTTGGCCCTGGTCTTCATCTTTTTGGTGTTGGCCGCTCAGTTTGAGAGCTTCATTGACCCCTTGGTGATCTTGTTTTCCGTGCCTTTGTCCATGGTGGGTGCGCTGGCCGCGCTCAAGTGGTCGGGTGGCACCTTGAACGTGTTCAGTCAAATTGGCCTCATCACGCTGGTGGGCCTGATTTCCAAACACGGCATTTTGATTGTGGAGTTTTCCAATCAGCTTCGGGCCCAGGGCAAGGATGTGATGACGGCGGTGAAAGAGGCGGCCACTTTGCGCTTGCGCCCCATCCTCATGACCACCGGGGCCATGGTGCTGGGCGCCATTCCCTTGGCCTTGGCTGAAGGGGCCGGCGCTGAAAGCCGCCGGCAGATTGGCTGGGTGATTGTGGGTGGCATGAGCCTGGGCACTTTGCTCACCATTTTTGTGGTGCCCACCATGTATACCTTGTTCGCTCGCAAGTCCACGCCGGGTGCCAAGACCCATGCAGTTGACCCACATTGATGGTTCATAATTTCTCCAACTGACGAGGAGTTGGCATGGGCTTTGTGGCCATTCTGGGCGTGTTGATTGGGAGCGTGATGGGCCTCACAGGGGCCGGGGGCGGCATCTTGGCGGTTCCGGTGTTGGTGGCTGGCATGCACTGGACCATGCAACAGGCCGCGCCCGTCGCCCTCATCGCGGTGTCGGTCGGTGCAGCGGTGGGTGCCATCGATGGCTTTCGCCACGGTTTGGTGCGTTACAAGGCCGCAATGCTGATGGCCATTTGCGGCATTCCCGTGACCAGCCTGGGTTTGTATCTGGCCAGCATCCTGCCCCAGTTCACCCTGATGGTGATGTTTGCTGCCCTCATGATGCTGGTGTCTTGGCGCATGTTTCGGCAGTCCAAACAAGCTGGCGAGGTCAACCTCGATGACCCCTTGCGGTTGGCTCACATCCACGCCGACACCGGCAAGTTCATCTGGAACCTGCCCACTGCCGCGGTGCTGGGGGGCATTGGTGCGCTCACGGGACTGATGACGGGCATGCTGGGTGTCGGTGGGGGCTTCCTCATCGTGCCGTTGATGCGTCGTTTCACCCATTTGGCCATGCCTGGCATCGTGGCTACCTCGTTGTTTTTGATCACCTTGGTCGGTTCGGGCGGCGTCATCAATGCGGTGCATCGCGGGGCGGTGATGCCCATGCCCGAGACCCTGCTGTTTGTGGGCGTCATGACCTTGGGCATGCTCATTGGCAGGCGCGTGTCACGCTTGCTTCAACCGGCCATGGTTCAGCGCAGCTTCTCGTTGCTGCTGGCGGCGGTGTCGTGTTTCCTGGTGGCCAAAGCCATATGGTTGCACTGAGGCGCCTCGGCTCAGGGCCTCAATAGCAGCTGTTGAGCAGCAACACGTCAACCTCATCGCCCACGGCCACATGGCCTTGCTCGTGATGCAAGACGATGAGTCCATCGGCCTGCACCATCGAGCTCAACACCCCTGAGCCTTGGTTGCCTGTGGTCTTGACCCAAACCTGCTCGGTATCTTGGCGAACGAGCACACCGCGTTGATATTCGGTGCGACCGGCTTTTTTGCGCATGGCTTCCAAGCTTTTGGCCCGAATGACCGTGGGCGCAAGACCTTGGGCACCCATGAGTTGCAGCAAGACAGGGCGCACAAACGCAATGAAGGTCACCATCACGGCCACGGGATTGCCGGGCAATCCAAACAACAAGGTGTTGCCCATGCGGCCCACGGCCATGGGGCGACCGGGTCGCATGGCGATGCGCCAAAACGCCACATCGCCCAAGCGCCGCATCATGGCCTTGGTGTGGTCGGCTTCGCCCACGCTCACGCCACCGCTGGTGATGATGACTTGGGCTTGCTCGGCGGCTTGGCGAAAACAGGCCTCGAGCTGAACGGGGTCGTCGGGGGCGACCCCCAAGTCGATGAGCTCGCAGCCTAAGCGCTGCAACAGGCCCATGACGGTGTAACGGTTGCTGTCGTAAATGGCCCCTTCGCGCAGGGGTTCGCCCAGGCTCAGGATTTCATCGCCGGTGGAGAAATAAGCCACCCGCAGGCGTTGTCGAACCGGCACCTGCGCGATGCCCAAGCTGGCGATCAAGCCCAGCTCGGCGGGGCCCAACACATGCCCTTCAGACAAGGCGGTCGAGCCACGCTTCAAGTCTTCGCCAGCCAGGCGGCGGTTGTCGCCCGTTCGAACCACGCCGGCAGGCCAGCTCACCCGGTCGTTGTTCACTTGGGTGAACTCACTGGGCACCACCGTGTCCAGCCCTGGGGGCATGATGGCCCCGGTGGTAATGCGAACGCATTCGCCGGGTCCCACCGCCCCGGTGTAGGGGGCACCAGCCAAGGCCACGCCCACACAGAGACTGGCTTGGGCGCCGGTGGCCAGTTCGGCGCCACGACAGGCATAACCGTCCATGGCGGAGTTGTCGTGACCAGGCACATCGATGGGGGAGGCCAGGGCTTGGGCCAGCACACGCCCCAGGGCTTGGGGCAGTGGCACCCATTCGGTGGGCAGTGCAGGCATGTCTTGGGCCAGATGACTCAGAAAGGCCAACACTTGATCGACACGCATGGTTTGGGGGTCATAGCCTTGCAGGCTGTTGGCAATGGCGTCTAGGTTGCGCATGTTCAACCTCCGATGTAGCTCATTTCGACGCGCTTGCCACCACCGGCTTCGGCAGACTGGCCCTGGCGAAGCAAGGAGTAACGGTCGTCGCGCGATTGCCAAATGCCCACCAAGGCTTGCTGGAGTTCGGCATCCGAGGCGCCCGAGCGCAGCAACTGGCGCAGGTCAAAACCTTGGGTGGCGAACAGGCAGAGGTAGAGCCGACCCTCGGTGGACAAACGCGCGCGGTTGCATTCCCCACAAAAAGCCTGAGTGACGCTGGAAATGAAACCCACCTCGGGGTCGCCCGTTGACCAGGCCTCGGTGTGGGGGGCATACCCCCAGCGTTTGGCCGTCTCCCCGGCTTGGGTGGCTTGCAGGGGCACCAACGGCGCTTCTTGTTGAATGAGGGACACCAACTCGCTGGAGGGGACCACATCCTCGAGGTTCCAACCGTTGGTCTCGCCCACGTCCATGTACTCAATGAACCGCAAGGGCAGTTTCCAGTTGCGAAAGTGCCTGGCCATGGGCAGCACTTGGTTGAAATTGACCCGACGCTGCACCACCATGTTGATCTTGAGGCCCGTGAAGTGGCCGTTCGCATCTTGGCCCAGCCCCACTTCGCGGGCGGCTTCGATGCCGTCGAGCACTTGGGAGACGGGAAAGTCCACGTCGTTCATTTGCCGGAACACGGCATCGTCCAGGGCGTCGAGGCTCACGGTGACGCGGTTCAGACCCGCTTGTTTGAGCGCTTGGGCCTTTTGGCGCAGCAAGGTGGCGTTGGTGGTGAGGGTCAATTCTGGGGGGCTGCCGTCCAAGGTGCGCAATTCGGCGAGCATGGTCACCAAGTCTTCAACCCGTTTGCGCAGCAGGGGCTCGCCACCAGTCAGGCGGATTTTTTTCACCCCCAGGGCCAAAAACTCACGCGCCAGGCGAGTGATTTCCTCAAAGCTCAAGATGTTGGCCTGGGGCAGGTATTGGTAACTGGTGTTGAACACCTCTTTGGGCATGCAATAGCGGCAGCGGAAGTTGCACCGGTCGGTCACGCTGATGCGCAGATCGCGCAAAGGCCGTTCCCATTGGTCCACGAGGCGGTCGCCCGCTTGAAAGGGGAGCCGTGGGGACGGAATGGGTTTTCCTGGGTGTCGTTCTTCGACCAAAGGGATGGTGCGCTCACTCATTCAGCCATTGTGCCAAACGACGTGGTCTTTGCCCGTCTCGGGGGGCAACAAAAAACCCCGGACCAGCCGGGGTTGAAATGGGGTTGTGCTCAGCCTCAGAAGTGGAGCAGGGGCACGATGAGCAAGGCCACGATGTTGATGATCTTGATCAAGGGGTTCACCGCAGGGCCTGCCGTGTCCTTGTAGGGGTCGCCAACGGTGTCACCCGTCACGGCTGCTTTGTGGGCATCGCTGCCTTTGCCGCCGTGGTGGCCGTCTTCAATGTATTTCTTGGCGTTGTCCCAGGCGCCACCGCCCGTGCACATGGAGATGGCCACGAACAAGCCCGTGACGATGGTGCCCATGAGCAAACCACCCAAAGCCTTGGAACCCAGCAGCAGACCCACCAGAATGGGCACCACCACCGGCAGCAAAGAGGGGATCATCATCTCTTTGATGGCGGCAGAGGTCAGCATGTCAACGGCACGGCCATATTCGGGTTTGGCGGTGCCCGCCATGATGCCGGGGATTTCACGGAATTGACGCCGCACTTCCTCCACCACCGCACCCGCCGAGCGGCCCACGGCTTCCATGGCCATGGCGCCAAACAGGTAGGGGATCAGGCCGCCAATGAACAGCCCCACGATGACCATGGGATCCGACAAGTCGAACTTCACGTTCAGCCCATGCGACTCCAGTTTGTGGGTGTAGTCGGCAAACAGCACCAGCGCGGCAAGGCCTGCGGAGCCAATGGCATAGCCCTTGGTGACGGCCTTGGTGGTGTTGCCCACTGCGTCCAGCGGGTCGGTCACATCGCGAACGCTGGAGGGGAGCTCGGCCATTTCAGCAATGCCCCCTGCGTTGTCGGTGATGGGGCCGTAAGCGTCAAGGGCCACCACAATGCCAGCCATGCTCAACATGGCGGTGGCTGCAACCGCCACGCCATACAAGCCAGCCAGGCTATAGGAGGCCACGATGGCGACACAGACCGACAACACCGGCCAAGCTGTGGACTTCATGGACACCCCAATGCCCGCAATGATGTTGGTGGCGTGCCCCGTGGTGGAGGCTGCAGCCACGTGTTTCACCGGGGCGTAGTCGGTGCCGGTGTAGTACTCGGTGATCCAGACCATGGCGGCGGTGAGCAGCAGACCCACCACACAGGCGCCGAAGAGGCGCATTTGCGTGCCAGCGCCCAAGGCGTCGTTGGGGATCATGGCTTGGGTTACAAAGTAAAAGGCCACCAAGCTGATGACGCCCGCCACGATCAAGCCCTTGTAAAGCGCTGGCATGACGTTTTTCATGCCCGGTGAGGCCTTGACGAAAAAGCAGCCAATGATGGAGGCAATGATGGACACACCGCCCAGCACCAGCGGGTAAAGCACTGCACTGAGCGCCGCGGCTTTGACCATCAGGGCGCCCAGCACCATGGTGGCGATGAGGGTCACGGCATAGGTTTCGAACAAGTCGGCGGCCATGCCGGCACAGTCGCCGACGTTGTCGCCCACGTTGTCGGCAATCACCGCCGGGTTGCGGGGGTCGTCTTCGGGGATACCGGCTTCGACCTTACCCACCAAGTCGGCGCCCACATCGGCGCCTTTGGTGAAGATGCCACCGCCCAATCGGGCAAAGATGGAGATCAGTGATGAACCAAAGGCGAGGCCAATCAGGGGGCTGAGTTGGTCCGCCAGATTGGTCGACACACCACCGGCGGTCAGGTAGGCATAGAAAGCGCCCACGCCCAACAGGCCCAAGCCAACCACCAGCATGCCGGTGATGGCGCCGCCCTTGAAGGCCACGTCCAAGGCGGCGCCAATGCCGTGGGTGGCGGCTTGAGCCGTTCGCACGTTGGCTCGCACCGACACGTTCATGCCAATGAAACCACAAGCCCCTGAGAGCACGGCACCCACCACAAAGCCCAGGGCCGTTTGCAGGCCCAGGAAGATGCCGATGATGACGGTGAGCACCACGCCCACCATGGCAATGGTGCGGTATTGGCGAGCCAAATAAGCGGCCGCCCCTTGCTGGACGGCCGCCGCAATTTCTTGCATGCGGGCGTTGCCAGCGTCGAGTTTCAAGATGGAAGAACGGGCCCAAAAGCCGTAGAGCACGGCAGCAAGCCCACAGATGAGCGCGAAGTTAAGCGCTGTGTTGCCTGACATGAGATTCCCCTCGTGTTGCGTTGCGATGCCACAGGCAACGAGTTGCCCATGGATGGGAATTGCTTCCTCCTTTGGGCCGTTGCCCTGGGGATTGGCCAACTCAAAGCTCAATGTAAGCCAAGGAACTGAGAATTGGTGTCTCAAAGGCACACCTGAGCCTAAAATCAGGGTTTTTCCTAGTCGCCCTTCGGGGTTTTTTTTCGAGATCAAGACCATGTCCCTGGATAACGTCAAGCCCGGCAACGATGCCCCCAACACGTTCAACGTCATCATCGAAATCCCGATGAATGCCGATCCCATCAAATATGAAGTGGACAAGGAAACCGGCGCCATTTTTGTGGACCGCTTCATGAGCACGGCCATGCACTACCCGACCAACTACGGGTATGTGCCCAAAACCATAGCCGGCGATGGCGACCCAGTGGACGTGCTGGTGATCACTCCGGTGCCGTTGATCCCTGGTGTGGTGGTGCCTTGCCGTCCCATCGGCGTGTTGCAAATGCAAGACGAAGCGGGCGATGACGCCAAAGTGCTGGCTGTTCCCACCGACAAAATTTTGTCCATCTACACCCAGTGGCAAAAACCGGAAGACCTCAACCCCATGCGCTTGAACACCATTGCGCACTTTTTCGAGCACTACAAAGACCTGGAAAAAGGCAAATGGGTGAAGGTCATGGGTTGGGAAGGCCCCGACGCCGCGCGCAAAGAAGTCGCCGATGGCATGGCGGCCTACGAAGCCTCACTCAAGGCTTGATCTGAACGGACTGCGCGCCTGCAGCGCTTGCTGATGGGCGTGCACGGCGTCTGACTCCCGCTCGACAAAGTCGTGGATGGCGGCGCGAAAACGGGGGTCGGCCACCCAATGCCAGCTGGCTGTGGCGGTGGGCATCAGGGCGCGTGCCATCTTGTGCTCGCCTTGAGCGCCGCCTTCAAAGCGTTGCACCCCGTTGTCGATGCACCAGGCAATGGGCTGGTAATAACAGGCCTCGAAATGCAGGCAGTCCACCCGCTCGAGGGCCCCCCAATAGCGGCCATAGGCGATGCGTGAGCCGTTGGCCTCTTCGTGTAACCCCACCAAACTGCAAGCCATGGGCAGGCCGTTTCGACTCGCCACAAACATCACCCATTGCTCGGGGTGGTGATGCGCCAGTTGCTCAAAAAATGACCGGCTCAGGTAGGGCGGGTTGCCGTGCTCCCAATAGGTTTGGGCGTAGCAACGGTAAAAAAAGTCCCAGGCCGCTGCATCAATCGCTTGACCCTCCAGGACACGAAAGCGAACCCCTTGCGCCGCCACCTTTTGGCGCTCTTGTTTGATTTTTTTGCGTTTGACCTGCTGAAGCTCCGACAAAAAGGCCTCGAAATTGGGCCAGCCGGCGTTGTGCCAATGAAATTGGATTTGCTGACGTGACATCCAGCCGTGGTGGTTGAGCACCTCGGCGTCCACGGCATCGCCATACAAAACGTGGGCACTCGACAGACCCTGGCCTTGCACCCATTGCTGCAAGGCCAGCGCCAAGGCCGCGCGGCACTGGGCATCTTGCGCCAGCAGGCGGGTGCCTGGCACCGGCGTGAAGGGAACGGCCACCAGCGCTTTGGGGTAGTAGTCCAGGCCATGTTGTTCGTAGGCTCGGGCCCAGGCCCAGTCGAACACGTATTCGCCGTAGGAATGTGCTTTCAGGTAGAGGGGGCAGGCGGCCACCAGGCATTCGCCTTGCCACAAACTCAGGTGTTGAGGATGCCATCCGGTTTGGTCCTGCACGCAACCCGTGTCTTCCAAGGCACAGAGGTAAGCATGACGCATGAACGGCGTGGGATTGGGGGCCATTGACCACAACGAATCCCAGGCGTCACGGGGGCATTCAGCGAGTCGATTCAAGACCCGAATGTCATAATCTTTCGGAAGATTTGGCAAGGAATTCAATGGCTCTGACCTTTGCGCTCGCGCAACTCAATTTTGTCGTGGGTGACCTCATGGGCAATGCCCAAAAAATCGTGGAGGCCTCGCGCCAAGCTCACGCCCAGGGGGCTCAGGTGGTGTTGACCCCCGAGTTGGCCCTGTGCGGTTATGCAGCAGAGGATTTGTTGTTGCGACCGTCGTTCATTCAAGCTTGCGATGATGCCTTGAATTGGATTCGGACGTCGTTGCACGACTGCAAAGGCCTGCACGTGGTGGTGGGACACCCCAGTGGTCAGGGCCAGCGACAGCGATCGGTGTTTGAGACGCAGCGCCGCAATCTGGCCACCGTTGTGTGTGAAGGGCAGGTGGTGGCCAGCTACGCCAAGCGCCAATTGCCGAATTACCAAGTGTTCGATGAACGCCGCTATTTCGAGCCGGGAGACGAGCCCTGTGTGTTCGAGGTGGCGGGCCATCGCGTCGGCTTGCTCATTTGTGAAGATGCCTGGTTTGACGCCCCCGCCCGATCGACGGCGCAAGCTGGCGCCCAAGTGTTGGCCGTTTTGAATGCTTCGCCTTTTCATGCCAACAAAGGCGGTGAGCGTGAAGCCACCATGCGTGCGCGCTGTGCCGACACCGGCTTGCCGTTGGTCTATTGCCACCTGGTGGGGGGGCAAGACGAGGTCATCTTTGAAGGTCGATCCTTTGTCATGAATGCCCAAGGTGAGGTGCAGGGGCGTGCGGCCGGTTTTGCCGAAAGCGTTTACCTGGCCAGTTGGACAGGGCAGGACTGGGAAGGCGAGTGCGCCCCCATGGGTGACACGGAGTCGGACCTGTGGCATGCCTTGGTTCTGGGGGTTCGCGATTACGTTGGGAAAAATGGCTTCCCGGGTGCCTTGCTGGGCCTCTCGGGGGGCATTGATTCCGCTTTGGTTTTGGCCATCGCCGTCGATGCCTTGGGGCCCGATCGGGTGCGCACCGTGATGATGCCGTCTCCCTACACGGCCGAGATCAGCTTGTTGGACGCCCGAGACATGGCGCAACGCTTGGGGGTGCGGCACCAAGACCTGAGCATCGTGCCGATGTTCGAGGCCTTTTTGCAAACCTTGGCCGCCGACTTCAAGGGGCTGCCCTTGGACACCACCGAAGAAAACATTCAAGCCCGTGTGCGCGGCACCTTGTTGATGGCCTTGTCCAACAAAACCGGCGCCATCGTGCTCACCACGGGCAACAAAAGCGAAATGGCCACGGGCTATTGCACCCTGTATGGCGACATGGCGGGCGGTTTTGCCGTCATCAAAGATGTCTTCAAAACCATGGTCTTTCGCTTGGCCCGTTGGCGCAATGCGAACGACCCGTATGGTCGGGGCAGCAATCCCATTCCCGAGCGCATCATCACGCGCCCACCCAGTGCGGAGTTGCGGCCCGATCAAACCGATCAAGACAGCCTGCCCGAGTATGAAGTGCTCGATGCTTTGCTGGCGCGCTACATGGAAGAGGATGAGAGCGCGGCGAGCCTGAAGGCGGATGGCTTTGAGCCCGATGTGGTCGACAAGGTCACGCGTTTGTTGCGGATCAATGAATACAAGCGTCGTCAGTCGCCGGTGGGGATTCGGGTCTCACACCGCAGTTTTGGTAAGGATTGGCGTTATCCTATTACCAACCAATACCGAGGCTGAACACCAGCCTCCGCTGAAAGGAACCCCATGAAACAGATCACCGCCATCATCAAGCCCTTCAAGCTCGAAGAGGTCCGAGAAGCCCTGGCCGAGTGCGGAGTCACCGGCTTGACGGTGACCGAAGTGAAGGGTTTTGGCCGACAAAAAGGCCACACCGAGCTGTATCGTGGGGCCGAGTATGTGGTGGACTTTTTGCCCAAGGTGAAAGTGGAAGTGGTGGTGAATTCCGCCGACGTCGACCGTTGCGTGGATGCGATTGTTCAGGCCGCCCGCACCGGAAAAATTGGGGATGGAAAAATCTTCATCACCCCAGTCGACAAGGTTGTTCGCATTCGAACCGGCGAGACCGACGCCTCAGCCATTTGATTGCGCCTGACTCAGCAAGGCGCTGAGCAAGGGCAGGGGTTCTGTGCCCACGGTGATCAAGTCCATTTGCCAGTCGCCCATGAAGCCTTCTTGAAGGCTGTGTTGGCAAAAGGCCGTGAGCGCATCGTAAAAGCCGGCGTGGTTGAGCAGGCCAATGGGTTTGTTGTGGTAGCCCAATTGACGCCACGTCCAGGCTTCAAAAAACTCTTCAAAGGTGCCAATGCCACCGGGCAGGGCCAGAAATGCCTGGGCACGATCGGCCATGGCTTGTTTGCGCTCATGCATGGTGGTGACGATGTGCAACTCATCGCATTCGTAGCGGGCCAACTCCTTGTCGACCAAGGCTTGCGGAATGATGCCCACCACGCGACCACCGGCCTCGGCCGTGGCTTGGGCCACCACGCCCATGAGACCACCCCGACCACCGCCGTAGACGAGCTGACCGCCTTGCGCGCCCAGCCAGTGACCAACGGCACGGGCCAACTCGGCATGCGCTGGCCGATGGCCCGGCTTGGAGCCGCAATACACACAGAGCGAAAAAGGCAGTTTGGGACTCATGGTTTGAGTTTGGGGCAGGCTTCGAGGCGTGTGCCCGCCCAGGCGTCGTGCCAGAACTGTCGATCAGGGTGAAAGCGGCTGGCCGTGGCCCAGATCAAGACCCACAACACGGTGATGGCCAAGCCGGTCACGGCGCCCAAGGATAAGGTTTGCGACACCAAGAGCGGCGGAACGAACCAGACCCACGACAGAACGAAGCGCGCAAAGGCACGGCCCTGCGACAAGCGCTGTCCATCCGGTGTGCGAATTTGGACGTGCCAGGTTTTCATGGCCAAGGTTTGGCCCTTGTGCCACAACCAAGTGAAATACAGGGCCAACACCAAAAACACAAAGGCTTGAAGCCCATGTCGGTTGTCGAGGGCATTGCGGGTTTGACTCAGGGCACTGAACAAATAGCCGCTGATGAACACCACCCCAAAAAGCAAGACACCTTCATAGAGCCAACAGGCCATTCGCCGCTTGATGCTGGGGGTGGGTAAGGCTGTTGCAGACGAAGGGGTTGTCGTCGAGTTGATCATCGGGGAAGCAAGGTGTTGGGGTCCAAACCGAGGGGATCGATTCGATGGGGTTGCGGTGCCATGGGCATGCCAGGCCGCCAATGGGGGTGGATCCGAGCGTCGGGTGAGCGCGTCGGCGTGGCTGCTCCCCAGGTTTGGGGACGGTTTTGAAGCATCAGGCGTTGGCGCTCGGAGGCGGGCAGTTCTTGGTAGGCCTGCCATTGACGCTGGCGCTCTTCAGGGGGTAAGCGGTGAATGCGTGAAAAATTCTGGCGCGCCTGAGCGCGTTGCTGGGTGCTCAGGCTGGCCCAGTGCCGCATGCGGCGTTGGAGTTTTTCGCGAACCTCGGGTTTTTGAAAGCTGGGCCGGCGAATCACCGCCTGCCATTTCAGCCGTTGCTGCTCGGAGAGTTCAGACCAAATGCTGGCCAACGGCGCCAAATCGACCTGCTGCTGGGGGCTCAGGCTGGACCAAGCCGATGCCGTGCGTGCCTGGGGGGCAGGGGCGCGCGCAGGGGAGGCCCAGGATTGCAGGGCTGCTCCCATGAGGACCAGCAGCAGCCCAGTGGCCAATGCGCGGCGGCTGTGAAGCCAAACAAAGGCAAGGGACATCAGGCTTGACCCCCGGGCGGGTTCTGGCCATGGGGGGCCTGGGCTTGAGGCGAGTCAGGGGCCGCAGGTTCGGCGTTGGGTTCGGCGTTTTGCTCTTCCAACCCAGCGGCTTCTTCTTCGGCCACGGCCTGCTCAGAGAGAAAAGCCAAAAAGCCCGAGTCGGTGTAGGCGCTGGGGGGGAGGTCGTCGGTGAGCAGGGCTGAATCGATGCGAGAAAGCGTTTGCAAATGGTCTTGCGCATGAAAGCCGCCCAAAAAGATCAGGCCAGCGAGCAAGGCGGCAATGGGCATGGCGGAACCCAATCCCAGCCAGAACGGCGGGCGCTCGGGCACAGAGCCGCCACCACCCAAGGCCAAAGTGGGCTGCACCACGGGCTGGAGACTTTCGATGGGAGCGCGCTGGGCCATGGCCACGGCTTGCTGGCGGGCTACCCGCAAGCGAGCCTGGACATCGTGCGGCAATGCGGATTGACTGAGCGCCGCCGCCATGCGACGCCCCAGCTGATCGGCTTGTGCTGCGTTATTTTGTAAATCGAAAGAATTCATGGTTTCATGCCTCGCTGGATCAACTGCTTGCTGAGCGCTTGAACGGCTCGAAAACTGTGCGTTTTGACACTGCCTTCGGAGCATCCCATCAGGGCCGCTGTTTCTGCCACATCCAACTCCTCCAGGTAACGCAGCAAAAACGCTTCGCGTTGACGGGCCGGGAGCGCGGCAATCAATTCGTCGAGGATGCCCAGCTGCTGCCAGCCGTCAATGGTGTGAAACGGGTTGTCTGCTTCAGAGGCTTCGCCGGTGAGCAACCACTCCTGGGGATCATCCGATTCGTCGTCTGCGCTCAGGTCGCCAAGGTTCACAAACAACGCTTGACGGGTTTTTTGACGCCTAAACCAATCCAGCATGGTGTTGGTGAGGATGCGCTGGAACAGCATGGGCAACTCTTGGACCGATTTGCCTGCATAGTGCTCGACCAGTTTGATCATGCTGTCTTGCACGATGTCCAAGGCGGCATCCACGTCTTTCACATGAAAGTGGATGCGTCGAAAGGCCCTCTTTTCAGACTCGGCGAGAAAGGTGTCGATTTCTTTGGGAGTGGCCACGGAGTGGGTCAGGCGAGAACAGTCAGTGAAGCCGTTGATTATGCATTTGCCAGCTCTGCACGCCGATGGGGCTGGAATCCCTGCCATAATTCGCGGCTTAACTTCGGCAAACGGGTTCTGGTCCGGCGTCACCCACGCCCATGGCTGTGAGCCTCAAGTCCCGACACGCTCCCACAAGGGGTGGTGGAGGGGCACCCAAGGTTTTTCGTTTTCGAAATTCACAAAGGTTCATCATGGAAATCACTCAAGCGGAAATCAACTCCGCCGCCTCGGCCGCCGATGCGCAGGCCAATCACCCTGAACTCAATGGCTCCGAAATCGCCGTCAAAGCGCTACAAGCTGAGGGCGTGAAATACATTTGGGGCTATCCCGGCGGCGCCGTCCTCTACATCTACGACGCCATCTACAAGCAAGACACGATTCAGCACGTGCTGGTGCGACACGAGCAAGCCGCGGTGCATGCTGCCGATGGCTATGCGCGTGCCACAGGTGATGTCGGCGTGGCGCTGGTGACCTCGGGTCCCGGCGTCACCAATGCCATCACGGGTATTGCTACGGCCTACATGGACAGCATCCCCATGGTGATCATCACGGGTCAGGTACCCACGCCGGCGATTGGCATGGATGCCTTTCAAGAGTGCGACACCGTGGGCATCACCCGACCCATCGTGAAACACAACTTTTTGGTCAAGGACGTCAAAGATTTGGCTGAGACCATGAAAAAGGCGTTTCACATTGCCCGCACGGGTCGTCCTGGCCCGGTGGTGGTGGACATCCCCAAGGACGTGTCGTTCAAGAAGGTCCGGTACACCGGCTATCCGCAAGCCGTTGAAATGCGGTCCTACAACCCCGTGCGTCGTGGCCATGGTGGACAAATCCGCAAGGCCTTGCAGTTGCTGCAATCGGCCAAGCGCCCCTACATCTACACCGGTGGCGGCGTGCTCATGAGCGAGGCCTCTGCCGAACTGCGTGCTTTGGTCGATTTGGTGGGTTGCCCCGTCACCAACACCCTCATGGGTTTGGGTGCATTCCCCGCAACCGATCCCCGTTTCTTGGGCATGCTGGGCATGCACGGCACCATCGAGGCCAACAATGCCATGCAGCACTGCGATGTGCTGTTGGCCATTGGCGCGCGATTCGATGACCGGGTGATTGGCAACCCCAAGCATTTCGCGCAAAACGAGCGCAAGATCATTCACATCGACATCGATCCGTCCAGCATTTCCAAACGCGTGAAGGTCGACGTTCCCATCGTGGGCGATGTCAAAGAGGTCTTGACCGAAATGATTGAGGCCTTGCAAAACCCCGCCAGTCGCCCCGACCCCAAAGACGTCGCCGATTGGTGGAAAACGGTGGAAGGCTGGAGAAGCCGAGATTGCCTCAAATACGACCGCAACAACACCAAGGTGATCAAGCCCCAGTTTGTCGTTGAGACGCTGTGGAACATGGTTCACAAGGACGATGTCTACATCACCTCCGATGTGGGGCAGCACCAAATGTTTGCGGCCCAGTTTTACAAATTCGACGAACCCCGCCGTTGGATCAATTCCGGGGGGTTGGGCACCATGGGCGTTGGAATTCCCTACGCCATGGGCATCAAACTGGCCAAGCCCAACGCCGATGTGTTTTGCATCACGGGTGAAGGCTCGGTCCAAATGTGCATTCAGGAACTTTCAACCTGTTTGCAATACAACACCCCCATCAAGGTCTTGTCGCTCAATAACCGCTACCTGGGCATGGTGCGCCAATGGCAGGAGATTGAATACTCCGGCCGTTACAGCCACAGCTACATGGATGCGCTGCCAGACTTTGTGAAATTGGCCGAAGCCTATGGGCATGTCGGCATGCGCATTGAACGTCCAGAAGACGTGGAAGGCGCATTGCGTGAAGCCCGTGCTTTGAAAGACCGAACCGTCTTCATCGACTTTCAAACCGATCCGACGGAAAACGTCTTCCCCATGGTCCAAGCCGGCAAGGGCATCACCGAGATGCTTTTGGGCAGCGAGGAACTCTAAGCCCTTCTCAACAATCAAACCTTCAATTGGTTGAATCTATTGCTCGCCAAGCCCGGAAGTTACCGCTTGCGGGGGAGGGCGGCGAAAAGAGGAACACCCCATGAAACACATCATTGCTGTCTTGCTGGAAAACGAACCCGGCGCACTGTCGCGCGTGGTGGGCTTGTTTTCTGCCCGTGGTTACAACATCGAATCGTTGACGGTGGCTCCCACGGAAGACGAATCCCTTTCGCGGATGACCATCCAGACCTCTGGGTCGGATGACATCATTGAACAAATCACCAAACACTTGAATCGCCTCATTGAGGTGGTGAAGGTGGTGGACCTGACCGAGGGCCTCTACACCGAGCGCGAACTCATGTTGGTCAAGGTTCGAGCCGTTGGCAAAGAGCGCGAAGAAATGAAGCGCATGGCCGACATCTTCCGGGGTCGCATCATCGATGTCACCGAGAAGAGCTACACCATCGAACTCACGGGCGATTCAGGTAAGAATGACGCTTTTTTGCAAGCCATTGACCGCACGGCGATTTTGGAAACCGTGCGAACAGGGGCTTGTGGCATTGGTCGCGGCGAACGAATCCTTCGCGTTTGACGCAAAACATTTTCTAAGGAGAAATCATGAAGGTTTTTTACGACAAGGATTGTGATCTGAGCGTGATCAAGGGCAAAACGGTCGCCATCATTGGCTACGGTTCTCAAGGTCATGCCCACGCCCAAAACCTGAACGACTCAGGTGTGAAAGTGGTGGTGGGTCTGCGCAAAGGTGGCGCATCCTGGGACAAAGTGGGCAAGGCCGGCTTGAATGTGCTGGAAGTGAACGATGCAGTGAAATCTGCTGACGTCGTCATGATTCTGTTGCCCGATGAGCAAATTGCTGACGTCTACAAAAACAACGTCGAGCCCAACATCAAAAAAGGCGCTTCGCTGGCGTTCGCGCACGGCTTCAATGTGCACTACAACCAAGTGGTGCCGCGTGATGACCTCGATGTCTGGATGGTGGCGCCCAAGGCCCCTGGTCACACGGTGCGTTCCACCTACACCCAAGGCGGTGGAGTGCCTCACCTCGTGGCGATTCACCAAGACCGCAGCGGCAAAGCCCGCGACTTGGCGTTGAGCTATGCCATGGCCAACGGCGGTGGCCGTGCTGGCATCATTGAAACCAACTTCAAAGAAGAAACCGAGACGGACTTGTTCGGCGAACAAGCAGTGTTGTGCGGTGGTGCAGTCGAACTCATCAAGATGGGTTACGAAACCCTGGTTGAAGCGGGTTACGCGCCTGAAATGGCTTACTTCGAGTGCTTGCACGAGCTCAAGCTGATCGTCGACCTGATTTACGAAGGCGGCATTGGCAACATGAACTACTCGATTTCCAACAACGCCGAATACGGTGAATACCTGACCGGCCCTGAGGTGATCAACGAGCAATCGCGTGTGGCCATGCGCAATGCCCTCAAGCGCATTCAAACCGGTGAATACGCCAAGCAGTTTGTGTTGGAAGGCCGCACGGGCTACCCCAGCATGACCGCCCGTCGTCGTTTGACCGCCGACCACTCCATTGAGGTCGTGGGTGCCCAACTGCGCGCCATGATGCCTTGGATTGCCAAAAACAAGCTGGTTGACCAGTCGCGCAACTGATGAGCGTTCAGCCGTTGCCAAGCCACCCCCTCATTGCCCGTGAGGGGTGGCCTTTCTTGGCCCTCGCCGTTGGGGTGGCTGTTTTGGTTCACACCCTGGCGGGTTGGGGCTGGGCATGGCCCTTCGACCTCATTGCCTTGTTCGTGTTGCAGTTCTTCCGTGATCCGCAACGTCCCGATCAAGGTGCGCCCGGCGACGTGTTGTCGCCTGCCGATGGCCGAATCGTCAAGGTGGAAAAGACCTTTGACCCTTACGCGCAGCGCGAGGCCTTGATGATCAGCGTGTTCATGAACGTATTCAACGTGCACAGTAACCGCGCCAGCGTGGCTGGCGTGGTCAAGCAGGTTCAATACTTTCCGGGTCAGTTCGTGAATGCCGACCTCGACAAAGCGTCCTCGGAAAACGAGCGCAACGCGGTGGTCATTCAGACCGAGCACGATGGTGCAACCGTCGACGTGACGCTGGTTCAGGTGGCGGGTCTGATTGCCCGGCGTATCCTGTGTTACGTGCAGCCGGGTGATGCGTTGCTGCGCGGTGAGCGCTATGGATTCATTCGTTTTGGTTCTCGTGTCGACGTGTATTTGCCGCTCACGGCGCAACCTTGTGTGGTTGCCGGTGAAAAGGTGAGTGCCACCCACACGGTTTTGGCGCGTCTCGGATCATGACCCATACCCCCGACCCAGAAATCGAAGCCGAGGTCAAACGTCCCAGCAAGGGCATTTATGTGTTGCCCAATCTGGTGACGCTGGCGGCATTGTTTGCTGGGTTTTACGCGGTGGTCATGGCCATGAATTTGCGCTTTGACATGGCGTGCTTTGGTGTGTTTTGCGCCATGGTGCTCGATAGCCTCGACGGCCGCATTGCCCGTCTGACCAACACCCAAAGTGCCTTTGGCGAGCAAATGGATTCCTTGTCCGACATGGTGTCGTTTGGTGCGGCACCGGCCTTGATCGCCTACGAATGGAGTCTCAAAGGGCTGGGCCGCTGGGGCTGGATTGCCGCCTTCGTCTACTGCGCTTGTGCGGCTCTTCGTCTTGCTCGCTTCAACGTCAACACTTCAGTGGTGGACAAGCGCTACTTTCAAGGCTTGCCTTCGCCTGCCGCCGCTGCATTGGTCATGGGCCTCATTTGGGTGGTGGTGGAGTCGGGGTTGACCTTGAGCTACCTGCCTTGGCTCACCTTCGGGGTGTGTCTGTATGCGGGCCTCACCATGGTCACCAATGTGCCTTTCTACAGTTTCAAAGACTTTCAAATGCGGCGTAGCGTGCCCTTTGCCACGTTGGTGCTGCTGGCCTTGATCATTGCAGTCATCAACATTGATCCACCCGTGGTCTTGTTCGGCATGTTCGTGCTGTATGGGGCCAGTGGCTACGTCGTCTACGCATGGCGCAAGGCCAAAGGCAAGCCCACCAGTGTGATCAGCACCTCAACGGATGAGCCCGATGAGGCGGGTTTGCACAAATGAGACAAGGCCATCGCCCGAACGCCAACAGCAGCTGGGTGCCTGTGATACATTCAGCTCCATGTTAAAGAAACTAAACCTTCTACTGCTTTGCTCACACGGGTTGAGCGGTTAGATCGTGCCAGTTTCCTGACCTCAAAGCCCGTTAGCCCAGCGCAACGGGCTTTTTTGTTGCCTGTTCACCTGAACCAATATTGGAGCCTTCAACATGACCGACAAGCTGATCATCTTTGACACGACCTTGCGCGATGGCGAGCAATCCCCCGGCGCGTCCATGACCCGTGAGGAAAAGCTGAGAATTGCGCGTCAGTTGGAGCGCCTGCGTGTGGATGTCATTGAAGCTGGCTTCGCGGCCAGTTCTAACGGCGACTTTGAAGCAGTGAAAGCGATTGCCAATGCCATCAAAGACTCCACGGTGTGTTCTTTGGCGCGGGCCAATGACCGGGACATCGGGCGTGCGGCCGAAGCCTTGAAGGGCGCCAATCGAGGGCGCATTCACACCTTCATTGCCACCTCGCCCTTGCACATGGAGAAAAAGCTGCGCATGACGCCCGACCAGGTGTTTGAACAGGCCAAGTTGGCGGTGCGTTTTGCGCGCAACCAAATGGACGACATCGAATTCAGTCCGGAAGATGGTTATCGCAGTGACATGGACTTTTTGTGCCGGGTGTTGGAGGCGGTGATTGCGGAAGGGGCCACCACCATCAACGTTCCCGACACCGTGGGCTACGCCATCCCAGAGTTGTATGGCCAGTTCATCAAGACCTTGCGCGAGCGCATCCCGAACAGCGACAAAGCCATTTGGTCGGTGCATTGTCACAACGACTTGGGCATGGCGGTAGCCAACTCGTTGGCCGGCGTTTACCTCGGCGGTGCGCGTCAGGTGGAGTGCACCATCAACGGCTTGGGTGAGCGAGCCGGTAACTGTTCATTGGAAGAGGTGGTCATGGCCGTCAAGACGCGCAAAGACTACTTTGGCCTCGAGTTGGGCATTGATGCCCAACACATCGTGGCGGCATCTCGCATGGTCAGCCAGACCACTGGCTTCGTGGTTCAGCCCAACAAAGCAGTCGTGGGAGCCAATGCCTTTGCCCATGCCTCCGGCATTCACCAAGACGGCGTGCTCAAGGCGCGGGACACCTACGAAATCATGCGCGCCGAAGATGTGGGCTGGACGGCCAACAAAATCGTGTTGGGCAAGCTCAGTGGGCGCAATGCGTTCAAGCAGCGCTTGCAGGAGTTGGGCATTGAGCTCGAAAGTGAAGCCGACATCAACAACGCCTTCACCAAGTTCAAAGAACTGGCGGATCGCAAGAGCGAAATCTTTGACGAAGACATCTTGGCCCTGGTCAGCGATGACAGCGTCACAGCAACGAAAGAGTTCTACTCATTTGTCTCGTTGGCTCAGCACAGCGAAACCGGCGAACAACCTGAAGCCAGCATTGTTTTCACTGCGGGCGAGCAAGAGGTCAAAGCGGTTTCGGTGGGCAATGGACCAGTCGATGCCTCGCTCAAGGCCATTGAAACGCACGTCAACAGTGGTGCCGAAATGGTGCTGTATTCCGTGAACGCCATCAGTGGCTCGACAGAGAGCCAAGGCGAAGTCACCGTTCGGCTGCAACACAATGGCCGCATCGTGAATGGGGTGGGGGCTGATCCGGACATCATCGTGGCCTCGGCCAAGGCTTACCTGAGCGCGCTCAACAAGCTCAAAAGTCCGACCGAACGCGTCTCCCCGCAAGTCTGACCGGCAGTCAAATTAAAAATCAGCGCTAAGTGCTTGATTTCAATAATTTGTCTGTTAGGATGCGCCCCATCGCCTGAAACAAAAGCAGGCAGAAAGGCTGGAGACGTGCGTTGGTTGTTGTGTGCATTGGCTTTGGGTTTGGGCTTGAATCTTCCGGTTCAGGCCGCTGATTCCACTTCCAAGGCTCGTCAAGTCCGCAAGACTCAATCGACAGCCAAAAAAGCCAACCGCATCCAGCCAGTGTCTGTGGGACAAAAGACGGGCTTGCATCACACGCAAGACCCATTGTCTTTGCGCTCCAGCGTGGCTTACGTGCTCGATCAACAAACGCACGAGGTCTTGTTCAGCAAAAACGACGATGCGGTCTTGCCCATTGCATCCATTACCAAGCTGATGACTGCCCTGGTCTTGCACGAAGCCGATCTGGACCTGTCTGAGCCGGTCACCATCACCCGCGCCGATATCGACACCCTCAAAGGCAGCCATTCGCGTCTGGCGGTTGGGGCTACCCTCACGCGCGGCGAGTTGCTGCATCTGGCCCTAATGGCCAGCGAAAACCGAGCCGCCCACGCCTTGGCCAGGACTTTCCCTGAAGGCTATCCCGAATTCATTCGGCGCATGAATGTCAAGGCGATGCTGTTGGGCATGGCGGACACGCATTTCGTCGAGCCCACGGGTTTGTCCAGCCAAAATCGGTCGAGCGCCAAGGATTTGGCTGTGTTGGTAGAGCATGCCCATCAGGTGGAAATGTTGCGCAAGATGTCCACCACGCCCAGCTACTCGGTGCATGTGGGTCGGCGCAAATTGACCTTCAACACGACCAACCGGTTGGTGAAAAACCCCCGCTGGGACATTGGCCTGCAAAAAACCGGCTACATCGCTGAGGCCGGTCAGTGTTTGGTCATGCAGGCCACGGTAGCCGGGCGCCAGTTGATCATGGTGTTCCTGGACTCTGCCGGCAAGCTCAGCCGTGTGGCCGATGCTGAGCGGGTGCGCCGCTGGCTCGAGCGACAAGAGTCGGTGGCCCTCAGCCAAGAGGCTCACTGAGGCACAAAGCCCAGTGCAATAGAAATTTGGCGGGCGGTGGCTTCCAGACGCGCCAGCCAGCTATCGTCCATGCGATCTGCTGGAGCGGAAATAGACAAGCCTGCGATCAGCTTGCCTTGATCGTCTTGAATTTTGGCCGCGATGCATCGCACACCCATCTCCAGCTCTTCGTTGTCGCGAGCCACGCCATACTGGCGAGCCTTGGCAAGTTCCCGTTCCAAGACCGAAATTTGCGTGATGCTGTTGCGCGTTTGCCCGCTCAGGCCCGTGCGCGTGGCGTAAGCGCGAACGCGCTGGGCATCGTCTTGGGCCAAAAACAATTTGCCAGTTGAGGTGAGGTGCAAAGGTGCGCGGCCACCAATGGCGCGCACCACTTGCATGCCCGAGCGTTCGCTGTAGGCGCGTTCGATGTAGACGATTTCATCGCCTTGTCGGACGCTCAGATTCACCGGTTGATGGATTTGTCGATGCAATTCCCGCATGGGCTCGAGGGCGGCATCGCGCACATTCAGCCTGGCCTTCACCAAATTGCCCAATTCCAACAGGCGCAAACCCAAACGGTAGGTGCCGGCTTCGGGTCGGTCGACAAAGCGACCCAAGGTGAGGTCGTTGAGGATGCGGTGGGTGGTGGAGGGGTGCAAGCCAGACTTCTCGCTCAATTCTTTGAGGGAGACCGACTCTTCTTTTTCCGCCAGCACATTCAAGAGCGTGAACATCCGTTCAATCACCTGAATCGTCGGTGTGGTCGGGGGCGAGGCGGCTTTGCGAGGCATGACGGGATTTTAAATGATGAAATTCATCGCACCCATTGCCCTTGAATCAGCAACTCATGGGGATTGAATTGACGCTTGTAGCGCATCTTGGGGCTTTGTTCGATCCAGTAGCCCAGGTAGAGAAAATCCAGCCCCAGGCTTTGGGCTTGCTCCACTTGCCACAACACGTTGTAGGTGCCCAAGCTTTGGCCAGGGTTAGGGTCGTAAAAGGTGTAGACGGCAGAGAGGCCATCGTCGATCACATCCAGGATGGACACCATCTGCAAAGGGCCAGCGGTGCCGTCCTCGGTCGGGGCGCGAAATTCAACCAACCGGGAATCGACGCGCGACTGCAGCAAAAACTGAGCGTATTGCTCCACGCTGTCGTTGTCCATCCCGCCACCCTGATGACGGCTCATCTGGTAGCGCTGATAGAGGCGATAGTGTTCGTCGCTGAAGCCCAATTTGCAGATCCGAGTCTGCAAGCCCTGATGCTGTTTCCAGGCCCGTCGCTGGCTGCGACTGGGGGAAAAGTCGTTCACCCGAACACGAATGGGGACGCAGGCCTGACAGCCATCGCAATGCGGGCGGTAGGTGAACAGGCCGGAACGCCGAAACCCTTTGAGGATCAACTCGGAGTAGATTTCGCTGCGAATCAGGTGGCTGGGCGTGGCCACCTGAGATCTGGCTTGCGTGTGAGGCAAGTAGCTGCAGGGGTAGGGCGCCGTTGCATTAAACTGCAAGGCGTGGAGGGGAAGGTCTTTGAGATGGGTCACGCGGGGCGATCAAGCATCAAGAGTCGATCCCAGTATATCGATTCACTTTGCCAAAGCAGGTTGGGTTTGCGACAGGCGTGTTTCACCTGCTCAATGAAGTCGGCGCGCGGCAGGGCGCGTGCGCCCAGGGAGGCCAAATGCGCCGTTTGCTGCTGGCAGTCAATCCATTCAGCACCCTGGTCACGACACAAGGCCACCAGGGCACACAAGGCCACTTTGGATGCGTTGCTGCGCAGCGCAAACATGCTTTCCCCAAAGACAGCCTGCCCGAGGTTCACGGCGTAGAGCCCGCCAATCAGTTCATCGTCTTCCCAGACTTCAATGCTGTGCGCATGGCCAGCTTCATGCAAGTCCCGATAGGCCGATTGCATGGCGGGCACGATCCAGGTGCCAGGCTGTCCCGGGCGTGGCGTTTGGGCGCAGTGACGGATCACGTCGGCAAAGTCTTGGTCGATGGTGAGCCGATGGCGTCCCTCGCGTTGCCACTGCTTCACGGTTTGCCTGAGGCTGCGGTGAAATCGAAATTGCTTGAGGGTCAGCACCATGCGAGGCTCGGGAGACCACCACAGAATGGGTTGCCCCTCGCTGAACCAAGGGAAAATGCCTTGAGAGTAAGCCTGAACCAGTCGCTGTGGGCTTAGGTCACCGCCTGCTGCCAGCAAGCCCGGATGGCTCGTCGAATCGCTCAGTGCCCGATGGGGCGCAGGAAAGGGGTGGTCGGGTTCCAACCAGGGCAAGACAATCGGTTCAGGCATGATGATTTCCAGTCAACACATGTTAGGGGAGTGAACCATGAACGCCAACGATGAACCCGTGCTGATGGATGAGCCCAAGGCCGGGGTGATCCGCCTGACCCTGAACCGACCGCAACAATTCAACCCCTTGTCGGCGTCGATGCTGCAGGCGCTGCAATCTGCAGTGGACACCATTGCTCAGACGCCCACTTGCCGGGTGGTGGTGTTGGCCGCCAAGGGCAAGGCTTTTTGTGCCGGTCACGATTTGCAGGAAATGAAGGCCAACCCCGACGGCGATTTTTATCGGCAGTTGTTTGCCCAATGCTCCCGATTCATGATGAGCCTGGTGCAACTGCCGCAGCCTGTTATTGCCCAGGTTCAAGGCGTGGCTACCGCTGCCGGTTGTCAGCTGGTGAGCATGTGCGACTTGGCCGTGGCTTCCGAGTCGGCCCGTTTTGCGGTGTCGGGCATCAGCTTTGGCTTGTTTTGTTCCACCCCCAGCGTGGGCTTGAGTCGTGCGGTTTCCCGAAAACAAGCCATGGAGATGTTGCTCACCGGCGACTTCATCGACGCCCAAGAGGCCGTCCAACAAGGGCTCATCAATCGGTGTGTGGCGCCAGAGGCGATGGAGGGCGTGGTTGAGCGCTGGTGTGACTCCATCCTGGATAAACCAGCCGTGGCGGTGAGTATGGGCAAGCAATTGTTTTATCGGCAGTTGGAAATGGGCTTATCGGCGGCTTATCAAGCGGCGGGTGAAACCATGGCCTGCAACATGATGGACGAATCAGCCCAAGAGGGGTTTGCGGCCTTTTTGGAAAAACGAACCCCCGATTGGCGCCGCTGATTCACGCTACAGTTACTTTTTTTCACTCAATGGTTGCTTGTTCATGGTGTTTGGTTTGAGCATTCGTTTGCAGGGTTTGACGGCACAAGCCCTCTCGCAACAATTGATGTCGCACCTCAAGCCCCTGGGGCTGGACGAATGGGCCGTTTGCGAGCCAGACGATGGCCAAGGGCAGTTGCGGGTGCATTTGGCGCCTGAGGCCTTTGCGCGCTGGTGCCCCGACCACGACACCCTCCATGCAACCCAGCGCCACCCAGCGCCTTTCCCCTCCCTTGAGCAGGCCGTTCGGTGGGAGTTGTGGCTGGCCTGGTTGGCTTCCCCGATTGCCCTGAGTTTTGAGTCGTGGGCCGATGTCATGAGTGCCGAGCGGGTGCGATGCTTGTTGAGTCACAACGCCCGTCGCACCTCCATGGATTTCCACACCGAGGAGGCAACCCGCCCGCCCGCTCACTGGACTTATCACGAAGACACTGGCTTCACCCTGTTGCCCAACCAAGATCTGGTTGAGGCCTTGATCCTGGCCACCCAGCCTGAGATCTCGGGGCAGGTGTATGCCTTTTCTTGTTACCGGGCCACGGAATATGTGGTGTTGCTGTCGATTGCTCAAGAGCTCAAGGGCCATCACCCCCGCTTGTACGAGCAGCTGCAGAACCACTGGCGGCAAAAAGCCATCATGTCCGAAGACTTTCACGCCACTTTTTTGGTGGAGCTGGGCTCCGTGCAACAACCCCTGCCCATGCATTGGTATGTGCCCGGTGACCGGGTTTGGTTCAAAAACCCGCACTTGCCTTCGACTGACGCCACGGGCTACGAAGGTTCGTGGGTGGTGTATTTGGGGCAGGGCTTGTTTTGCAATTTTTGGCAACACACCAAGCCTTACACCCTGGAGCACAAATGCGTGGAAATCTTTCATTGGCGGGATGGTTTGTTCATCGATGCCCAAGGGGAGGCACAAATCGACGAGGACCGAGTCAACGCGCTGACGGATCAATCCCTGGCTGATCCCGAGGCGAAGGCCCGCATCTTGTCGCTGATGCAGCGCTTCCGAGACCCCATGGGGGTCTATGCCCAAGGGGGATGCATGGACGCCACCCGCGAAGTGCCGCTCAAGTTGTTGCCCGAGCATTGCCAAATGAATCTTCCCGCCCTGTGACCCTCGTGGTCAGGGCTGACTAAGATCTCCGCTGTGAAGGAATGAGGTAAAGCCATGTTGGATTGGTTGCGATTGGAATCTTTGGGGCTCAGTCCCGCTCAAGTGAAAGAGCTCAGCGTGATTGTTGTTCGTGTCCCTTTGATATTGATTGGGGCTTGGGTCATCTCACGCGCAGCCCGTCGCGCCATTCGCTTGCTCACCCAGCGTGTGAGCCAGCGCAGTGATGATTCCGATGCGATCAAGCGAGCCGAAACCCTCGGACATGTCACGCGCTATGTGATTTCAGTGCTCTTGACTTTGGTGGCCGTGATGCTGGTGCTCAGCGAATTCGGCTTCAGCCTGGCCCCCTTCTTGGGGGCCGCAGGAGTGGCGGGCTTGGCCGTGGGCTTTGGTGCCCAAAGTCTGGTGAAAGATTACTTCACTGGTTTTTTCTTGCTGCTCGAAAACCAGATTCGGCAAGGTGATGTGGTGAAGTTGGGTGAGCAAGTTGGCGTCGTCGAAGAGATCACGCTGCGATTCGTTCGCTTGCGTGATTACGAGGGCAGTGTGCATTTCATCCCCAACGGCACGATTTCCGTGGTGACCAACATGAGCTTGGGTTTTGCCCAGGCCGTGGTAGAAATTGGCGTGGCCTATCACTCCGATCTGGAACAGGTCATGGCGGTGATGCAGCGGGTTAGTCAGGAGTTGCGTCAAGACCCCAAGTGGTCGGATCGCGTTTGGGCCGATCTGGAGATGGCGGGCGTCGAGCGATTCGATGCCTCATCGATCGCACTGCGGGCTCGCATCAAGGTCAAGCCGCAGTCCCAGTGGGAAGTGCGTCGCGAATACCAAAAGCGGCTCAAAGTGGCTTTTGCCGAAGCGGGCATTGAAATTCCCTTCCCACAAATGACCCTGCATCAGGCCAAATCCGCATGAGCGTAGGCGCCACCGAGCTGCCCCTGAGCCCTTGGCGCTGGTGTGTGGCCCCCATGATGGATTGGACCGATCGCCACTGCCGTTACTTTCACCGGCGCATCTCTGGCGTGGCCCGGCTTTACACCGAAATGGTCACCACCGGCGCTTTGCTGCATGGCGATGTGCCGCGCCACCTCGACTTCAATCCAGAGGAACATCCCGTGGCCCTTCAGTTGGGAGGCAGCGACCCCCAAGCCCTGGCCCAATCCGCCCGTTTGGGGGAGCAATGGGGTTACGACGAGATCAACCTCAATTGCGGTTGCCCCTCGGACCGGGTTCAGCGCGGCACCTTTGGCGCCTGCCTCATGGCCGAGCCCCTGCGCGTGGCCGAAGGCATTCGGGCGATGCGCGCTGCGGTGAGCGTGCCGGTGACCGTCAAGCACCGCATTGGCATTGACCGTTCAGAGTCCTACGACTTTGTGCGCGATTTCGTGGGCACTGTCGCCGAGGCGGGATGTGAGGTGTTTGTGGTCCATGCGCGCAACGCTTGGCTGGATGGCCTGTCACCCAAAGAGAACCGCGAGATTCCACCGCTCAAGCGCGACTGGGCCGATCGATTGAAGCGTGATTTCCCCAACCTCACCGTGGTGCTCAATGGCGCCATTCAGTCGATGGACGATGTTCAACCGCATTGGCATGCGGTCGACGGCTTCATGGTGGGGCGATCGGCTTACCACCACCCTTGGTGGATGCGCGAGTGGGATTTGGCACAAGGGCGAACGCCCCCGACGGACAGCCGGGAGGCAGTGGAGGCTGACCTGGTCGACTACATGGAGCGCCAAGCCCAGCAAGGGGTGCCTTGGTCGAACATCGCACGGCATGCTTTGGGCTTGTGGTCGGGCCAGCCCGGCGCGCGTCGCTGGCGCCAAGTTTGGAGTGACCACCGCCTTAAGGGTGAGGCGCCGCGCTGGGTGCACCAACGGGCCACTGAGGCCCGGCTGGCTGGGGCCAATCAGGCCGATTCCGCGACGCCGCCCACCACCTGACTGAAGCCGCCGTCCACGTAGGTGATCTCGGCGCTCACGCCAGCAGCCAAATCGCTCATCAAAAATGCCGCCACATTGCCCACATCTTCAATGGTCACGTTGCGGCGAATGGGCGACGCTTGCTCAACCGCCGACAAAATCTTGCCAAAGCCCTTGATGCCGCTCGCAGCGAGGGTCTTGATGGGGCCCGCGCTGATGCCATTGACCCGCATGCCCCGCTTTTGGCTGCCCAGGGATTCGGCCAAATAGCGAACCGAGGCCTCCAGCGAGGCTTTGGCCAGACCCATGGTGTTGTAGTTGGGCACGGTGCGCAAGGCACCCAGATAGCTCAGGGTGAGCAGGGCCGAGCGGTCGTTGAGGTGGGGCAGGGCGGCTTTGGCCATGGCCGGAAAGCTGTAGGCACTGATGTCGTGGGCGATTTGAAAAGCCTCGCGGCTCAAGCCGTCGAGGAAGTCCCCAGCAATGGCTTCCCGCGGGGCAAAGCCGATGGCGTGCACAAAGCCGTCGAAATGGCCCCAGTGCTGTGCCAAGCCTTGCATCGTGGCTTCAATTTGAGCGTCCTGGCCCACGTCACACTCAAACACCAAGGAGGAGCCGAATTCGGCGGCAAATTCAGTGATTCGATCTTTGAAGCGCTCGCCCACATAACTAAAAGCCAATTCAGCACCCTGCGCATGGCAAGCCTTGGCAATGCCATAGGCAATTGAGCGGTTGGACAACACGCCGGTGATGAGAAATTTTTTGCCGGACAAAAAGCCGTGGTTGGACATGGGTGCGCTCCTCAATCAGTGATGGCCGAGATTCTCGCACGCAGGCCCTGGCTAGCTCCCCAAATGCGTTAGAATGATGGCCAATTCGACCACATGGGCGGCCAATTAACCGCCCATTTTTTTTGGGCGTTTGGACCTGAGCTACAGGTGAAAACGGGAGAGCGCAAGGCATGCAGACCTTGGTGGCACAAACGGTGCAAGGCATGGGATACGACTTGGTGGAGCTGGAACGCTCGGCCGGTGGAACTGTGCGCGTCACCATCGATCACCACTGGGTGTCTGGTCAGCCCGAGCGTTTCATTCAGGTTGAAGATTGCGAGCAAGTGACTCGCCAACTCCAATATGCCTTGGACGTCGATGGCGTCGACTACAAGCGCCTCGAGGTGTCCAGCCCCGGCATCGACCGACCCCTGCGCAACGAGGCCGATTTCGCCCGTTTTGTGGGTCAAGTCATCGACATCACCTTGCGTCAGCCCATGGGCGGACAAGCGGCCGGTCTGGTGTCCGCCAATCGCAAAAAATTTCGTGGCACCCTGGAAGCCACTGACAGTGCTGAGGAATGGCAAATCGTCTGGCGCGATGAGCCCGAATCCAAACCTGGTTTTCGCCCTTCGAAAAAGCGCGCACAGGCTCCTTTGCAGGCCTTGCGGTTTCGTCGTGAGGAATTAAGAGAGGCGCGCTTGGCGCCCATTGTGAACTTCAAGGGCCGCACGCCCTTGCCCGATGCTTCTGAAGAGGTCCATCATGAATCGTGAAATGCTGATGTTGGTTGAGGCGATTGCCCGTGAGAAAAACGTCGACCATGATTTGGTCTTCGGTGCGGTGGAGTCGGCCCTGGCTCAAGCCACCAAAAAATTGCTTCAGTCCGACAAGGAGCAGCCCGTTGAGGAGGCTGACATCCGCGTGGCCATCGACCGTGAAACCGGCGAATACGAAACCTTCCGTCGCTGGTTGGTGGTGCCCAATGAGGCGGGTTTGCAAAACCCAGACGCCGAAGAGATGCTCATGGACGCCCAAGAGCGCCTGCCCGACGTGCAAGTGGGCGATCACATCGAAGAGTCCATTGATTCAGTGCCCATCGGACGCATTGGCGCCATGGCGGCCAAGCAGGTCATTCTGCAAAAAATCCGCGATGCCGAGCGCGAAATGTTGCTCAACGACTTTTTGTCGCGTGGCGAAAAAATCTTCGTCGGCACGGTCAAGCGCATGGACAAGGGCGACATCATCGTCGAGAGTGGCCGAGTCGAAGGCCGCTTGCGCCGTTCTGAAATGATCCCCAAGGAAAATTTGCGCAGCGGCGACCGGGTGCGCGCCATGATCATGGAAGTGGACACCACCTTGCGCGGCGCCCCCATTGTGTTGTCGCGCTCAGCCCCCGAGTTCATGGTGGAGCTGTTCCGTCAGGAAGTCCCTGAAATCGAGCAAGGCCTGTTGGACATCAAATCCTGCGCCCGCGACCCGGGTTCTCGCGCCAAGATCGCAGTGCTCTCGCACGACAAGCGCGTGGATCCCATTGGCACCTGCGTGGGGGTTCGAGGCACGCGCGTGAATGCCGTCACCACCGAACTGGCGGGTGAACGGGTTGATATCGTGCTGTGGAGTGAGGATCCTGCTCAGTTTGTGATCGGTGCGCTTGCACCGGCCAACGTCATGTCGATTGTGGTGGACGAAGAAAAACACGCCATGGACGTGGTGGTTGATGAAGAAAACCTGGCCATCGCCATCGGACGCGGCGGTCAAAACGTGCGTCTGGCCTCAGACCTCACGGGCTGGAAAATCAACATCATGGATGCCGCTGAATCGGCCCAGAAACAAGCCGATGAAATGCAAGCCATGCGCGAGTTGTTCATGTCCAAGCTCGATGTCGACCAAGACGTCGCCGACATCCTCATCGAAGAAGGCTTCACCAGCCTGGAAGAAGTGGCTTATGTGCCCATGCAGGAAATGCTGGAGATTGAGTCCTTCGACGAAGACACCGTTCAAGAGTTGCGCGCCCGCGCCAAAGACGCTTTGCTGACGCTTGAAATTGCGCGCGAAGAAAGCGTCGAGGAAGTCTCGCAAGATTTGCGCGACCTCGAAGGCTTGACGACTGATCTCATTGCCTTGCTCTCCCAAGCTGGCGTTCACACCCGCGATGATCTGGCCGATTTGGCGGTCGATGAGCTCGTGGAAATCACGGGTCAGTCGGAAGACCAAGCTCGCGAACTCATCATCAAAGCCCGCGAACATTGGTTTGCTGGCCAGGCTTAACGGATATGGAAGGACCACGCATCAATGACGAGAACGACCGTTTCCGAATTCGCCAAAGAGCTCAAAAAAACACCTGAAACCTTGCTCGACCAGCTGGCTGCCGCCGGCGTGAGCAAATCGGGGGTGGGCGATGAGCTCAACGATGACGACAAGCAAAAATTACTGAGCTACCTCAAAGCCAGCCACGGCTCCGACGCGCCTGCACGCAAAAAAATCACTTTGGTGAAGAAGTCCACCAGTGAAATCAAGCAGGCCGACGCCACTGGTAAGGCACGCACCATTCAAGTTGAAGTGCGCAAAAAACGCACGTTCATCAAGCGCGATGAGTCCGACGCGGAAGCCGTGCCCGAAGCGGCGCCTGTGGCAGCAGCCCCCGTTGATGTGATCGACGAGGCCGAGAAAGCCCGCCGCGAAGAGGAAGCGCGTCGACACGCGGAGCTCATTCGCCGTCAAGAGGAAGAGGCAGAGCAGCGTCGCCGTGCCGCCGAAGAGGCGCAAGAGGCTGCTGCGCGTCAAGCGGCCCAAGCCCATGCACCCGTGGCCGCAGAGCCTGTGGTTGAGGCTCCAGCTGCCCAAGCGCCGGTGGCAGAAGCACCCGCACCCGATGAGTCTGCACCGGCTGTTTCGGTGGCGCCTACGGCCGATGAATTGAAGGCCCAAGCGCGCGAACAGGAGCAGCGTCGCCGCAAGGCCATGGAAGAGGCCGAGGCCATTCGCGCCATGATGAATGCGCCCAAGAAAGTCTTGGTCGCCAAAAAGCCTGAAGAGGCCAAGCCAGCCCTCAAGGGCACCTTGCATAAGCCCGAGGTCAAAACCGCTGCAGCCAAAACAGCAGGTGTGGCCGGCAAAGATGGCAACAAGGAAGTCAAGAGCTCCAAACTGTCATCGAGCTGGGCTGACGATGCAGCCAAGAAAAAAGAAATCAAAACCCGTGGCGACAGCAGTGGCGGCGTGGGTCGCAACAACTGGCGAAGTGGTCCGCGTAACCGTCGGGATCGAGACCGCGACGAGGTCCGTCCGGCTGACCCCGTCGTGTTTCGTGCCCTCGAGGTTCACGTGCCCGAAACCATCACGGTGGCCGAGCTCGCCCACAAAATGGCCGTCAAGGCTTCCGAGGTCATCAAGCACCTCATGAAGCTGGGCCAAATGGTCACCATCAACCAGCCTTTGGATCAAGACACCGCCATGATCGTGGTGGAAGAAATGGGCCACAAGGCCATCGTGGCCGCCTTGGATGATCCGGAGGCCTTCACCGAAGAAGAATCCTCCTTGCATCAAGGCGAGGCCCGGACCCGTGCCCCTGTGGTGACCGTCATGGGTCACGTGGATCACGGCAAAACCTCGCTGCTCGATCACATTCGCCGCGCCAAAGTGGCGGCGGGCGAAGCTGGCGGCATCACTCAGCACATTGGTGCCTACCACGTCGACACCCCACGCGGCATGGTCACCTTCCTTGATACCCCGGGTCACGAGGCCTTCACCGCCATGCGCGCACGGGGTGCTCAGGCGACCGACATTGTGATTCTGGTGGTGGCCGCCGACGACGGCGTGATGCCCCAGACCAAAGAAGCCATTCGCCACGCCAAAGCGGCGGGCGTGCCCATCGTGGTGGCCGTCAACAAAATTGACAAGCCCGAAGCCAACCCCGACCGCGTCAAAGGCGAGTTGGTGAGCGAAGAGGTGGTGCCCGAAGAATACGGTGGCGATTCCCCGTTCGTCGAGGTGTCGGCCAAAACGGGCCAAGGCATCGACGACTTGCTGGAAAACGTGTTGCTACAAGCCGAAGTGTTGGAGCTCAAGGCCCCCATCGAGGCCATGGCCAAGGGCTTGGTCATTGAAGCGCGCTTGGACAAAGGCCGTGGCCCTGTCGCCACCATCTTGGTGCAGTCTGGCACCCTCAACGTGTCGGATGTGGTGTTGGTGGGTCAAACCTACGGCCGCGTTCGCGCCATGCTGGACGAAAACGGCAAGCCGGTGAAGTCGGCTGGCCCCTCCATCCCGGTTGAAATTCAGGGCCTCACGGAAGTGCCTCAGGCTGGCGACGAATTCATGGTCATGGCCGATGAGCGTCGTGCGCGTGAAATTGCCACTTACCGCGCAGGCAAGTTCCGCAACACCAAGTTGGCCAAGCAGCAGGCCGCCAAGCTCGACAACATGTTCTCGGACATGTCCGCCGGCGAGGTCAAAAACCTGCCCATCATCATCAAGGCCGATGTGCAAGGCTCGCAAGAAGCCTTGGCTGCCTCGTTACTCAAACTCTCTACCGACGAAGTCAAGGTGCAGCTGGTGTATGCCGCCGTTGGTGGCATCAGCGAGAGCGACATCAACCTGGCGATTGCCTCCAAGGCCGTGGTTATTGGCTTCAACACCCGAGCCGACGCTGGTGCACGCAAACTGGCCGAGGGCAATGGCATTGAGCTGCGCTACTACAACATCATTTACGACGCCGTCGATGACCTCAAGGCTGCGATGTCGGGCATGCTCACGCCAGACCAGAAAGAAGAAGTCATCGGCATGGCCGAAATTCGCCAGGTTTTCCGCATCAGCAAAATTGGCTCCATTGCCGGCTGTATGGTCACCTCGGGCATCGTTCGTCGCAATGCGCGCTTGCGCTTGCTGCGCGACAACGTGGTGGTCTTCACGGGCGAGCTCGACAGCCTCAAGCGCTTCAAAGACGACGTGCGTGAGGTCAAGGAAGGCTTTGAATGTGGTTTGAACCTCAAGGGTTACAACGACATCAACGAAGGCGATCAAATCGAGTTCTTCGAAATCAAGGAAGTGGCTCGTAGCCTCTGATCACCGCGCATGCGCCACAAGAGAAATCACGTTGCTCACCGAAGTCACCAGGTCGCCGATCAAATTCAGCGCGACCTGGCTGACCTCATCGCGCGTGAACTCAAGGACCCGCGCGTGGGCATGGTCACTTTGCAAGCGGTGGAAATCACACCCGACTACGCCCACGCCAAGGTGTTTTTCAGCGTGCTCGGGGGCGACCCTGAACTCACCGCCGAAGGCCTGAACCAAGCGGCCGGTTTTTTGCGCAGTGCCTTGTTCAAGCGTTTGCACATCCATACGGTGCCCACGCTGCATTTTGTGTTCGACCGCACGCCCGAGCGCGCCTCCGACATGAACGCCTTGATTGCCAAGGCTGTGGCTTCCCGCTCCAAGGACGAATGAGCATGAACGCGCCAAGCACCAGGGTGCAGCGGCGCCCTGTGCATGGGGTGCTGCTCTTGGACAAGCCATTGGGTCTGTCCAGCAATCAGGCTTTGCAAAAAGCCAAGTGGTTGTTGCGCGCTGAAAAGGCCGGCCACACCGGCACGCTAGACCCGCTGGCCACTGGCATCTTGCCGATTTGCTTTGGCGCCGCCACCAAATTCAGTCAAATGCACCTGGATGCAGACAAAGCCTACGAAACCACCGTGCGCCTGGGGGTGACCACCTCCACCGGTGACGCCGAAGGCGAGGTGGTGGCCCAACAACCGGTCACCTGCACCCTGGGTCAGTTGGTGGAGACGCTCGATCGGTTCACCGGCGACATTCAACAAATTCCGCCCATGCACAGCGCCTTGAAAAAAGAAGGCAAGGCCCTTTACGAATATGCAAGGCAAGGGCTTAGCGTCGAGCGTGAGCCCCGCACCGTGACCATCCACGCGCTGGAGTTGCTGCACGCCGAACTCAACGGGCCCAGCCCAGAGCTGCGCTTGCGGGTGCATTGCAGCAAGGGCACTTACATCCGAACGCTGGGTGAAGACATCGCCAAGGCTTTGGGCTGTGGGGGGCATTTGTCCATGCTGCGTCGCATCCAAACGGGGCCGTTTTCAGTGAGCCAGTCGGTGAGCCTGGCTGAGCTAGAAGCCTTGGATGAAAGCCAGCGATTGTCAAAGTTGCTGCCGGTGGCCGAGTTGCTGCCCGAGCACCAAACGGTGACCCTGAATGCCCATGAGGCTGGCCGCTTCCTCAGCGGTTTACGTCGCCGCGGGCAATGGCCCGACGCGTCCCGTGTGGCCGTTTGGGGGGACCGCCCCCGTGCATTTTTAGGCACCGCGCACATCTGTGCCGGTGAGTTGATTCCAGAGCGTTTGCTCACTCCCATCGAAATTCAAACCATTCTTGAGGTTATGTCATCATGAGTCGTCCCATTCGAAACATCGCCATCATTGCGCACGTTGACCACGGTAAAACCACCATGGTCGATCAGTTGTTGCGCCAGTCGGGCACCTTTGCCGCCCATGAAAAGGTGGAAGACACCGTGATGGACAACAACGCCATCGAACGCGAGCGTGGCATCACCATCTTGGCCAAAAACTGTGCGGTTCGCTGGAACGACACCCACATCAACATCGTCGACACCCCGGGCCACGCGGACTTCGGTGGTGAAGTGGAACGGGCCTTGTCCATGGTCGACGGCGTGCTGTTGCTCATCGATGCGCAAGAAGGCCCCATGCCCCAAACCCGCTTTGTGACCAAAAAGGCCTTGGCCTTGGGCCTCAAGCCGATCGTGGTGGTCAACAAGGTGGACAAACCCGGCGCGAATTGCGACAAAGTCATCAACGCGGCGTTCGATCTGTTTGACAAATTGGGCGCGAACGACGAGCAGTTGGATTTCCCGGTGGTTTATGCCTCTGGCATCAATGGCTGGTCTTCCCACAACGAGGGCGCGGCTGGTGAGCGCTGGGGCGAAGACATGTCGGCTTTGTTCGACACCATCCTCAAGCACGTGCCCGCTCACGAGGGAGACGCCACGGCGCCCTTGCAGCTGCAAATTTCGGCGCTCGATTACTCCACCTTTGTGGGTCGAATTGGTGTGGGGCGCATCAACGCGGGCACCATCAAGCCAGGCATGGATGTGTTGGTGATGGAAGGCGAGTCGGGGCCCACCCTCAAGGGGCGCATCAACCAGGTGCACAAATTCCAAGGGCTGGATCGGGTCCAGGTGACCGAAGCCGGTCCGGGCGACATCGTCCTCATCAATGGCATCAGTGAAATTGGCATCGGCGTGACGGTGACCGATCCCGACCAACCCAGCGCCATGCCCATGCTCAAGGTCGATGAACCCACCTTGACCATGAACTTCTGCGTCAACACCTCGCCGCTGGCCGGTCGTGAAGGCAAATACGTCACCAGCCGACAAATCTGGGATCGCCTGCAAAAAGAGCTCCAGTCCAACGTGGCCTTGCGGGTCAAGGAAACCGACGAAGACGGCATTTTTGAAGTCTCGGGTCGCGGTGAATTGCACCTGACCATCCTCATTGAGAACATGCGTCGCGAGGGCTACGAGTTGGCCGTGTCCAAGCCGCGCGTGGTGTTCAAACAAATCGACGGCGTGTTGTCGGAACCCATCGAGTTGGTCACCGCTGACATCGAAGAAGGCCACCAAGGCGGCGTCATGCAAGCCCTGGGTGAACGCAAAGGCGACTTGGTGAACATGGAGCCCGATGGCCGTGGCCGGGTTCGCTTGGAATACCGCATCCCTGCGCGAGGCCTGATTGGCTTTTCCAACGAATTTTTGAACCTCACGCGGGGTTCGGGTTTGATCTCGAATATTTTCGATGGCTATGAAGCCCACCGGGGCGACATTGGTGGCCGCAAAAACGGCGTGCTCATTTCCATGGACGACGGCGAAATCTTCACTTACGCCTTGGGCAAACTCGATGACCGGGGCCGCATGTTTGTGAAAGCGGGCGACCCGGTGTATGAAGGCATGATCGTTGGCGTGCACAACCGCGACAACGATTTGGTGGTCAACGCCACCCGCACCAAGCAGCTCACCAACTTCCGCGTCAGCGGCAAGGAAGACGCCATCAAAATCACGCCGCCGATCGACCTCACCTTGGAATATGGGGTGGAATTCATCGAGGACGATGAACTGGTGGAAATCACCCCCAAGAGCATTCGTTTGCGCAAGCGCCACCTCAAAGAGCACGAGCGCAAGCGCGCCAGCCGCGAAACCACGGCGGCCTGAACCCCACGAAAGGATTGCCTGTCATGAGTCACATTCAATGCGAGGTGAAAGCGGGGGTGGGCTACATCACCTTGAATCGCCCCCAGGCCTTGAATGCCCTGTCGCTGGACATGATTCGCGACATTACCCAAGCCCTGTTGGACTGGCGTGACGACGAAGCGGTGCAAGCCGTTGCCCTGCGTGGCATGAGCAAGGCTGGCGAATTTGGTGCCTTTTGTGCGGGCGGTGACATTCGTTTCTTTCATGCGGCAGCGCTCGCTGGCGACCCGCGCTTGGAAGATTTCTTCACCGAGGAATACCGGCTCAATCACCTGATTCACAGCTACCCCAAGCCCAGCCTGGCCTTCATGGACGGCATCATCATGGGCGGCGGCATGGGACTGGCTCAGGGCTGCACGGTGCGCATCGCCACCGAGCGCACCCGCATGGCCATGCCCGAGACCCTGATTGGCTTGTTTCCCGATGTCGGCGGCGGCTACTTTTTAAGCCGTTGTCCCGGCCACTTGGGCGAGTATTTGGGATTGAGTGGACAGCATTTGGATGGTCCTCAAGCCGTCGAGGCGGGGCTGGCCGATGTGGTGGTTCCCAGCGACCAGCTGCCCCGTTGGTGGGCTGAATGGCTGCCGAGCGTGGCGACCCACACCACGCCGTTACAGCTGCGCGAAGCCGCCCAGCGCGAGGCCGCTCAATCAGTGGTGACTGGCGAAGGTCCTTTGACCCACCGCACCGAGATCGACGCCGTCTTTGGCGCGCCCAGCTTGGGCGAGGCCATGCAAGCGCTGGCGCAGCACGAGGCACAGGGCAGCGCCTGGGCCCAGGCCACCCGTGAGGCATTGGCCAAGCGTTCCCCTTTGATGCTCAGCGTCACTTGGCAGCAAATTCGGTGTGCCCGTTCCTTGTCGGTGGGCCAAGCCTTGCGCATGGAGCGCGACCTGGTGCGCCACTGCTTTCACCCAATGCATTTGTCGTGCACCACGGCGCAATCCGATACGGTGGAAGGCATTCGTGCCTTGGCTGTCGACAAAGACCACCAGCCGCGTTGGCGGCATGGCGATCTGGCTGAAGTGACCGCAGACCAGGTGAAGGGCTTTTTCGAGAGCCCCTGGCCGCCCAGCGCGCACCCGCTGGCCGATCTCAAGGACTAAGCGATGAGCTCCAAAATTCTGTATGGCTTTCATGCGGTGGGGGTTCGCCTCAAAACGGCGCCCACCTCCATTCGTGAACTCTATGTGCTGAGCAACCGCAAGGATGCCCGCATGCGTCAGTTTCAGGAGCGCGCCAAAGAAGCCGGCATTCGGTTCATTGAAGCCGACGCCATGCGCTTGGCCAACCTGTGTGGAGGGCACCATCACCAAGGTGTGGTGGCGGTGGCCGACCCGGTGCAGGCCCAGCACACCCTCGATCAGGTGCTGGAGCAGTTGCCCGCAGGGCAAGCCCCTTTGGTGCTGGTGCTCGACGGCGTGACCGACCCTCACAACCTCGGGGCTTGTTTGCGCAGCGCCGATGGCGCCGGTGCCCATGCCGTGGTGGCCCCCAAAGACTATGCCGTGGGCATCAATGCCACGGTGTCCAAAGTGGCCAGCGGTGCGGCCGATACCGTGCCTTATTTCATGGTCACCAACTTGGCCCGCAGCTTGCAGCAAATGAAGGATGCTGGGTTGTGGGTGATTGGCACCAGCGACGATGCCGAGCAAAGCCTTTACGACGTGGACTTGAAAGGCCCGGTGGCCTTGGTGTTGGGCGCCGAAGGCAAGGGCATGCGTCAGCTCACCCGCAAGCACTGTGACCAGCTCATTCACATTCCCATGCAAGGTGGGGTGGAAAGCCTGAACGTCTCCGTGGCCAGTGCCGTTTGCCTCTACGAAGCCTTGCGACAGCGACGCGCGACCACCAGCGGCCAGCGCTGAATCCCGGGCTCAGATCCAGCCCAGTGCCCCCAAGGTGGCACCACCCGCCATGAGCCACAGCAAGTGGATGCGGGTCTTCCACATCAACAAGGCGCAGGCCACCGTGATGCCACCGCGCGCAACAGATGCCCAGTCGGCGGCATGTTCACCGCTCAGCAGCCACGCGGTGGACAACAGCAAGCCCATCACCAAAGGGGCCATGCCGGCCTTGAATGCCCGCACGGGCAAGCGGTGCCGATGGCGATGCGCCCATTGGGTGGCGGTGTAATTCAAGAGCGACGAGGGCAGCAAGATGCCCAGCAGGCACAGGCCAGCGCCGAGGCCACCCCAAGCCGCTGCAGACCAACCCGCCGACAAGCCGCCGGCCGACTGCACCCCCATGTTCCAACCCAAAACCGCGACAAACAACACGTTGGGCCCAGGCGCCACCTGAGCCACGGTGATGGAATTGGCGAAGGCCTGTCCACTGAGCCAGTGGTGCTGATCGACCACGAAGCGGTGCATGTCGGGTGCAGCCGCAATGGCGCCACCGATGGTGAACAGCGACAAGGTCATCATGTGCACGAACAGCATCAACCAATCCTGGGCTGACAGGCTCATTGGCGCCTCCGAATTTCGCGTGCGGCCCACACGCACGACACACTGCCCAGGGCCAACAGCACCCAGATGAGGCGCACATGCAGCAAGCCCACCAACACAAACGTGAGGACCACCAAGGCCAGTGCAAAGCCTCGTCCCAGGGGGCTGATGCTAATGGCTGGGCTCATGCGCAAGGCCGTGGCCATGATGAGTCCAGCGACCACGGCAGCCAGCCCTCGCAAAGCGCCTTGAACGGCCGCATGGTCGCTGACACTGGAAAACCAAGCGGCCACCATCAGCACCAAAGCGCAAGGTGCAGTCAGAATGCCCAAGGTGGCCACCACAGCACCACGCCAACCAAAGTATTCACCGCCGAGGATGATGCACAGGTTCAACACGTTGGGGCCCGGCAGGACTTGGGCCACCGACCATTGCTCAACAAACTCTTCGATGCTCATCCATTGCTTGTCATCGACCAAGATGCGCTGAACCACGGCCAACACCCCGCCAAAGCCTTGCAGCGCCATCCAGGTGAACACGGTGAACAGCTCCCAGAGGGATTGCGGTCCTTTGCGGCGAGGTTCGGGTGGTGGAACTGGGGCAGAAGCGAGGGACATCAAAGTGACCGCTGGGTTGTCATCGTCGTGCATGTGGGCATGGCGATCAGCCGCCCACGACTGCGACGAGTTTTACTACACTGGAGGGAATGTCTACCTACCTGGATGTCTCGCGCTTTCCTCGCGAGGCCAAACCCCTCACCAAATATCGCAAACACTGGGCGGCTCGTTTGGGCACGGCCCCGTTTTTGCCCATGAGCCGTGACGAAATGAATGCCTTGGGCTGGGATGCCTGCGACATCATTCTGGTCACAGGCGATGCGTATGTGGATCACCCCAGTTTTGGCATGGCCGTCATTGGTCGCGTGCTGGAGGCACAAGGTTTTCGTGTCGGCATCATTGCCCAGCCCGACTGGCAAAGCGCCGAGCCCTTCAAGGCATTGGGGGAACCCGTGCTGTTTTTTGGCGTCACCGCCGGCAACATGGACTCCATGATCAACCGTTACACGGCAGACCGCAAAGTCCGTCGTGACGACGCCTACACCCCCGGCGGGGAAGGTGGCCTGCGCCCCGATCGGGCGACCTTGGTTTACAGCCAGCGTTGCCGCGAAGCCTATGCCCATGTGCCCATTGTGTTGGGTGGCATTGAAGCCTCGTTGCGTCGCATTGCGCATTACGACTATTGGCAGGACAAGGTGCGTCGCTCGGTGGTGGTGGACAGCAAATGCGACTTGCTGCTCTACGGAAACGCGGAACGCGCCCTCGTGGAAGTGGCCCATCGCTTGGCGGCTCGCGAACCCATTGCGCAGATCACCGATGTGCGCGGCACCGCGTTTGTGCGTCGAGCGGCCGAGCCCGACTGGATCGAAGTGGACTCCACCGAAGTGGATCGGCCGGGTCGTGTCGAGGCGCACTTGAACCCCTATGTCATGGTGTCCGAACAAGCGCCCTCATCACCGACGGACGAGCAAGTGGTGCGGTTCGAGCCCACCCGGCGTCCTCAGGCCTTGCCCCGCGAACGCACGGTGATTCGACTGCCCAGCTTTGAGCAGGTTCGATCCGATCCCGTGCTCTATGCCCATGCCAACCGGGTCTTGCACCTGGAAACCAATCCGGGCAATGCCCGGGCATTGGTTCAGGCGCATGGTGAAGGCCCCACGGCCCGCGACGTCTGGATCAACCCGCCCCCCATACCCCTCACCACCGAGGAAATGGATCACGTGTTCGACTTGCCCTATGCCCGCAGCCCCCACCCCAGGTATGCCGATGCGAATGGGCGTCATGATGGGCCGACCAAAATTCCGGCTTGGGAGATGATCCGGTTTTCCGTCAACATCATGCGCGGCTGTTTTGGCGGTTGCACCTTTTGCTCCATCACCGAGCACGAGGGCCGTGTCATTCAAAGCCGCAGCGAAGCCTCCATCTTGCGCGAGATCGAACAAATGCGAGACAAGGTGCCCGGTTTCACCGGCGTGGTGTCCGACTTGGGCGGTCCAACGGCCAACATGTATCGCATTGGATGCAAGAGCCCTGAGATCGAAGCGGCTTGCCGCAAGCCCAGTTGCGTTTACCCAGGCATTTGCAGCAACCTCAACACCAACCACTCGGCCCTGATTCATTTGTATCGCAGCGCCCGAAAGCTGCCCGGGGTGAAAAAAATCCTGATTGGTTCTGGCGTTCGTTACGACTTGGCGGTGGAGAGCCCCGAATATGTGAAAGAGCTGGTCACGCACCATGTGGGGGGCTACCTGAAGATTGCGCCCGAGCACACCGAAGACGGGCCTTTGTCGAAAATGATGAAGCCTGGCATGGGCAGTTACGACCGGTTCAAGCAACTGTTCGAGCGTTACAGTGCCGAGGCGGGCAAAGAGCAATACCTCATTCCTTATTTCATCGCGGCCCACCCCGGCACCTCGGATGAAGACATGATGAACTTGGCCATCTGGCTCAAAACCAATGGCTTTCGTGCCGATCAGGTGCAAACCTTCTACCCCAGCCCCATGGCCACGGCCACGGCCATGTATCACTCGGGCAAAAATCCTTTGTCGCGCGTGGGGCGACAAACGGATGCGGTGGATGTGGTTCGTGGCGAACGCCGCCGCCGATTGCACAAGGCTTTTTTGCGCTACCACGACCCGAACAATTGGCCGCTTTTGCGCGAAGCCTTGAAAGCCATGGGGCGTGCAGACCTGATTGGCAATGGCAAGCAGCACCTGATTCCCCGCTATCAGCCCCAGACCGATGGCACCTACACCAGTGCCCGTCGCAAAAACAGCACCCCCAAGCGCGAGCTGGCTGCCCCAACACCCAGTGGGCGGGCGGGGCGTCCCGTTCCGGGGCGGGCGCTGGGGGGCAAGCTGCCCAAAATCGCGAAAGTGAAGCGCTAGCCATCCGTTGCACGAGGCCCGTGGCGCCGAATGGTTCAGGGGTCCAAGGTGTGCAGGGGCAAATCGTGGGCCTGGGCCAAGTCGCGCAAGGCTTGCTGGGTGTGCCGGGCAAAAAATCGCTTCAGCTGCTGCTGGGCTTGAGGGGTCATGAGGTGTTGATCTGGCTGCGGCGCCCTGAGGCCAGCAACATCACACAAGCGTTTGGCAAAGTGAGGCTCCAGCGCCGCCACGGCCACGCGGCCATCTTGGCACGCGTAGACCCGGTAACCGGCGTGTGCCCCGCCAATGATGCCGTCGGGCTGGGTTAAGCCCCAGTGCCAGGGCAGGCTGAGGTGGTGGGCCGACTCCGACAGCCCCACTTCCCGCCGCGCGCCTTGGCCTTGCCGAGGCCCAGGCCGAGCGCGTTGCCACAGCAGGGCCAAAGCGGCCTCACAGGCCGCCAGCGAGCCGGCCATGTCGGCATAAAGCGAAGTGGGCAGGTTCAGGCCTTGGATCAGCCCGTGCTCGGCCAGGTAGGTGAGGTCGTGGCCGGGAACTTCAGCGCGTGGTCCGGTTTCACCTTGAATGGCCACGTGACACAGCTGCGGATGTTGCCGATGCAGTTCGCGCCACGACAGCCCCAGTTTGTTGAGCGCGGCGGGTCGAAACGACGTGATCAACACATCGACACGCGCCAAGTGGCGGTGCAAGCGCGCTTGCCCCGCGGGGGTTTTCAAGTCGGCGTGCAACACGCGAATGCCTTCATGCAGTTGCGTGTAGGCATGGGGTGCGTAACGCACCATGGGGTCAGCACTCGGGGCGCTGTCAGGGGGAGGGGGTTCGAGTTTGGTGCATGTGGCGCCCAACTGACGCAAGCGCATGAGCGCGGCTGGGCCCGGCAGGTTCAAGGCCAAACTCAGGACGCGAACGCCTTGAAGCGGTTTGGCGGTGCTTGACCGGGCCATGGTCAATGGCCGATGACTTTGGCCAAGAAATCTTTGGTGCGCTCGTTTTGCGGGTGGTCAAAGAAATCGTGCGGGTTATTTTGCTCAACGATTTGGCCTTGGTCCATGAAGATCACCCGATCGGCCACCGCTTTGGCAAACCCCATCTCGTGGGTGACGCACACCATGGTGATGCCTTGTTCGGCCAATTCAATCATGACGTCCAGCACCTCTTTGATCATTTCGGGGTCCAGCGCCGAGGTGGGCTCGTCGAACAACATGATTTGCGGCGTCAGGCACAGTGCACGGGCAATCGCAACGCGTTGCTGCTGCCCGCCCGAGAGCTGCAGGGGGTATTTGTGCGCTTGCTCGGCAATGCGCACCCGCTTGAGCTGCTGCATGGCGCGCTCCTCGGCCTCGGCCTTGGACACTTTGCTGACCCACATGGGCGAGAGGGTGAGGTTGTCCAGCACCGTCAGGTGAGGAAACAAGTTGAACTGCTGAAACACCATGCCCACTTGCTTGCGCACGGCATCGATGGCTTTGACGTTGTCGGTGAGTTCAATGCCCAACACCTCCAGCTTGCCTTGCTGGTGCTCTTCCAGCCGGTTGATGCAGCGAATCAGGGTGGACTTGCCAGACCCCGAGGGCCCACACACCACGATGCGCTCGCCGCTGGCAATGTCCAGATTGATGTCACGCAAAACGTGGAAGGCGCCATACCATTTGTTGACGTCTTGAAATTGGATGATGGGTTGATCAGGGGACATGGGGTCGTCCTTTAACGGGCATGGCCACGCGCCAGTTGGCGTTCCACCCACAAGCTGTAGCGGGACATGGCAAAACAAAACACAAAGTAAATGAGCGTGATGAACAAATAGGCCTCGATCTTGAAAGGCCGCCAGTTGGCGTCACCCTCAATGGCCAATTTCATGGAACCGGACAGCTCATACAGGCTGACGATGGACACCAGTGAGGTGTCCTTGAAGATGGCAATGAAGTTGTTCATGATGCCCGGCACCACATGCGCCAGGGCCTGGGGCAGGATCACCCGGATTTGCGTTTGCCAGTAGCTCAGGCCCAGCGTGGCTGCTGCTTCGTATTGGCCTTGTGGAATGGCTTGCAGACCGCCGCGCACAATTTCCGCCAAGTAAGCCGCCGCGAACAAGGTGATGCCCACAATCACGCGCAACAGCACATCGGGGTTGGTGCCCGAGGGCATGAGCAAGGGGAACATGAAGCTGGCCATGAACAGCACTGAAATCAGCGGCACACCACGCACCAGCTCGACAAAGGTGATGCACAAGGTGCGAATGGCTGGCATGGGGCTGCGGCGGCCCAAAGCAATCAGGATCGCCAAGGGAAAGGCCATCACAATGGACAAGGTGGCCAACATGAGGGTCAAGGGCAGACCGCCCCATTGATCGCTGGCCACCGGCGTCAGCCCCAGCGAGATGCCCAGCACCGATCCCGACATCAGACCAAAAAAGACCAACAGGGTGAGCACCCAGGCGGTGATCAAGTGCTTGCTCCAGCAATACCGAATGCAGCTGATCACCAGCATGGCCAGCATCACCAGGGTGGCCACCAAGGGGCGCCATTGTTCGTCAAAGGGGTAGCGACCAAAGATGATGAGCCGGTATTTTTCTCCGACCACGCCCCAACAGGCCCCCAGACCCCGCGCGGCTTGGCATTGATCGGCATTGCGCGCAAAAACCGCTTGCAACCAAGCCCAATCCAAAAACTGGGGCAAGAACATCATCAGGGCGGCCAGCAGCAGCACCGTGATGGCCGAATCGACGGGGGAGCCAAACAATTGCTGCCGCATCCAGGCCATCCAGCCTTGGCTGCCACGCGGAGCCGGGCGGGGCGGAATGGGGACAAAGGGTGCGCTCATGGTCAGCGCTCCTGAATGGCGACTTTGCGGTTGTAGGCGTTCATGATCGCCGACGTGAGCAAAGACAAAAACAAATACACCGCCATGATCACCGCGATGCACTCGACCGCGCGACCGGTTTGATTCAAGGAGGTGGTGGCGATGTTCACCAAGTCGGGGTAACCAATGGCCACAGCCAGTGACGAGTTCTTGGTGAGGTTGAGGTATTGATTGGTCAGCGGCGGCACGATCACGCGCATGGCCTGCGGAAGAATCACCAAGCGGGTGGTTTGCCAAGTGGACAAGCTCAGGCTCATGGCTGCCTCGCGTTGTCCCCGCGAAACCGACTGAATGCCGCCTCGAACCACCTCAGCCACAAAGGCCGCGGTGTAGAGGGTCAGGCCCAGTGTGGTGGCAAAAAATTCAGGCGTCAGTGTGAGGCCACCTTGCCATTCGCCTTCGACCCACTTGGGTAGGCTCCAAGCCAAAAACGGCGCTTGGTCGGTGAGCGTGGGAATGGCCAACTGCAAACCCATTTTGCTGAAATACACCCATTCGCCCAGATGCGCTGGGGTCTCGGGGTCGGGCATCCATTCCACCATGAGGATGTACCACATGAGCAATTGCAACAGCACCGGCACATTGCGAAAGGCCTCGGTGTAGGCCGTGCATAAACCTCGGGCCAGGGCGTTATTGGACACCCGTCCAATGCCAATCAGTGTGCCCAGCAGGGTGCAGAGCACGATGCCCACCACCGCCACGCGCACCGTGTTGAGCAAGCCCACGAGAAAGGCCATCCAATAGGGGTTGTCCGAATCGTAGGGAATGGGGGATTCGCCAATGAAAAAGCCCGCGCTTTGAAACAAAAAGTCAAAGCCGCTTTGAATCCCTCGGGCCTCCATGTTGACCAAGGTGTTGTTGACCAACCACCCCACCAACAAGGCCACCAGGCCCACGGCCAAGACTTGATAAAGCCGGGCTCGACCGGTTTGACTGCGCCAATTCAATTTCATGGGAATACCAAGAAAAAAGGCGGTTGACGTGAAACGTCAAACCGCCTGTTGATGGTCACGGATCAGCGAGCGGGCAATCCGTACATCAGGCCGCCTTGGGTCCACTGGGCGTTGTAGCCACGGTTGAGGGCCAGGGCGGTTTTGGGGCCCACGTTGCGATCGAAGATCTCGCCGTAGTTGCCGGTGGTGGCAATGGCTCGAACCATCCACTCTTTGTCCAGACCCAAGAGTTTGCCCATGTCGTCAGACTTGCCCAACAAGCGAGCCACGGCCGGGTTCTCGGTCTCCGTTTTCATTTTTTCCACGTTGGCTTGGGTCACGCCGTATTCCTCGGCTTCAAACAAGCCATAAATGACCCACTTCACGATGGCGGTCCACTCGTCGTCACCCCGGCGAACCATGGGGCCCAAGGGTTCTTTGGAAATGAGCTCAGGCAGGATGACGTGGTCTTTGGGGTTTTTGGCTTCTTTGGAACGGATGGAAGCCAAGCCCGATGCGTCGGTGGTGTAGGCCTTGCAACGACCGGCAAAGTAAGCGGCATTGGTTGCAGCCAAGTCGGCGAAGGTCACCGGCTTGAGGTTGAGTTTGTTGGCTTTGGAGAAGTCCGTCATGTTCTTCTCGGTGGTGGTGCCCGATTGCACACAGACGGTGGCGTTTTTCAGGCCTTTGGCACTTTTGATGCCCGACTTGGCCGACACCATGAAGCCTTGACCATCGTAGTAGGTGGGCACGGTGGCGGTGAGGCCCAAAGAGGCATCGCGGGTGAGGGTGAGGGTGGTGTTGCGCGACAGCATGTCGATCTCGCCCGACTGCAGCGCGGTGAAACGCTGAGGCGCGGTGAGCGGCACGTATTTCACTTTGTTGCCGTCGCCCAGCAAGGCGGCAGCGACAGCACGGCACATGTCGACATCGAGGCCAGCCCACTTCCCTTGGCTGTCGGCGGCGCTGAAGCCAGCCAAACCGGTGCTCACACCACACACCAATTGGCCACGCTGTTTGATGGCGTCAATGGTTTTTCCAGCGTAGGCGGGCAGTGAAGCGCCCAGAACGGTGGCCACCAGGCCAGCAACGATCAGGGGGCGACGAAGCGATGCAGTGCGAGTCATGAGGGAAACCTCCAAAATTTAGGATGAATTGATTCTGACAGCATTCATTTTGATGCTTTTGAGGGAATACACCGATGCCGATTCGATGTCCCCTAAGGGTGTAGGCGTTTATAGAGCACCAAGGCATCCACTTCACCGAGGGTGAGGTGGCGAAATGCACCAGGAAGGTGCCCCACTTGCTCAAAGCCCAGGTGCTGCCACAAGCGCACGGCACGCACATTGGTGGAGACCACCAAGTTGAATTGCATGGCTCGAAAACCCCGTTCACGTGCCACGAGTTGGGAGTGTTCGCACAAGGCCGTGGCCACGCCGCGATGACGGGCATGTTCCGACACCACATAACCGCAGTTGCACACATGGGAGCCCAGCCCCACCTGATTGGCTTTGAGGTAATAGGTGCCCAGCAACTGACCTTGTTCACCAATGGCGACATAGGTGGCCAATGGCAGCTCCATCCACGCGTGATGCACCACGTCTTCAGGGGTGTCGGGCTCGAAGGGGTAAGTGTCACCTGAGGCGAAGGTGGCCTGCAACACCGGCCACAGTTGTGGCCAGTCGTTGGCCGTGGCGGGCCGAATGGTCATCGCAAGGGGCAGCTTCGGTTTCAATCAAACCCCAAGCCACTGTTGCAACTGCTCGGGTTGGGCCAACAACTCGGTGGTCGGCCCATTGAAGACCCATTGACCTTTGACCATGACCAAGTTGCGGGTGGTGATGTGGGTCACTTGCTTCCAATTTTTGTCCACGATGATGCTGCTGATGCCACTGTCGCGAATCAGTTCGCACATGCGCCAGATGTCCCGTGCAATCAGTGGGGCCAGCCCTTCGGTGGCTTCATCCAAGATCAAGACATCGGGGTTGGTCATGAGGGCTCGGCCAATGCTCAGCATTTGTTGTTCGCCCCCGCTGAGTTGCTGACCCCCATGGTGGAGGCGCTCGGCCAAGCGGGGGAAGTGATCCAGCACCCGTTCATACGTCCAGCTGGTTTGCCCCCGGGTGCCGGCCCGGGCACTCATCAGCAGGTTTTCGCGCACGCTGAGGTTGCCAAAAATGCCCCGGCCCTCGGGCACATAGGCAATGCCCATGCGTGCTATCGCATGGGTGGGGGCGTGGGTGATGGGTGTTTGCCCCCAGAGCACCTGCCCGCTGCGGGCGCGAACAATGCCCAACAGGGTTTTGAGCAGGGTGGATTTGCCCATGCCATTGCGGCCCATGAGGCCCAAAGTCTCACCGGGCAGGAGCTCGAAATCGAGGTCGTGCAGGATGTGGCTCTCGCCATAAAAGGTGTTGAGGCCTTGTGCCGACAACAAGGGGCTGGTCGTCATGTGACCTCTCCCAAATACGCGGCTTGCACCTCGGGGTGGGCGCGAATGTCGGCCACGGTGCCCGAGGCAATCAGTTGGCCATTCACCATCACACTGAGCTGGTCGGCCAAAGCGAACACGGCATCCATGTCGTGCTCAACCAGCAAGACCGCATGATTGGGTTTGAGGGCCAGAAGCAACTCCACCATGCGATCGGCCTCGGCGGGGCCCATGCCGGCCAAGGGTTCGTCCAACAGCAGCACTTGTGGCTCGGTGGCCAGACACATGGCAATTTCAAGCTGGCGTTGTTCACCGTGACTCATGTGTTGAGCCAGGGTGTGGCGTTGGTGCGCCAGGCCGGCCAACACCAGCGCTTGTTCGGCGCGGGCATTGACCTCTGCGTGGTGTTCGGCGCGCTGCAGCCAAGCCCACGGTTTGGCCGGTGAGGGGGTGAGCTGGGCTTGAGCCGACAGGCGGATGTTTTCCCAAACGGTGAACGACAAAAACACATTGGTTTTTTGAAAGCTCCGACCCAGACCCGCATGGGAGATGGCCTCGCAGGACCAGCCGGTGACGTCTTGGCCCAACAGCTTCACTCGGCCACTGCTGGGCGTGTATTCGCCCGAGAGCAAGTGAGTGAGCGTTGATTTGCCCGCGCCGTTGGGTCCGATGACGGCGTGTATTTCATTTCTGGCCCAGTCCAGACTGACCTCGTTGACCGCCGCCAGCCCGCCAAAGCGTTTGGTGAGGGATTGCGCTTGAAGGAGGACCTCACGCATGCGGTGCTCCCCGTTGGCCATCACCACGCGACATCAATCGCTGAAGGCCACCCAAAAGCCCTTGGGGCAACCACACCACCACCGCCACGATGAAAAGGCCCATCACCAGCTGCCAATGTTGGCCCAGATCGAAGCCAGCGATGACCGGCAAGTCTTTGAACAGGTGTAGGGTGTATTCAAAGGCAAAGGCGCCAATGATGGCCCCGGCAAAATTCCCCATGCCACCCAAAATGACCATCATGATCAGGTGCGCACTCCAGTGAAAACCCATCAGCTCGGGGTTGATGAAACCCGTTTGGGCGCCCCACAAGTAGCCTGCCAGCCCAGCCAAAGCCCCCGACAGGGTGAAGGCACTGAGTTTGTGGGTGTAGGTGTTGAAGCCCACGGCACGCATGCGGTGTTCATTCACACGAATGCCTTGCAAAGCTCGGCCCAAGGGGCTGTGAAGTAAACGCCTCAAAAAGCCATAGACCAACAACAGGCAGACCAAGGTGAAGTAAAAAAAGTGAAGGCGGTTGTCCAGGTCGAACCAGCCAGCCTGGGGTCGGAAATTCACAAAAAGTCCATCCGAGCCGCCCAGGGCCTTGTTGTCAAAGAACAGGTAAAACACCATTTGCCCAAACGCCATGGTGGACATGATGAAGTAAATGCCTGAAGTGCGAACGACCAAAGCACCCACCAACAAAGCCAGCGCGGCAGAGGCGAGCATGGCCAGCGGCAGGCTGGTCCACAGGGACACCGCTTCACTCTCGGGCGTGAGAAACGCCAGCACGTACCCAGCCAGACCAAAGTAGGCCGCATGACCCAGTGACACCAGTCCGGTCACCCCTTGCAGCAAGTCCAGACTCATGGCGAACAAGGCCAGGATCATCATCCGGGTGACGGCGTCGATGGTGTAGTCCTCTGCGCCCAGGGGCAGCAAGGCCAAGCCGACGGTGGCAATAGCCAGGGCGCGCATCAGGGCCGGCGACAAGTGTGTGGTGGTGGCGTGACTGGCGCTCATGAATCAGTTTTTGAACAAGCCTTGTGGCCGCCACAGCAGCACCAAGGCCATGAGGACATAGACCAACATGCTGGCCAACTGCGGCAGGAGCACCTTGCCAAAGGTGTCGACGGTGCCCACCAGCAGCGCAGCAATGAAGGCGCCACGGATGGAGCCAATGCCGCCGATCACCACGACCACAAAGCACATGATGAGCACCGATCCACCCATGTTGGGATAGACGCTGGATAAGGGAGCCGCCACCATGCCTGCGACGGCGGCCAGCGCCACACCCATGGCAAACACAATGGCATAGAGCCGCTCGATGTCGATGCCCAAGGCCTGAGCCATGGTTCGGTTGAAAGCGCCTGCACGGATGTGCATGCCCAAGCGGGTGCGGTGAATCAAGGCCCACAAGCCAACAGCCAAGGCCAAACATACGGCCCCGACGAACAATCGGTAATAGGGGTAGGAGAGGGTGTCGGTCAGGGGCACCGAGCCTTTGAGCCAGGCGGGAATGGGCACGCCATGGACATCGTTGCCCCAGACGATGGCGCGCAACTCTTCAAACAGGTAGATCAGGCCAAACGTCAGCAAGACCTGATCGAGGTGGTCGCGCGTGTAGAAAAAACGAAAGAGTCCGCGCTCAAGCAGCCAGCCGAACGCAAAGCCCACCCCCGCACCCAACACCAAGGCCATGCCCAGGTTGTCGGTGAGGGTGGTGAACCCGTAAGCGAGATAAGCCCCCAACATGTAAAAGCTGCCATGCGCCAAATTGACCACACCCATGATTCCAAAAATCAGGGTGAGGCCTGCGGCCAACATGAACAACAAGAGGCCGTATTGGAAGCTGTTGAGGGCTTGAATCAGGAATTCAGCAAGACCCACAAGTCATCAACCCATTCGGCAACCGGTTCCCGGATCGGCCAGTGCCTTGGCAGCTACGCCAATGACTTTGTTTTCGCCCTTGACCACCTCGCGCAGGTAGAAGTCTTGAATGGGGTTGTGCGATTTGCTCATGGTCCATGCCCCACGGGGGCTGTCGATCTTGGCCGACTGCATGGCGGCATACAAGGCCTTGCGGTTGCTCAGGTCGCCTTTGACGGCGTTGGCCCCAGCAATCATCAACAAGCCGGCGTCGTAGCCTTGCACGGTGTAAACATCGGGTTGCATCTTGAAGGCTTTGGCATAAGCCAAACGGAAGCTCTTGTTGCGCGGGGTATCCAGCGAGTCCGAATAATGCAGGGTGGAGATCACCCCCTCGGCGGCAGGGCCAGCGGCTTCGATCACGCCCTCGGTGAGGAAGCCTGAGCCATACAGGGCAATCTTGCCCTTGAGGCCAGCGGCCGCGTAGTCACGCATGAATTTGGCAGCCCCGCCACCGGCAAAGAAACAAGCCACAGCATCAGGCTTGATGGCGGCAATTTCGGTGAGCAGGGCTTGGAATTCAACTTGCGGAAACGGCAAGCCCAGCGATTTGACGATGGTGCCGCCTGCGGCTTCGTAGCTTTGTTTGAAGCCCTCAAAGGCTTCGGCGCCAGCGGCGTAGTTCCAGGTGATCCAAACGGCCTTTTTGTGCCCGCGAGCCACCATGGCTTTGCCCAAAGCCAGCGTGGGTTGGGAGTTGCTGAAAGAGGTGCGGAAAACGTTGGGAGCGCACAAGGCGCGGGTGGCGGCATGAACCCCAGCATTCGGGATGAGGTTGATCACATTGGTGTTGCGCACCACTTTGTGAATGCCCATTTGAACGCCCGAATGGACGGTGCCGACCAAGATGTCGATCTTGTCGCGTTGCACCAGTCGCTGGGCATTTTCCACGCCCTTGGCGGGGTTGGACTCGTCGTCGAGCTTGAACCATTCGATCTCACGCCCCCCCAATTTGCCGCCTTGCTCATCGATGGCCATGCGAAAGGCGTTGTCGATGCCAATGCCCAGTTGCGCGAAGGTGCCGGTGTAGGGCAGCATGAAACCCACGCGCACCTTGTTGCTTTGCGCACGAACGATTTCGGGCAACAACAGGCCTGTTGAGGCGGTACCGACCACGGCGGCGGTTTGCTTGAGGATTTGACGGCGAGAGGTCATGGGATTCCTTTCAAAAAAACTGAAGTCATTATGGGGCGGTCGAGCGCAGTTTGAACCTCTGGATTTTCCCAGTGGCTGTTTTGGGCAGGTCTGGGACAAATTCGATCCAGCGGGGGTATTTGTAGGGTGCCAACTGGGCTTTCACGTGTTGCTGCAAGTCGAGGGCAGTCAGGGTTTGACCTGATTTGAGCACCACGTAGGCTTTGGGCTTGATGAGGTCGGAATCGTCGGCTTGACCCACCACTGCAGCTTCCAGCACGGCGGCGTGCGTCATGAGGCTGGCCTCCACTTCAAAGGGCGAAACGTAAATGCCGCCAACTTTGAGCATGTCATCGCTGCGGCCCCCATAGGTGTAATAACCCTCGGAGTCCATGCTGTATTTGTCGCCACTTCGGGTCCATTCCCCTGCGAAGGTGTGTTTGGTTTTTTCCCGGTTGTTCCAATACATGAGCGCAGCGCTGGGGCCGCGAATTTGCAATTCACCCAACTCCCCCTGAGCCACGGGCAAGCCATCGTCACCGATCAACTGCACCTCGTAGCCGGGAACTGGCTTGCCGGTGGTGCCGTAGCGAACCTCTCCATGGCGGTTCGACAAAAAGATGTGCAGCATTTCGGTGGAGCCGATCCCATCGAGGATGTCGCTGCCGAAATGGGCGCGCCAACGCTGCCCAATGTCTGCCGGCAAGGCTTCGCCCGCGCTGGTGGACACGCGCAAGTTCAGGAGATTGGCAGCAGGCAAGTTGGGACTGGCCAGCATCGCCGCAAACAACGTGGGCACCCCATAAAAAATGGTGGGCTGACGGGCCTTGAGAATGGCAAACACATCGTCCGGCGTGGGTCTGGTAGGCAACAACACCGTGGTGGCGCCAACGGCCAAGGGAAAACTCATGGCATTGCCCAAGCCATAAGCGAAAAACAGCTTGGCCGCCGAAAACACCAAGTCGTCGCTGCGAATGCCCAAGATGCCTCGACCATACAACTCCGCAGTCTGAATCAGATGGCTGTGCAAATGAACGGTGCCCTTGGGGGCGCCGGTGGAACCACTCGAATACAGCCAAAAACAAGCCTCATCGGAGACGGTGGGGTGGGGTTCGGTCAGGGCCTGCCCTCGCTGAATCTGATCTTCCAGGCGTGGCATCGATGCGGGGCCATCGCCATCGACCCAACACCAGGACAAGGCACTGAGGTCGAGGTTTTCAAACTGAGGCCAGAGGGCCGAAGACACCAACAAAGCAACAGCACGCGAGTCTTCGAGCATGTAGCGGTAGTCGGCTGGGGTCAGCAAGGTGTTGGTGGCAATGGGCACCACGCCGGCATAGATGCAGCCCAGGAAGGCCACTGGCCAATTCAGGCTGTCGAGCATGCACAGCATGACCCGATCTTCTGGCCGCAAACCCGCTTGGCGCAAGGCGCCAGCGAATTGTCGGGCGCGCTGATCGAGGTCGCCATAGGTCAAGGCGGGTCCATCGGCACCCAGGAGGTAGGCCGCTTTGTCGGGGTGCGAGCGATTGCTCGCCAAGAGATCGTGGGCCGCGTTGTAGTGGCGGGGCACGGTGACCTGCGGCGGTTGAACGGTGTGATCGGCGTGACTGAGTTCCATGGCCTTGACCTGCATTAAATTGCCGAAATTATCTTGCAGAATTGAACTATATTGCCATAGTGGATACCCTCGAACCTGGTTCCAGGCCATTGGTCAAGGTCTCAGGGATAGAATGCCAGGGTTCGGGGCGTAGCGCAGTCTGGTAGCGCATCTGCTTTGGGAGCAGAGGGTCGCATGTTCGAATCATGTCGCCCCGACCATTTTTCTTTAGAACCCGCCGGCGTGTTCGGGCCGGGAGCTGACAACTGTCCGTAGCTCAGTTGGATAGAGCAGCAGCCTTCTAAGCTGCGGGTCGGGGGTTCGATTCCCTCCGGACAGGCCAATTAGTGTGCGGCTGCCGGGCGGGGTGCTTCGGGCGCAGCCGATTTGCCCTCGTCTTTTTCCCGAGCAGCACGGCGAGCGGCACGCAACTTTTTCTCTTCTTCCTCAGCCTGACGTTGAGCGTCTTGTTGCTTGGCTTTGGTCTGCTCCGCTTGACGCTTGGCTTGCTCGGCCTGGGCTTGAGCCTGAGCTTGCTCGTTGTGCTTGGCCTTGTGCTTGTCCTCGTCCTCTTGGGCGAAGTGTTTCCAGCACGGGGTGGTGGCCAGAATTTTGCTGCGGTTGTCCAGGCAATATTCCTTCACCTGACCCAACTTGGCGTCGCCGATGACGTAGCTGCGATAGAGCGTCTTGTTGCGCACATACATGATGGCCGAGCGGGCATTGGGGCAAGACTCGGTCAGGATGCAGGTTTGCATGTGGGCGTTGTTCAGGTAGAGCTCGACTGAAATGACGGGGCGTTTTTTGCCCGAATGGGTTTCCACCAGGCGCAGAGCGCACAGCTCGGGGCCCACGGTGTCAAAGCCATTGCGTTGCGCCAGCATGCTGGCCTCTTGGGCCACAAGCTCACGGAACCAATGCCCCACCGTGCCCCGGCAAATGTAGTAGCTGTCTACGTCGCTCTTGCGCAAAGGCTCGATGAATGGACGCCGCTCAGAATCCAGGTAGAACAGGGGTTCTTGGCCCTCGAAGGTTCGTCTAGGGACCTGAACGGTCTCGGTTGGACTGATTTCGCCCTTGGGCGCGCCCTTCGGGGCTTCGCCGCCGCCGTGTCCTTCTGCCGCAGGTGCGTCATGGCCGCCACCTTCAGCCCGAGCCGATTGGGGGGGCCACGCTACCGTCAGGGCAACAGCCAAAATCAGGACTCGAAGCCCAAATGACAAAAGGGGAAAGTGCAGCCTATTCATGATCTGGTGCAATCGGCGTGAACGAGCCAGACTTGAGGCACAGACCCTCAAAGTTTGGGCGGTGGTGGCGGTGGGGGAGTGACGTCGTAGCAGTTTTTGTCCTTGAACCACTTGCCTTCATGGGTCACGCACTGTCGGCTCATCATTTTGCGGCTCATGTCCGACAAAAAGTAAGACCGATACAAGGTGGTGCCTTTCTCGATCAGGCTGACCGAACGAAATTGGCTACACAGCTTTGCGCTCAGGCAGTCTTTGAGTCGATCAGCGGTTTCGTGAATGTCAATGCTGATGCGGCCTGGAGTCAGCCCGCTGGGGGTGCCAATGCTGACCACGCAGTGCTGGCCATCGACCAGCGGCAGGCTGATCAGGGCCGAGAAGTAATTCATTTCAGCGACCACCAGCTCACGAAACCACGGCGCCACCAAACCGTCGCACTCGTAATAATTGAGCTTGATGGTGTTGTGCAGCACAGGAACGAGGGGAACCTTGTTTTTGTCCAGCAACAACATGGGCTCAGGGCCCGAAGTGGGCGGGCGAGCCTTGAGGGCTTTGGCTACCTTGACGGGGTCGGCATCGCCGCCGATGTCGGATTTCAAGGCCTGCAAGCTCTGCGTGACCTTGCCAGCCATGGGGGACTTGTTCTCTTCTTCACCCTTGGCAGGCGTCGGCTTGGATTCTTTGACCGGGTAGGGCTTGAAATTGGGTGCGGCAGACTCTTCAGAGCATGCCGATAAGGCGAGGGCGGCCAAGAGCAACCAACCACTGAACCACTTGATTTGCATTTGATCAACCTCAACGTTGAAACCTATGGGTCGATTATGAACCGATGAAATCAATTTTCTGATGATCTACATTAATTGCATGCGTATTGTTCAGTGGTTGTTGGGATGGGTTGCCCTTGGGGCGCTGGTGGGTTGCGGCGGCGGCGGGGGAGGGGGCGGCAATGTTCAAGATACTTCGCCATCCGGGTTTATGGCTTTTGCGAGCCAACAGGATTCTGACTTCAGCTATGCCAAAAGCATCACCTACGATCCGACAGGTCAACGTTTCTTGATGGTGACAGGCGATGTCACTAATGGTATCCCCTACAAGCTAGTTACTTATGGCGGGGACGGCTTGAAGATTGTGTTGGTGACCATGCAATCGGGTGGTGCAAATCCAGTTAATGCTGCTGTGGATTCAGCCACAGTTGGCGCAACGGTTTATGTCAGCGCCAATTTCAACGGCACCTACGGCACAGGCGAATTGAATGTTGCAGATGGCACTGGACAAGCCATCAATGCCTTAACACTCACAGCTGATTACTCTGGCATGGAAATTTACAACGGGTATGCCTATGTGGCAGACGGAACCTATGTGAATTTAGGCGTTAACTACCCGTCGATCAGTGTGGTGAATTTAGCGAATGGCAATAAAACCAGAGTCTATTCATCCACTGCAGGAGACAAAAGCAAGGACATCGCCCGCTCAGCTGCGGGATATTTCTTTTTTTCAGCGCCAGCAAGCAATAAGGTCTACTACTTTGCAGACACCGTGACCAACGGTGTAGTGACAAATGCGTTCACTGACGCACTATTCAACCAGCCCGCGGCGCTGGCAACCGATGAGTCTTCCAATCTCTACGTGCTAAACGATGGTGATGGAAAAATACTTAAGGTAAGTAACCCAACCAATCCGGGGCGAACAATAACTGAATACATCAACACTTCAGGCCTGTTGTGCAGCCCAGTCGGTTTGGCTTACCGATCGGGCTACATCTATACCGTGAACTCTTATTCGTGCAACGACGCCACCAAAAAGGGCAAAGTCGTTTCGATCAAGGTTTAGCGTTTTTGATATTGCGTGCTGCCAAAGAGGGTCTCTTTGGCTTTGTCGTCTTGCAAGGGCTTGCGCAAATGCGTGAGCACCTCCACCCCGCGTTTCACTGCAGGCCGATCGGCAATGGTGTCGAACCAGCGTTTCAGGTGGGGGTAGTCGGCCCAATCGATGCCTTGGTTTTGCCAGCTGCGTAACCAAGGGAAGATGGCAATGTCTGCAATGGTGTAGCTGTTGCCGGCCATGTATTTGGTTTTGGCCACTTGCTTGTCCATCACCCCATAGAGGCGCTTGGCCTCGTTGGTGTATCGGTTGTAGGCGTAGTCGATTTTTTCCGGGGCATAAATGCGAAAGTGGTGGGCTTGACCCAGCATGGGGCCCACGCCGCCCATTTGGAACATCAGCCATTCCAATACTTTGAATTTTTCACGGTCTGACTTCGGCATGAACTTACCAAATTTCGAGGCCAGATAGACCAAGATTGCCCCCGACTCGAACACCGAAATGGGCTTGCCGTCCGGCCCCTTGGGGTCCAGGATGGCGGGGATTTTGTTGTTGGGGCTGATGGCGAGAAATTCAGGTTTGAATTGGTCGCCTTGACCAATGTTGATGGGGTGTGCTTGCCAGTCGCGCCCCAAGCGCTGCCCACACTCTTCGAGCATGATGTGCACTTTGTGGCCGTTGGGTGTGGCCCAAGAATAAACGTCAATCATGAGGGTGTCCTTGTTTTAGCTGCCACGGGTGATGGGCATTTCAATCTCGCCCTTCAAGATGGCATGGCGAGCGAGCTCGAGTTTGGCAACGGCATTGCGGTGAACCTCGTCGGGGCCATCGGCCAGACGCAAGGTGCGTTGATGGGCGTAGGCATAGGCCAAAGGCGTGTCGCCGCTGACCCCTGCGCCGCCAAAAGACTGAATGGCCATGTCGATGATGTCGCATGCCACGTTGGGGGCGACCACTTTGATCATGGCAATTTCCGCCTTGGCGTGTTTGTTGCCCACGGTGTCCATCATGAAGGCCGCTTTGAGCGTGAGCAACCGGGCTTGCTCGATGCGAATGCGGGCGTCCGCAATGCGCTCGTGCCACACGCTTTGCGCAGAGATGGGCTTGCCAAAGGCCACGCGGCTGTTGAGTCGGTGGCACATGAGTTCCAGCGCGCGTTCGGCAATGCCAATGCTGCGCATGCAGTGGTGAATGCGGCCCGGGCCCAAGCGACCTTGCGCGATTTCAAAGCCACGGCCTTCGCCCAGCAAAATGTTGCTGGCGGGCACTTTGACGTTTTTGAGCACGACCTCCATGTGGCCATGGGGGGCGTCGTCGAAGCCGAACACCGTCAAGGGACGCACCACGGTGATGCCGGGGGAATTGGCGGGCACCACGATCATGCTTTGCTGCGAGTGGCGCGGCGCTTCAGGGTCGGTTTTGCCCATGACGATGTAGACCGCACAGCGGGGATCGCCTGCGCCAGAACTCCACCACTTGCGGCCATTGATCACGTAGTGGTCGCCTTGGCGCTCGATACGACATTGAATGTTGGTGGCGTCTGAAGAGGCTACTTCGGGTTCGGTCATGAGAAAGGCTGAGCGCACCTTGCCCGCCAGCAAGGGCTCCAGCCATTCGTCTTTGATGGCCTCGCTGGCGTAGCGCTCCAAGGTTTCCATGTTGCCAGTGTCTGGGGCCGAGCAATTGAAAACTTCGGCTGCAAACGGCACGCGACCCATGATTTCGCACAAAGGTGCGTATTCCAGGTTCGACAAGCCTTGGGGCGCACGTTCACTGCGCGGAAGAAAGAAATTCCACAACCCGGCCTTGTGGGCTTTTTGCTTGAGCTCTTCCACCACTTGGGTGGGAACCCAGGCGTTGCCTTTTTGGCGGTTGGCTTCGATTTCGGCAAAAAAACGGCCTTCATTGGGGTAAATGTGTGCGTCCATGAAGGCAGTCAACTCGTTTTGCAACGTTTTGACCTTGTCGCTGTAATCGAAGTGCATGGTTTTCTCCTTATCAATGCGGTTCATTGGGTGCTGGCCAAGTGCCAGCCCAATTCGGCGATGGGGCGCGCGCCTTCGGCGGATCGCCGGGCTTGGTCACTTGAGGCCGTGCCTTCCTCAATGCGTTTGGCAATGCCCTGCAAGATGGCTGCCATGCGAAAGAGGTTGTAGGCGAGGTAAAAATTCCAGTCCCGGGCCAAGTCTTGGGCTTGGGCAATGCCGGTGCGCTCGCAATAGCGCTGCACATAGGCCGATTCGGTGGGAATGCCCAGGGCTTGCAAGTCCAAGCCGGCGATCCCCCGAAAAGCACCCGGTTTGATGTGCCAAGACATGCAGTGGTAACTGAAATCGGCCAGGGGGTGACCCAGGGTCGACAGTTCCCAGTCCAACACCGCCAACACGCGGGCCTCGGTGGGGTGAAAAATCATGTTGTCCAGCCGGTAGTCGCCGTGAACGACGCGGGACATTTCGGTTTTGGCCGTTGCAGGCAAATGCTCGGGCAACCAGGCCATGAGGCGATCCATGGCCTCAATGGGCTGGGTGATGGAGGCGGTGTATTGTTTGCTCCAGCGGGCAATCTGCCGTTCGATGTAATTGCCCGGCCGGCCGTAATCACCCAGGCCAATGGCTTGGGGGTCCACGCTGTGCAGCGCGGCCATGACCCGGTTCATTTCGTCGTAGATGTCTGCTCGTTCGGTGGTGGACATGCCTGGGAGCGATTGGTCCCAGAGCACACGACCTTGCACGAAGTCCATGATGAAAAAGGCGCGCCCAATCACGGATTCGTCTTCGCACAGCGCATGCATGCGCGCAACCGGGAAGTCTGTTTTCCCCAGCGCCTGCATGACCTTGAACTCGCGTTCGATGGCATGGGCCGAGGGCAACAGCTTGGCCACAGGGCCAGGCTTGGCACGCATGACAAAAGCCTGTTGCCCCACGGTGAGTTTGTAGGTGGGGTTGGACTGCCCCCCTTTGAACATCTCAATGTTCAGCGGGCCCTGCAGTCCGGGGATGTGGGCATGCATCCAGTCGAGTAGGGCGGCTTCATTGAAGCGATGGGCCTCGCTGACCGGGCGAGTGCCCTGATAGGCTTCGAAGTCGCTCATGACCTTAGCTCTCGTGTTCGCTGATGCGCATGAGCGCATCCCGGTCGCGCACCACCAAGCCGCCCGGTTCGATGCGGATGGCTTGTTCGCGCTCCATCGCTTTGAGTTCTTGGTTGACCCGCTGGCGCGATGCACCCAGCAGTTGAGCCAACTCTTCCTGAGCCAAATGCAGGCCAATTCGAACTTCCTGAGCGTTGCTCAGGCAAGGCACCCCGTAGCTGCGCACCAAGTGCAGCAATTGCTTGGCCAGGCGCGCGCGCAAGGGCAAGGTGTTGAGGTCTTCGACCAAGCCGAACAACAAACGGATGCGGCGCGCTTGCAAACGCAGCATGGCTTGATAGAACTCGACATGCTGCGCCAAGATTTTGTGAAAGTCGCTCTTGGCCACACACAGAATCGTGGTCTCGCCGTGTGCATAGGTGTCGTGCGTTCGGCTGTCGCCGTCGATCAGCGCGATGTCGCCAAACCAAATGCCGGGCTCCACGTAGGTGAACGTGATTTGCTTGCCCGAGAGCGAGGTTGAGCTCACCCGCACCGCGCCCTTGACACACGCCATCCACTCCTCGGGCACTTCGCCTCGAGCCGTGATCAGTTCGCCGTCCTTGAGTCGCTTGACGTAGGCACATCGCAGTATGTCGTGTCGCAGTGATGGTGAAAGGGAAGAAAACCAGCGACCCGAATTGATCGCTTCTCTTTCTTCAATCGTAAGAATGGGCTCGTCCATGAAATGTCCTCTGTGTGACCGAAACGGGATTTTGGATGCATGGGTGACAGCTTGAAAAAAACGCTGTCACCAACATGTCCCGTCGTCAGCTTACGGCAAGTATTTGGGCTTTGCTTTGGAGAGGAATGCCTCAATGCCGATACGCGCGTTATCGTGAAATAAATTGTTGACGAAGTGCTGTTGTTCCTCGGCCAACTGGTCGCTGAGCTTGGCATCGGCGCTGTGGTTGAGCAACTCCTTGATGCTGGCCAAGGCGTTGGGCGCACGCGCATTGAGTCGCTCGGCCAAGGCGAGGGCTTGGGTCAATGCTTGACCCGCGGGGCAGAGTTGGTTGATGACGCCCAATTCATGCAACCGAGTGGCGCTGCATTTGTCGCCCAGCCAAAGCAATTCGATGGCCAAAGCTCTGGGCATGGCGCGGGGCAAGGACCACGTGGCGCCACCATCCGGGGACAGACCAATGGAAGAGTAAGCCATGACGAAGACCGCGTTGTCGGCGGCAACGACGAGATCGCACATGAGGGCCAAGGAAAATCCAGCCCCCGCAGCGGCGCCTTCAACGGCAGCGATGACCGGCTTGGGGTAGGCGCGCAACGCCTCCATCCAGCCGTGCAAGCCATCGATGCTTTGGCGTTGGTGGCTGGTGGGCTTGCTTCGGTTGTCCAGCAACCGATTGAGATTCCCACCGGCACAAAAATGAGCGCCTTCCCCTGTGATCACCACGCTGCGCACGTGCGGATTGGATTCCGCCGCATTCAAGGCTTCAATTCCAGCCACATACATCTCTGGACCCAAGGCGTTGCGGTATTCCGGGTTGGACAAGGTGAGCACCAGGGTGCCACCCACAGAGTGGCTTTTCAGTTGAGCGGTCATGGCTTAGGTTTCCTCGCGGTGCTTGAGGCTGATGCCAATGGCACCGCGCCGCCGCAACCAAGGGCTGGGGCGATAGCGCGGGTCGCCGTAGACCGTTTGCAGGTTGAAGAGGGTTTCCAGAATGTTGTCGGGTCCCAGATGGTCGCCCATGGCCAAGGGGCCCATGGGATAGCCCAGCCCCAGGGTGACGGCCAATTCCAAGTCTTCGGGGGAGCAGATGCCTTGCTGGCAAATGTCGCTCGCAATGTTGACGATGTGGGCCACCACGCGCTGGGTGACAAAGCCACCACTGTCGCGAATCACGCTGACGGGCTTGCCATCGCGCGCAAACAAGGCGTGGGCAGCCTGCCGCATGTCTGCTCGGGTGGCGGGGTTGGTGGCCAACACCCGACGACGGGTGGCTGCATCGGGCACCAGCAGGTCGATGCCGACGGTGCGAGAGGGATCTAGCCGCTCGACCACCGCCACGGTGGTGACATCAAACCCCAGGGGGGCGACCACGCACAAGGCTTGGCTGGAGGGGCTGGCGCCCGTTTCAATGGTGGCGCCCAGATCTTTGAGCAACTGGAACAGCTCGGCGCGCCGAGCGGCTCGAGAGGAGACCCACACGGGCGGCATTTCATCCACCGAGGGCGCGCTGGGCTCCTCAGGCACGTTGGGTTTGCCCTCTGGGTAGGCATAAAAGCCGGCTTGGGTTTTGCGGCCCAACACCCGTCCCGCCAAGCGCTGAGCGGTGATCACGCTGGGCCGATAGCGGGGTTCTTCTTGGTATTGGTGGTAGATGGACTCCATCACCGGGTGAGAGACATCCAGCCCCGTCAAGTCGAACAGTTCGAAGGGCCCCAAACGGAACCCCATTTGATCGCGCAAGATGCGATCAATGGTGGCGAAGTCGGCCACTTGTTCGCCCACAATCCGCAGCGCTTCGGTGCCATAGGCGCGCCCCGCATGGTTCACGATGAACCCAGGCGTGTCTTGGGCTGAAACGGGGGTGTGTCCCATTTCCCGCGCATACTGGCTCAGCCGCTCGCACACGGTGGCGTTGGTTTTCAGGCCAGCAATCACTTCCACCACTTTCATCAGGGGAACGGGGTTGAAAAAGTGATAGCCCGCCAGCCGTTCGGGGTGCTTGAGCAAAGCCGCAATGGCGGTGATGGACAAAGACGAGGTGTTGCTGGCCAGCACAGCGTCGGGGCTCACGATGGCCTCGAGCTCGCCAAAAACCGCTTGTTTGACTTCGAGCTTTTCAACGATGGCTTCAATCACCAAGTCGCAGGGCTTCAAGTCGACGAGGGACTCGGCCACGCACAAATTGTGTTCGAAGGCTTGGATTTGCTCGGCGGTGTATTTGCCTTTTTCCTGCAGCTTCTGCCACTGTTGGCTCAGGGCCTGTTTGGCCTGGGCAGCTGCACCTGGCGCGTTGTCAAAAAGCCAAACTTGGCTGCCCGCTTGGGCCGCGATTTGGGCAATGCCACGACCCATGGCACCCGTGCCCACCACGGCGGTTTGAGTGAATTGAGGTTTCATCACCTCATTATGGGGGAGGCCTTAGGCGGCTTTGCGACAGGTGTCTTTCAATTGTTCCAGGCGAACCATGCGGTCGAGTTCGGCACAAACATCGGCCATGCGACCGGATATGACCATGCGACCGGCGCTGTGGCGAGGGCTGCTGATTTCGGCGACACGGGCCACACGCAAGGGACGGGACAAGCCAGCTGCATGAGGGGCTGCACCAGAGAGGGGTAGGGGGATCACAGGCATGGCTAAACCTCAGAGAAAAGCGGTGTTGCGGATGAGGCCCACGGCCAGGCCTTCGACTTCGAAGGATTCGCCAGGGCGAACCAGGATGGGCTCGTAATCTGGGTTTTCAGGGTGCAATTCGATGACATCGGATTTGCGGAAAAACCGTTTCACGGTGACCTCGTCGCCAATGCGGGCCACCACGATTTGCCCGTTGCGCGCCGAATGAGTGGATTGAACAGCAAGCAAATCGCCATCAAGGATGCCGACATCGCGCATGGACATGCCACGGACCTTGAGGAGGTAGTCGGGCTTTCGTTCAAACAAGGAGGACTGGACAAAAAAGGTTTGGTCGATGTGTTCTTGCGCCAGCAGGGGCGAGCCCGCAGCCACTCGACCCACCAGGGGCAAGCCAATGGTGTCGCCAAAGGAAGGGGAAGCCTCAATGGATTCGCCCAAATGGGCTGCGGCAGCCGGTGTGATGCGAATGCCCCGCGAGGTGCCTGTGCGCAACTCAATGACGCCTTTGCGTGCCAGGGCCTGCAAATGATCTTCGGCGGCGTTGGCCGAGCGAAACCCCAGGGTTTGCGCGATTTCAGCCCGAGTGGGGGGCGCGCCGGTTTGTGCGATGCTTCGCTGGATCAACGTGAGGATTTCGCGTTGCCGCTCGGTGAGGTTCACAGCTGTCATGGTGGCTCCTGGTGAACTGTTCATATCAACAGTGACTGTATTTTTAACCAGTTTTTTGAGGAGTGCAAGGGCCCATGACGTCAAACGACAACATTTGGGTGGTTTTGGCCACTGGGGGCACGATTGCTGGGGTCGCCAAAGATGTCGCGGTGCCTGGGCACTATGCGTCGGCGCAAGTGGGGGGGCAAGACTTGTTCGAACAGTGGGGCATCTCGGCCAGTCGGTGCTGTGTGTTCGAGCAAGTGGCACAAATCGACAGCAAGGACATGAGCGAGGCCATCTGGCGGCAACTGTTGGCACGGGTGGCTCACTGGCAAGCCCAACCCGAGGTGGCAGGCGTGGTGATCACCCATGGCACCGATACGCTGGAGGAAACGGCCTTTTTGTTGCACTGGCTGCTCCCGCCTGGCCCGCCAGTGGTGATCACAGGCGCCATGCTGCCCAGCAATGCGCTGCAATCCGACGGGGCGCACAACTTGCAATTGGCCTTTGACTGGCTGGCATCGGGGCAGGCACAGGGGGTGAGTGTGGCCTTCGCTGGCCACATTCATCACCCGGAGGTGGTGACCAAATCTCATGCAGACCAACTGGATGCCTTTTCAACCGGCTCTTGGCTGACGTGGGCCCAGCGGGTCCATGGGCAATGGCAAGTGCAAACCCCGCAACCGGATGCGAGAGGGCATTGGCCCAGGCCCTCGCTGACTGAGGTCTTGGCTGCGCCCACATGGCCTCGGGTGGAGGTTTTTCTTCACCATGCGGCCGCCAACCCAGCCGGCTGGTTGTCGCTGGTTCAAGCGGCACAGCCCCCTCTGGCCGGTTTGGTGTTGGCGGGGACGGGGCATGGCACCACCAACGAGGCCTGGCACCACGCCCTGATGGCCATGCAGCATCAGGGGGTGCAAGTGGCAGTGTCTAGCCGATGCGCGTTTTCAACCGTGAAGCCCTACGAGCCGCAACCGGGTTGGCTCTATTCGGGCCACCTGAATGCCGTGAAGACCCGGCTGGCCCTGCAAATGGCGTGTTTGGATCAGGCGCTCAAGGCCTGAAAGGCGCGATCACGAATCTCGTCGACGCTGCCCATGCCCGAAATTTTGCGGTATTGGGGGGCTGAGGCGGCATCTTGCTGGGCCCAATTGGCGTAGTAATCCACCAAGGGGCGGGTTTGCGCGTCGTAGACATCGAGGCGCTTGCGAACGGTGACCTCTTGGTCGTCGTCCCGTTGAATCAGGGGTTCGCCCGTGACGTCGTCGACCCCCGCCACTTTCGGCGGATTGAAGGTGACGTGATAGGTGCGGCCACTGGCCACATGCACACGGCGACCGCTCATGCGCTCGATGATGGCCTCGAAAGGGACGTCGATTTCCAGCACGAAGTCCAGCTTCACACCAGCCGCACGCATGGCATCGGCCTGGGGAATGGTTCGGGGAAAGCCATCGAACAAAAAGCCTTGGGCGCAGTCGGCTTGGGTGATGCGCTCTTTGACCAAGCCGATGATGATGTCGTCGCTGACCAAACCGCCCGAATCCATCACCTTTTTGGCTTCCAGACCCAATGGGGTGCCTGCTTTCACGGCAGCGCGGAGCATGTCCCCGGTAGAGATTTGGGGAATGCCAAAACGTTCACAAATGTGTGCGGCCTGGGTGCCTTTGCCTGCGCCAGGTGCGCCCAAAAGAATGAGTTTCATGGCAATCCTTTCTGTGTCGGTGTGCGGTTGCCCATCGAAATTGTGCAGCCGCTTCGTGTCAATCCGAAACGGTTGAGGATAGCACGCAGCCTTTCCTCAGCCTGACGAAGTCAGCGCAAAACGGGCTTGCACGCGGGCCAGATCCTCGGGGGTGTCGACACCCACGCCCGAGGTCTGGTGGCTGATGTGGACGGCAATGTGGTGTCCGTTTTCCAGCACCCGAAGTTGTTCCAGCGCTTCCAGTTGCTCCAGCGGTGTGGCGGTCCACTGGGCATAAGCCTTTAAAAATCCGACCCGATAGCCATACAGCCCGACGTGACGAAAAACCAAGCCGGGTGCCACGCTGGGGTTCAGGGTGGAGGAGGCTTCACGCCACCAGGGAATGGGCGCACGACTGAAATACAGCGCATGCCCTTGGCGGTTGAGCACCAGTTTCACAACGTTGGGGTTGATCAAGTCGCTGGTGGACTCAATGGGATGCGCCAAAGTGGACATGACACATTCATTGTGGTGGGCCAACAGGCTGGCGACGTCTTGGATGTGTTGTGGGTCGATCAAGGGTTCGTCGCCCTGCACATTCACAACCAGATCGTCGTCTTGAAGTTTCAGTGTTTGGCAAGCCTCGGCGATGCGATCGGTGCCGCTGAGGTGATGCGTTTGGGTCATCACAGCTTGCACATCCCAAGCTTGACAGGCCTGCACGATTCGCTCGTCGTCTGCCGCAACCACCACCTGTTGAGCCCCCGATTGTTGGGCTTGCTGAGCCACACGCACCACCATGGGGACGCCGGCAAGGTCGGCCAAGGGTTTATTGGGCAGACGACTTGAGGCCATTCGGGCCGGGATGATGACCGTGAAGGCCGGATTCATGAGCGCGCCCACTCCTCGGGGGTGAGGGGCCTGGCTTCTTCCTCAAGCAAGATGGGGATGCCATCTCGAATGGGATAGGCGAGCCTCGCGCTGAGCGAGAACAGTTCTTGTCGCTCGGGGTGATGTTCGAGTGGGCCCTTGGTGACGGGGCAAACCAGAAGTTCAAGCAGTTTGTGATCCATGTCGCGATCTTAGAGCGGCTTGCAAAGCTTGTTCAATGTCGGCCCAGGCGGCATCGGGAAGCTCACACCTCAGTGGCACCGCCCAGACCTCGGGGTGGTGGGGCCAGATCTTGACGGCATCTTTTTCCGTGCACAGCCATTGGGCCGCCCGGTGCGGGCTGGGGCTCCAGTGGGTGAAGGGGTGATGATCGGGCCAGGATTGGGTGACTGCCAGGGACAACCCGGCTTCACGCAAGGCCTGAAAAAAAACCGCTGGCTTGGCAATGCCGCAGAAAGCATGCACGGGCTGGCGGGCCAGTTCAGTCAGGTTGCAGCGCTGGCCAAGGCCATTGACAGCCCAAGGGGCCAGCTGTCTATGCATGGGGTAGCTTGACCTGATTGTTGGGTCAGGGGCGTTCAGGTGAAGCTCCAGCTGTTGCGCGCGCGGCGCTCGGGGCCAAGGCTCTCGCAAGGGGCCAGCAGGGAGCATCCAGCCATTGCCTAGCCCGCGCTCGTCCCAGACGCACAAGGCGATGTCGTGCGCCATGGCCACATGTTGCAGCCCATCGTCACTGATGAGCACTTGCAGTTGGGGATGGGCGTGAAGCAAAGCCTGGGCGGCCTCAATGCGGTGGGCGCCAACGGCAACGGGGACACCCGTTCGTTGATGAATGAGCAAGGGCTCATCGCCCACGGTCGAGGCGGAGTCGTCAGGCCCAAGCAGTTGGACCTGAGTCGATGGACGGCCATGGCCCCGCGAAATGACCCCGACCGACCAGCCGCGTTGCTGCAAGCCTTGAACCACGGCCATGACCACGGGGGTTTTCCCTGCACCGCCGGGCCACAGATTGCCCACGACCACCAACGGCACGGGCAAAGCCTGAGGGCGCGTGGTTCGGAGTTGGTGATGCCACCAACGCTCGGCCAGAAAGCTGAGCGGATACAAAACCCGATTGAACCAGCCTTTGCGTTGCCAGGCTTGAATCCAAAAGTCAGTGGAACCCATGGGTTCAGCGCAAAGGCTTGGCGCGTTGGGTGGAGATGACCATTTGGCTCAGCCCGATTTGTTGAGCTGCGTCCATGACGCGAACCACCGATTGGTGACTGGCCGCACCATCGGCCTGAATGATCACGCTGGGTTGTTTGAGGTTAGCAGCCGCGGTCTGCATGGCTTGCTTGAGCAGGTTGATGTCCACATTCCCAAGACGCGCCCCTTGCACCACATAGTCACCCGCCGCCCCCACTTGAATCACCAATTGCCCAGGCGCTTGACCCTGGGCTTGGGTGTCGGCAATCGGCAAGTTGATCTTGATTTGTGTGGGTTGACCAAAGGTGGTGGTGAGCATCAAAAAGATGACGACCACCAACAAAATGTCAATGAAAGGGATGAGGTTGATCTCCGGCTCGGAAGATTGGCGACGCTGGAATCGCATGCTCAGCTCCGGGGCTTGGCATGGCACAGGTGCTTGATGAGCCCATCCGTCTGGGTCTCCATCAGCACCACCATTTCATCGATGCTGTGGCGGAAGTAGCGCCAGAACGCCAAGCTGGGGATGGCCACAATCAGACCGAAGGCGGTGTTGTAGAGCGCCACGGAAATGCCATGAGCCAGCTGGGCCGGGTTGCCCGCTCCCGGCGATTGGGAGCCAAAAATTTCAATCATGCCAATCACCGTGCCCAGCAAACCCAGCAAGGGAGCGGCTGAGGCAATGGTGCCCAGCGCGGGCAAAAAACGCTCCAGTTGCTGAGCGAGTTCACGGCCATGGGGCTCGACACTGGCTCGCAAGCTCACCAATTCCATTTGAGGATTGGCGTGGTATTGCCGAAGGGCATGGGCAAAGAGCTCGCCTTGTAAGGAGCCAGCAGCCAAGGCCTCGATTTCTTTGTTGGAAGGAAAACGTTCATTGACTTGCTGAGTCACCTGTTGCAACAAGCCAGGTGGTGAGATTTTTTCAATGCGCAGCTGCATCAATCGTTCCGCAATCAAGGCCATGGCCAGGATGGAACAAAAAATGAGGGGCCAAATGGGCCAGCCGGCAGCTTCAACAATCGAGATCAAGGCGATCCTCCTGGAAAGGGATAACGGGATTACACACCATGGATTCACAAATCATGTGGACAAACGTGTGGGTAACTGTTTGGGGACAGAGTTTAGGCTCAGGAAAGGCGGGGTGCGGAACAAAACGATGAAAACTTGAGCAGCCCAAGGTCACCCATTGACAGGCTTTGGCCTTGATTAAGATGGCGAAATGATGCAAGCAGAGCCCTCGCAGCGAGAGTCCCAAGTGTGGTCTGTGGGGGCGCTCTGTCTGGCCATGGCCGATGCCCTCAATGCCCGGTTTCAACGGCTGACGGTGCGCGGCGAGTTGTCGCAAATCACCTATGCAGCGAGTGGCCACGTGTATTTCAGCTTGAAGGATGAAGAGGGCCAAATTCGCTGTGCCATGTTTCGGCAACAAGCGAAAAACCTCGAACGACGCCTGTGCGATGGCCTGAAGGTTACTTTGAAGGGGCGCTTGTCCATTTACTCGCCCCGAGGCGATTTGCAGCTGATCGTGGATGCGCTGCAAGTCGCTGGGCAGGGCGACCTCTATGAACAATTTTTGCGTTTGAAGCAGCAGTTGCAGTCCGAAGGGCTCTTCGAGGCTGGCCGCAAGCGTGAGCTGACGCCGTATCCGCGGCGCATTGGTTTGGTGACCTCACCCGATGGTGCGGCGCTCCACGATGTCTTGACGACCTTGAAGCGACATGTCCCCCATGTGCCCGTGGTGTTCGCGCCATCGCTGGTTCAAGGCCCACAGGCGCCAGGGTTGCTGATTCAGGCATTGAATCGGCTCAAAGCCATCCCAGATGTCGATGTGGTTTTGTTGGTGCGTGGGGGTGGATCCCTGGAGGACCTTTGGGCTTTCAACGATGAGGGCTTGGTGCGTCAGGTGGCTGCGTCGCCTTGGCCCGTCATCACGGGCGTTGGGCATGAGACTGATTTCACCTTGGTGGATTTTGTGAGCGACTGTCGCGCCCCCACGCCGACCGGTGCCGCTGAAATGTGTGCCAGGCCGGCGCGCGCTTGCCACGACCAACTGGATCAGTGGGATGGCCGGATGAGGGAGCGCATGCAAACGGCCTTGAATCAAGCGCAGCAGCGTTTGGATCAGTGTTCGCAAGCCCTCAAGCAGCCGCGCGTGCGTTTGCACGACTGGCAACGCGGGCTGGACCGCATCACTTGGCAGCTGCGGCAAGCCTTGACCCTGAGCATTCAGACCCATCAGAGTCGGCTGCGCGACAGGGTGCAGCGGCATGCCGCTGCCTTTGATCAGGCGGTGGTGAAGCGTCGCAACCAACTGAGCCATTGGGCGGTCCGCTTGGAGGCGCTCAACCCGGATCACGTGCTCTCACGGGGTTTTGTCCGCTTGTCCGACCCATCGGGCGCGGTGGTGGCGTCGATCCATCAGGTGCAGCCTGGCGATGCCGTGCGGGCTCATTTCCATGACGGTGAGGCAGGAATGCAAGTCGAGGACAAGCGATCGTTCTGAACTTTCCTAGAATCGCATTCATTCTTCACCAACCCCATTGAGGACCTCATGGAACACACGCTACCTGCTTTGCCCTATGCCATCGACGCCCTGGAGCCGCATTATTCGAAAGAGACCCTGGAGTTTCACCATGGCAAGCACCACAACGCCTATGTGGTGAACCTGAACAACCTCCAAAAAGGTACCGAGTTCGAGAACATGGCCCTGGAGGACATCGTCAAGCAATCTTCGGGTGGCGTCTACAACAACGCCGCTCAAATTTGGAACCACACCTTTTTCTGGAATTGCATGAAGCCCAACGGCGGTGGTGAGCCTCAAGGCGCACTGGCTGCTGCCATTCAGGCCAAGTGGGGCTCCTACGCTGCATTCCGCGAAGCCTTTGTGAAGTCGGCCGTGGGCAACTTTGGTTCGGGCTGGACTTGGCTGGTGAAAAAGGCTGACGGCAGCCTGGACATCGTGAACATGGGCGCTGCTGGCACGCCGTTGACCACGGGTGATCAAGCCTTGTTGACCGTTGACGTTTGGGAACACGCCTACTACATCGACTACCGCAACTTGCGTCCCAAGTTTGTCGAGACCTTCCTGGATCAACTCGTGAACTGGGACTTTGTGCAGTCCAATTTCGCTTGATACGAGGCGAATGTCACACGCAAAAGCACCCTGAGGGGTGCTTTTTTTATGGGTTTCGTCGGTTCAACGCTCGCCCGGGCGAGGGAAGGTGAACCGTTGGCCCACTTGGATTTTTTTGTTGCGGAACCACCCCCGGTTCATTTCCAAGGCCAAGCGAACCGGTCGGTTGGAGCAATGGGCCTGCAGGGAGTGTGGCGTCATGTCCGTCAATTGAAGAATCGTGCCGTCGTCGTCGAGAAATGCCAGACTCAGCGGGATGCGGGTGTTTTTCATCCAGAAGCAGGCGGTTTGCTTTTGATCGAAAACAAAAAGCATGCCTTGGTTGGCGGGGAGGCTGGTTCGGTGCATGAGGCCGATTTCCTGGGCCTGTGGGGTTCGTGCCACCTCCACCGTGATCACGTGCATCCCCATCGTCAACTGTTGTTGCGGCAACGGGGACTGGGGCAGGGCGGTTGGTGCGGCCAACGCGCTATTGAGCACCATGGCAGCCATTAGCCCAGACACCCACCCCCAACGGGCAAGTCTTGAACCCAGGTGGTGAGTGCGAAGCAGTGAGCACATTTGCTGATCCATTTGAGAATTTTTCACCCAAATGAACCGCCTCGCAGGGTCTTTACTCAACATTACGCAAGTGCGCTCGGCCTGAGGGTATTGGGGTCTGAAATGAATGCCTTGGCATGCATCAGTGGATTCTTATATTTTGCATGGTGGAAGTGCAGTGCAAAATACGGACTATTCACCCAATTTTCCAACCAGCGATTCAACCCTCCCAGGAGATTTTGCGAGATGAGCAAACAGCAACCCACCATCATCTACACCTTGACCGACGAAGCTCCTTTGCTCGCCACCGCCTCTTTTTTGCCCATCATCCGTTCCTTCGTGAACGCGGCTGGGGTCAACGTGGATACCAGCGACATTTCCTTGGCAGGTCGCATCATTGGTGAGTTTTCAGACCGACTCAAACCCGAGCAGCAAATGCCCAACACCTTGGCTGAGTTGGGTAAGAAGACCTTGCAACCCGACGCCAACATCATCAAGTTGCCCAACATCAGTGCCTCGGTGGCTCAATTGTTGGCCGCCATCAAAGAGTTGCAGGCCCAAGGCTATGACCTGCCCAGTTACCCCGAGAACCCCAAGACCGATGAAGAAAAGGCAATCAAGTCGCGCTATGCCAAGTGCATTGGCAGTGCGGTGAACCCCGTTTTGCGCGAGGGCAACTCGGACCGTCGTGCGCCCAAGGCCGTGAAGGAATACGCACGCAAAAATCCGCACAGCATGGGCGAGTGGAGCCAAGCCTCTCGCACGCACGTTTCGCACATGCACCATGGTGACTTCTACCATGGTGAAAAGTCCATCACGCTGGATCGCCCTCGCAATGTGCGCATGGAGTTGCTGACCAAAGGCGGCAAGTCCATTGTGCTCAAACCGCAAGTGGCCTTGCAAGATCGCGAAGTGATCGACAGCATGTTCATGAGCAAAAAAGCCCTCTTGGATTTTTATGAAAAAGAGATTGAAGACGCCCACAAAACCGGTGTCATGTTCTCTTTGCACGTGAAAGCCACCATGATGAAGGTTTCCCACCCCATCGTCTTCGGCCATTGCGTGAAGATTTTCTACAAAGAGGCCTTTGAAAAGCATGAAGCCTTGTTCAAGGAACTGGGCGTCAACGTGAACAACGGGATGGTCGACCTCTACAACAAAATTGCCACCCTGCCGCAGTCCAAGCAAGAAGAGATCAAGCGCGATTTGCACAGCTGCCACGAGCACCGCTCCGAATTGGCCATGGTCGATTCGGCCAAAGGCATCACCAACTTCCATTCGCCCAACGATGTGATCGTGGACGCCTCCATGCCCGCCATGATTCGCTCAGGCGGCAAGATGTATGGTGCCGATGGCCGCATGAAGGATGTCAAGGCAGTGATGCCCGAGTCCACTTTCGCCCGCATCTACCAAGAGATGATCAACTTCTGCAAATGGCATGGCGCTTTTGACCCCCGCACCATGGGCACGGTTCCCAACGTTGGTTTGATGGCCCAACAAGCCGAGGAATACGGCTCACACGACAAAACCTTTGAGATTTCCGAAGATGGCGTGGCCAACATCACCGACAACGATACCGGTGAGGTGCTCTTGTCTCAGAATGTCGAGCAGGGGGACATTTGGCGCATGTGTCAGGTCAAGGATGCCGCCATCCGTGACTGGGTCAAGCTGGCAGTTAACTGCGCGCGCAACTCGGGCATGCCTGTGGTCTTCTGGCTGGACTCCTATCGCCCCCACGAAGCCCAATTGATCACCAAGGTCAAGATGTACCTGCATGAGCACAACACCACGGGCCTGGACATCCAGATCATGAGTCAGGTCCGCGCCATGCGCTACACGCTTGAGCGCGTCATCCGTGGTTTGGACACCATCAGTGCCACGGGCAACATCTTGCGTGACTACCTCACCGATTTGTTCCCCATCATGGAGTTGGGCACGTCAGCCAAGATGTTGTCCATTGTCCCCCTGATGGCCGGCGGTGGCATGTATGAGACGGGTGCCGGTGGCTCTGCGCCCAAGCACGTTCAGCAGTTGGTTGAAGAAAACCACTTGCGCTGGGACTCGTTGGGTGAGTTCTTGGCTTTGGCGGTTAGCCTGGAAGATTTGGGCCTCAAGCACAACAATGCGCAAGCCAAGATCATGGCGACCGCATTGGATGCTGCCACGGGCAAATTGCTCGATAACCGCAAAGGTCCCTCGCCCAAGACGGGTGAACTCGACAATCGCGGCAGCCAGTTTTACTTGGCCATGTATTGGGCCGAAGCACTCGCCGAACAAAAAGAGGATGCCGAGTTGGCCAAGCGCTTTGCCGCGGTTGCCAAGCAGTTGCAAGCCGCTGAGGCCAAGATTCTGGGTGAGCTCAATGAGGCGCAAGGCAAGCCAGTGGACATCGGTGGCTATTTCCGACCGAATTTCCAGCAGTTGACTGCTGTCATGCGACCCAGCCAGACCTTCAACACCATCATCGATGGCATCAAAGCCTAAGCCGGTGGTCTTTTCAAATCAGCCGAGCTTGCGAGCTCGGCTTTTTTATGGGGCCCTCACTGAGGGGCCGACCAATCGTCGCGGTGAGCCGCCGCAACTTTTTCCAAATCCTTGGCGGCTTCGATGATTTCTCGGATGCGAATGTTGCGCGCTAACAGCCCCTTGGGGCCGTTCTCGACATCGAATTGGACCACTGCCCCTTTGGGCAATGTTTTGTAGCCGTCGACCAAGACCTCGGAGAAATGCGCAAACACATCGCCTTGGACGTCGTCTGACTTCAGAAAACCAAACCCTTTGGTATTGTTGAACCATTTGACTGTGCCGACTGCCATGGGAAACCTCTGGTATCAAAGAATTAATGAATTTTCATTTATGAGAATTAATATACTACATTTGGCCTAGATCAAGCGGCCAGCCTATGGGCAATTCGCACTCGATAAAATCGCGAGACCATGCCCAAATCCCCCATCCGTTCCCCGTCAACCCCCACCGTGAATGACGACGATGCCCTGGTTGTCGAGCGATTGACGCAAAAGGTTCAGCCACCCCAAATGTTTCAGGTGGTGATGCTCAACGATGACTACACCCCCATGGAGTTTGTGGTGCGTGTTTTGCAAGAGTTTTTCAGCAAAGATCGGGAAACGGCCACCCAAATCATGCTCAAGATTCACCTTGACGGTCGCGGCATTTGTGGGGTTTTCACCAAGGATGTCGCAGCCACCAAGGTGGAGCAGGTGAGAGAAGCAGCCCATCGTGACGGACACCCTCTGCAATGTTTGTATGAGCCCATTGATTGACAGGTTTCAGAACCCATATACATTTGCACCATCGATAGCGTGAAGGAAAGTTTTCATGATTGCCCAGGAGTTAGAAGTCAGTCTGCACATGGCGTTTGTCGAAGCCAGACAGCAGCGGCATGAGTTCATCACCGTCGAGCATTTATTGCTGGCTTTGCTAGACAACCCCAGTGCCGCTGAGGTGTTGCGAGCCTGCTCGGCCAACATGGACGAATTGCGCAAATCCCTCACGCACTTCATCAAAGACAACACCCCTCAGGTGGCTGGCACCGATGAAGTGGACACTCAGCCCACGCTGGGTTTTCAGCGCGTGATTCAACGCGCCATCATGCATGTGCAGTCCACCGGCAATGGCAAAAAAGAAGTCACTGGCGCCAATGTCTTGGTGGCCATCTTTGGCGAAAAAGATTCTCATGCGGTCTATTACCTGCACCAGCAAGGCGTTACCCGATTGGATGTGGTGAATTTCATTGCCCATGGCATTCGCAAACAAGAGGATGCCGAGTCGGCCAAGCCGGCCGAGCCAGCCCCCAGCGAATCCGAAGAGGCCACGGCTGAGAAATCAGAAAAGGCTTCGCCACTGGAGCAGTTCACGCTCAACCTGAATCAAGCGGCGAAAGACGGAAAAATCGACCCCCTCATTGGCCGAGACTACGAAGTCGAGCGCGTAATCCAAATCCTGTGCCGTCGTCGCAAGAACAACCCGTTGTTGGTGGGCGAAGCTGGCGTCGGTAAAACCGCCATTGCCGAAGGCCTGGCTTGGCGCATCACCCAAGGCGATGTGCCTGAGGTGTTGGCCGAGTCCCAGGTTTACTCGTTGGACATGGGGGCGCTGCTGGCAGGCACCAAATACCGCGGTGACTTTGAGCAACGGCTCAAAGGCGTGTTGAAGTCGCTCAAAGACAAGCCACAGGCCATTTTGTTCATCGACGAAATTCACACCCTCATTGGCGCAGGCGCGGCTTCTGGTGGGACATTGGACGCCTCCAATTTGCTCAAGCCCGCGCTCAGTTCAGGCCAACTCAAGTGCATTGGTGCCACCACCTTCACCGAATACCGTGGCATCTTTGAGAAAGATGCCGCACTGTCTCGGCGCTTCCAAAAAGTGGACGTGATCGAGCCCTCGGTGGAGCAAACCGTTGACATCCTCCGGGGTCTGAAATCCCGCTTCGAAGAGCATCACAACGTGAAATACGCTTTGGGTGCCCTGCAAGCTGCCGCAGAGTTGAGCGCCAAATACATCAACGACCGGCATTTGCCCGATAAAGCCATTGACGTCATCGACGAGGCAGGAGCCGCTCAGCGCATCTTGCCGGTTTCCAAGCGCAAGAAAACCATCTCCAAGTCGGAAATCGAAGACATCGTGGCCAAGATCGCTCGTATTCCGCCGGCCTCGGTCTCTTCGGATGACCGCAGCAAACTGCAAAGCTTGGAGCGCGACCTCAAGAGTGTGGTGTTTGGCCAAGACAAGGCCCTCGACGTTCTGGCGTCGTCGGTCAAGATGGCTCGCTCGGGTTTGGGCAAAACCGACAAACCCATCGGTGCCTTCTTGTTCAGCGGCCCAACCGGTGTGGGCAAGACTGAGGCGGCCAAGCAATTGGCCTACATCCTGGGCATTGACCTCATTCGCTTTGACATGTCGGAATACATGGAGCGCCATGCCGTCTCCCGACTCATTGGTGCGCCCCCGGGTTATGTGGGCTTTGACCAAGGCGGTTTGTTGACGGAGGCCATCACCAAAAAGCCGCATGCGGTGCTGTTGCTCGACGAGATCGAAAAAGCCCATCCCGACATCTTCAATGTGCTGTTGCAAGTGATGGACCATGGCACGCTGACCGATAACAACGGGCGCAAAGCCGATTTCCGCAATGTGATCATCATCATGACCACCAATGCGGGTGCCGAGACCATGAACAAGTCGACCATTGGTTTCACCAATGCCCGCGAAGCGGGTGACGAAATGGCCGACATCAAGCGCTTGTTCACGCCGGAATTCCGCAACCGCCTCGATGCGATTGTGAGCTTCAAGCCCTTGGATGAGTTGGTGATTCTGCGCGTGGTCGACAAGTTCTTGCTGCAATTGGAAACCCAATTGGGTGAGAAAAAGGTGGAGGTCACCTTCACCGATGCATTGCGCAAGCACTTGGCCCAAAAAGGCTTCGACCCCCTCATGGGCGCTCGCCCCATGCAGCGCCTCATCCAAGACCTC
>Ga0172373_10000127_pt1 | contig 110602 bp, 102 predicted proteins | sample Lak10m_2_FD_114546 | JGI IMG/M metagenome (GOLD analysis project Ga0172373, IMG submission 114546) | Freshwater microbial communities from Kabuno Bay, South-Kivu, Congo - kab_092012_10m | ecosystem: Environmental > Aquatic > Freshwater > Lake | place: Democratic Republic of the Congo...
AAAAGTGGTCAATGCCACTTAGGGATTGGAAACCTGCCTTAAACAGGTTTACCATACAGTTCGAGGAGAGGATGCCTCGGCAGTAGTTAACCGCCGTTTACACAAAATCTAGGACACCCCCAGCATTCGCGCAATAAATTGCGCTCCTACAGACTCTACAACCCCACCGCATTGGGCATAAACCGCACATCTCCAGTAGATAAATCATAAATACCACCTACAATTGCGATTTGCCTGTTGGCTACCATATCTTGCAATATCTCACTGCTGTGCATAATCTCATCCATCTGCACCTGAATGCTTAGCTCACACACCTTTTGCACAAACTCATCATTAGCGGAATTGCGATTCTCAAGCACAGTACGCTCAAAACGCACAGCAGGTTTGATTAAATTGGTAATCTCGCCAATGTGCCCATCCTTGAAATCGTCGCACGCAGCTTTTACTGCGCCGCAGCTGGTATGCCCCAATACCACAATCAACTTGCTGCCCAGATATTTACAGCCAAACTCCAGACTGCCAATCGCCTTATCCGAGGCAATATTTCCGGCTAGACGCACGCTGAATACATCGCCCAAAGCCTGATCGAACACCATTTCCACAGGCGCACGTGAGTCACTGCAGCTCAACATGGAAACAAATGGATGCTGCCTATCCTTGGTCATCATCACCAGATTATGCAAATCCTTATTGGCTGTCAGATTGTTGGCAAACCGATGATTACCGTCAATCAGCACATCAAGCGCTTCTTGTGGCGTCATCTTGTCACGGTCGAGTAATGGGTGTTTATACATAATGCTGTCTTTTTGTAGTCGTTATCTAATAGCGCGTATTTTAAACCATGCGCAATTCATTCACGCTAATGTGCTATGCATTTTCATAAAAAAAGCCCGCTACGAGAGCGGGCTGGAAACATGGCATTAAGCCATTTCAAGGAGATCAAGCAATCTTAGATTAGAACATCCATTGACCACGGAGTGCGATCAAGTCCTCATCTTTAAGATATTTGGTACCTGAGACATCGAAATGATCCCATTTGTAGTCAAATTTTGTATGTGTATAGTTCAGCTTGAACAATACATTAGGATTCAGAATCCATTTTAAACCAGCGGTGTAAGACTTGGCACCTGATTTACAACCAGTTTCAGTTGCGCCATTTTGTGAAGAACCGCCTGTTGATGTCTCTGAACTGCCTGTCGCACAGCTCAAGTTGCCTTGGAAGCGACTACCACCACCGCCACCGCTGATATTGCCGTTGTCTACATCAAAGCTTTCAGCTCTGAAACCAACTTCCCAAGCACCCATGCCTGGACCGCCATCTAAATTGAAGTCGTTTTTAGGTTTAATTGCACCGAATGCACCTTTTTTATATGAGTCAGCATACTTTTCACCCGTGATTAACCACAAAGCCTCTGCATACCAGACTTTAGCATCCACATCCATTTTAGCTCTGTCTTGCCAATTAGCTTTGTAAGAAGCGTCCGCATATTCTGCCTGGAACTTGAATGGACCTTTTGCGATAACACCCTCAATACCATATGCATCAGATCTCACTTTAGATGTACTGTCTGAGGTAGCACTTTGGAAAGCTGACCCTGTATCAGAGCCTTCGATTTGTGCCCTGAAGATATTGTTCAGGCCGCGACCTGCAGATCTGAACGATAAGAATGTAGCGCTAGTGTCTGTACCACCATTATTACTTGAAGAAGTGGTACCACGTACAGAGTATGAGTTATCAAAGCCAGATAAACCAACATGGTAGACAGACTCTTTATCACCCATAATTTCAGCAAAGTTTACAGTAGCACGACCTGCGTAAGACATGTCTTCAGACTTGTAATCTTTTTCAGAATCATTGAACTGGAATGCAGAACCTGCATAGGTAACACCAGGAGTTACCTCACCAAATAACATCGCACCTAATTTCTTAGCTGGGGCAATTTGATTTACGTATGAACGCTCCATAAAGTCGATATTGTTAGAGCTTGTAACTTCTTCCAGATTGAATGGCTGTTTAAACTTACCAAATCGAACATTAGCTTTGTCGTACTTGGCAAAATCCAAATAGGCTACGTCAATAGTCGGTGCTCCACCAACCAAATTTGTAACAGCTTCATATTTAAAGTGCTTTGCCAATTTACCTTTTACACCGATACGAGCGCGTCTAACTTCATACTGGTCTGCTGCCGTAGCAGTATCTTTATCGCTTGAATTCGCAATGCCGTTAGGAAAATCCAAATCTGATTGTCGTGCATCAAAATGCAAGCGACCAGTCAATGCAACGCTAGTATTGCCGTCACCTGACTCCCAACTAATCGCACCATCTTTGATTTTTGCAGACACGCCTGCTTTTTTCTTCGCTTCTGCCGCTTCTTTTTCGCCAGCACGGCCTTTCATCAACAGCGCACCCTCTTCTTCTGTCAATACACCTTTAGCGATTAAGGCATTTACGATATCGTCTGTGGAATCAGCCATTGCATTTGCGCCAAAACCCATCATGAGTGAGCCAGCTAACGTTGCTGCTACTAAGCTACTTAATTTGTAGTTCATTTATCTTCCCTCTTGGTTTCAAATAATTTTTGCTGCGTTTTTTCAACAAGAGGAATTTTGAGTCAGTTATATGACACTTTGATGACAGATAACTATTTACCAAGACTAAAAACAACAGTGTTGTATTTTTGCAACTTTAAATTTAACCGCACGATACTCCTGACAAACATTCCACATCAATTGAATACCTGTATTTAATTTCATCACATGATGGCAGCTAATTTTTATGTTCACATTTTTGTCACATTGAGTTGGTAGTGTCACATTACTTTCATAAAAACAACGATGACATGAACGCTACTCACGCTATATTTCCTGGAGAATCAACACAAGTGCCGACTGCTGATACAATCGCGCAGAAACTGCAGGATATTCTGGACAATAAACGTCTGAATGCGGTTTTTCAGCCCATTATAGATATGAGCACATCCGGAATCATTGGTCATGAAGGACTCATACGAGGCCCTGCCGACAGCCCGCTGCATTCACCTTTAAAGCTGTTTAATACAGCACGCAACTATGGCAAAGTGGCCGAGCTGGAATATCTTGCGCGCAGGGAAGTGCTACAATCGTTCTTCAATCTGGGAAGTATCGGCAAGGTTTTTCTGAACATCAGCCCCGATGTTTTAATGAGCAAAGACTCCAGAGTGGGTGAAACACTGAGATACATTGGCGAAATTGGCCTGACGCCACAACAAGTCGTGATTGAGCTGACTGAAAATGCCGCCACAACGGATTATGACTTGCTACGTGACGCTACCCACTATTACCGGGCCATGGGCTTTGAAATTGCAATTGATGATTTAGGCGAGGGATTTTCAGGCTTGCGCATGTGGTCAGAGCTACGCCCTAACTATGTGAAGATTGACCAACATTTCATTCAAGGTATCAATCACGATCCGCTTAAGCTGCAATTTGTACGCTCCATTCAGGAAATCGCCAAAAAATCCGGTGCGCGTATTATTGCTGAAGGGATAGAAACAGAACAGGAACTGCTTACGATTCGTGACGTTGGCATCGCATTTGGTCAGGGATACCATATCGCCAGACCTCAGAACCAAACCATGACAGCCGCACCGCTCCATATCAAACAGTCTTTATCCAGCCAGGCTGAAAAACTCGGCTACGCACTTAATCACCGAGTCACCGTTGAAAGCCTCATGCGACAGGTTCCCTGCCTGCCTCCGGACTTACCCAATGACCTGGTACTCAAGCGATTTGAACTTCAACCAGAAATCAATGCCATGCCCATCGTTAATAATGGCTTTCCCATTGGCATTATTGGCCGTCATTACATTACCAGCCTATTCTCTAAACGATATTATCGTGAGCTTTACGGCAAAAGCCCATGCGAGATGATTATGGATAACAGACCGGTGATTGTTGAAAAATCAGCGAGCCTGCATGACATTAGCGAACTCATTCTGCAAAGTGACCCACAATACCTGTCAATCGGATTTATTGTGACTGACAACGGACGATATGCCGGCATGGGTAGCGGTCATGATTTGCTTCGGTTATTCACTCAAATGCAGCTAAGTGCGGCACGTTATGCCAACCCTCTCACACTGCTACCTGGCAACGTGCCCATCAACGAGCATATCGATGAGCTTTTAAACGCGCAGGTTCCTTTTGTTGTCTGTTATTTTGATTTGGATTATTTCAAACCATTTAACGACATTCACGGTTACAAAAAAGGAGATGATGCGATTCAGCTCTTAGGAAAACTGCTCAAGGAAAGATGCGCCAGCGACATTGATTTCATTGGTCATATTGGCGGAGATGACTTTATTGTGTTATTTCAAAGTCAAGATTGGGAAGAACGCTGCAACGCTATTCTTGAGCGCTTTTCAGAAGTCGTGAAGTGGTTTTATAGTGAGGAAGAGCGAAGCCGCGGCGGTATGGAAGTAGAAGACCGTCAGGGCAATCGCACATTCCAGCCATTGATGAGCATTTCGATTGGGGCGGTTATTTCGGATAGATACAATTTCAACTCACCACATGATGTTTCCAGTGCGGCAGCCATAGCAAAGAAACAAGCCAAGAAAATTTCCGGTAACTCTCTCTTTATAGAGCGTCGACAATAATCATGAAAAAAGCGCTCAAATAAAATTTGAGCGCTTGGTCATTTCGAACTCCAAACATCAAGACTCAGCCCGCATATGCGGGAACAGAATCACATCACGAATACTTGGGCTATCTGTAATCATCATCACCAAACGGTCGATACCGATACCGCAGCCGCCTGTCGGTGGCATGCCATATTCCAGAGCACGAATGAAGTCTGCATCATAATACATCGCTTCATGATCGCCGGCCTCCTTAGCCTTCATCTGCGCGTGGAAACGTGCAGCCTGATCTTCCGCATCGTTCAGTTCACTGAAACCATTGGCAATTTCACGGCCTGTTACAAACAGCTCAAAGCGCTCGGTGATTTCCGGATTTGCATCAGACGCGCGTGCCAAAGGTGACACTTCAACCGGATAATCAATGATGTAGGTCGGGTTCCATAATTGCGACTCAGCTGTTTCTTCAAACAATGCCAGCTGCAATGCACCCAAGCCAGCGTGATCAAATGGCTTGGTACCAAACTTCATGATTTCCGCACGCAGAAAAGCTTCATCATGCAATTGCTCTAATGTATATTGCGGCGCATATTTCTGGATCGCGCCAACAATCGTCAAGCGCTCAAATGGTTTACTTAAGTCTAGTTCTCGGCCTTGATATTGCAGTACGGCAGAACCCGTGGCTGCAATTGCCGCAGTACGTATACAGCGCTCGGTAAAATCCATCAGCCACAGGTAATCTGTATAGGCCGCATAGAACTCCATCATCGTGAATTCCGGATTATGGCGCACGCTCAAGCCTTCGTTACGGAAATTACGGTTCACCTCAAATACGCGCTCAAAACCGCCAACCACTAAACGCTTTAAATAAAGTTCTGGCGCAATACGCATGTACATCTGCATATCCAGTGCATTATGATGGGTGATAAAAGGTTTGGCAGACGCGCCACCCGGAATCGGATGCAGCATCGGCGTTTCTACTTCAAGGAACTGATTCTCCAGCATAAAGCTGCGAATCGCAGAAACCACCTTGCTACGTGCGACGAAGGTTGCACGCGTTTCTTCAGACACGATCAAATCCACATAACGCTGACGGTATTTAACCTCTTGATCCTGCAAGCCGTGAAACTTCTCAGGCAGCGGACGTAATGACTTGGTCAATAAACGCAACTCTGAAACCTTGACTGAAAGTTCACCGGTTTTGGTTTTAAACAGCACGCCTCTGGCAGCGATAATGTCACCTAAGTCCCAATGCTTGAATGCATCATAAATCGCCTCGCTATTGTCATCCGTCAGATTATCCTTGGAAATAAATAACTGAATGCGACCAGTGCTGTCTTGCACCGTTGCAAAACTCGCCTTGCCCATCACGCGTTTCAGCATCATGCGGCCAGCAATGCTTACATGTACCGCTTTAGGGTCCAGCACTTCATTATCAAACCCTCCAAACTCCGCATGGAGTACGGCCGCCTGAGAGTCGGGTTTGAAATCGTTAGGAAAAGCTGCACCGCCGTTCGATTTTGCACTTTCACGTATTGCCTTGAGCTTTTCACGACGCTCCGCGATCACGTGGTTTTCATCTATAGGCTGTTGAGTTGTTGATTGTTCAGTCATCTTAAGTATTTAATTTCAAAGGTTAAATTAACGAAATTTTCGCTTACATTCCTGCTCAGACAAGATGGAGACACGCAGACAGTACGGATTGTACGGCAAGTGGCGACAACGCAGTCTGAGGGGGAATGAAAGCGTAAATCATACGCCCTGCTTCAAACTTTCAGTAATAAATGGGTCAAGGTCGCCATCCAGCACCCCTTGTGTATTGCCTATCTCAACACCTGTACGCAAATCCTTGATACGTGACTGATCCAGCACGTAAGAGCGGATCTGATGCCCCCAGCCAATATCGGTTTTTGCATCTTCAAGCGCCTGCTTCTCCTGGTTACGCTTATTTAACTCCAGGTTGTAAAGTGCACCTTTCAGCATGTTCATCGCTTCCTCACGGTTGCGGTGCTGTGAACGATCATTCTGACATTGCACAACCGTATTGGTAGGAATATGTGTGATGCGCACGGCAGAATCGGTTTTGTTAATATGCTGACCACCCGCGCCGCTGGCACGATAAGTATCAATACGTAAATCAGCAGGATTGATTTCAATCTCGATAGAGTCGTCCACTTCCGGAAATACCTGCACACTGGCAAAACTGGTATGTCGCTTGGCGTTGGAATCAAATGGAGATTTTCGCACCAGACGGTGCACCCCGTTCTCGGTTCTTAGTGTGCCGTAAGCATAATCGCCCGTCACCTTGATAGAGGCGCCCTTGATACCGGCCACGTCACCTTCAGACTCTTCCAGCACCTCAACTTTAAAGCCTTTGCGCTCACAATAACGTAAATACATACGCAGCAACATGTTGGCCCAATCTTGCGCCTCAGTACCGCCACTACCTGACTGAAACTCAATAAAGCAGTTTGCGGCGTCAAGTTCACCCGAAAACATACGTCTGAACTCCATTTCGGCAATCTGCTTCTCCAGCGCCTGCGAGTCAGCATCAACACTCAACAATGTGTCGTTGTCATTTTCTTCGCGCGCCATCTCAAACAATTCGTGCGCATCTTTAAGGCCGGCTTGTACGTTGGTGAGCGTATTCACCACCAACTCTAGCTCACGCTTTTCCTTACCTAACTTCTGGCTCTTGGCATTGTCATCCCAGACCTTGGGGTCTTCCAATAAACCATTGACTTCTTCGAGACGCTGACTTTTAGCCTCAAAGTCAAAGATACCCCCGAAGAGCATTGTTGCGTTCACCTAAGTCACTTAGACGATTGGCAATAATATTGAGTTGTTCCGCTTCCATAACTGACTGAGCTTAATCACTAAAACCGCATATTATACATCAAGTAGCTATACTGACTCTAGCATTCACCACCTCACCATCCTCTTTAGTAAAGGTGCCAATCTGTGGATTATCCAGAATCGACAGCACCAGCTCCGAAGGACGGCACAACTTAACACCTTTATCCGTCACCACAATTGGACGATTGATTAAAATCGGGTGCTGCATCATTGCATCGATCAGCACATCATCAGACAAGGTCAAGTCATCCAAACCGAGCTCTGCATAGGGGGTACCTTTTTCACGCAACACCTCTCTGGCCTTCACTCCCATGGCTGCAATCAGCGCCACCATCTGCTCACGGCTTGGTGGTGTCTTGAGATATTCAATCACCACCGGCTCAACGCCACTGGCACGTATCATTGCCAAAGTATTACGAGACGTTCCGCATGCAGGATTATGATAAATCGTTACCTTTTCCACACTATTTCCCTCCACAATAAATTAATCGCAGATTTTAACCGCAATGAAACAACACCCCGCTAAAAATATTCACTTTAAACAAGATAAATACTCGCGGATTTTTCTTTGGGCGGTTAAACTTACACAGTTATAAAAAAGTAATAAAACTGTAACATTCAGGGAGAGCAAGAATTATGGCTAATGCTACATTAGGTCGATTAATGGCAGCGATATCACCACGCAGCGACAACTACTTTGCACTATTCAACAACTTGGCTAACTGCGCTGTCAAAGGCTCCAAGGTGCTGGCATTAATGACCTCAGTTAGAGATGCCGAGAAATTTGACGAACACTTCGCAGAACTCAGAAAAATCGAATCCGAAGCTGACGGATATACCAAAGAAATCCTGCTCTCTTTGCATAAAACTTTCATCACTCCATTTGACCGCCGTGAAATTCGCGAACTGGCCATGGCGCTGGACGACATCATTGATTACATGGAAGACATTCCACAAAGCGCAAAGATCTATGGCCACACTGCTTTCACGCCAGAAATGGTTGCACTAGGCCAGATTCTGTTACGCGCTGCTGAAAAGGTGCGCGATGCCGTTAATATGCTGTCTGACATGAAAGACGCTGGTCGCATCCTGCGTACCTGTGAAGAAATTAGCGCGATTGAGGGAGAAGCCGATCATGTGATGCGTGCCGGTATGCATCGCCTATTCGCAGAAGAGTCTGACGCACGTACATTGATCCGCTCAAAAGAACTGTATGACATTTTTGAAGAGGCTGTTGATAGCTGTGAAGACGTCGCCGATGTGATTCATGGCGTTGTATTAGAGCGCATTTAAGGGGCACGATATGGATCACGCAATTCTCATCATGGCGCTGCTCGTGATGGTTGCCCTCATATTTGACTTTATGAACGGCTTCCATGATGCAGCAAACTCTATTGCACTCATGGTTTCGACACGCTTACTCACACCACAAGCAGCTGTGGCATGGGCGGCTTTCTTTAACTTCATCGCGTTCCTGTTTTTCGGCTTACATGTCGCTGATACCGTGGGTAAAGGCATCATCGATCCGAACATCGTCAACAATGCAGTGATATTTGGGGCACTGAGCGGCGCGATTGCCTGGAATGTCATCACGTGGTGGTTCGGCATTCCATCTTCATCTTCACATGCACTGATTGGTGGTTTACTGGGGGCCGGTGTAGCGCACGCAGGCACCAAAGGCATTATCATTGGCAGCAAACTCATTACCACCGGTTTTGCGATCGTACTCTCACCTTTATTCGGCATGCTGCTCGCGATGATGCTATCAGTCGTTGTACTGTGGTTGTTCCAGAAATCATCCCCTTACAAAACAGAGAACCGGTTCAACAAGATGCAATTCATTTCATCCTCTCTGTTCAGTCTGGGACACGGCGCGAATGATGCACAAAAAACCATGGGTATCATCACCGTACTCCTTTTTGCCAACGGTTACCTGCAAGGTGATTTTCATGTGCCATTCTGGGTCGTCATTTCCTGTCAGCTAGCCATGGGCTTAGGTACGCTGATGGGTGGCTGGCGTATTGTTCGTACTATGGGTATGGGCATTACTAAAGTGCGCCCCACTGGCGCCTTCTGCGCACAAACCTCCGGCTCCATTGCGTTGTTTCTGGCAACCTCTTTAGGCATCCCCGTCTCCACAACACACACCATCACAGGTGCGATTGTAGGCGTTGGCGTATCAAGACGCGCTTCAGCCGTACGCTGGGGATTGGCGTCACGAATCGTTTGGGCGTGGATACTTACCATTCCATGTGCAGGTTTGGTTGCGGCGATCAGCTACCACTTTGGCAGCACTTTCTTGTAGTTATTCAATGATGCTGGCTGTATCAAAAGGGCCACTGTTGTGGCCCTATTTTATTAAAGAAATATATTTGTCATCAAACTGTCATATTGCATCTCTAAAATTCGCCTCAGCTATAGAAATACTTCTAACTTGAACGGAGACTCCATGAATACGACACTAGTAAAATCTTTAAGCATTGCTGCATTATTAGCTGCAACATTCTCAACAACGCATGCTGTTGCTGCAGATAAAATCATTAAAATCGACGGCTCAAGCACTGTGTATCCAATCACTGAAGCCGTTGCTGAAGAATTCCAAAAAGCACAAAAAGTTAAAGTAACCGTTGGTGAATCTGGCACTGGCGGCGGCTTCAAAAAATTCTGCCGTGGTGAGACAGACATCTCTGACGCATCACGCCCTATTTCACAAAAAGAGATGGATGCTTGTAAAGAAGCTGGCATCCAATACATCGAGTTACCGATTGCATATGATGCGTTAACTGTAGTTGTGAACTCAAAAAATGACTGGGTTAAAAGTTTAAGCGTAGCTGATCTTAAAAAAATGTGGGAGCCAAAATCCAGTGTTAAAAACTGGAAACAAGTGAACGCCTCCTACCCTGATAAAGCATTGGCTTTGTATGGCCCAGGCACAGCCTCCGGAACATTTGATTATTTTACTGAAGCGATTAACGGCAAATCAAAAGCCAGCCGCACAGACTTCACACCATCAGAAGATGATAACGTACTGGTACAAGGGGTTTCAGGCAATGTAGGCGGCTTGGCTTATTTCGGTATGGCATATTATGAAGAGAACAAAGACAAATTAAGAGCGATTCCTATTTCTGCTAAAGCAGGTGGCCCAGCTATTTTGCCTTCAGTCGAAGCAGTGAAAGATGGTACATACCAACCATTATCACGTCCAATCTTTATCTACGTGAATGCAACAGCTGCCGCTTTCAAACCTGAAGTAAAAGCATTTGTAAACTTCTACCTAGAGAATGCACCAACCCTGGTTAAAGAAGTAAAATACGTACCGCTTCCATCTGAGGACTATGCTGCAGTGAAAGAGCACTTTAAAGCAATGAAGCCAGGCACTGGCTTTGGTGGCAAGAACGAAGTTGGTATCAAAATTAAAGACTTAATCAACAGAATTAAATAAGGTAAACTGGCAGGGAAGGAGCGACATGAGTTGCTCCTTTTTGCTATCCAGCGATTTTCATCATTCCGTTAAAGTGAATAAGCATTGAATATGAGTGTAGCCACCCAAAACACCAACAGAAAAGTCGTCGCAACCATTAGTCCGCGCTTGGCTAGAAATGCGGGCAGAAATATTAAGGAGCGTGTAATCGAGCTGATTTTAATGCTCGCCGCACTCTCTGCGGTATTCACCACTTTTGCGATAGTGGCGATTCTGCTATATGAATCTTTAGGCTTCTTTAAAACGGTTTCCTTAACTGAGTTTTTCACGTCTACAGAATGGACGCCTCTTTTTGAAGACGCTCACTATGGCATCATGCCATTGGTCTCAGGGACGCTTACTACATCTGCAGTCGCACTCGCGGTCGCCGTCCCTATCGGCACGATAGCCGCCATTTATCTTTCTGAGTTTGCTTCTCACAAAACAAGAGAAATTGTTAAACCTATTTTAGAATTACTTGTTGGCGTACCAACCGTGGTTTTCGGTTACTTTGCTTTACTTTTCGTCACCCCGATCTTACAAAAAGCATTTCCTGAACTCCCTAGCTTTAACATGCTCAGCGCCGGCATTGTGATGGGCGTGATGATTATTCCGTATATTGCGTCAGTTGCTGAAGATGCTATGCGAGCAGTGCCGATGAGCATGCGTGAAGGCTCCTACGCAATGGGCGCCACTCGTTTCCAAACAGCTATTCGCGTAGTTACACCGGCCGCAATTTCCGGTATTGTTGCCGCTTATATTTTAGCAGTCTCGCGCGCCGTGGGTGAAACAATGGTTGTAGCGGTGGCAGCCGGACAACAACCCAACCTGACATTCAACCCTATGGAAAGCGCCGCAACCATCACTGCTTATATCGTACAGGTTGCAATGGGTGATCTGCCACACGCGAGCATTGGATATCAAAGTATTTTTGCAGCAGGGTTGGTTCTTTTTGCCGTAACTCTGGGATTTAATATTATTGGCCACTTGGTACGCAAAAAATTCAGAGAGCAATATTAAAGCTGCAATACGAATAAAGTTTTAGGAACAAACATGTCAAACGAAAATATATCAAGAAAAGCTTCTGTATTAGCAGATTTAGATGGCATACGCGCAATGATCAAGCGCCATAAACGGAATGACATCCTTTTTGCCTCAATTGGCCTTATCACATTAATACTGTGCTTACTGACATTGCTAATTCTGTTTCTTGATCTGGTCACTGACGGTTACCCACGTTTTAACCTGCAGTTTTTTAGCGATTTTCCTTCTCGCCGCGCCGGTAGTGCAGGTTTGCTATCTGCCTGGGTTGGCTCTTTATTGGTTATGGTCGTGACGTTTCTTACAGCAGTTCCAATGGGTGTTGCAGCAGGCCTGTATTTGGAAGAGTATGCCCCAAAGAACTGGTTTTCAGATCTGATCGAAATCAATGTTTCCAACCTCGCTGGCGTACCTTCCATCATCTACGGTTTGCTGGCCTTGGGCCTATTTGTGTATGGCCTGGATTTTGGACAAAGTATATTAACTGCCGGACTGACGCTGGGCTTGCTTATTTTGCCAATTGTGATTGTTTCAACCCGTGAGGCCATTCGTGCAATTCCTATAGCTATTCGCGAGGCAGCATATGCCGTAGGCGCTACAAAATGGCAAGTAGTGAAAGATCATGTTGTCAAATACTCGCAAGGCGGCATATTGACCGGTGTCATTATTGGCATGTCACGCGCGCTGGGTGAAACCGCACCAATCATTACCATCGGGGCACTCACGTTTATTGCCTTCCTGCCTCCATCACCCATCACAACTGCGGCACCCTTCATTAATTTTGAGTGGTTGAGCTCCGGTTTTACTGTGTTGCCAATCCAGATGTTTAACTGGCTGTCTCGCCCTGATCACGCATTTCACATCAATGCTGCGGCAACAGGTGCAATTATCATTCTGGTAACATTATTGATGAATGGCACAGCTATCTGGCTACGTTACAAAATTCGCAAAAACATTAAATGGTAGGCACTCGCTAACACCATCTTAATTTTAAATAAAAGTATTTAGAACACTAGGAAACTACATGATTAACCCGACTACCGCACTTAAAGCTGAATCGCGCGATCTCAACTTTTTTTATAGCAACGGCACTCAGGCTTTAAAAGGCATCAATATGCCTTTGTATGAAAATAAAATCACTGCGCTGATTGGTCCATCTGGTTGTGGAAAATCTACTTTCTTACGCTGTTTCAACCGTATGCATGATCTTTACCCCGGTAACCGATATGACGGCCAGATCATTATGCATCCGGATAACACAAACATTCTAGATCAAGGCGTTGATCCAATTGAAGTGCGTATGCGCATCAGCATGGTGTTTCAAAAACCAAACCCGTTTCCGAAATCCATTTACGAAAACGTGGCCTATGGCCTGCGCGTGCGTGGCGAAAATAATAAACGCGCTATTGATGACAAGGTTGAGGAGGCGCTTAAAGGCGCAGCGCTTTGGAATGAAGTAAAAGACCGCCTGCAGGACTTGGCCTTCAATCTATCCGGTGGTCAGCAGCAGCGTTTATGCATCGCCCGCGCCCTGGCGACAGATCCGGAAATCATGCTATTCGATGAACCTACCTCGGCACTTGATCCGATTGCCACTGCAAACATTGAAGAACTGATGAGTGAGTTACGCAACAAATTAACCATTCTGGTCGTAACGCACAATATGCAACAAGCTGCGCGCGTTTCTGACTATACGGCTTACATGTACTTAGGTGACTTGATCGAATACGGTGATACTGACATGATATTTACACGCCCTAGCCGTAAAGAAACTGAAGATTACATCACCGGTAAGTTCGGTTAATTTAATCTGCAGTCATCTCCAAACCAATAAAAAAGCCAACTACAAGTTGGCTTTTTTATTGCATATACCTACAGCCTGCAAGTAATTTATGACCTGATATACAACTATCCAAATAACAGCTAAGTACTTAGCTGTTTGACACCGCGCTGCGCTTGAATAGTACGAGCAGCTTTTCCTAACACGTCATAATTAGATTTTAAGTGACTATAGAATTTCAGCAGACGTTCTGCCTGAAATTTAGCTGTCCATAAATCCAGCGCATAGATTCTGGCTTTATGACCAAGCTCGAATCTTTCTTGAGGATTCATCAGCAGTTGCAGAACCTTCTCAGCAAATTTAGCAGTATTGTCAGGCGCAATCAGCGCCCCCTGCCCTTCCACCAGAATCGATGCCGTGCCCAACTCCGCAATTGCAACTACCGGTGTACCCTGTGCCATTGCCTCCAGCAGCACCAGACCTTGCGTTTCACTTTTAGAAGCGAATACAAACACATCTGCGGCCTGATAACAGGCATTCAATTCCTTGTTCCGGTCTAGATACCCAATGAACTTTACATTTTGTTCCAGCCCTAGCGTTTTAACCAATTTATGCAGACTGGCTTCAGCAGGACCTTCACCTGTCACCACCAGCAAAGCGTCGGGACGATGCTCAATTAAGTCTTTCGCCATCCTCAACAAAAAATCAATGTTCTTTTCAAACGCGACACGTCCCACATAAAGCAGCATTGGTCTATCCAGGGGAATGCCAAACTTTTCCCTGAAAGCCTGACCATCGGCCTCTTCAAAGCTTTTCATCTGCAGGCCAGTAGGGATCACCTCTGCAAAAACATTTACCCCATAACCACGAAGTACATCCAACATTGGTTTTGATGGCGCGACGATAGCATCTACTTCATTACATTGACGTCTTGAGATTGCTCTGGCCATGCCACGCGCCATGACTTTAGGTATCCAAGGAAGATAGTGGTGCAAATAATCTTCGAAGAAAGTGTGATAAGTCTCCACACAAGGCACATTTAACTCACGCGCTAGCTTTAGACCCAGGTAGTGTGCAACGAACGGTGTATGAATATGTACGATGTCGTAATTTTCCTGCTGCAATTCTGGCAGGCGTTTAATCGCGTCTCCATACTTCATCAGTTTATCTTCCGGATCAAAGTAGATACTCCGCGCTGTCACACGCTTAATCCATGCTTCGTCAGCCGTATCAACACCATAGTCAGGTGCAATCAGGTGCACTTCATGCCCCAGGTATCGCATCTGCTCGACAAAAGTCCGAATGGAAGTTGAAACACCATTGATACGCGGAAAGTAAACATCTGAAATGAATAATATTTTCATTGGTTCTTTAGACCTCTTCATATTTAGTCAATCTATAAGACTCATAAAAATATAAACACGCAATATGACAGCTTGATGAATATGAATTATTCATGTAACTGCACTTCATCCGTTGCTATGACATTTTTAGTGTCAACAAAACATCATCATACCGTCATCTACTTTTAATACATGCCGGGCAAAGTCGCATGCATGCAAATACCGATTATGATCAAGAAATGCTACTGGTGGCTGCCATGCTGTTTTTACTCAGCCGATGCCAGTGCATGGGGGCTAGTCACACACCTATATTTTGCACAATCCTTGCTTTGGGCAATGCCGTTACTTGACCCAAGACTGCAAAGCGCGATAAAGAAATTTCCCGAATTGGTCATGGCTGGTGCATGTGTGCCAGACCTGGCAATCATTAGCCATCGTTTCAGGCATACCCACCTGTGGGAAAATGCACACCATCTACTACAGTTAGCAAAAACAGAAGAAGAAACCGCTATCGCTATCGGTTATGCAAGCCATCTGTATATTGATGTGATTGCACACCACCACTTCGTTCCGGCGCATGAGGCAATGTGGCTAAAGAGCACCATGTTTACCCATATCACTTCCGAATGGGCGATGGATGCACACTTGGCGCCATTGCTAAAAACAAGCCCTAAAGCACTGCTAAGACAACATCAGGAGTTAATTGCCAAATTTATATCGCCATGCTTCAGATGCTCAGAAAGCACTACCAGTCTTGCAATCAAGCGTCTAGCCTATGGTGATGGCTTTCTGCGCATGATTAGATTACCGCAAATGATTTACAGTACCGTGTACCTCATTGACAAGCGCGTCAGAAAACACTTTGTCTACTACATTGCAAAGACTCAGATTGCCGTAGCAGATATTGGCGAGGTACTCAGTGGCCAGCAACCATTATTTGAACCGGAATTGAAAAACATCAGCGCAGAAAGATTAGACGAATGGCGCAAAGAATGTCTAGGCCACTTACATCTGATGCACCCCAAGCCAATACAATACTTTACAGCCCCGCATCACATACGATGATCAGCAAGCAGCAGTGAACATGAGCCCACTATACAAACAAGAATGATAGGCCTGCTATCAGGGAGCCCAGCAATGCACCTGCCAGCACATCACTTGGATAATGCAATCCAAGTACCACGCGCGACAATGCCACCATAAGTGTGAACGGCACTAGAACAAAAGACAGATGAGGATAGTAGCTGAGAGCCACAGTGGTAAACACCACTGCATGCAAAGTGTGCCCAGATGGGAAACTGAACTTATCCAGCGGCGTGCCGGTTAAGTAAATATCCTGACGTACCTGATATGGTCGTGGCCGCAAGGTTTTACCTTTTAGCCATTTGTAGAGCAAGGTACCCACCAGGCCAGCAGTGCCTATATGAACTACAGGCGTGACACCATCTGAACCTTGAGTCACCAGTATACCTATCAACAGAACGTACCAGAACACACCATCACCAAGCCGGCTGGCTATTCTGAAACTATCGCGTATCAACCGGTACTGACTGGTGTGGTTCACTGCCACACATACATTGCTATCAAGCTGATGCATGCGGTGCATATACAAACGCATTCTATGCGACATTGCGAAACTCCAACTTGTTAAATTGGGCTTAGCTTGTCATTCAAATGTGAACCATTGATGAAATTAATATTAAGTTTAGTTGAATCACAAAAACTAAGAGGCTGCTTGTGATACCACATCGGCAATCTTCTGCGCCAGTGCTTTCACTTGCACTGCATTCTCACCTTCCACCATCACACGAATCTTTGGTTCAGTGCCTGAAGCTCTGAGCAGCACTCGGCCAGCATCCTGCAACTCAGCCTCTGCCTGTTTGACTGCATCCTGAATGAGCTGATTGTTCAGGTCTAACTTCTGTTTAGTCGTAACATTGATGAGCACTTGTGGGTAAAGCGTTAAATCCGCACCTAACTGCCCCAAAGTTTTTTCACTTTGAATCACTGCATGCAGCACCTGCAGTGCAGCAATAATGCCATCACCGCTACTATGTTTATCCAATGTCAGGATATGTCCGGAATTCTCTCCACCTAACTGCCAGTTATTCTGATTGAGCAGCTCCAGCACATAACGGTCACCCACTTTTGCACGCGCAAACGGTATATTCATCGCAGCCAGCTTATGCTCCAACGCCAGATTCGTCATCAATGTGCCAACTACGCCGCCTTGTAAAGCACCGCATTGTTGCCGTGCAACCGCGATAATATAAAGCAGCTGGTCACCATCCAATAACCGACCATCACCATCAACCATCATCACGCGATCTCCATCGCCATCAAACGCAATGCCCAAATCTGCCTGATATTCCACTACAGCCTTTTGCAGCGCCTGAGGATGCGTAGAACCCACCTGCTCGTTGATATTCAAGCCATCTGGTTTATTGCCGATTACAATAACCTCTGCACCCAACTCATGAAATACTGGCGGCGCTACATGGTAGGTGGCGCCATTCGCACAATCCAATACGATTTTCAAACCACGCAAGTCCAGATGATTCGGGAATGTGCTTTTACAGAACTCCACATAACGCCCGGCGGCATCATCGATACGCCTGGCCTTACCTAATTTTGCAGACTCCATCACCTGCATAGGCTCATCTAGCGCTGCCTCGATCGCATGCTCCACATCATCCGGCAACTTGGTACCAAGACTTGAGAAGAACTTGATGCCATTGTCATAATAAGGATTATGTGATGCAGATATCACGATACCAGCCTGAGCGCGCAAAGCACGTGTCAGGTAGGCCACTGCAGGCGTAGGCATTGGCCCCGTGAGCAACACATCAACACCGGCTGCTGATAAGCCGGCCTCCAAGGCGGCCTCAAGCATATAGCCAGAGATTCTGGTGTCTTTACCAATCAGCACTGCAGGATGTGCACCTTTAGCCAAATGACTATCCATGCCAGCTAACACACGCCCGGCCGCATAACCTAACCGCATCACGAATTCCGGCGTAATGAGTGCATCTCCAACACGCCCACGAATGCCATCGGTACCAAAATATTTTTTACTCATTCTTCTATACTTTCAACAACTTAATCATTATCTGTCATGGCAGCAGTAACACCATAACCACTTAAACTAACGCGCGAATATCAGATATGCAGATAACATCGCCAATCCAATCACGAATATCACAACGTGTTCTCGTGTGAAGTTTATCGATACTCGTGTCGCATCTATCTGCGCTTTGAGTGCCGGATTCGTCAACAAATATGACTCTACAGCATCCTTGGATTTCTTAAGTCCTAACCCTGTTGCCGCTCTGGTGATTTTAATCGCCTCAATCAAGCGATTCTGCTTGAGTGCTGCTACCGCCTCTTCAGGCAGATCATGCTTTACTGTCATGCACCCTGCCTTGCACTGCATCGACAATCTTAAGTGCATCCACTGTTGCCTTCACATCATGCACACGTACGATTTTTGCGCCTTTCATGGCAGAAATGACGGCAGCCGCTAATCCTGAGTGCAAACGTTGCGCCTCATCACCCCCGGCAATCTTGCCCAGCACCGACTTACGTGACAAACCAACCAATAGTGGCTGGCCGATATCTGCGAGCACCTCCAAATGGCGAATCAATTCAACATTATGTGCTGTCGTTTTGCCAAAACCAAAGCCTGGGTCAAGCAAGATTCGCTCACGTGACACCCCTCGTGTTAACAACGCATCCAGTCTGCTCATTAAAAAATGTTTTACCTCAGTAACTACGTCAGTGTAGCCAGGGTTAAGTTGCATCGTTTGTGGTGTACCTTGCATATGCATCAGGCATACACCTGCGTTACTATCAGCAATGACATCCAGCGCCCCCTCTTCCTGCAAGGCCCGAATATCGTTCACGATATCAGCACCTGCCGCTATCGCGGCGCGCATCACCTCTGGTTTATAGGTGTCAATGGAAACAGGTACGGTCGATACAGACATTAACGCCTCAATGACTGGAATCACGCGACCAAGCTCTTCATCCAGACTAACCGGCATTGCACCTGGTCGCGTAGACTCACCGCCAATGTCCAGAATATCGGCACCAGCTTCAATCAACTCAATGGCATGCGCGACAGCTCGATCGGTACTGGCGAATTTACCTCCATCCGAGAACGAGTCTGGTGTCACATTGACGATACCCATCACATGGGTTCGATTCAAATTCAGCTGATATTTACCGCAAATGAATAAAGATTGTGTAGCCATGAGTCATTATACTAAAGCACATAAGAAAAAGGGCTAGATATGTCTAGCCCTTTAAGTGTTAAACCAATCGGTAGCCTTAGCTAATCTTCCGTTCTGGCTGTAGGCTGAGGCGCCGGCGCTGCACTTGCTCCAGAAGATCCTGTATCTTTAGTCGGCGTCACTTTACTTTGACTTGGTTTAGGTGCCCTTACTGGCAACCCCGCCATGATGTCATTGATCTGATCAGCATCAATCGTCTCATACTCCATCAAGGCCGCTGTCATTGCTTCTACCTTATCGCGATTATCTTCAAGCAACTTACGTGCAATCGCATATTGCTCATCAAGAATGCGACGAATCTCAGCATCAACTTTTTGTTGTGTAGCCTCCGATACCGTTTTAGAGCTCATGCTGCCAAAGAACGAATCCTGCTCGCTACCGGCATACACCATCGTACCCAACGCATCGCTCATGCCGTAACGGGTCACCATGTCGCGAGCCAGCTTGGTTGCACGCTCAAAGTCATTCGATGCGCCAGTAGACATCTGATGCATGAATATCTCTTCAGCAATACGGCCACCGAACAGAATGGAAATCTCTTCCAGCATCTTGTCTTTGTAGTTACTGATGCGATCAAACTCCGGCAACTGCCAGGTAAGACCCAACGCCCAGCCACGCGGCATGATCGTCACTTTATGCACTGGATCAGCCTTAGGCAACAGCTTTGCAACCACCGCATGCCCAGATTCATGATAAGCCGTATTGCGGCGCTCCTCATCACGCATGACCATGGATTTACGTTCTGGACCCATAAAGATCTTATCTTTTGCGTCTTCGAAATCCTGCATATCCACGGTACGTTTATTACGACGCGCCGCAAACAAGGCAGCCTCATTGACCAGGTTAGCCAAATCTGCACCACTGAATCCTGGTGTACCGCGTGCAAGCACGTCAGCTTTTACATCAGGATCGATCGGCACCTTACGCATATGCACCAGCAATATCTGTTCACGGCCTTTAATATCAGGCAAGCCTACCATCACCTGACGGTCGAAGCGACCCGGGCGAAGTAAGGCTTTATCGAGCACATCCGCTCTGTTAGTGGCTGCAATCACAATGACACCTGAGTTAGCTTCAAAACCATCCATCTCAACCAGCATCTGGTTAAGTGTCTGCTCACGCTCATCGTTACCGCCACCAGTCCCCGCACCACGACTACGGCCTACGGCATCAATCTCGTCAATGAAAATAATACAAGGCGAATTCTTTTTAGCGGTTTCGAACATATCACGCACACGTGACGCGCCCACACCAACGAACATTTCAACGAAATCAGAGCCTGAAATCGTGAAGAATGGCACTTTGGCCTCACCGGCAATCGCGCGCGCCAACAAAGTCTTACCCGTACCAGGAGGGCCAACCATCAGCACGCCACGTGGGATACGGCCGCCTAATTTCTGGAATTTACCCGGATCGCGCAGAAACTCAACCAGTTCAAAGACTTCTTCTTTGGCTTCATCACAACCAGCAACATCAGCAAAAGTGGTTGGGTTATTCGCCTCATCGAGTTGGCGTGCTTTACTTTTACCGAACGAGAAAGGTCCACCACCCTTACCACCGCCCTGCATCTGACGCATGAAGAATACCCATACACCAATCAATAAAATCATGGGGAACCATGAAACAAAAATGCTCATGAGCAGTGACTGCTCTTCTTCAGGTTTGGACTCAACCGTCACGTTATATTTAAGCAGGTCAGATACCAGCCATGGATCTGACGGTGCATAGGTGGTGAACTTTTTACCTTCCTGAGTAGTGCCACGCAACACTCGGCCATCAATCTGCACTTTGGCGATGCGGCCGTCTTTCACTTCCTGTATGAATTGAGAATACACAATCTGACTGTCGACGCCACTTTTAACACCGGTCAGATTAAAGACTGCCATCAATAGCATAGCGATTGCCAACCAGATAGCGACATTCTTAAAAACGTTGTTCAAAATCTCTTTCCTTTATCAACGACAATACGTTTGATATGAATAGCTTACCGCAAATTTCAGGGTTTGCGGCCAATCCCCAACAAATAAACTTCACTGCTTCTGTCACGTGATGCCTTGGGTTTACGCGTCACTACTTTATCGAACATTTGACGCATATTCTTTAAGATTTCCTCGAATCCTGCGCCTATGAATACCTTGACCAGGAAATTACCACTTGGTTTCAACCATTCACGACTAAACTCCAGAGCCAACTCAGTCAGATAAGCGGCTCCCGCCTGATCCACATCTTTGACTCCACTGATATTGGGGGCCATATCTGCGATTACAAGGTCTACTTGCACATTATTTAGCTTCTCTTCCAACTGCCTTAATACGGACTCTTCACGAAAATCGCCTTGTATAAATGTCACTCCGCCTATGGGCTGCATGTCGAGAATATCCAATGCAATGACTTTACCCTGTCCTTTGAGACGCTGAATCGCCACTTGCGACCAGCTACCTGGCGCGGAACCCAAATCGACGATTGTCATCCCCGGCCTGATGAGCTTATCCTTATCATCAATCTCCATCAGCTTATAGGCAGCGCGCGCGCGGTAACCTTCCTTCTGTGCGAGCTTCACATAAGGGTCATTCAGATGTTCTTGCATCCATGCTTTACTGGTTCTAGAAGGTTTCATGTTATGTTTACTTCATGCCTGCGTAGGCACTACCGATTATCATGTTAAAATATAAGGCTATTCAATCTTGTAAGAAAATCATGAAATTAAGCACCAAACAAATCGCATATTTACGTGGCCTTGCCCACAATCTGAATCCAGTGGTGATGATAGGCAATAACGGGCTCACAGAAAATGTAATTAAAGAGATTGAGCTTAATCTTAATGCGCACGAACTCATCAAAGTGCAGGTTGCAGGTGATGACCGCGCGGCGCGTAAAGCAATTTTTGAAGAAATCAGCACTGCAACCAATGCCATCGCTGTGCATCACATTGGCAAACAGCTCGTGTTCTATCGCCCCAGCAGCACAATCAAGGAAAGTGCTAAAGTCGTTATTCCGAAGATGTAAACACGAAAGACCTATTCCCCTCCACGAAACCCACAAACATCAAGGGCAAATCAGCTTGTTTTTGTTGGTGATGGTTGTGTATTTTGTGGACAAAAATCTTAACGTACTTTCAGCACCATCACTATCGCCAGCAGGCACTCCATCAAATAGGCCATGCTAGCCACACCATGCCAGGTCTTGAATCGATCTGCAAAGACCGTCTGCATCACATCTGCCGGAAATGCCTGAGCCTTTAAGCTTTCGATAATCGGCTGAATACCAAAATGGCCAGCCAGCACCAGTAGCAACATGACAAAAACCGTCCAGAAGAACATTTGTTTCAACGCAGGCGTACCATATTCAAAAAGGCGATGAATCAACAGATAAAATGCGCTTGCCAGACCAATATAACTCACTACGGTAAACAGCTTGCCAGCCAGACTACCGGCCAGCTGTTTATCCTGCAGGCTATCAAATAGCACGTAAGCACTGATGCCTGTCATCCACAGCGCTCCAGCCCATAATGTAATGATAAGCAGCGATAGTTTATTTGCCATAGTTATATACTAAACCAAACCTGATAAATTGATAATCAATCACTTAGATGTATAAAACATCCAGTATTTCATACTCTTTAATACCACCCGGTGCCGCGACTTCAGCTACCTCACCCGCTGATTTACCAATCAAGCCACGCGCAATGGGCGAACTGACGGAAATCTTGCCGTTTTTGATATCAGCCTCATCCTCACCTACGATCTGATAGGTTTTGTTGTCACCTGAATCCAAGTCTTCAATATTAACAGTAGCACCGAACACAACACGACCATCTGCATTCAATGTTTGTGGGTCAATAACCTGCAGATTAGACAGCTTGGCTTCCAACTCTGCAATACGTCCTTCAATAAAGCTTTGACGCTCTTTTGCTGATTCATACTCAGCATTTTCAGACAAATCTCCCTGTGCACGTGCTTCTGCAATAGCCTGAATAATGTTTGGTCTATCCACGCCACGCAAACGATGCAACTCCTCTTTTAGCAACTCTGCACCACGCACCGTTACTGGAATCTGACTTACTGCCATATAACACTTCCTTATACTAAAAAACAAAACCACACTCGAGAAGGAGCGTGGTTTTTAATGAAACTAAACTAGATTTAGGCTTAGTTTATTTTAAGCCAGTTGTTTATGCAAGTTCTGCAGAGACTCTACCTGAATCTCCTGCATGTGCGCCATACCGATACACGCCGCTTTTGCACCTGCGATCGTTGTGTAGTAGGTCACTTTGTTTTGCAGTGCGCTGCGGCGAATCTCATATGAGTCAGCTACAGCACGTTTATCTTCCGTCACGTTCACGATAAAGCTGATATCACCATTCTTGATCATATCGACAATATGCGGACGACCTTCGGCCACTTTATTGACCGCCTGCACTTGCAAGCCGCTGGCAGTCAGTGCAGCAGCTGTACCTTTAGTCGCCACCAGCTCAAAACCCAGCTTGTGCAATTGCTGCGCGATCTCAACCACTTTCAGGTAGTCCTCTTTACGCACACTGATAAATGCACGACCACCTTCAGGTAGCTTGGTTGAGGCACCCAACTGTGACTTCAGAAAGGCTTCGGCAAACGTACTGCCAACGCCCATTACTTCACCAGTAGACTTCATCTCTGGGCCTAAAATCGTATCTACGCCCGGGAATTTGATGAACGGGAATACCGCTTCTTTTACAGAATAGAATGGCGGAATCACTTCGTGTGTCACTTTTTGTGAGGCCAGACTCTGACCCACCATGCAGCGTGCCGCCACTTTAGCCAACTGCAAACCACAGGCTTTGGATACGAACGGCACAGTACGTGAAGCACGCGGATTGACTTCCAGCACGTATACAGTTTCACCTTGAATCGCGAACTGTACGTTCATCAAACCGACCACACCCAGCGCTTTTGCCATTTGTTTGGTTTGCGCGCGCAGCTCATCTTGTAACTTGGCCGACAGGCTATATGGCGGCAGCGAGCAAGCTGAGTCACCTGAGTGCACGCCCGCCTGTTCAACGTGTTCCATGATACCGCCGATAATCACTTCGTTACCGTCAGACAACGCATCCACATCCACTTCCAGCGCATCATTCAGGAATCTATCCAGCAGCACAGGAGATTCATTAGAAACCTTCACCGCCTCGCGCATATAGCGTTCTAGCTGGCTTTGCTCCTGCACGATTTCCATCGCACGACCACCCAACACATAAGAAGGTCTAACCACCAAAGGATAGCCAATCTCACCTGCCAGACGCAAAGCTTCTTCCTCAGTCCGTGCAGTACGGTTAGGCGGCTGTTTCAATCCCAACTCATGCAGCATCTTCTGGAAACGCTCGCGGTCTTCTGCTTGGTCGATTGCATCTGGTGTAGTGCCAATGATAGGCACTCCTGCCTTTTCCAGATCACGTGCCAATTTGAGCGGCGTTTGACCGCCGTATTGCACGATGACACCCACTGGTTTTTCCAGCGCAACGATTTCCAGCACATCTTCCAGCGTGACTGGCTCGAAGTATAGGCGGTCAGAGGTATCGTAATCGGTTGAAACGGTTTCAGGGTTACAGTTGACCATGATGGTTTCATAACCATCTTCGCGCATCGCAAATGCAGCATGCACACAACAGTAATCAAACTCGATCCCTTGACCGATACGGTTTGGGCCACCGCCCAAGACCATGATTTTTTTCTTGTTGGTTGGCTGTGCTTCGCACTCTTCCTCATAGGTTGAATACATGTAAGCGGTATTGGTTGCAAACTCGGCAGCACAGGTATCCACGCGTTTGTACACCGGACGAACGTTCAATGCTTGACGATAAGCACGTACTGCATGCTGGTCAGTGTTCAGCAACTTGGCCAAACGACGGTCTGAGAAGCCGCGACGTTTCAACTGCAGCAAGGCTACTTTATCCAAGTCAGCAATGTTCTTGCCTTTTAGTGACTGCTCGCGGTCAATGATGTCTTTCAACTGTACCAGGAACCATCGATCGATTTTCGAGATGTTGAATACTTCCTCAACACTCATCCCCATACGGAAAGCATCGCCCACGTACCAGATACGCTCTGGGCCCGGCACGCCAATTTCCTTGGTAATCGTGTCCATGTCGGTTGTTTTTTCATCCAGACCATCCACGCCCACTTCCAGGCCGCGCATGGCTTTCTGGAATGACTCCTGGAAAGTACGACCAATCGCCATCACCTCACCCACAGATTTCATCTGTGTGGTTAAACGGCTATCTGCCTGCGGGAATTTCTCAAATGCAAAACGCGGCACTTTGGTCACAACGTAATCGATACTTGGCTCGAAAGATGCAGGTGTTGCACCGCCGGTGATTTCATTGCGCAATTCATCCAGCGTAAAACCTACTGCCAATTTTGCTGCAACTTTCGCAATCGGGAAGCCGGTCGCTTTTGATGCCAGCGCTGATGAACGCGACACACGCGGATTCATCTCGATCACGATCATGCGGCCATCGTCCGGATTGATGGCAAACTGTACGTTTGAGCCACCAGTGTCCACACCAATCTCGCGCAACACTGCCAGCGAAGCATTACGCATGATTTGGTATTCTTTATCCGTCAATGTTTGTGCTGGTGCAACGGTGATAGAGTCACCGGTATGCACACCCATCGGGTCCAGGTTTTCAATCGAGCAGATGATGATGCAATTATCGGCAGAGTCACGCACCACTTCCATCTCGTACTCTTTCCAGCCGAGCAGAGATTCTTCAATCAACAGTTCATTGGTAGGTGATGCATCCAGACCGCGCTCACAAATCGTGATGAACTCTTCACGGTTATAGGCAATACCGCCACCGCTACCACCCATGGTAAATGAAGGACGAATAATCACCGGATAGCCAATCGCCGCTTGAACCTGCAGAGCCTCTTCCATGCTATGTGCAACTGCCGACCTGGCTGAACCAAGACCGATTTTTGTCATGGCATCCTTGAATTTCTGGCGGTCTTCCGCTTTATCAATGGCTTCTTTTGAAGCACCAATCAACTCAACCTTATATTTGGCAAGCACACCGTGCTTATCCAGATCCAGCGCGCAGTTCAACGCAGTTTGCCCACCCATGGTCGGCAACAGCGCATCTGGACGCTCTTTCTCGATAATCTTCTCAACTACCTGCCAAGTCACTGGCTCGATGTAGGTCGCATCCGCCATCTCAGGGTCAGTCATGATGGTGGCCGGATTAGAGTTCACCAAAATAACGCGGTAGCCTTCTTCACGCAATGCCTTACAAGCCTGCGCGCCTGAGTAGTCAAACTCACAAGCCTGACCGATAACAATCGGACCTGCGCCGATAATTAGAATCGATTTAATATCTGTACGCTTAGCCATTAGCTAGCCTTTCTTTCTTCTGTCTTACATGCTTGCATCATGCTAATGAAGCGATCAAACAAATAACTCATTTCTGTTGGGCCTGGACTGGCCTCCGGGTGACCCTGAAAACTGAACGCAGGCTTATCGGTACGTGCAATCCCTTGCAAGCTGCCATCGAACAATGAAACATGCGTTACCTTCAAATTAGCTGGCAAGGTATTCGCATCAGCCGCAAAACCATGGTTCTGGCTAGTGATATAAACACGTTTTGTTTCAACATCCTGCACAGGGTGATTAGCCCCATGATGACCGAATTTCATCTTGAGCGTTTTGGCACCAGATGCCAGCGCCAATAACTGATGGCCCAGGCAGATACCAAATGTTGGTATGCCTTTGTCCACAATTGTTTTAATCGCGGCAATCGCATAATCACACGGCTGCGGGTCGCCAGGACCATTAGACAGGAACACCCCATCCGGATTAAGCGCCAACGCCTCTTCGGCGGTTGATTGCGCAGGCAACACCGTCACCTTGCAACCGCGTGAAACCAGCATGCGCAGAATATTGCGCTTAACACCGTAATCAAACGCAACCACATGGAACTGCTCCGCCGGCGCCTTGGCAAACCCTTGACCTAGCGCCCACTCACCTTCAGTGAACTGATAAGGCTTGTCGCAGGTAACCACTTTAGCCAGATCCATCCCATTCAGACCAGGGAAGCTTGCAATCGCAGCTGTCGCCATCGACATCGCCTTGGCTTCATCAGCCTCACCGGCAACGATCACACCAGTTTGCGCACCCTTTTCACGCAGAATACGCGTCAATTTGCGCGTATCGATATCAGCAATCGCCACCACGCCATTTGTGGCCAGATAGTCAGATAAGGATTGTGTGTTTCTGAAATTACTATGCACCAAAGGCAAATCACGAATGATCAGGCCGCTTGCATAAACCTTGCCTGATTCAACGTCTTCGTTATTGACGCCGTAGTTGCCAATGTGCGGATAAGTGAGGGTGACGATTTGTTTGGTGTATGACGGGTCAGTCAGAATCTCCTGATAGCCTGTCATCGAAGTATTGAACACGACCTCGGCCACAGCATGGCCAGAAGCCCCAATCGACTTGCCACGAAACACGGTTCCATCTGCAAGTACGAGTATGGCGGGCAGGTTTTGTGACACAGTAACTCCTTGTTTTACAACATTAAATAATTTTTTAGTCTTTGTCCATCATGAACAGATGGCAGATATGCAAAACGGGAGGAGCTTTATATACTCTTCCCGTTTCAGAATTAACGAATTATAGCGAAAAAAAAGCGGCGAATCAATGTGAAAGTTGCATTTGCATCAACTGCCTGTCGTGCACTTTCACCAATAACAATTGGGCCGAAATTGCCCCCAGCAACGCCAAAAACATGTCCCACTGCGTATCCCATACATCGCCTTGCGTCGCAAGAAAAGCAACCGCATCACTGCCTGAAGCGAGCGCCACCCACCACTCGAGGAATTCATAGCAAGCGCTAGCCGCCAGACAAATACTGATCACAACAAAAAATAGCCATTTACCTGGCTGGAGCGGCGACATGCGCAATAAAATCTCTCGCGCAACCATTGCTGGTATAAAACCCTGCGCAACATGGCCCAAGCGGTCGTAATAGTTACGGTCAAGGCTATAAGTATCACGCAGCCAGCTAAATAGCGGCATCTCGGCATAGGTGTAATGCCCACCCACCAGCAAAATGATGGCATGCACCAGAATCAAACCGTAAACCAGACGCGTAAACTTGAATTTGCTGTAAGTTGCCAGCAACAATGGCAACACGATAAGCACGGGGAATACTTCAAGAAACCAGGTGAAATAATCATGAGGGGCGATCGCCGACCAAATGAACACGCCACCCAGAACGCTGAACAACAAGAGAAAAAATCGATTGTCAGCTAATTTCATTTAATTGCAGACTCAGCGCGATTGTAATCAGCGCAATGACAAAACGTCCTGCATATCGAACAGGCCGGCTTGCTTGCCTGCCAGAAATTTGGCTGCACGCAATGCACCCACCGCAAACGTTGCACGGCTGCTGGCTTTGTGCGTGATCTCCACCCGCTCGCCGATACCGGCAAACACGACGGTATGATCACCCACCACATCACCACCGCGTAGTGTTGCAAAACCTATCTTGCCTGCTTCACGTTCACCGGTGACGCCTTCGCGTGCATAAATGGCACAGTCAGCCAGATTTTGGCCGATGCCCTTTGCAGCCGCCTCACCCAAGCGCAATGCCGTGCCTGAAGGGGCATCGACTTTGTGGCGATGGTGCATCTCGACCACTTCGATGTCGTAACCATCATTCAGCACTTTTGCTGCCTGCTCTACCAGATTAATCAGCAAGGTCACACCCACACTCATGTTAGGTGCAAATACGACAGGAATATTTTTGGAGGCCGCATTAATCGCTTGTTTTTCTGCCGCAGAAAACCCCGTTGTGCCAATGACCAGCGCAACCTTGGCTTTTTGACAGGCTTCAAGATAAACCATGCTAGCTTCCGGACGCGTAAAATCCACCAGCACATCCGCACCATTCAGCGCTGCTTCAACGTCATCTGTTAGTTTAACGCCGGTTAATTTGCCGAACTGCTCACCAGCGTCATGGCCTAACTGCGCGTTTCCAGTACGATCCAAAGCACCATGCAATACCAGATCAGCATCAGCAAAGACACTCTCTAATAACGCGTGCCCCATGCGACCTGAACAACCAGCGATCACTACTTTTAATGGATTACCCATAACGATTCAAAACCTATCTCTTAAAAACTTTTCAGCATCAGCCACCTGGCTACACAAGGAAGTATGCTCTAAAAAATCAAAAACCAATCTTTTCCAGCATCCTGTCGAAGAAACCAGGCTCATTTTCGGCCGGCAACGCTTTGGGTTGTGGGATCTCTTTGTTTCCGGCGCGCGGTAGCACTTCTGCAGCCTTCACCGGCTGCGCTAGCTCTTCCGGCACGAAACGCAGATTTCGATCAAAGATCATTCCTGAAGCAGACGCATAAACCGGCACTTTGGCTGCATCCGGTGTAACATCCGCTACCGGAGCTGGCTCGGTCACTTTAGGCAGCATGGCCTCAGAAGGGGGCTCAACTATTGGCGCCTCAGCTTTGGGCGCCTCAATCACCGGCGCAGATGATGCAATCGACACACCTGGGATCGCAGGTTGCACGACCTCAACAGGCGGTGCTGCAATAACAGGAGCAGCCTCTAACGGTACCGCCAATATTGACTTAGGCTCTTCCATTGCGGAAGCATCTGCCAATGCAGGAGCTTGCTCAGCCGGCACTATCGTGCTTTTCGCAGCAGCTTCCGCTTTCAATTTAGCTTCTGCTTCTGCTTTAGCAGCCGCTTCTTTTTCAGCAACCTCTTTTGTCAAAGCGGATTCATCTTTCTCCCAGAACTTTAACTTGCTCATCAAGCTTTTTTCTTCCGGCTTCTTGTATGGCTCAACCACTCGCGTGCCGGTTTTTGCCTGACTTGCTTCAGGTTGGGATGCATCACTTCCTGCTGGAATCACATCTCCACGCACAGACTTTAACAACTCGTTTTCAAAATCGAGAATCACACGGCGCTGCTCAGTCACCTTGCCACCCTCACGCATCTGATAGACATAATCCCAGCGATTACCGTGGAAGCTATCCTGAATCAGTGGCGTGCCCATTATAAAGCGCACTTGTGATTTGGTCATACCCGGACGCAGTTGCAGCAGCATTTTTGAAGTCACCACGTTACCTTGCTGGACATCCAGCTTGTAAGGTTTGACGGTAGGCAACGCTGTACCGCATGCGGAGCACAAAAGCACCAATGAAATGGCTAGATAACGTAGAATGGAAAAGTAACGCATATCATGACTTTAATTTGAATTGGCGTTAATATACCACGTAGCGTGCGAACCAAAAACATCCCTTTGTTAATTGTGAATAATCCAACATGCAAGACCAGAAAGACTTAAAAAACGCAGGACTCAAAGCCACTTTACCGAGACTGAAGGTGTTGAGCCTGTTTGAAAACAGCAAAGAACGCCATTTGTCTGCAGAAGACATTTACAAAATCATCCTGAATTCTGGAGAGGACGTGGGATTGGCAACGGTATACCGCGTACTTACTCAATTTGAGCAGGCTGGCTTATTGATTCGGCACCATTTTGAGAGCGGTAAAGCAGTATTTGAACTTAACAGCGGCGGTCATCACGACCACATCGTATGCGTAAAATGTGGTCGGGTTGAAGAGTTCTACGATGCAGAGATTGAAAAAAGACAGGAAATCGCTGCAGCCAAATTAGGCTTCACCATGCAGGAGCATTCTTTGACTATCTACGGCCTTTGCAGCAACCAGCCGTGCACGCATAAATAACTAGCGTGCCAACATCTCTTTTGCGTGTTGGCGTGTAGTTTCCGTAATTTCCAGCCCACCCAGCATACGCGCAACCTCTTCAATACGCTCAGCCTCATCCAGCTTCGCTATCGTACTCAAAGTTTGCCCTGCTGCTTGCGATTTGCTTACACGCAAATGATGCTTACCTAGAGCAGCAACTTGCGGCAAATGCGTAATGACCAACACCTGACGCTGCTCACCCAACTGACCCAGCAGATTACCCACCACCTCAGCCACGCCACCGCCGATGCCCACATCGACCTCATCAAAAATCATCGTTGGCACGCTACCTTGCTGCGCCGTCACCACACGAATCGCCAGACTGATGCGCGACAGCTCACCACCGGAAGCCACTTTGTTAAGCGGGCGGGGCGCCACGCCTGCATGACCTGCCACTAAAAATTCAACCTGCTCCAAACCATTGCCAGTGGGCGCCTGGGGCGTAAGCTCCACAGCAAACTGGCCGCCACTCAATGATAACCGCTGCATCTGTGCCGTGATTTTTTCATGCAATGCTGCTGCCGACTTACTACGACCATCACTCAGGACTTGCGCAACTTGCATATAGGCATTCAGCGCTTGCTCCTCCTGCCTTGCTAGAGCACCATCGTCAGCAAAAGCTGCGAGCTCTGCCATACGTGCCTGCCACAGAGAAAGCGAAGCCGGCAACTCTTCAACCTTTGTTCGGTATTTACGTGATGCAGAGTGAATAGCCTGTATCCGCGCGTCCACTTCGCTCAAGCGCGCCGGATCCAAATCAACACGCTGCACATAACGATTAAGAAAGCGGCTGGTTTCCTGCAATTGAATCATGCCTGAATCGAGCGATTCCAAAGCCTCGCTCAAATCTGCATCGAATGTTTGCATATCGGATAGTTTGTGCTGCACTTGTGCCAACAGATTCAAGGCGGACAACTCACCTTCACTCAGCAGCTCAACACAGGCTTCACCACCCGCAATCAAGCTGGCACCATTTGAAAGTCTTGCGTGTTCCTGCTGCAGCTCTTCCCACTCCTCTGCTGCAAATGCCAATTGTTCGAGCTCACGAACGTTATCACGCAGCTCAGCCAGTTCATCGGCATAAGCAGCTGAATTCTTTTCCAGCTCCAGTCGCATCAAATGCAAACGATGCCAAGCCTTATATTTCTCAGCGACCTCTGACGCCACACTTGTCAAAGCTCCGAAATCATCGAGAACCTGACGTTGTGTCGCAGATTTCAGTAGCGAGTGGTGCGCATTCTGGCTATAAATATCCACCAGAAACTCACCCACTTCTTTCAGTTGCTGAATGGTGGCAGGCGTACCATTAATGAAAGCACGTGAACGACCATCGGCATAGATGACGCGACGCAAAAGCAGCTCTGGCTCATCGTTACCTATCTCCTGCTCAGCCAGCCATGAGATCACATCCCGATTATCTTTAAGATTGAAACTGGCATGAATCTCGGCTTTTTCACAGCCCGCCCGCGTAATGCCACCTTCGCCACGCGCGCCCAAGGCCAACGACAGCGCGTCAATTAAAATAGATTTACCTGCACCTGTTTCACCCGTTAACACTGTGAAACCAGACTGGAACTCCAGGTCGAGTTTATCGACAATAACAAAATCACGGATTGAAAGTGTTTGTAGCATTGGAGTTAACAATCAGCCCCAGTTGAGCTTGTTGCGCAACATATCAAAATAGCAGTAGTTTGCAGGGTGCAGTAACGAGATTGTTTTTTCAGCACGATGTACCATGATTTTGTCACCGACCTCCAAAGTCACTTGATATTGCCCATCAAAACTGAGTTGGGCTTCATCAAAGTGCACCAAGGTCACTTCGATCTTGCTTGAACTGTTTACCGCAATTGGGCGATTACTCAGGGTATGCGGGCAGATTGGCACAAGCGAGATTGCTTCCAGGTTGGCATGCAAAATGGGCCCTCCAGCTGACAACGCATAAGCCGTAGTGCCTGTTGGAGTGCTCAAGATGAGGCCGTCACTGCGTTGCTTATAAACAAACTTGTTATCAATCTCCACTTCCAGCTCAATGAGGCGTAAACCACTTTTGATGACCACATCATTAAGCGCATAGCTGGAGTAAATCTCCCTGCCTTGTCGAAACACTTGCGCAGAGAGCAGCATGCGCGGCTCCTTGATATACTCCCCAGCCAGGATGCGATCAATTTCAGCCAACATATCTTCAGCACGCAAATCCGTTAAGAATCCAAATCGACCGCGATTGATGCCAACCAGCGGCACATCTGCCTCGATCAAACTTCTGGCGACACTTAACATGGTGCCGTCACCGCCCATCACAATCGCCAAATCTGCCGTTTTGCCAATCTCATCCAGAGTAAGTGTTTTGTAATGTGTCAATTGCGCATGGTGAGCGGTGTTGGATTCGATCCAGACATCAAGATTTTGGGCTGTGAGATGTTGCGCCAAATCGGCTAAATCATTTTGCATCAACTGCAAAGCTGATGTATTCATGTATTTGCCAATAAGCGCTATTTTTTTGAATTTTGTATGCACGGCTGAATTAAAGCATAGTCAGGAAATCTTAGCAAAGCCAGACTGCAAGTTATGATACGCAATAAATGTGATTTAATACTGCATATTTTGCGTCATCAGTAAGGAACTTTAATACATTGCCGCTGCCTCATAGCCGCCTGACACAGAATAATTATAATTAGAATCAACCTGTTAAACAGGATTAACTCTCAAGTTTGAAGTTTTGGCATTATTTTTGCCCACCTATTCCGACTAAGCCAACTAAATACATACTAAAACATGCCAACAAATATAGAGAAAAACATTCTTAAAACCTATTTCCTGATCACCTATCTTGCTGTGCTGTGGTTAGTGTCAGACTCCATCGCGTTCAGCAGCATCTATGAGGAGGGATGGCTCACTTTCGGTTTTATGCTGATTGCGTTTTTACTATATGGGCTGTACTACTTGCTACCTGCCATAGGAATTACTGCGCTTGTGCGATATGTCAGCCAGCGTATCGGCTCAAAAAACCCTTACCCAACTTATATTGTCGCCATTCTTGCAGGCGGCATCACCACATTGTTGCTTTATGCAAATGCAAAGATATTCTCTCTTTATGGCATGTTCTTTAATGGCTTCATACTCAACCTGGTCATGACACCTGGCGGAATCGAGTCTTTAGGAGGCAGCACCGCATCAGATGTAGGCTACGCACTCATCAGTTCAGGTTTTCTGATTCTGCAGATTGCAATCTTATGGCTAGCGCATCGTTTTTATAGCAGAAAACAGCTTCGTCCATTGTCACTTAAATTCTTACCTGTGACTGCAGCAGTTGTAACCGTTGTTGTTCACATGGGGTTTGCGCTCGATAGCTACGCCAGCAATAAATTAAACATTGTTGCCGAATCCATCCCTTTCTATCAAACAGTTTCTGCGAAAGGTTTTTTCAAAGCACTTGGCTTGACCGCCAAACGCGAAACCAAACTGAATGTAAAAGGAAAATTGAATTACCCGCTCAATCCGATTCAGTTCGACAAACCAGCCAAACCTTACAACATCATCTGGTTGACTTCAGAGTCTTGGCGGGCAGACACACTTGATGAAAAAATCATGCCAAATAGCTGGGATTTTGCTAAAAATGCCGCTCGCTACACGCGCAACTACAGTGGCGGAAATGGCACACGCATGGGTATTTTTACCATGTTTACAGGGATACCAGGAAACTACTGGTTCACATTTCTGGAATCCAGACGTGGCGCTGCAATCATTGATGTCCTGCAGCAACAGCAATATCAGACGAGTTTTTATACCAGTGCGAAATTCTCTTATCCAGAATTTGATAAAACTGTTTTCGCACACGTTCCCAGTGAGCAACTGCATGACAAAAACAAAAACAGCACTGGCTGGGAAAATGACCGCGACAACGTCACCGATTTACTCTCATTTATTGATAAACGCGACCCTAGCAGGCCATTTTTCACCTTCATGTTTTTTGAGTCTCCGCATGCACGTTACTATTTTCCGCCAGAAAGCGTGATTGCCACACCGTATCGCGACGACCTGAATTACGCCACATTGAGTAAAGAAGCATTGCGCGAAAATATCGTGCCGATTAAAAATCGCTACATCAATTCAGTACATCATCTGGATATGCAGTTTGGGCGAATTTTCGATTACCTCAAAGCACATAATTTACTCGACAACACCATCGTAATACTCAACGGCGACCATGGCGAAGAGTTCATGGAGCATGGCTTCTGGGGGCATAATTCTACATTTGTCGACCCTCAGGTTCGCACACCGCTAGTCATCTACGCCCCAGGAATGAAGCCGTTGGTAAGCGACCAAATGACCAGTCACATGGATATCGTACCCACAATCATGCCGCTTCTGGGCGTAAAAAATCCTAGTAGTGATTACGCCACGGGCTACAATTTACTGGCTGGTGAAAAGCGTAACCATACTTATATCTCAGATTGGGACAAAGTAGTTTACGTAGATGATGACGTGAAAATCACACAGCCAGTAAACGGTAAAAGCTTCTCACTCATGAAAGCAAGCAGAGGCAACGACGAAGAACTACCCAGTGAAGAGCGCGCTTTGATCATGCAGAAAAAACAAACCGCTATGGTTCAACTCGTTCAGGATTTGAGCAAGTTCTTCATAAAAAGAGATGCAAAGGCAAACATCGCGACTCAATAGCATTGCCTAAAAGCCTCGACTCCCTGATAATTTAAGCCATGGATGCCCTCTATGGATAAACGCGCACAGATTTTACTCAAAACATTGGTTGAACATTACATCAGTGAAGGTCAACCAATCGGCTCACGCACCCTTCTTCAACACTCCGGGCTTGATGTAAGTGCTGCCACCATCAGAAATGTGATGAGTGATCTGGAGCATCTCGGTTTTGTTGCCAGTCCGCACACCTCAGCTGGCCGCATACCCACACAAAAAGGCTACCGGTTATTTGTAGACTCATTACTTACAGTGCAGCCATTGGAGACAAAAACGCTTCAGCAATTAAAAAGCGGCTTATCTTCACCCAACCCAAATGAACTGATTAGCAATGCAGCTGACATGTTATCTCAGCTCACACAATTTGCCGGGGTGGTGATGACGCCCAAACGCAAACGCATCGCGTTCAAGCATCTGGAATTTCTGACCCTATCAGACAAACGAATCCTCGTCATTATCGTCACCAATGATGGCAATGTACAAAACCGCATCATCATCACTGAGAAGACTTTCACTGCCAGCGAACTTACCCAGGCCAGCAATTACTTTAATGCGCATTTTTCAGGACAAACATTTGAAGAAGTGCAGCAGCAATTACATGCCGAGTTGAAACAGATGCAATCAGACATGAACCAACTGATGTCTGCAGCGCTCGAAGCTAGCAACAAGGCAAATGATCAGGATAATGTCGTCATTGCAGGTGAAAGAAAACTATTGCAGGTGGATGATCTATCAGCCAATGTGACCAGTCTGCGCAAGCTGTTTGAAATTTTCGAGCGCCGCACCAGCCTGATGCAATTGCTGGATAATAGCCAGCGTGCAGAAGGCGTACAGATATTCATTGGCGGCGAAAGTGGCTACTTACCCCTGGACGAATGCAGCATGATCACCGCACCTTATGAAGCAGATGGACAAGTCGTCGGAACGCTCGGGGTCATCGGGCCCACCAGAATGGCTTACGAACGCGTCATTCCGATTGTCGACATCACTGCTAAACTGCTTTCGAATGCACTTTCCAATAATTAAATGGGTACCATTCGTCCTGAGCCTGCAGAAGGACTAACTTGGCACTTTTACTTATTTACCTTTCATAACGAATAACCAAATAATGGCTTACTACAACCAAGAACCAAAATACGAACATGGCGACCAACTAAAGGTTGGCATCCTGCTTGCAAACTTAGGCACTCCGGATGCCCCGACAGCACAAGCCTTGCGCCCCTACCTGCGTCAGTTTTTAAGTGACACGCGCATCGTTGAAATACCGCGTGTAATCTGGTGGTTCATCCTCAACTGCATCATTCTGGTCGTTCGCCCAAAAAAATCCGCAGAGAAATATGCGTCTGTGTGGACAAAAGAAGGCTCGCCACTGATGGTGCATGCGCAAAAACAGGCCTTGCTGCTACGCGGATTCTTAGGCCAAAAGATCAAATCGCCATTTGCTGTTGAGCTAGGCATGAGTTATGGCAACCCAAGCATGGAAAGTGCTATCGACAAGTTAAAAGCCCAGCACTGCGACCGCATTTTAGTGTTCCCGCTATACCCGCAATATGCAGCCAGCAGTACCGCCAGCGCGCTGGACGCCGTCTGGCGTACACTGCTTAAAACACGCAACATGCCGGCAATTCGCACCATCAAGCACTACCATGACCATCCCGCTTATATCGCAGCACTAGCGCAAAGCGTACGCGATCACTGGCGCATCCATGGCAAACCAAACAAATTGGTGATGAGTTTCCATGGCGTTCCTAAAGCACACCTGATGAACGGAGACCCTTATCACTGCGAATGCCATAAAACCGCACGCCTGCTGGCGGAGGCGCTGGAACTGAATAAAGATGAATATCTGGTCGCATTTCAGTCACGCTTTGGCAAGCAGGAGTGGCTAAAGCCCTACTTAGCCATCACACTGGAAACGTTAGGCAAAGCTAAAACTGCGCGTGTTGACGTCATTTGCCCGGGCTTTTCCAGCGACTGTCTGGAGACGCTGGAAGAAATCGCAATGGAAGGAAAACATATCTTCCAAAGCAATGGTGGTGGCGAATACCACTACATTCCCGCACTCAATGAGAATGAACCATGGATACATGCCATGACCGCGATCGCACTGGGAAATCTGCAAGGCTGGGTAAGTACCGAGTGGGATGGCATCCAGGCGACAAAAGACGCAGAAATGACAAAGTTAAGAGCACAAAGTATGGCCCCTCACCAATAAGCGGTATAATTTACCGCATGAATAGATTCATTTGATGAGATGAAGCGCAAGGAGACGCGGAGCGAATGACGAAGACATATATTTCACATAAGCGAGGAATGGGCGAGCACGCGACACAGCGATTCGCTCATGAAATGGATTTATGATAGTAATTACCGGCGGCGCAGGCATGATAGGTTCCATCATCGCCTGGCATCTCAATACCAAGCTTAATCGTGACGATATCGTCATTGTCGATCGCATTACGCATGAAGAGCAATGGCAAAACCTTGCCCATCGCCAATACGCTCATTATCTGGATAAAGACCAGCTGATGACTTGGCTTCAAGGTCGAACTGATATTGAAGCCATCATCCATATGGGAGCAATCAGCGCCACAACGGAACGTGATTTTAATAAACTGGTAGAAACCAACATCCAGTATTCTCAAAACCTGTGGACCTGGTGTGCGAACAATCAGGTGCCGTTCTTCTACGCCAGTTCTGCCGCTACTTATGGCGACGGCAACAATGGCTATAATGACGCCAGCATTGAGAACTTGCGCCCACTGAATGGCTATGGCTACTCGAAACATTTCTTTGACCAATGGGCGCTGCGTCAGGTAAAAAAAGGCTTGCCTACCCCACCAAGCTGGGCAGGCTTTAAGTTCTTTAACGTTTACGGCCCTAACGAGTACCATAAAGAACGCATGGCAAGTGTGGCTTTCCACACGTTCAACCAGTTTAGCGAAACAGGTACCATGAAATTATTCAAAGGGACTAAAGCCGGTATCGAGGACGGAATGCAGATGCGTGATTTTGTCTACGTAAAAGACGCTGCCGCAGTTGTAAACTATTTCCTGGATGCTGCATTAAATGCAAAACCAGCCATCAGCGGAATCTACAACATTGGCACCGGCAAGGCACGCAGCTTTAAAGACCTTGCGACTAACGTGATGCAAAGCATGAGACGTGAGCCGCACATTACCTTTGTCGACATGCCTGAAGACTTACAGGGCAAATACCAGTACTTTACTGAGGCGACCATGACCAAGCTTGCCAAAGCGGGCTATACGCAACCCTTCCACAGTCTGGAAGATGGTGTGCGTGATTACGTACAAAACTACCTGATGCAAGAGGATAAATACTGCTAATGAAGTATGTTGACTATCTGAAAGGTGAACATGCTGCGCATATGGCAATGTTCAATGCGCTGGAACCGCTCTTCCCTTTGATCAGCGATGTTGGCATTGCCATACAGAACACAATCAAAAATGGCGGCAAGATTCTGCTGATGGGTAATGGCGGCAGCGCGGCTGACAGCCAGCATATCGCGGCGGAAATCGTCGGCCGCTTTAAAAAAGAGCGTAAAGGTCTGCCAGCCATCGCGCTCACGACTGACACATCTATTCTCACTTCTGTGGGCAATGACTACGGATACAACTATGTTTTCGCACGGCAGATTGAAGCATTATGTCGCCCCGAAGACCTTGTTATTGGTCTGACCACCAGCGGCAACAGCCCTAATGTGGTCAGCGCCATTGAAGCGGCCAAAGCAATCGGTGCTACAACTGTAGGGCTTACCGGCGGCACTGGCGGCAAATTAAATGAATTATGTGATTACAATATCGTCATTCCATCTAATGTCACCGCACGCATTCAGGAAGCCCATATCTTTGTCGGACATTCACTTTGCGAAATATTAGAATCCGATTGATTAACCCGTATAAGCGCACTCATGCAACAAAACTTTCTCGATACCGTTAAACATTTCGGCAACCGCGACCAACATGCACTCGTCATTGGCGATGTCATGCTCGACCGCTATTTAATGGGAGAAGTCAGCCGCATTTCACCAGAGGCGCCAGTTCCGGTTGTATTACTGAAATCCCAACAAGACCGCGCTGGCGGCGCTGCAAACGTCGCAGCGAATCTATCGCTACTGGGAATTAAAACGCACATCATCGGTTGCGTAGGTAACGATGGCGAAGCCGCAATTCTGCTGGATTTAATGTCACAAGTGAACATTGACACGCAAAGCGTCATTCACTCTCCGCAACGTCCGACCATTGCTAAAACCCGCATCCTCGGCGGCCACCAACAGATGATGCGTCTGGATCAGGAAAGTAATACTGCTTTCACTAAAGACGAAAACTCCAAGTTGCTGGATGCGATTGATCAGCAACTGGCACTCAAACCCGCCATTGTCATTTTATCGGACTATGCAAAAGGGCTGCTTGGCACTGATATCTGTCAGCACGTCATCGCTCAGTGTAACTCCAATAACATTCCAGTTCTGGTAGACCCCAAAGGGCATGATTACAGCAAATATCGCCATGCCACAGCACTGACCCCGAATAAAAAAGAGACTGCAGAAGCTTGTGCCACCTCGATTCATGATCCGGATCTAATCAGCAAGGCTGATACGCTTAAAAACAATCTAGACCTTAAATTTCTCGTCGTTACACGAGGCGAGGAAGGCATTTCACTCATTGATAGCCATGCTCACCTGCTGCCAGCAACCGCCAAACAGGTATTCGACGTATCAGGTGCAGGTGATACCGTGATTGCAACGCTTGCGGCAGGCCTGATGTACGCACTAAGCCCACTGGAGGCGCTGCAACTCGCCAACATTGCTGCCGGCGTTGTGGTCGGCAAAGTCGGCACAGTACCGATTAACCGTGATGACCTGATTGAGGCACTGACAAGCGAGCAGACATCAGAACAGGCGCACAAAGTCTGCGACTTGCCGCAACTGCTGCATAAAGTGATGATGTGGAAAAAAGCTCATCAGAAAATCGTTTTTACCAATGGCTGCTTTGATTTGCTCCACGCAGGCCACGTAACCTATCTCGAAGCGGCTAAAAAGCGTGGTGACCGCCTGATTCTGGGTTTAAATACAGACCGATCCGTTAGCGCACTCAAGGGCCCAACCAGGCCGATTGTGAATGAAAATGACCGTGCACGCGTGCTTGCCGCATTAGAGTCTGTAGACGCAGTGATCCTGTTTGATGAAGACACCCCTCTGAATCTAATCAACGCCATCAAACCGGATGTGATCGCCAAAGGTAGCGATTACACAGCCGATCAGGTTGTTGGCGGCAAAGAGGTTGAATCATGGGGTGGAGAAATTGCGCTCATTGACCTGGTTGAGGGACGCAGCACTAGTAACATCATCAAAAAGATGAATAACTAAGGATGCGCTGATTAAATGGCTACGCGAGCAAATTGCTACGTTGCGCGGTACTCGGAACCTCGCTGTATACCGCATACAATCTCGGCGCCTGCGTTTCGTGCGCCTTGCACTTATCTCGCTCGCCAATTTAATCAGCATAGCCCCAAATTTAATCATATGCGTGCGGATATATTCACTGTCATGCTGAACTCTGGCGTGCGAATAATGTGCTTCAGCTCATATATTCCACAGACAAGACTTTTCAAACTTTGCTTGCCAGTTTACTGGCATAGCAAATTGGGGAAGCCGATTACTGGCTTACGGTTTATTCAGCATCTCAGGAAAAATTCACATTGCGGACCAAACCCGCAATGACAAACCCCACAGAAAAAATCCTCGTTCTCGGTCCGGCATGGATCGGTGACATGGTGCTCGCACAAAGTCTGTTTAAAACGCTGAAAACGAATCAACCCAATTGCATCATCGACGTGGCCGCCCCCGCATGGACGCTTCCGTTGCTGGAACGGATGCCAGAAGTCTCAGGCACCATCGCACTCCCCTTCAAACACGGAGAGTTGGCTTTTTTTCAGCGCATTCAATTTGGCCGCACCTTAAGCAGCCAGCGTTATACACAAGCCATTATTCTCACCAACTCATTTAAATCAGCATTACTGCCGTGGGCTGCCGGCATCAAACGCCGTACCGGCTATTTAGGAGAAATGCGCTACAGCCTGATTAATGACGTTCGTCCACTTGATAAAGTCAAATTAAAAAAAACAGTAGAGCGCTTTGTGAATCTTGGGCTGTCAAAAGAGCAGAACTTACCCGCTTCACTTCTCATCCCGAGACTGATTTCTGATGAAATCAGCGCACAAGCCATACTCGAAAAACGTGGACTCCATGCTCCTCAATCTAAAGTGCTCGGCCTATGCCCAGGTGCAGAATACGGCGAAGCCAAACGATGGCCTGCTGAATATTATGCTGAAGTTGCGAATACCGCACTCAGCAAAGGCTGGCAAGTCTGGCTATTCGGATCGGAAAAAGACCGCATTGTCACCGCAGACATCAACCATAACACACAAAACCGTTGTCAGGATTTTGGCGGTAAAACCACACTTAGCGAAGCCATTGATTTAATGTCGTTATGCGACACCATCATCAGTAACGACTCAGGCCTGATGCACGTGGCAGCTGCGCTGGATAAAAAGCTGATCGCAATTTACGGCTCATCAGACCCGGAACACACGCCACCGATGCACCCGCAAGCAGTGATAGAATACCTGGGGCTGGATTGCAGCCCCTGTTTTAAACGTGAATGTCCTTTAGGGCATCTGGATTGCTTAAAGCAAATATCACCCATTCAAATTAGCCAACATCTACATTTATAAAATGCCTCCATCTAAAAAAATATTAAGTCTGGCTTATTATCTACCCCAATTTCATGAAATTGAGGAAAATAATCGCTGGTGGGGCGCAGGTTTTACCGAATGGGTGCATCTCAATGAGTCAAAAAAATACTTTCAATGGCAAGAAATTCGCAAACCTGTCGCACCATTAGGAGAATACAGTTTGCTGAATCCTGATGTCATGGAATCGCAAGCGCAGATGGCCAAGAAATATTGCATAGATGGCTTTTTAGTATTCGATTACTGGTTCGGTGCTGGAAAAACATTACTCGAAAAACCGATGCAGATGGTCTTGGATAAGCAATTGAATTTTGATTATTGCCTATGCTGGGCAAACCATACATGGTTTAACAAAAGACAAAATATTCTTTTGCAGCAACAGCAATACCTGGGGGCGTCGGACTACAGTGCTTATTTTCAGCGCCTGTTAGCACATTTCAACTCACCGCATTATATTAAAATTAACAATAAACCTGTTTTTGCAATATTCAATCCCAGGGAAATCCCGGACTTATCAGTATTCATTGAAACATTTCAATCACTTGCAAAAAAATCCGGCTTTGATGGTCTTCATCTAATCGCAGAGAATACAGATGAAACGTCCGAACATGCCCATTACTTTGATAGCTATACAAGATCGAACGCCTTATTCAAAAAACGCAGCAGGGATAACCTTTATTCATATATAAAGGAAAAGTTAACGCGGAAATTTAACTTCAATCAACTGGGACCATTTTGCTATGACTATCGAAACTTGGTGGTCAGAAATTATATCGATACAAGTGATCATAAATATATTCCTGTCGTATTTACCGGATGGGACACTACACCTCGCCACCAAAGAAGAGGCACCATATTAAAAGGGCTGAATGTATCGTCTTTCAAAGAGCACCTGGCCAAAATCAGACAAACTCTGCTGAATCGTAATGATTCCAATCAAATCGTTCTAATAAAATCATGGAACGAATGGGCAGAGGGTAATCTACTGGAACCGGACAACATCTTCGGCTACCAATTATTAGAGTCCTACAAAGACTTTATAACTTCAATTAAGTAATTTAGTTTCTTAAACTTCACATCGTAAAAATTTATGCTTTTTTAAATTATGTTTAAAATACCCTATCTCAGCGATTACCTGATACGCCGCCGCAAAGAAAAAAAAATTAAAAAGTTACGTGGCAAACCTGCCAGATCTTTGGCTAATTTTAAAAAAGCTTATCCAAATTATAAAATTGGGATTAATAACTACGGTGTACCCAGTATCAAAAACCCTCATGTAGATGCAGTGTTAAGCGTAGGGTCATATTGCTCCATCGCCCCAAATGTAAAAATCTATATGGGTGGAATGCACAGAACTGACTGGGTTACAACTTATCCATTCCCAGCGTTTGAGGAAAGCGCTCAACATATCGAGAATTTCGCACCTACCAATGGAAGCGTTACTATTGGAAGTGATGTCTGGCTATGTGCAAACTGTGTCATTCTCTCCGGTGTTTCTATTGGACATGGCGCTGTAGTTGCCAACAGCGCAATCGTGACCAAAGATGTTCCGCCCTATGCCATTGTGGGCGGCAACCCTGCCAAACTTATCCGCTGGCGCTTTGATGAGTCCACCAGAAATGCATTGCTTCAATCTGCATGGTGGGATTGGCCGGAGGAAGAAATACTGAGCGTAGTGGAAAAACTTTGTTCAGATAACATCAGCGATTTTCTCGAGTACGCGAAAAACAGAAAAGCATCATCAGCTATATGACAAATCCAGTAAAACTTGATGATTCACAACTTCAAAAACTCATCACGCTATTCAGCGTTGCTGTCGCTTGCCAAGTCATTTACATTCAGCACGGCTGGATTAACGATGATTCCGTACTTTACTTTGAAATTGCTCGGCTGTTTTCAATTGGTGAATGGAAAGAAGGGATAGCGCTATTTAGCTGGCCACTTTATCCCGCATTAATTAGCATTGTTCATCAAGTGACGTCCTTGAGTATTCAGACCTCTGCGCAAGTACTGGATGTCCTGTTTTTCGCCATAACCAGTTTTAGTTTTATCCACCTGATCAGGCTCGCAGGCGGTCATAAAACTACATTGCTTTGCGGTGCATTTCTATTGTTCAGTTCTCCATACATCGTCGGAGATGTCTTACCCATGCTGCTACGTGACCAAGGCTTCTGGGCCGCATTCACTTCAAGCCTGGTTTTTTTCATCAGATTCTATCGCGAATACTCTTGGAGATACGCAATACTATGGCAGTTATGTGCCATCACTGCCGTGCTGTTTAGAATCGAAGCCATCACCTACTTGGCAGGGCTCCCCCTGTTACTATTATTCCAGCAACCGTTAGCTGTAAAACAAAGACTCATTCATTTAACCCGAGCGACAATTATTCCGAGCGCATCACTTCTTTTGATCATCTGCGCACTTCTCTTTATGCCGTCGATGCGCCTGGATAAACTGGGAAGACTGCAAGAAGTATTTACAATATTCCCGAGATTGGCCACCGAAGTATCGCAGCTATTTATGTTTAAAGCCGAAATCATGAATCAGCAGATATTAGGCAGCCTTCTTGATGATTACGGCTTAATAGGTTTGATTGTCACCTTGGTTACCATTATCATTCTGAAGGTCATTAGCCTCGTCAGTTTGCCTGTTGCAGCGATATTTGCACTAAATCGCCAATCCGCAGCCATTACCAGTCCGCCTGCCATGCAAAAAGATGCCAGAAGCATCCTGCTTTTTGCACTCATACTGGCACTATTGAATGCTGTGGTGATTATATCTACGGTGTTTGTACTCTCCGGTCGATACATTGTCGCAATCGGGCTGATTGCACTTTTATTTGCCGCATTTCATCTGGAATCACTGATTAAAACCGTTCGAGATATCGCCGGCTACTCTAATTGGAAGAAAATTGTATTAGGGTTCATTTTGGCCCTGCTGGCACTATTATTTGTTAGAAACCTGCTCCCCAAACATGCAGGCTATAACTTTGAACAAGATGCTGTCGCATACGCCAAGCAGCATGATATACCCAACAGCAGTATCTTTTTTGTGACGCCAAGATCACGTTATTATGCTGATGCCCCCTACACGGGGCGTGGCCATAATTATTGGGATTACACAGTAAAAGCCATAGAGCAAGGCTCTATTTACCAATTTGACTATCTGATGCTGAACGTGGATGTCGATCGCGACTATCCGGCTAAAGAGAAGTTGCTAAAAGAGAAACTGCCTCAATACCAACTTATAGAGGAATTTTATGGCCTCAGAAAAAAGAAAAAAGTGATGTTTTTCAAGAAGATGTCTTAGCAAGCAAGTTTTGCTTCATTTCTCTTGCAGCGGTGATTGTTGCTAAAAAGCGATTCTTCTTGTCTTGATAAGCCAGGTCACCTTTATTTTTCAGCAAATTCCCCAGCAATAAAAAGCTCAAATAGGCATATGATTTAAGCACACTCATATTGGCAAGATGAATTGCATCTCTTTTATCAAAGTGCTTGGCGCAAAATAAAAACAAACCACGTTTTTTTCTAAGCCACTTATCCAGCGTGTTTGAACCTAGCTCACTCACGCCAGCCACGTGCGTAATTTTCACGCCCTCACAATAAGCAACTTCATAACCTGCCAGCCTGACCTTTAAACCAATATCAGCATCTTCACCATATAAAAAATAATCCTGATCAAAGCCGTTTATTTCGCGATACAAGCTGCGCTTGATCAGCAAACAGGCGCCAAGCAGCCAAGCAATTTTCCCCGGTAAAAGATCGAATTTAGTGGTGTATTTAAGATGACTAGACGATGGGTAACGATAACGCGGTAATACACGTTTGTTTTTTCTGGGCTCTTCGATTACAGGCCCCAGCAGGCCAACTTGAGGACTGCTCTCCAGACTATTCACCATTATTCTTAATGCATCCGGATCTGAAATGACAGTATCAGGGTTCAATAACAGTAGAAACTCGCCTCCAGACATGGAGACAGCTAGATTATTGGCACGCCCGAACCCCAGGTTCTCAGGGCTTTCAATCAACTGAATTTGATTGCCCAACTGTACTTTTAACAACGATACGCTATTATCCTGACTGTCGTTGTCTACCACGATGATTTCAAAATCAATTCCCTGCTGCTTTTGTAATGAACGAATACAATCGAGCGCATAGCTGCCGGAGTTGTAATTAACGATAATCACAGAAAGTTTGAATTTATTTTCCATATTCAGCAATCAGCTTAATAGGCTTTGAATGTTTTTCATTACCTGTATATTGTGTTGTTTACAGTACGTTTGCCAATCCGGAACCTCTGTCCAATCACTTAAAAATACAAAATCCAGACCGGCTCTGGCTGCCGCTTCATAGTCATATTTACTGTCTCCTATAAAAAGCGCCGGAAATTGCAGATTCCCGTTGGCAATTTCACGTGCCAGAACAGTGTCTTTATTATCCGGACTGCCAAATAATCCGCCATTAAATAAATCTGCTAAATGCCGCTTTGCAAATAAGGTACGAATTTCCTGCTGATCACCTCCGGAAAGAATCATCCAGTTTGCCTGCAGCGTAGCCTCACGCAAGGTCATCAGCCCCTCCGCAACACCGCACTCCATCAAGCCTACTTCCAACTCACGTGAAAACTCATCCAGCAAAGCTTGAATAGCATTATCATTGACAGGCTGATGCACAATCTCCCTTAAGTAATAATCAAATTTATGATAACGAGAAATGCCACCCAGCCTTACGTGATAATCCACCAATGTCTGGGCTTGTGCATCTGTCGCACCTAGATTCTTTGCCGTGCGGAAATAGGCTTCTGTTTTGACTACATTCGAATCAAGGACGACACCATCGCAATCAAATACGATAGATTGATATTTTTTGATGTCTAATTTTTTAATTTCCACTTGCAAATCTGGTTCCTAATCTAAATGGCCCAATAAAAAAGGGCTTCACACTCAACTTTAGTGTAAAGCCCGATTATAACTTGGACTAACTTACGATACGTCAGTATAAAAATGAGTGTACCAGTCAACAAAACGTCCTACACCGGCTTGCAAACTGGTGGATGGTTTAAAGCCAACCCAGTTCTCCAATGCAGAAGTATCCGCAAACGTTGCCTTCACGTCCCCGGGCTGCATAGGCAAGAACTCTTTGACCGCTATTTTATGCAGTGCCGTTTCCAGTGCACCGATAAAATCCATGAGCTTTTCTGGCTGGCTATTGCCAATATTAAAAATACGATATGGCGCTTTTGCTGCAATACTATCTGCATCGGGGCTCTCTGGTGTGGCCGGCTTGTCCAGCACGCGAATAACCCCTTCAACGATATCATCGATATAGGTAAAGTCACGCATCATATCGCCATGGTTAAATACCTGTATCGGCTTGCCTGACAAGATTGCACCTGCAAATAAGAATGGCGACATATCAGGGCGGCCCCATGGGCCATATACCGTGAAAAACCGTAAACCGGTAGTCGGCAATTGATATAAATGGCTATAGGTATGTGCCATCAATTCATTTGCTTTTTTGGTTGCCGCATACAGGCTCACCGGATGATCCACGCTGTCCTGCTCACTGAATGGCAACTTGGTGTTGCCCCCATAGACGCTGGAAGAGCTGGCATAAACCAGATGTTCAACATGGCGATGGCGGCAAATCTCCAGCATATTTGCAAACCCGACTAGATTGCTTTGCACATAGGCATTCGGATTTTGTATCGAATACCGGACGCCTGCCTGCGCAGCAAGATGGACTACGCGCTCAGGTTTGTATGTATCAAATACATCCTGCAGCATTTGCATATCCGCAACGTCTGCTTTTATGAAGTGAAAGTTTTCTGCGTTTCTGTGCGATTGAATGGCTGCCAATCTGGCTTCTTTCAGTCGTACATCGTAATAGTCATTGAGATTATCCAACCCGATAACAGTGTCGCCGCGCGCAAGAAGCACCTGACTTACATGAAAGCCAATAAAACCTGCTGCACCTGTTACTAGAACTTTCACGCCATTCCTAATCTGCGAGATTAATTTACCAAACGTCCAATAGGGCGATAATCAATGCCAGCATGTTTCACCACTTCAGGTTCATACATGTTACGACCATCAAAAATAATCTTTTCTTTGATTTTTTGCTTAATCTCAGAAAAATCCGGACTTCTGAACTCTTTCCATTCAGTCACAATCACCAAAGCATCTGCACCATCAAGCGCCTGATTCTGTGTTTTCGCAAAACTTAAACCCTGGGTACCTTTAAATATGCGGTTAGCCTCGTCCATGGCAACCGGATCGTATGCGCAAACCGTCGCACCGGCATCCAGCAAATCCTGGATAAGCACACGGCTTGCAGCCTCACGCATATCATCTGTATTCGGTTTAAATGCCAACCCCCAAAGTGCAAAGTGCTTCCCTGCAAGGTTGCTTCCGAAATGCGTTTTGATTTTCTCGGTTAAGACATGTTTCTGTATATCATTCGCCTCTTCAACTGCGTTCAGAACTTTTAAATCGTAGTGATTGGCCTTGCCGGTCTTAATCAGGGCTTTAACATCTTTAGGAAAACATGAGCCGCCATAGCCGCATCCTGGATACAGGAAGTCGTAACCGATTCTGGGGTCAGATCCAATGCCTTTACGTACATGCTCGATATCTGCGCCTAAAATTTCAGCCAGGTTAGCAAGTTCATTCATAAAACTGATACGTGTTGCCAACATCGCATTTGCAGCGTACTTGGTCAGCTCAGCCGAACGAACGTCCATCACAACAAGTCGCTCATGATTGCGCTGGAATGGCGCATAAAGCGTGCGCATGACTTCACGGCTCGATTCATCCGCCACACCAATCACGATACGGTCTGGGCGCATGAAGTCCTCAATAGCCGCACCTTCTTTCAAGAACTCCGGATTAGACACCACGCTGAACGTCACATCTGACTTGCGAGCAGCAAGCTCTTCAGCCACAGCCGCACTCACCTTGTCTGCGGTTCCTACTGGCACTGTCGATTTATCCACGATGATTTTATGCGCAGTCATGTATTTACCAATATTACGGGCTGCAGCAACGACATATTGTAAGTCTGCAGAGCCATCTTCATCCGGAGGTGTGCCAACTGCAATAAACTGCACGTCACCGAAATCAACAGCTTTCTGAATATCAGTGGTAAATTTCAATCGGCCGGCTTCTCTGTTGCGCCGCACCATTTCCAGCAGGCCTGGCTCGTGAATAGGGATTCCCCCTTCTTCAAGAGTCCTGATTTTAGCTGGGTCGACATCCAGGCAAAGTACATCGTTGCCCACTTCTGCCAAACAGGTTCCTGAGACCAACCCCACATATCCTGTACCAATTACTGTAATTTTCATATATTGAGACTCAATCTATTTTCTATTGAACGTACTACATACATCACCAAAGCCAAAAATCACCAACGATTTTTTCTTCTTCAGATAAGGTTTAAATTCTTTAACGCTACATCCTGCGAACGGTTGCAATTTACTTGCATCATCATCTTCTGCTAATAAAAGAAATGATTTTTTATCGTCCATAAATATTTTCAGCTCACTGGCCTCAATATTCTTGATCGGCGTAGCGGCATAATAAACGATACGATTATCAGTCTTGCCAAATGTGTACAAAACATCCTGGGAAACCGTCTTTTCCCAATCCTGAAATTGAGAAAATGCAGAAGTTCGGTAAGCAAAAACACGCTGTTCAGCAAACATATAGAAACATGCAAAAACCAGCGGCAAAACTACCCCCAACGTTAATATTGACGTTTTGAGTTTGCGATTTGAGGCACCAAATATCCTTGCCAACTGCACCCCCAGAACAATTGAAATCAATGGGTAGATAGGAAGTAAATATTTAGCATGTTTATTACTGAACAAAGAGAACACGACCAATGGCACTGCGATAGCGGTCACGATCACCAGCCAGTCACGCTTTCCGGCCAGACTATTGAATAATGCACGCGGACGGATGAGTAGCAACCCTAGCAGTAGCAGAAAATCGACGACGATCCAGCCCAGGTAGCTCAATAAAGGCTTGGCGACCTCCTCAGCCTGAACCTTATCCAACATGTCTCGCTTGGCAATTGTTGCCCAGATATCAAATCCCAGCTGCAAGGACACAGCCAGATACCAGGATAAAGCAACCACAAGAAATATTAGCCAACCTTTAAAATTGGTAAGCGTTTGTTTAATAAGCGGGTCTTTAGTCCAGATAGCTGCAACAATGAGCGGCAAAGTAACAAACAATAACGCTACCGGACCCTTTGTGAGCACAGCCAGAGCCAGCAGGAAATAGCTGAGATATATCCAGGTTCTTTTTGTGGGTTCCTCTGTATATTTAAGCGCAGAAAACAAAGCCCCCACGCAAAGCGTGGTGAGCAGCATTTCAATTTCCACTCGCCTTGCCAGCATGGCAAACCCAAGGTTCGCCATCAATATCTGTAAGCTGAACAGCGCTGGCCAAGCACCGAACTTCTTAAGGCTATAACGGTAAACCATCCATAATGTAGCCAGTGCGGCTAGCGCCGAAGGCAATCTCAGCGTCCATTCGTTTACCGTGCCAACCAGACCCGAGATACACAACGAAAGCCAGTACAAAAAAGGAGGTTTGGTGAGATAAAGCTCGCCATTGAGCGTAGGCAACAACCAGTCGCCGCTGGCAAACATTTCCTTGATTGCCAGCGCCCGCCGCCCTTCATTTAGCGATGTCAAGCTAACAGACCCCAGCCCCCAGAACAAAATCAGCAAGCCGAACATGACTGTGGCAAGGAAAAGGCGTTTATAGGTTTTGGTCATTGATGTATGCATGCGGCGGTTTATGTGGCTACTTGCATTCTCTACTCACCATTACGGTGAATTAACATCAAATTCCGCACATAGACTATCGTGCCAGGAAGTTGCCCCAGAATAATCACTGGATCAACACGATGTATCCCATAAGCCAGTACAATCAAGCCACCTAATAGGCTCAAATACCAGAAACTAACCGGAATCAAACTTTGTTGATGACGCTCACTATGAATCCACTGCACAATAAATCGCATCATGAACAGGCATTGCCCAACAAGCCCAACTCCGATCCAGATCAGATCTGAAGTTGGCATACCTAGAATATAGTTGTTAAGCACATTAATAATATGCGAAAAGTACAATCCGATGCCGTCATTAACGATTTGCATAACTAGACTGCCTTATCTTCCAGAACCTGTGGGATTTTTGCGCGGCGCTGCAACCACGCCACCCCGAATAAATCAACGATACCTACCATCAATCGATCTATTGTGCCGTAGTTGGATTTACCATGCTCGCGATTACGGTGCCCCACATGCACGGAGACCACTTTGCCGCCACAGCGCTTGATTAAAGCAGGCAAGAACCTGTGCATATGATCAAAATAAGGCAAATCCAGAAAAGCTGTGCGAGAGAATAGTTTTAAGCCGCAACCAGTGTCAGGCGTGTCATCCCTCAGCATATTGGAACGTACTGTATTAGCGATCACTGAAGAAATTCGCTTAACCCATGTGTCACGGCGACTTTGACGTCGATTGCCCCCCACCAGCTCAACACCTTCATCCAACGCGGATAACAGCTTGGGAATATCTGCTGGATTATTCTGCCCATCTCCATCCAGTGTTACAATCCAGTCATATTTTGCGAATTTGACACCGGTCCGCACTGCAGTGCTTTGTCCGCAGCTCTTTGCATGGCGAACTATTCTTAACTGTGAATATTGACCTTGCAGTTCCTTAAGCCTGGAATAGGTAGCATCAGTACTCCCGTCATCCACATAGATAATTTCATGCTGAATCACTGGCTGCAATGCCGCGTGAATCTCGGCAATCAGGCTTTCAACATTATCCTGCTCATTGCGGACTGGCACGATGACAGATAACTGCTGAGGTTTCGAAAAGTTAGACATATTCCCTACCCAAAATTGATAAATTAATTAAAACGTTAATTAAATATCATTGATCAATGACTGCATATTATTTAATCCTTAATTAAAAAGGCTCTGCTCCCAGACAATCTAGCAGCAAAGCCTTGTTTAATGCATATTAAATAAGCCGACTATTTTAGGCTGCTTTAATCGCACTCGCCTCTTTCGCAAGTTTAGTGATATGCGCCCAATCTTTGCGCGCAACTGCATCCGCAGGTGTCAACCAGGTACCACCACACACCACTACGTTTGGCAACGCCAGGAACTGAGGTGCACTCTCAACGGTTACGCCACCGGTTGGGCAGAATTTCACGTCACCAAACGGGCCAGCAAAGCCTTTAAGTAGATTGATGCCACCTACTGCCACTGCCGGGAAGAGTTTCAGAAAATAATAGTCATCAGCATTCGCCATCATGATCTCAGAACCCGTAGAAACGCCTGGCAACAATGGCAAACCAATTTTACGTGCATACTGACCTAACTCGCTGGTGTAGCCTGGGCTAACCGCAAACTGACAACCTACATCTTTTGATGCTTGCGCATCTTTAAGATTACGTACAGTGCCTGAGCCCAAAATTGCATCTGGGACGTGTTTGGCGATTTCTTCCATGCCAGCTAATGCACATGAAGTACGCAAGGTCACTTCCAGCACCTTGATACCGCCTTCAAGTAAAGCTTCTGCCATTGGCACCGCGTCTTCTACTTTATTGATGACGATTACTGGAATCACTGGACCGTGGTTTGCTAAATCTAATGTACTCATTTTTCTACCTATTGATGTTAATTTATTTTTTCACTTCATTCCGTCACCCTTCGAAGACTCGAGGACGGTAGAAATGACTTGTTTTAAAGTTAAAGCAAAACTTCAAACCGTTTCAAAATTAATTTAGGCAAGGCACTTGAGCGCAGACAGTACGTTTGGTACGGCAAGCGAAAGTAACGCCGCATAAATTATATTTTCAAACGGTTACAACCAAGTGACTGCGCCTTCTTCGGCGGACAGTACGTTCTTACGCATTCCACCAAATAGCTCTCGACCAAAACCATGCGCATTATTGTGACGTTTATGATCAGATAACTCTGCCACTTCACGTTCTGCCCATTCATCTTCATCTACCAGCACGTTTACCATGCCAACGGTCGCATTCAAACGAATGATGTCGCCATCACGCACTTTAGCTAATGGCCCCCCAGCTGAAGCCTCTGGACTTAAATGAATAGCTGCAGGAATCTTGCCTGAAGCGCCACTCATACGGCCATCTGTAACGATAGCCACTTTAAAGCCTTTGTTTTGCAGCACAGCCATTGGCGGTGTCAATTTATGCAGTTCTGGCATACCGTTCGCTTTAGGGCCCTGGAACCTCACCACAGCCACAAAGTCTTTTTCCAGCTCGCCTCGATCGAATGCTGCTAACAGCTCTTCCTGCGCATCAAATACGATTGCTGGCGCTTCAATGATATGGCGATCTTCAGGTACTGCGGAAATCTTGATCACACTGCGGCCCAAATTGCCTTTAAGCAGACGCAGCCCGCCAGACTCGTTGAATGGTGCGGCAGCTGTACGCACGATAGTCTCGTCGCTGCTTTCCTTTGGCAGGTCTTTCCATACCAGTTTATCGTTTTCTTTAGCTGGCAATTTGCCATAATCACGCAAGCCACCATAAGCCACTGTGAACACATCCGGATACATGTAACCCGCATCAATCAACTCACGAATCACGAACGCCGGACCACCTGCAGACTGGAACTCATTCACGTCAGCCTTACCGTTTGGATATACACTGGCCAACAATGGCGTGGTTTTAGCCAAGTGGTAGAAATCTGTCCAGTCAATGATGATGCCGGCAGCACGGGCAATCGCCACCCAGTGGATCAGATGGTTGGTTGAGCCACCGGTTGCCAGCAATGCCACCATTGCATTCACAATCACATGCTCATCCACCAGTTTACCAATTGGTGTGAAATGCTCTTTCTTGGTGTTAGCCAACACCATCTTCACCGCTTCGCGTGTGAGCAATTCGCGCATGCCATCATGCGGATGCACAAACGCTGCGCCTGGCACATGAAGCCCCATGGCCTCCATCAGCATCTGGTTACTATTGGCTGTACCGTAGAACGTACAGGTCCCCGCACCATGGTATGCTGCAGACTCAGATGCCAGAAGCTCCTGACGACCAACTTTACCTTGTGCATACTGCTCACGCACTTTAGATTTTGTGGTGTTATCAATACCGGTACCCATAGGACCGGAAGGTACAAATACACACGGCAAATGGCCAAACTGCAAAGCACCGATCAGCAAACCAGGAACAATTTTATCGCACACACCTAGTAGCAAGGCCGCATCAAACACATCATGTGAAAGTGCAATAGCAGTACTCATGGCAATCGTATCGCGGCTGAACAATGACAATTCCATGCCGGGTTCACCCTGTGTAATGCCATCACACATTGCTGGCACACCGCCAGCCACCTGCACAGTAGCACCATACTTATGCGCTTCATCACGAATAATGTCAGGATAGTTCACATATGGCTGATGCGCAGAAAGCATCTCGTTGTAAGCTGTAACAATCGCAATGTTAGGTGCTTTTTCTGCCACGACACGCAATTTGTCATTGGCCGGCATTGCAGCAAATGCATGCGCCACATTGGCGCACCCCAAACGGTCTGCACCACGTGGACGATTCACGATATCGTCAAGACGATTTAAATAAGCTGTGCGCGTTGGGCGACTTTTTTCTATGATGCGCTCAGTAACTTCTATGTGGGATTGTTTCATAATTAGATACTCTACTTAGATAACTGCCTAACTTGCGGAACTTGGTATTGATATCTACCAAATCAAGAAAAACACCAGCCTCGATTATCGCTAAACTAAGCCTTATCGTCAAACAAAAGCCACTGATTAGGTGGCTTGTTTGTCATTAAATGATGCGTTTTTAACCTAAATCAAATCATTTCTTTGTGACCAAAACATCCTCCATCATGAGGTATTCCAGATCACATCCAAAGAACATATTCAGCGCATCTGTGGGTGAGCAAATCATCGGTTCGCCACGTCGATTAAGTGAGGTGTTCAGCACTACAGGCACGCCACGCAACTGCTCGAGATGCTCAATCAACTCATAGTAGCGTGGGTTCGTCTCACGCGTCACCACTTGCGCACGCGCGGTACCGTCTTCATGCACCACTTCAGGAATACGTGACTTCCAGTGTTCTGCAACATCGAATGTAAACGTCATGTATGGTGCAGGATGCTCAGTCTGCAGAATATCCACTGCAACGCGGTCCAGCATACTTGGACAGAACGGACGCCAGCGCTCACGATATTTGATCTGCGCATTGATGCGGTCAGCCACCCCTGGGTAGCTCGGGTCACCCAAAATACTGCGGCATCCGAGCGCGCGTGGACCAAATTCCATGCGCCCCTGTAGCCAAGCAAGCGGATTACCACTTGCCAATAGTTCAGCACCTTTTTGCGCAGCATTTTCCACACGGGTAAAGATTGGCTTCGCAGGGTGCGCCTCGCAGGCTGCAATACACTCTTCAGTCGTAAACGCAGGTCCAAGATAGGCATGTTCCATCTTGTGGATTGTTTCACCGGCCAGATGCGCAGCATAAGTAGCTGCCCCCAGCGAAGTACCGTTATCGCCTGAAGCGGGCTGCACAAACAGTTCTTTCACATGCGGCATCGCAATGATGCGCTGATTCAGTTTCACGTTCAACGCAACGCCGCCAGCCATCGCAATACGGCCAGTTTCCTTGATGATGTCACCCAGATAATAATCAATCATTTTTAATGCAACATCTTCAAGCAACTGCTGAACCGATGCCGCATAGTGAATGTAAGGGTCGTCAATTTCGTCGCCATGGCGCTTGGGGCCCAGCCAGTCAATCAACTCTGGTGTGAAGTAATACCCTTTGCCACTTTCCTTATAGCGGCGCAAACCGACTACATTCACCAGTTTGGTATTCACTCTCAGTTCACCATCCTCAAAGCTGACCAGTCTGGATAAGTCATATTTGCTGGCATCCCCGTAAGGCGCCATACCCATAACCTTGAACTCGCCATCCAGCATTTCGAAACCAAGATACTCGGTAATCGCACCATACATGCCACCCAGCGAATCCGGGTCATAGAACTCTTTGATCTTATGAATCTTGCCGTTTTCACCATAGCCAAAGAACGTGGTCGCGTATTCGCCTTTACCATCAATACCGACAATAGCGGTCTTTTCTTTAAAACTACTCAAATGGTAAGCACTGGAGGCATGTGCCAGATGATGCTCAACCGGCACGAATTTAGCGTTGGCTAAACCAAGATCCGCCATTAGTTTCAATGACTTATCACGATTACGACGGAAGCGGCGATTGCCATTAAAGATCGCATCTAAAGCACGGTCAGGCGCATACCAGTGGCGCTTGGCATAATGCCAGCGGGCATTGGTGCTGAGAGGAATTTCAGCGTACGGGAAAGCGACAATATCTACCTGATCAGGCGTAATGCCCGCCTGCTTCATGCAAAATTTGGCTGCCTCATAGGGAAATTTGTTTTTAGCGTGTTTATCACGAATAAAGCGCTCTTCTTCAGCCGCTGCAACTATTTTGCCATCCACCAGAATGGCTGCTGAAGCATCGTGCCCCAGTGCCCCAGATAAACCTAAAACTATCATGCTAATACTCTCTTGAGTTCATTTTTCATCATTTTACTTGGTTTGCGCCAGAGATGTGAGGTTTAGGCAATGCCAGCGCGAAATAAGATGCCATCTTCTTCAAATGGATATCGTGATGTATATTTCAACTGAAAAGCCTGCTTCAACAAAGCCGTAGTTTCTGCGTCATTCTCCCAGTTCTTCATAAAGCGCTTCAGGTCTTTTACATGCTTTCTATCAAACCACCAATCACAGAAACTGCCAGAAAAATGGGCTTTCATGCCATCCAAATCAATCAAAACCGGTTTTAATGCAGCAATCTTGATATTGGTTGCCTTGCAATCACCATGCGAGATTTTAAGCAGATACAGCTTATAAAACATGGTAGCCAGATTGCGCGCCACGATTTCTTTTTGTTCACCCTGAGCGTTGCGCTCAAAGAACTGTGCTACATCAGGGGCTTCAAGATACTCACTCACGTAAAAAGCGCGACTGCGAAACCAACCCAGCCGCTCTTCAACCAAAGCGATCGGCTTTGGCGTGGCGATATTTAAAATAATCAGCCGATGTGCATTGGCCCACGATATTGCGGCGCGGCTGGTCCGCATGGCACGGCTAATTCCATGCCAGAAATTTTTGATGTTATAACGTTTGATAATCACAGCTTGATTCGCAAGCATTGCCTTGGCAATCGTACAGGTATTACCATTTTTGATGTTACTTTGCGGGTTATCCAGAAACCTGTCTAACAAACCCAGCGTCTGGATATCAACATCAGCGCCTGACGCCAAGGCCACAAACCGCCCGAAATTATGCGTCACTTTCACATCGGTACAATTTCTGAATACTTTCCTGTCGGCGTAGCCTTTAGCCACTTGATGACGGATCTTCTGCGTTAAATACCAAACCTCAGCCTCACGCACCGGTGAACTTGCCATGCCAGTCTGTGCAGCATAGTGCGCATAGAGTTCCGCTATCCAGTCATCATCCAGCACATCCATTTTGGAAAACAGCGTCGCCAGATTGCGTAGCTTTTGACGTTGACTAACAAACGGAAACAATCGACGAATACCATCTCCATCCAGTGTATAAATCAAATCAACCTGAGTGGATTCTTTTTGAACCAAAAAATTCTTGAAATACAAGTCCGTTTGCAACAAACCCGCCCGATGATGTTGCGCCACGGTCTCTACCAGCTTCCGCATGAGTGAAAGTCGCGGCTGTTCATCCAGCGTATTCCATACCTCCTCGGCGTTTTGCGAATGCTCGATAGCAGCATAGATGAGAATATATGCCCCATGCTCCACCTCGGTTGCCAGCAATAAATCCGGCGTTGCAATCTTTGCCTGTTTTAAAGCCTCTACCCCCGCTTTATCACGCAAAGCATAATGACTTGCAGATTTTCCAATAAAGATTTTGGCGTAAACAGTCTTGTTATCAAAATGGCCTCGACATACCAAACGCCGTCCAGGAACCACCCTTACAACTTCAAAGCACTCGAACCTGCCATGCATACCCAACTCCAGCGAGAATGGATACTCGTCAGCAGTCGTCACAGCGAAAAAAGCAGGGGTCATTTCAGGCACGATGTAAAGATCAAATGTTCATGCGAATTAATTTTTCGGAAACTTCTGCAGCATATCCAAAGCTGATACCACAACCTCTTCGACAGCAATATCGGCCATCGCTTCTTTTTTAATTACCATATGCTGTGGCTTAACTGGGTAAGGGCCTGTCAGTACAGGATTGGTTGGGCCAAACAAACCAACAATCGGCACATCAGACGCTGCCGCAATATGAAATACACCACAATCATGTGCGACGAACAGGTTAGCGCGTTTCATCAATGCACTTAAATCTGAAACCGTGGTTTTTCCGACCAGATTAATCGACCCAGGAACCTGCTTTTCAAACTTTTTAGCCAGGAAAGATTCGTTACTTGTGCCAGTAATCACAATTCTCAGCTTGGGAATGCGGGCATGCAAAGCATTACCCAACGCAATGTAAGCCTCAATAGACCATAGCTTTTTGTCATCCGCGCGTCTGGCATAGAAAAACTTCCAGCCATGAAGCAAGGTCGTGCCACAGCCCAGATGAATATTGACCAGCACCGCATCGCTGGCAATCGCATATTTTGCCAACAGGTTTTCAGCCACCTGATCGGTTCTCACCACATAGCTTCTATCTTCATCCACCACCTCAACACCTAGCTTATCCGCAACAAAGCGTAGCAATTGCTCAGCATGATGGAGACCATCAACCAATGGCGGTATTAAAATACAAGGGGTTTTAATGTCGGGAAGTTTCTTTAATGCATTTTTATTCAGCACAAAGACCTGAGAATAGTCTTTTGCCAGCGTATCAAACGCGCGCGTTTTGGTAATGACATAACAATTGTTGATGTCTGGATTACCCTCAAAGACCTCGGCACTGAGTTTATTGAGTGCCACAACATCAATCGTTGCCTGCGGCAAATGTTTGCGCAATAAATGAATCGCTGGTGTACAGAATACGTTATTTCCTGTGCTGCTTGATGTGAGCACTAGTATTTTTTGTGGTGTTGCTGAAATTTCACTCATATTTTTTGTTCCATTGTTGTTGCTTTTGAGCAGTCTTGCGAATAATCCACTTACAGAGCAATTTGCTCCATGAGTTCAAACGGGCCTGTCCCAGATACTGTTTGAGAAAAAACAAGCGGCCGGCTCTAGTCCAACCCCGCGTGCGATAGTTGAGTGTAATCAGATCCATTAACGACTGCACTAATGGCAGCAACATTCGCCTGGATTTTTCCAGATCGATCAGCGCAACATCAAATGATCGGCCATTCGATTTAATAAAAATGTGCTTCGCATACAGCGCACGGTGCTGAACCCCCAACTTATGTGCACGGCGAATCGTCTGCGCGATGTCTTTCACCAGTTGCCGCTGCTGAAGTAAAGTCATCGCATCTTTTTCAATGCTGTCCAAAGGCTTGTAGCCAGCCAGGTTCTCTGTCACCAATATTGCCTGCTGCCCTTCTTTGACAGCGCGCTCTGCAAAGAACACCACATCAGGTACAATTACACCATGCGCCTGCAAAAAACGAATCATTTGAAACTCTTTTGCAAACGTCGGTACGCCAGTGATCGGGTGCAACAATGTACGCGTAGTGTGATTTAACTGTTTTTTCACATACAGGGTCACCGGCTCGCTCTCAAACAAAACCTCCACACAGCCCACGCCGCTCCAGCCGCCACGATTTTGATTAGGGGTATCAATCCATTGAACAGGGTAATCCCACACTTGGTCAAAGGTCGCAAACTGCTGTTTCTGCAATGCAGTACGCCAGCTTGAGTTGCAATATAAAGTCAAACAAACCCCAATGTATTAGAATGCACGTTGTGTCGGCATTTTAACCTAAATTGTTTTTAACTGCTTCCAGGTATTATCATCACGCATGCTCAGCTTACTTTCCAAACTCATCGCCCTTCTGCCGCTGCCAGTCATCCACAGCCTGGGCAAAGCATCAGGATGGCTGCTGCATCTGTGCACACCGGGCACTGCAGGCATTCAGCGTGAGAATCTCATACAAAGCGGCCTATGCAGCGGTCAGAATGAACTTAAACGCACAATACACGCCAACATCGGCGAAACAGGCAAAGCTATTCTGGAAACACTGGCCATCTGGCAATGGCCGCAAAAAGAAGCATTACGATTCGTCAAAAGCTGCCACAACTGGCATTTAGTTGAAGAGGCCTTAAGCAGAGGGAGAGGATTGATTTTCCTGACGCCGCATTTGGGCTGTTTTGAAATCACCTCGATATACTACGCCAGCCATCACCCTATCACCGTGCTATTCCGCCCTCCCAAAAAATCCTGGTTATCTGCGCTGATTGATACCGGACGTGTCAAAGGACAAGTGAAACTTGCCCCCGCAAACGCACAAGGTGTGCGTGCATTGATGCAGGCTCTAAAAAAGGGGGAAGCGATCGGGATATTACCAGACCAGATTCCGGCCGCAGGCGAAGGTGAGTGGGCAGACTTCTTTGGCAAACCCGCCTACACCATGACACTGGCCGGCAAACTTGCCGAAAAAACCGGCGCAACCGTGATTATGGCTTTTGGCGAAAGGCTTATCGATGGGCAGGGTTACGATATCCACCTGACCAAACTTGAATCGATTGCTACGCCAGACTTGCTCAACCAAGCGATTGAGCAGCAAATCAAACAAAAACCGGAACAGTATCTATGGCGATACAACCGCTACAAAGCAAGGCGCCATGCGATGAAAAAGAACGATACACCAGCGACGTAGCGAGCTGACACCTGCCACTTAATGCATCGCCGACTTTTCTTTTGCCAGCCTTTTTTGAAACTTATCACTGTGAAACTTGGCGTAAAGCTGATTCGCACGCGTTTCGACTTTCAGCCAGAACGCATCTGTTTGCGGTAAATAATGCTGCCTGAATAACAGCCAGTCTTCCGCAGTAAAACCACAATCCATTGCAGAAAAATACAAACCGGCGATATCTTTCATCACCGCGTTGCCGTGGCTGGATTGCCCGACCAGCATGCGGTGCAAATCGATCAGAATCAAATTCATTTCACCCTGCGCCAACTCTGCTTTTTTTAGCACGATGTGGCACAGGTAAAAATCTCGGTGACATAACCCCGCACCATGCAAGCGTGCCGCCAGTTCTGCCATCGCAGGCATCAGTCTGCGCTTGAACGCGGCATCTGGCGGATTATTTTTCCAATCAGCACAGACATCTTCCAGTGAAGTAATGTCACCCAAATCACGGGTGATGACAAATGATTGCTGTAATGCAGGGTTGCTGCCTTTTACACCATACCCGACCAAAGGCGTGGTCGCGATACCAACCTCGGTAAGTTTTTGTATTGCCTTAACCTCAGTCATGGCCCCTAAAACCGGCATTTTAAAACTGAGTAAATTCTTGATAATCTCGCCCCAGCCCACCCCAAAATGCTGCTTGATAAAATAACTGCTCCCAGCCAATGCAATCCGCATGGTGCGCCGTCCGGTGACATCGCGATATACAGGCCCCTGTAGCCGCATGATTTCAGCAAATGCATCCCGGCCGAACAAACCACGAATATCATCTGGCAACACGAGTTTATCTGTCATAACGGGCTCGCCTGCGTTATTTTCTGATGCGCACAGGCAATGATATAGTCCGCCTCGGCGCTGGCAGATGAAGTATTTTTAATATTCGCGGTATATCGCTTGCCATTCACTTGCCACTCCTCCTGCCCTGGCGATTGCAACATCATAGCCAGCGCATGGTTCATGTCGGCCTGAGCGTACGGCGAAGATAATACCACCCCCGCACCCGCCTCTGCCACGCGCGGCGCATACCCACATACATCAGTCACCAATATCGGCAGCCCTGCTGTCATTGCCTCTATCAATACAATGCCGGCAAGTTCAGAGCGTGCCGGATGTGCAAAGACATCTGCCCCCACCATTAAATCTGCCACGTCAGCGCGACCACCCGCCTGAATACAGTGACTCTGTACGCCTCGCTTTTCACAATACGCCTGCATATTGCTATTGGACTCATACTCACCAATGGCGATCAGCCAGGTATTTTTCAGCAACTCGCCAGGTAAAGCGGCTATCGCGTCGATTGCTCTATCCACGCCCTTACGGACAAAAGCAGACCCTACGGTCAGTACGATCTTCGCATCAGCAGGCAGATTAAACTGCTGCCTTGCATAGACACGGCAGGCTTCACGATTTTTATTGGAAAACTTATCCAAAGGAATACTTGGCGGCAACAAATGGAACCTTGCATCAGGCGTGTTATACCACTGCTGGAAACTGCTTTTTTCACGTTCCGTCAGCAAGAGTATCTGGCAATGGCTCTGGGTGCCCATCACGGCCTTTTCTGCCTCAGCAAAAAATCGATAGCGACCAGTCAATCGATAGAACCAAGAACGCTCCTCATGTGCTTTTTCAATGTAGCATGGGTCAGCCGCATAATAAACATCAAGTCCAGCCATCCGATTAAAACCAACGACCAAATCTACCGGCGACTTCACCAAAGCCAGCTGCATGGCATCGACCAATGACTGATGTCGCTGATGATTTAACCAGCCACGGCCAGGTAAAATCTCCACACGAATTCGCGCATCCGGCATATCTCCGCGCCACTCTCCGGTATAAATCGTAACCTCATGCCCTGCATTCACGCAGTCATGTGCAATGCGCAGCATGTCTCGCTGCACACCACCGTAGGGAAAAACCTTAAAAATTAAAAATGCAAACTTCAAAATGAGATTTTAATGGCTATGATGTATAAACAATATTTATAAGAGGTTCCTGCAAAAGTGTTTATTGTGAATGCAGTACAAGGCGCACGGCGCGCAGGAGCCGAGATAGTATGCATTATACAGCGAGGTTATGAGCACCGGGCAACGCAGTAATGTGTCACAAGAAATACTTTTGCAGGAATCTCTGTGATTGAATTGTATGCGAAAATGCTAACTATGCTGAAACTGCTTATCGTTAAAACGTCTTCTTTAGGCGATGTTGTTCACAACCTGCCAATTATCCATGACATTCTGAGCCATCGTCAGGATGTCGAAATTGACTGGATAGTCGAAGAAAGCTTCGCCGACATCCCGAAATTGCATCCAGCCATCAATCGGGTGATTCCTGTAGCGATTCGCCGCTGGCGGAAGAATATGTTCAGCCATCAAACATGGTCAGAAATCAAAGCGTTGAAACAGCAACTCTCCCAACGACACTACGACATCGTTCTGGATACGCAGGGGCTGTTAAAAAGCAGCCTACTCTGCTACCTGAGTGCAGGTGAGAAGCATGGCTACGACAAAGACTCCATTCGTGAGCCACTTGCCAGCCACTTTTACGACAAGACACATCTCGTGTCACGAGCCCAGCACGCCGTTATCCGTAATCGTGCATTAGCTGCATTAACGTTTGCTTATAATGCCCCCAGCACCGCGCCGAATTACGGGATTGCCGCGAAGTCTACGTCAAGCCTGGTGATTCAAAAACCATACATCATGTGCCTGCACGGTACCAGCCGTGATAGCAAGTTATGGCCTACAGAATACTGGGTAGCTTTAGGCAAGGAATTCGAGAAAAAACAAATCAAACTGGCATTACCCTGGTCAAGCGAAGCAGAAATGAAACGAGCGCAGCATATTGCAAGCATGCTTGATAATGCTACGGTACTACCGAAATTAACAATCTCGGAACTTGCAAACGTGATTAGCCAATCAGAAGCAGCCATTGGGGTTGATACCGGTTTATCACACCTGTCTGCAGCACTCAACATCCCAACCATTGCCATCTACACGGACACAGATCCTGCCCTCACCGGCGTATATGCCGGCCCAATTGCACCAGCAATCAACCTCGGAAACATAAACAGCACACCCTCTGTCCATGATGTAATGAATGCTTTTGGAAAAATCTCTCAAAAAATTTAATTCAAAAGCTTGAAATCAAAAAACGCACCCCCAACATTAATGCACAAGAGTAACTGCGCAAATGCTCACCAGCAATACACACTGACGCAAACAGTACATTTGTACGGCATGTGAAGGCAGCCAAGCTAAGGCTACGGTGCTGGAGAGTGTTTGCGCAATTACTTTAAGTGTTAATTATTTACCGGGGAATCAAAGATGCAAGAAGAACAATCTGCTACGCAGCCAGAACAAGAAGCAACAGCTGAAAACCATCAAACACCTGAAACAAAAATCGCAGAACTTGAAGCTGCGCTTGAAGAAGCCAAAGCCAGCGTGCTCTACGTAAAAGCAGAGGGTGAAAACATTCGCCGCCGTGCAGTTGATGATATCGAGAAAGCGCGCAAATTTGCACTGGAAAAATTCTCAGGAGAATTACTGGCAGTTAAAGATAGTCTTGATGCTGCGCTGTTAATTGAAGCAGCTGACGTACAAAGCTATAAAGACGGTGTGCAAATCACAGCCAATCAATTGAGCGCGGTTTTTGATAAATTCAATATCGCGGAAATCAACCCGCTTGGCGAAAAATTCGACCCCAACAAGCATCAGGCAATATCCATGCTGGAAAACAGCGGCGAGCCAAACACCGTGACGCAAGTTCTGCAAAAAGGCTACACATTAAATGACCGCGTATTGCGGCCAGCATTGGTGATGGTGGCTAAATAATTTTCAAACCACCACTTGAATTAAAAAAAACAATCACCATTTAGCTATCAAGGTTAAGCATTCAGACCGCTTTAGATCAAATAGCGGTTAAATAAATTTAAGCAAAGGAAATATATATGGGCAAAATTATCGGTATTGACTTAGGTACAACCAACTCTTGCGTTGCAGTAATGGAAGGCGGCAAACCTCGCGTGATTGAAAACGCTGAAGGCGCACGCACAACACCCTCTATCATCGCTTATCAGGAAGATGGCGAGATCCTGGCTGGCGCGCCAGCTAAGCGTCAGGCGGTCACCAACCCTAAAAATACACTATATGCAGTTAAGCGTTTGATTGGTCGTCGCTTTGAAGAAAAAGAAGTGCAAAAAGACATCGGCTTAATGCCTTACACCATTGCAAAAGCTGATAACGGCGATGCATGGGTTGAAGTGCGCGGCAGCAAAATGGCGCCACCACAAATCTCAGCTGAAGTTTTACGCAAAATGAAGAAAACTGCGGAAGACTACTTGGGTGAAGAAGTGACAGAAGCCGTCATTACCGTGCCTGCATACTTTAATGACAGCCAACGCCAGGCAACTAAAGATGCTGGCCGTATCGCAGGTTTGGAAGTTAAACGTATCATCAACGAACCTACAGCCGCAGCGCTGGCTTTCGGTTTGGATAAGCAGGAAGGTGATCGCAAGATTGCCGTGTATGACTTGGGTGGCGGTACATTCGACGTTTCTATCATCGAAATTTCAAGCATCGATGGCGAGCATCAATTTGAAGTCTTGAGTACCAACGGCGATACATTCCTGGGTGGTGAAGACTTCGATAACCGCTTGATCGACTTCTTGGCAGACGAGTTCAAGAAAGAAAACGGCCTGGATCTGCGCAATGATTTATTGGCTAAGCAACGCCTGAAAGAAGCGGCTGAAAAAGCGAAGATTGAACTCTCTGGTGCACAACAAACCGAAGTGAACTTGCCATACATCACGGCTGATGCTTCTGGCCCAAAACACTTGGTGGTGAAAATCACCCGCGCAAAACTGGAATCATTGGTTGAAGATTTAATCGAGCGCACGATGGCGCCATGTCGTACCGCATTGAAAGATGCCGGCGTATCAGCCTCTGACATTTCCGACGTAATTTTGGTTGGTGGTCAAAGCCGCATGCCAAAAGTGCAGGAAAAAGTAAAAGAAATCTTCGGTAAAGAGCCACGTAAAGACGTGAACCCAGACGAAGCGGTAGCAGTGGGTGCTGCAATTCAAGGTGGCGTATTGCAAGGTGACGTGAAAGATGTGTTGTTGCTGGACGTAACACCATTGTCATTGGGTATTGAAACACTGGGCGGCGTGATGACCAAACTCATCAAGAAAAACACCACGATTCCTACCAAGGCATCACAAGTGTTCTCTACTGCTGAAGACAACCAAAATGCGGTAACAATTCAAGTCCTGCAAGGTGAGCGTGAAATGGCTTCTGCCAACAAATCACTTGGTCAGTTCAACTTGAGCGACATTCCACCTGCACCACGTGGCATGCCACAGATTGAAGTGACTTTTGATATCGATGCCAACGGTATTTTGCACGTATCTGCAAAAGACAAAGCGACTGGCAAAGAAAACAAGATCACCATCAAGGCAAATTCTGGCTTGAGCGAAGAAGAAATAAAGAAGATGGAAGAAGATGCCATCAAGTACGCCGATGAAGACCGCAAGTTGCGTGAATTAGTAGATGCGCGCAATGCAGCTGACGGCATGGTGCACTCTGTGAAAAAATCACTGAGCGAACATGGCGACAAACTGGAAGCAGCTGAAAAAGAAGCCATCGAAGCAGCCATCAAAGACGTGGAAGAAGCACTGAAGTCTGACGATAAAGCAGCGATTGAAGCAAAAACAGAAGCATTGACGGCAGCAGCGCAGAAACTAGGTGAAAAAGTTTATGCAGAGCAACAAGCACAAGCCAATACCGAAAGCGCACAACCAAGCCCAGAAGGTGAAAAAACCGTGGATGGCGACGTAGTGGATGCTGAGTTTGAAGAAGTGAAGAAAGACTAAGCACGACGTTAACTTGTAGTCGACAGTCGTTAGCGTCATCCGATGCTAACGACTTTTCCATTTACAACTAACGACCGACTATCAACTAACTACGACAGACTGAATTTATGGCTACCAGCAAAAGAGATTACTACGAAGTCCTTGGTGTGAATAAGGATGCCTCGGAAGAGGAAATCAAAAAAGCTTATCGCAAGCTTGCGATGAAGTACCATCCTGACCGAAACCCGGACAACCCGAAAGCTGAAGAGCAGTTCAAGGAGGCAAAAGAAGCCTACGAAATGCTCTCTGATGACCAAAAACGCGCAGCTTATGACCAGTACGGCCATGCAGGCGTAGACCCAAGTATGGGTGGAGGCGGCTTCGGCGGTGGCGGATTTGGTGGCGCAGGCTTTGGCGATGCGTTTGGCGACATTTTCGGCGACATTTTTGGCGGTGGCGCACGCGGTCAGCGCAGCAATGTGTATCGTGGCGCAGACTTGCGCTACAACATGGAAATTTCGCTTGAAGATGCCGCCAAAGGCACTGAAACCAAAATCCGCATTCCAGTACAAGCTAAATGTGAGCCTTGCGGCGGCACCGGTGCAAAATCAGGCAAATCACCTGTCACTTGTACCACCTGCGGCGGCCACGGCCAAGTTCGCATGCAGCAGGGCTTCTTCTCCGTGCAACAGACTTGTCCCAAGTGCCACGGCACAGGCAAGATGATTAAGGACGAAGACAAATGCGGCACCTGTCACGGTGCAGGTCGCACCAAGCAGAACAAGACCTTATCTGTCAAAATTCCAGCAGGCGTGGATGAAGGCGACAGAATCCGCTTAAGCGGTGAAGGCGAAGCCGGGGTGAATGGCGGACCAACCGGTGACTTATATGTAGTCGTCCATCTGAAAACACACGAGATTTTCCAGCGTGACGGCGGCAATCTGCATTGCGAAATGCCAATCAGTTTCAGCACCGCAGCACTGGGCGGCGAGATCGAAGTGCCAACACTGGATGGCTCAGCCAAGATGAAAATACCGGCAGAAACCCAAACTGGCGGCGTATTCAGGCTACGCGGCAAAGGTATCAAACCATTACGCTCAAGCGAGCATGGTGATTTAATGGTGCATGTAGTGGTGGAAACCCCGGTAAAGCTCACTACACGCCAAAAAGAACTGCTGCGTGAGTTTGAAGAAAGCACGCAGGCAGATGCTGGCAAACATAGCCCTAAAAACAAGAGCTGGGTAGATAAAGCCAAAGACTTTTTTGGTTAAGTCTATTTCTATAAAAAGGCCTGCTATGCAGGCCTTTTTACTTGTTTTCTATATTCACTGCGAGAAGGTATGCACTATGACTTCGGGGCGAACTGTCGCACAATATGCTTACTCATTCCATTGGCAAGCTCTTCTTCTCCATAAAAGACCTTGCCAATTTTTTCTTTGCTAAACAAATCAAACTCATCTTCATTGTGAGCTCTAAGCATGACTTGAATTTCCGGACGTAACATTTTAGCAATATCGATCATTTTACGCACATCTATGGTATCGGGTGTCGCAACCACAAGCATCGATGCATTCGCTATATGCGCCTGTATTAACACGCTGGCTTCAGATGCATTCCCAGACACAGCAGGAATGCCTTTCTTTCGCAAGTCCTCGACAAGTTCGCGATTCTGTTCTGCGACGACATAAGGAATATCATGCGCATCTAGATCTTTCGCTATCCTGCGACCTACTCTGCCATAGCCAACAAGAACAACTTGCCCCTCTAAATATTTACGCGCTGTACTCATTGGCAATTCGGCAAAAGGGTCCGCTCTCTTTTCTAACTCACTTGCCAGACGAGAGCGTGCAATTAACCATTTTTTGAATGGATCGATGACTGAGAATAACAAGGGATTAATAGCAATAGAAATTAACGCCGCCACCAGAATTAGACTCATCCCTTCTGCAGGTAGAATACCAAGAGAAGCACCCAACCCTGCCAATATAAAAGAGAACTCGCCGATTTGTGCAAGACTAGCCGCAACAACCAACGCAGTATTCAGTGGATAACGGAACGCCAATGTAATTGCCATCGCAGCGATAGACTTGCCAACTATAATCACTGCAACAACTGCCAGCACACTCATCGGTCTATCAATTAAAATTGTCGGCTGGAACAACATGCCAACTGACACAAAGAAAAGCACCGCAAACGCATCCCTTAACGGAAGTGACTCTTGGGCTGCCCGATGACTAAATTCGGACTCTCGCATCACCATGCCTGCAAAAAACGCACCTAATGCAAACGAAACACTAAACAATACTGCAGCACCATAAGCAATGCCAATCGCAGCCGATATCACGGCAAGTGTAAAAAGTTCGCGTGAACCTGTTTTTGCAACGAGCCATAATATCCAAGGCAACAGCCGTTTACCCACACCTAGCATAATAATGATAAATGCCGCGACTTCCAGCAGGGTAATCGCCAACGTTTGCCAAATCGAAGCTGACGCATTCTCTAATGCAGCGCCCCCTAGCAAACTGGCAAGCGGAGGTAAAAGCACAAGAACCAATACCGTCACCAAATCTTCCACTACTAACCAACCAATGGTGATTTTAGCGTTAACACTTTGCATCAAGTTTCTAGACTCAAGCGCTCTGAGCAACACTACCGTACTTGCACAAGACAAAGCCAAGCCGAATACCAGACCTTCTCCAAACGACCACCCCCAAGTATTGGCTACGTACATACCAAGTAAAGTAGCAATGCTCATTTGCGCGATTGCACCTGGTATGGCAATACGTTTAACCGACATTAAGTCATCGACTGAGAAATGCAGTCCCACGCCAAACATGAGCAGCATGATACCAATCTCTGACAATTGAGAAGCAATATGAGCATCCGCCACAAAGCCTGGGGTAGCCGGTCCAATCAAAATGCCAGCCACAAGATACCCCACCAAGGCTGATAGTTTGAAGCGCTCTGCAATAAACCCTAAAATCAATGCCAGGCCAAATCCGACGGCAATAGTACTAATGAGTGTGACGTTATGATCCATAGGCTTTTACATCTCTACAATACTAACAATCAAGTTAGACTTGTGGTTAAATAACTCTCTGCTTATGTGAAGGATAAAACAAGCGGCAATATGCAGTTCATTGATTTTACCAACAAAAGCAACTCTAATATCATTAAGTTTCTCATCTAAAAAAAACCATGTTAAACATACTCATTGTTGAAGATGAAACAGCGATTGCGGAAACGCTGATTTATGCTTTCAAGGAAATGGGCATCCAAACCACACACAAATTGCTGGGCGGGGATGCGCTGACTGAACTGAATAAAACACCTTATGACTTTGTATTGTTGGACGTTGGTCTGCCTGACATGTCGGGGTTTGATGTTTGCAAAAAAATACGCGAGTTCTCGCAGATTCCCATTCTGTTTCTCACTGCGCGCAACCATGAAATTGATCGCATTGTCGGTCTGGAAATTGGCGCAGATGATTACGTGACCAAACCATTCAGCCCGCGCGAGGTGGTTACCCGCGTGAAAGCGATTTTGCGTCGCATTGAAAACCACAGCACAGCAACCAAACAGGTAAAAGGTGCCACCAATTTTGTAGTGGATGAAGTCGCTAATCGCATTCAATATCACGGCGAGTTTTTAGCGCTGACGCGATATGAATTTCTGCTACTCAAAACGCTTATACAGCAACCACAACGCGTGTTCTCTCGCAGCCAGTTGATGGATACCGTTTGGGCAAACGCTGAAAACACGCTTGAACGCACGGTAGATGCACATATCAAAACCTTGCGTGCTAAATTACGCGCGATTCATGCAGATACTGATGCAATCGTGACACATCGTGGCATGGGTTATAGCCTGTTAGCATGAAGCTGCCGTTCAAACTCAATATCAGCCTGAAGATCTTTCTAGGTTATTTTGCCTTAGTAGGGCTTGCTGCATGGTTTGTATTGACGATTTTTGTCGACGAAGTAAAGCCAGGCGTACGTCAGGCGATGGAAGACACCTTGGTGGACACCGCGAGCCTGCTCGCAGAGCTTGCAGCGACTGATGTTAAATCTGGCAACATTCAAAATGGCAGCTTTGCCAGCAGTCTGGCGCGCTATCAATCCAATGAAAATAGAGCCAACATCTGGGGTATACAAAAACAATCCGCAGACTATCGCGTCTACATTACTGATACCCGCGGAATCGTGATCTTTGACTCAGCAAACCTCGCGCTGGGGCAAGACTATTCTCAGTGGAACGACGTGTACCTTACACTGCGCGGCAAATACGGCGCACGCTCCAGCCCCGTGGTAGCCGGAGACAAAAATGGTGACACCATCATGTATATTGCCGCCCCTGTGCGTGATGGCAAAAAAATCATCGGTTCACTTACCGTTGCCAAGGCCAACCGCACCCTGCTACCGTTTATTGAGCGTGCTCAGAGCAAAATCATCAGATGGGGTGCCTTATTGTTCGCGCTATCTCTGGCAATCGGGATTTTGTTCACATGGCGCTTTACCCGTGCGATTCACAGACTGCGCGATTATGCGCTGGCCGTGTCATTAGGTAAGAAAACAGTAAAACCGGAATCAAGTAACGATGAATTAGCTGAACTCGCCAACGCCATGCAGGCCATGCGAGATGAGCTGGATGGTAAACAGTACGTGCAGGATTCAGTTCAGCATCTTACGCATGAATTAAAAAGCCCAATGACGGCCATTCAGGGCGCACTGGAACTCATTTCCCCCGACATGCCTGCCGCTGATCAGGCACATTTTCTGAAACAGATCAAAGCGCAATCTGACCGCGTTCAAACGATTATCCAGAACATGCTGGGGCTCGCCGCCCTCGAGCATCAGCAGCACTTGACCCATTTGGCCAACATCAACCTGTCTGAATTGGTACGCACACAAATTGCACATTTAACCGACAAAGCCAGTCAAAAAAATATCCTGTTTAAAATCATTGCTGATGAATCCATCCCCATCAAGGCGGAGGCGTTTCTTTTAGGGCAGGCAATCTATAACGTACTTGAAAATGCGCTGGACTTCAGCCCAAATGACGCTGCAATCAATGTCAGCATCAGCAGAGGCGCTGGTGGCATTACCTTGGTGATTCAAGATCAAGGCAATGGCATTCCCGAATATGCACTGAATAAAATATTCGACAAGTTTTACTCACTTCCCCGCCCAGCTACCGGCCAGAAAAGCACTGGCTTAGGATTGAATTTTGTGCAAGAAGTGCTGAAACTGCACAATGGGAATATCACCCTTAAAAATCATGAAATGGGCGGAGCAGTGGCGACAATCTCATTGCCTGCCTAAATACCACTTCATACTCGCTTCACACAGGCGCATCAACACTTCACGTTAGCCAATTATTTTGCAAGCTCCAAAAACAATTAGGAGCCTGTCATGAACCGACCATTCATTATCAAAGTACTTGGAATATTTCTGCTCACCACGCTGATGTCATGGGCGGTAAGCTACATCAACTCCGTGATTCTAGACCGACAATCAAGGCAGCAGCAGACCAAACAAGACATCGCTCGCAGCTCTGCTGGCAGTCAAACGATTGTTGGGCCAATTTTGGCTGTGCCCTATACCGAAGAATATGTTGAATATACCGAAGAGCAGACAGATGCAGGGCAAAAAGTCAAAAAACCAGTAATCAGGCGTGACACATCCACACTGTATTATCTGCCAGAGAATCTTGAGTTAAGCGGAGGATTCTCCAATGAATACAAAAAACTGGGTATTTATAAGGCGCTGATGTATCAACTCGGTGGGAATATCAAGGGAGACTTTCGTATTCCAGCCAACTTCAACATCAGCCCAACTCACAAAGATGGAAAAATCATTTATCACGCAGCTTATGTCAGCATAGGTATCAGTGACACACGTGGTATCAATGGTAAACCTGACTTTACCTGGAACAGCAAAGCGTTTAAATTTGAACAGGGCAGTAGCATATCTGCTTTGGGCAATGGTATTCATGCAATGCTGGACGACATCTCCGCCGAGACTGAGCAACTTATCCCGTTTGAATTCAAACTCAACCTGCGCGGCATGGAGGATTTCAATTTCACGCCCATTGCTGAAAACAACAAAATTGCCCTGCAATCAAGCTGGCAGCACCCGCATTTTAACGGTAGCTTCTTACCTGACGCCTCAACACAGAAAATCACGCCCGCCGGATTTGAAGCACAGTGGGTGATATCATCACTCTCTAGCAGCAACCAAGCTACACTGAACAATTTACTCAACCAGCAGTGGAACACCGCAGCACCCCAAAATCCGACTAACTCAGCCTACCCTGCGGCAGCACAAGCGACCAACTCTTTGGAATCACTCTCTATTGGATTTGTAGAACCTATCAATGTATATAGCCAATCAGACCGTGCGACCAAATATGGTCTGCTTTTTATCGGGCTAACCTTTGCTGGTTTTTTCATCTTTGAAATATTGAAAAACCTGCGCATTCACCCTGCCCAATACACACTGGTCGGGCTGGCAATGGCGTTGTTTTATCTGTTACTTATTTCGCTCTCTGAACACATCGGCTTTGCTACTGCCTATCTTATTGCGAGCCTGGCTTGTGTCGCACTGCTTGGCTACTACCTGACACATGCATTAAACAGCAAATCTCATGGGATAATCTTTGCCAGCCTACTGACAGCGTTATACAGTGCCTTATATGGAATACTGGCTTCAGAAGATAACGCTTTACTGATGGGTTCACTGCTGGTGTTTGGCCTGCTTGCACTCACGATGGTCATCACGAGAAAAGTCAATTGGTATCAAATCAACAACAAAGATGCCACGTTGCAAAATCATGATCTTCAGGGAGCATAAGCGATGCCAAAAATCGTTAAGCCTCTGGGAGTCATACTTACGCTAGGTTTGCTCATACCCCAATATGGTGCAATACCAGTAAGAAATGCCAGCAATAAAGATTGGAACACGCAAAGTTTCTGGTATTCGCCATGGGGAAAATCTGGCGTTCATAAAGGTATCGATATCTTTGCAAAACGAGGCACGCCCGTACAGGCGAGCGTCAGCGGGCTAGTGGTATTTACCGGCAACATCCGGTTGGGAGGGAACGTAGTTGCCATCATTGGCCCTAAATGGCGAGTCCACTACTATGCGCATCTAGCGACGATTAACACGCATAGCTTGAGCTGGGTTTCACGCGGAGAAATGGTTGGCTCAGTGGGAGATTCTGGCAATGCCGCTGGCAAGCCGCCGCACTTGCACTACAGCGTGCTCTCACTCATCCCCTATCCGTGGAGATATTCAACAGAAGTGCAAGGTTGGAAAAAAATGTTCTATATCGACCCGACAGATGGCTTCATGTGATGAAGCCATCCTGAGTCTAAAAACACTAAACCCGGCGATGCCGGGTTCTTTGTTTCAGTACTCGCTTACTCTAAAGCCTGCTGTATTGCAGCCAACTCATCCTGAGCATGTTCGAAATCTTCATATTTTCTGCCGGCAGTGCGGGCATACCAATAATTACTGTTCCACACATCGCCTTCGATTTTGTGCAACACCGCATGGATCCAGTTAGCCATAGCATCACTGTAGTCTTGTGCAATTCTATGTGATTTATCCCAATCGCCATCCTGCGCAGCCTGCACAGCGATTCTCAATGCCTCTTTATTCATGGAAGTCACTCATATTAAAAAAGGTCAGCTTGTGTTGCCGTGGCAACTGCTTTAACTGCGCTTCAGCCACACTAGCCGCTGAACGGTCTGGATATGTCTTGGAAGCCAGTATCTTTACCGGAGGGTTAGCACGGGTATATTTTGCACCCTTGCCCGAAGCATGGGCGGCATAACGCGCCTCCAGATCATTCGTGATACCCGCATAGTACGCGCCGTTTTTACACTCCAGCAGGTATAGAACCCAAGCAGCTTGCATCAATCTTACATCCTTACAAACCTGTCACCGTAACTATGATTGATTCTCTTTGGCAATTAATGGACACAAGGCACCTGAGTGCAGACAGTACAATCAGTACGGCTAACGAGGGCAACACAGTGCACGCGTTGATTACCAGCAAGAATTAGTAGGTGCCCGCCTGAATAAACTCAACCTTATACCCATCCGGATCTTCAATAAACGCAATCACCGCAGTGCCATGCATCATCGGCCCAGCTTCGCGCACTACCTTGCCACCAGCATTACGAACAGCCTCACATGCTTTTGCCGCATCATCAACCTCAATCGCGATATGCCCGTATGCCTTGCCCATCTCATAGCTTTCCACGCCATAGTTATAGGTAAGCTCCAGCACGGTGTGATCGCTTTCGTTCCCATAACCGACAAATGCCAAGGTGAACTTCCCATCTGGAAAATCATGCTGGCGTAACAGTTTCATGCCCAAGATTTCAGTATAGAACTTGATTGAGCGCTCCATGTTACCAACACGAAGCATGGTGTGTAGCATGCGCATAAATGTCCTTTTTTAGATTATTTAGCTGCGGTCAGCTGATAGTATTTATTGAGCAATTGTTCTTTGGTTTCAACCACATCGGGATTGAACGGAATACAGTCAATCGGGCAGACCTGCTGACATTGCGGTTTGTCGTAATGCCCCACACACTCGGTACAACGGTCAGGATTAATCTCGTAAATTTCCTCACCTTGCGAGATTGCTTCATTCGGACATGCGGGCTCGCAGACGTCACAGTTGATGCATTCATCGGTAATCATTAAAGCCATTTACTCTTTTACTCCATCCCAGCGCATGAGGGTGCTATCGGCATGATGCCCCCAAAATCCTTTAAATGAACGTTGCTGTTGTGAAAACAACATTCTTAACTTACCGTTACCATATTTATCATGCCAACTAACCAATAGGGTGTACGGCCCTTCCTGCTTAAACTCATCTAAGGTGCCAGACACTTGCGTGCCATCTCTTTCAGTCATGACATATTGTCCAAACCTAACACCCTTATCACTTACACTAAATTCAGTTTTAATCGGGATGTTAATCACAGAAGTTACTTGACCAACATAGATACCAGACAAGTTCTGCAATGGGTTAGGTTGATTGGTCGCACAGGCCGAAATCAGAGCAATGAGACAAAGCAGGATGCATTGAGTAAACTTTTTCATCATTTATCTAACTTGTGCAAAATCGCATCTTCCACAGTTTTTGATACAAACTGATTAACATCGCCGCCTAATTTCGCGACCTCACGCACAAGGCTGGATGACACGAACATATATTCTTCAGATGGCGTTAAAAACAATGTTTCGAGCTTCGGGTAAAGCTTGCGGTTCATCCCCGCCAACTGAAATTCGTATTCAAAATCAGAGGCGGCGCGCAATCCCCGTAGTACAACCTGCGCCTGCTGCTCCTGTACAAACTGCATCAACAGGCCGCTAAAACCAACCACTTTCACATTGTCATAAACGGCAAACACATTTCTTGCCAGCTGCACCCGCTCATCCAAGGTAAAGAGCGTATTCTTATTGGTACTGCCTGCAACGGCAACAATCACCTCATCAAACAGATGGGCGGCACGGCGCACAAGATCTTCATGCCCAAGCGTAATCGGGTCAAAGGTACCGGGGTAAACAGCAATACGTTTCTTAGTTTGGCTCATGACGCAATTTTAGCAGATGATAAAAAACATTACCTGCTTTGCTTTGTTTGAGCACATGCCATGTCGAGTTATCCTGCAAAGCGTACTCCGCCTCTGCATACACAACGCCATGTGGGCTCAAATGTCTGGATAACTGCGGCAGCACTTTATCCAGCCATCCTTGGCTATAAGGTGGGTCTAAAAAAACAACATCAAACGACTGCTGGTTTTTATCAAGAAAGCTCAGTGCATCCAGATTAACAACCTGTGCAGCATCAGCTTTTAAAGCTGCTTTATTCTCAAGAATCACTCGATAGACCGCTGGTGTTTTTTCCACCAGAACTGCTGACTTCGCATTACGGGATAACGCCTCGAAACCCAGCACGCCAGTACCAGCAAACAAATCAAGACAAACTGATCCTGTCATATCCTGACCCAGCCAGTTGAAGATGGTTTGACGCACGCGCTCAGGCGTTGGACGCAACCCTTCCGAGTCCGGAAATTTAATCAATCGGCTACGCCACTCACCTGCATTGATACGTACGGTGTTTAATTTTTTTACGGCCATTCTTTATTGGAAATACACAGTTTTATGAAACTGCATTCTACTCCCAATTAAAGACACGGCCTTACAAACAAGCTATTTTGCGTTAGGATCACCAACAATCACCGTGACAAAATTTTCTGTATTAATGCGGCGAGTGAACGCATCTTTAATTTGCGCAACGGTAACCTTTTCTATATTTTTATTGTATTCATCCAGATAATTCAGCGGAAGCTTGTAAAAGCCAATCACGGATAAATAATCGAGAATCTTGCTATTGCTATCGATACGCATTGGAAAACCGCCAATGATATTCGCTTTAGCGGCCTTCAGTTCAGCTTCGGTCACGCCGTTTTTAATGAATTTATCAACGGTTTCTTTTACCAGTTTCAACGCATCCTCGGCCTGATCCTTTTTAGTCTGCAGCCCTATCTGAAACGGCCCAGCCTCGGCCATCGGCATAAAATAGCTGTACACGCTATAAACCAAGCCGCGCTTTTCACGCACCTCTTCCGTTAAGCGTGAGACAAATCCACCCCCGCCCAGAATATAGTTGCCTACGTAAAGCGGAAACAGATCCGGATCGCCTCGCTTAATACCAGGATAACCCAGCAATATATGAGATTGCGATGCGGGGTGAATAATGCGCTGCTCTTTCGGCTGGGCCGGGCTCACCACAGCAGGAATCGGCGCAATCACACCTCCCTCAGGCAATCCTGCAGCAATCCCTTCAGCAATCGAAGCTGCCTGCTGGCGAGATAAATCGCCGATAATCGCAACTACGGCGCCCTTGGCAGCGTAATGCTGCTGATAAAATTTCTGCAGATCCTCACGCTTGAGTTTATTGACCGTATCAACCTCACCGCTCTCATCTAATCTATAAGGATGATCAGGATACAGCGCCGCCATAAAAGCCTTATTTGAGATGCTTCCAGGCTGAGTGGCAGACTCCTGCAAGCCAGCGATAATGCGTGCTTTTTCCCGTGAAAGCACAGCTTCTGGAAAATCAGGTTTTTGCAAAATTTGCGTAAACACATTCAATGCCTGTGTTTTTTCACGTTCGCTGCTTAATGTGCGCAATTTAAATGAGGCGCGATCTGCATCGAAATCCCCACCTAAAACAGCCCCGACATCTGCCATTTTATTCGCAATGATTTCATCACTCATGCCGGCGGCCCCCAGCGTCATCAGATAGCGCGTCACACCCGCCAGACCTGACTTTTCAGCAGTATCACGTGCACTGCCCGCTGCGAAGTTGACACTGACATCCACAATGGGTAAATCATGATTTTCAACAAAATAGACTTCTGCACCGGTAGAAGTTTGCCATTGCTCGATTTTTACAGCAGCGTTGGTGGTAAAGCTCACCATCAATACAACGATAAAAATAATATATTTAAAATTCATTTTTTGTCTTTTTCATTCCAAAATCAGCACATCAATGATGAAAGAAAATGCAAAGCTTTAAGTCAGACTAGACGTGAAAAACCGACGTGTACATTTTGTACACGAGGTTATTCACAACAACGTATAACGACAAGATTTGCATTTTCAGCTAGTGTACATGCGGTTTGCCCTGTGGTTTTGCATTAGGGTCCATGGGCTGCGGATCGAGCGTTGCAACCGTCAGATTATCTTTAAGCAGATATTTTTTTGCGACTGCCTGCACCTGCTCAGCGGTTACCGCGCGCAATTTAGCAGGGTAGTCCTGCACAACCTTCCAAGGAAAACCAATCGTTTCAGTCGTACCTAACTGCATGCCCTGATAGAACATCGAATCACGCTGATATACATCAGCCGCGATGACACCTGCCTTGACACGGTTAAGTTCTTCTTCAGTCACCCCGGATTGTTTGATTTTTTCAATTTGCTCCAGCAAAGCTGCCTCCAGTTGTGCCACCGTTTTACCTTCGCTAGGTGTGCCATCCAAAGCAAATATACTTTGCCGCCCTCTGGACATCAGGTCATATCCAGCGCTTGCATCAACTGCCAATTGAGTTTCACGCACGAGTTGCTGATTAAGCCGCGCGGCTGAATTGCCACTCAACACGCCTGCCAATACCTCCAGCGCATAGGGCTCCCAGTCAGTCTCGGGGTTGATTAAAGGAGGCACATGGTAACCCATTAGTAAATATGGCAGCTTGGCTGGGGCTTTTACAACAACACGACGCTCGCCAATCTGCGCTGGTTCAACTTGCGGTTTACGCGCAGGCAATGCTTTTGGTTTCAGTTTGCCAAAATATTGTTTAGCCAGCTTGTGAACGTCCTGGGCATTCACATCGCCTACCACGACCACTGTCGCATTATTGGGCGCATACCAGTTGTTGTACCACTCCCGCGCATCCTCGACAGTCATGTTTTCCAGGTCATTCATAAAACCAATCACGGGCCTTGAATAAGGATGTGCTCGGTAAACAGCGCCCTGAAAAGCCTCATTCACTTTGGACTGAGGCTTATCGTCGGTACGCCAGCGCCGTTCTTCCATAACCACTTTGATCTCTTTGGCAAACTCCTCCTCCGTTAACTGAAGATTTGCCATGCGGTCAGCTTCGAGCCTGAAAGACAAGGGTAAATTGGATTTCTCGAGCTGCTGAAAGTAACAAGTGTAATCGGTGCTGGTAAAGGCATTTTCCTTACCGCCTGCCGCCGCAATCAGGCGTGAGAATTGCCCCGCCTTGACCTCTTTGGTGCCTTTGAACATCATATGTTCAAGCACATGCGCCACACCGGTCTTACCATTTACTTCATCCAGACTGCCGGCGCGGTACCAAACCTGAGACACCACCACCGGGGCTCTTCGGTCTTCCTGAACAATCAGTTTCAATCCATTATCCAGCTTGAATTCATGTATTGCCGGATTCGCCAGCGTAAGGCTGGCAAATAGGGATAAAGGGACTGTCAGCAATAATATAAAAAAGCTTTTCGTACGCACTATCGTGGACTCCTGTTATTTTTGAGTTTGTGACAAGTCAGGCGCTTTGTAAGTTCATCAGACTTGAGTTTTAACCTGAAAACCAGATCAGAACCACAGGATTTAACTCGATTTTATTCGAATCGATTATATAGATATATTGATTAATTATTTTAAATTATGATAACTCTTTGTTAAAGTGCTAAAAATTTTAAAAATAAGCATTTCAAACAAAGGGATTCCAGTGAAATTTACGCATAAACTATTACCGTTATTAGCTATTTTAGCTGCAACCAACGCATATGCCACAGACGGCTATTTTGCACATGGCTATGGTGTGAAATCGCAAGGCATGGGTGGCGTAGGCATTGCGTTGCCACAAGATGCGCTCGCCGCAGCAGCCAACCCTGCCGGCATGGGTTTGATTGGTGACCGCGTAGATTTTGGCGTGACATGGTTCAGGCCACAACGCGAAGCTGAAATTGTTGGGGGCAACGGTTTTGGTGCCGATGGTAAATATGATGCAAACGATACTGAAAACTTCGTTATCCCCGAATTTGGCTACAACCGCCAAATCAACCCTGAAGTCACTTTAGGCGTTAGCGTTTATGGTAACGGCGGCATGAACACTGACTTCAAAAAAGCCATTCCACTCTTTGGCAGCACCGCACCACGTATGGATCTGGCACAATTATTCATCGCACCGACCGCAACCTGGAAAATCAACGAATCAAACACAATAGGTGTTGCAGTCAATCTGGCATATCAACGCTTTGAAATCAAAGGGCTGCAAAACTTCACCGCAGTGGGACATCCTGTATTCGGTACGCCGTCACAATCGCCCAATAATGTAACCAACAAAGATTACGACTCATCCTATGGTGCAGGCTTGCATCTGGGCTGGATCGGTCAATTGAATGACACTGTAACAGTTGGTGCTACATACCAAAGCAAAACCTACATGAGCAAATTTGACAAATACAAAGGCTTATTTGCAGAAGATGGAGACTTTGATATTCCCGAAAGCTATGGTGTAGGTATTGCTGTTAAAGCAAGTCCTGCGCTTACGGTGGCAGCAGATGTTCAGCGCATCGAGTACAGCGATGTAGATTCTGTTGGCAATTCACTCAGCAACCTGTTCACTGGCAATCAACTTGGCTCAAACAAAGGGCCTGGCTTTGCATGGAAAGATGTAACTGCAGTTAAAGTAGGCGCAAGCTACGCCTGGGATGAGAGCCTGACCATTCGCGCAGGTTACAACCATTCAACACAACCAATCCGCAAAAGCGAAACCTTATTCAATATTTTGGCTCCAGGCGTAGTGCAAGACCACATCACCTTGGGCGCAACTTATGTTCTACCTAACAAATCAGAGCTGTCATTCTCTTACATGCATGCCTTTGAAGAAAAAGTACGCGGTGCAGGATCAATTCCAGCTGCATTCGGCGGTGGCGAAGCTAACCTCAAAATGTACGAAGATTCGCTCGGCATCGCGTACGGCTGGAAACTGTAATTCTGGAAATTGCGATTTAAGTTATAATTCTCCCTCTAGGTCGCGCACATCATGTGCGCGACCTCTTTTCATTTATAGCAAAATAATTATGTTAATTGACTGGAACAACTTTACGCCTTGGACAGCACTCGCTGGCGGTGCACTTATCGGCTTGGCTTCTGCACTATTCGTGCTCTTTAATGGGCGCATCGCAGGCATTACCGGCATTTTAGGCGGCCTGCTCAGACCAAAGCTGCGTGATATTGGCTGGCGGGTAGCATTTATTATCGGCCTCACGGGCGCGCCCTTCATCTGGCAGTTATTCGCACCTTTACCCGCCATTCAGATTGATGCGAGCAACACATTGCTCGCGTTAGCAGGACTGATTGTCGGCATCAGTACACGTTATGGCTCCGGATGCACCAGTGGTCATGGCGTCTGCGGCATTTCACGTCTATCACCGCGCTCAATCTTCGCAACACTGGCTTTTATGGCAACGGGATTTATCACCGTATATGTCGTGCGTCACTTAATGGGAGCATAAGCCAATGAAAAGACATCTCAACAACATTACAGCACTCGTGTTCTCACTCGCCTCAGGTCTGATATTCGGTATTGGATTGATTCTGGCAGGCATGGCAAACCCGGCAAAAGTACTCGCATTCCTCGATTTGGCGGGCGCATGGGATCCCTCTTTGGCACTCGTCATGGGTGGCGCTATCGCAATCGGCTTAGTAGCATTCACCATCGCAAAGAAACGCCACCAGAGCTATCTGGGACTTACTATCCAACTACCCACCAACCGCGTCATTGATAAACGCCTGATTCTGGGTGGACTGGTATTTGGTATTGGTTGGGGACTTGTAGGCATCTGCCCTGCACCGGCCTTTGTCTTATTGGGCATTGGCAGTATGAAAGGTGTTATTTTTGTCATCACCATGGTGATCGGCATGGGCGTTTATGAACTGCTTGAGAACTGCAAAAAATCAGACAGCAAGTAATCTTGCGCGACTGCAAATCATTTGCTCATAATAGTCGACCTAAATATTAGCGCACTAGCAAATTAAGCTAAAATAGCACAACTTCACCAGCTAAATGACTATGTTCGATTTTTTCAAAAAAGATAAGCCGCAACCAGCCGCCGAGCCAAGCAAGAGCTGGGCCGAACGGCTTAAGCAAGGCCTAAGTAAAACACGCAACCAGCTCGGCAATCAACTTGCCGGACTATTTGGCGGTGGCAAAATCGATGCCGAGGTATACGAAGAGCTGGAAACAATCCTGCTCACCTCTGATGTCGGCATCAGCGCAACGGAACACTTGCTGGATGACATCAAAAATCGTGTAAAACGTCAAAGTCTGGATGATACGATACAACTGAAAGCCGCATTGAAAGATGCGCTTTCTGATCTGCTCTCCCCTCTGCAAAAATCTCTGGACACCAGTACTCACCAGCCTTTTATTATCATGCTTGCGGGCGTGAACGGCGCGGGCAAAACCACGACCATAGGCAAACTGGCAAAACATTTCCAATCGCAAGGCAAGAGTGTGCTTATTGCCGCTGGCGACACATTCAGGGCGGCTGCACGCGAACAGCTGCAAGTATGGGGCGAGCGGAACAACGTGCATGTTGTTGCACAAAGCAGTGGCGACCCAGCTGCTGTGATGTTCGATGCCATTAATTCTGCCAAAGCGAAGAATATCGATATCGTATTAGCGGATACCGCAGGTCGCCTGCCGACGCAAATGCACCTGATGGACGAGATTGCAAAAGTGAAACGCGTCATGGATAAAGCGCTACCAGGTGCGCCGCATGAAGTATTGTTAGTACTGGATGCCAATACCGGACAGAATGCCGTGTCACAAGTCAAAATATTTGACGACGCACTTGGCGTTACCGGCCTAGTATTGAGCAAGCTGGACGGCACAGCAAAAGGTGGCGTGATTGCGGCCATTGCACAAGCACGCCCGATTCCTATCCGTTATATTGGCATTGGTGAGGCTATCGACGATCTGCGCCCATTCAATGCGCACGAATTTATCGATGCAATGCTAGATGCATAATAAAATGATACACAAAATGCCGCCGGGCCATTTGTAATTCATTAGCGAATTAACGATACAATACAAATATGATTCAATTCGACCAAGTCACCAAACGCTATCCCGGCAGCGATGAAGTATTAAAAAACGTCAGCTTCAGCATCGATGCCGGTGAGTTCGTTTTTGTGACGGGGCATTCAGGCGCAGGCAAAAGCACTCTATTGAAACTCATTGCAGCGACTGAGCGCCCCACCAGCGGCACGGTACTGATTGCAAACCAGAATGTAAGCCAGCTCAAAGCTTCTGCAATCCCGTTTCTGCGGCGCAGATTTGGACTGATCTTTCAGGATCACAAACTCTTGTACGACCGTAATTGCTATGAAAATGTGATTCTTCCGCTACGCATCAACGGCGTATCAGGACAGGAAGCTTCCAAACGTGTACGTGCCGCATTAGACAAAGTTGGTTTGCTACATAAAGAAAAGGCGATGCCTATCACGTTATCCGGCGGTGAACAGCAACGCCTGGCGATTGCAAGAGCCGTAGTCAGCCGTCCCTCGATACTGATTGCAGACGAACCCACAGGGAACCTCGATGCCAGCTACGCTGCAGACATCATGGCAATTTTTTATGCCTTCAACCAGGTAGGCGTTACCGTTATCATGGCAACCCACGATGCATTAGGCATGAGCGCAAGACAAAATCGCGTTTTACACCTTAATCAAGGCAGACTCTCTGAGAATATGCCCTCTGCTGAAAGTGTTTTATCATGAGCAATTGGCTGAATCATCAACTGCAAGCGATCAGACTCGTTCTGCTCCGCATGCGTGATAACCTGCTATCAAGCTTCATGATCTGTCTCGTGATAGGTGTCGCTATGTGCCTGCCCAGCCTGTTCTACATTGGCATCGACAGCTTGGCAAAGCTGACGAACCACATGCAGAAAGAAACTGAAATCAGCTTATTTCTCAAACTGGACGCCAGCAAAAACACCATCAGTGAGATTGACGCGTTATTGGCAAATAATTCAGCAATTAAGCAATATCACTTTGTCAGCAAAGATGAAGCCTGGCAGCAACTGCAGATCAAGTCCAAAGATGACAATACCGTGGGAGATGTAATCAACCAACTGGGGAAAAACCCGTTACCGGACGCATTTTTTATTCAGGCAAACTCGTCAGAGCCGGAAACATTGGAGGCGCTCAGAATCGAGCTACAGACCATTCCAGGTGTAGAGCAGGCGCTGCTCAACACAGAATGGGCAAAAAGGCTTGCCACACTACTCAGCTTAAGCAAAAAGCTCACATTCTTTATTGCCATATTACTAGCCATCGTCCTGCTCGTTATCATCGGCAATACTGTACGCATGCAGATACTCACACAAAAGGATGAAATTGAAGTGAGCTACCTGATTGGGGCTACCAGAAGCTTTATCAGAACCCCTTTTCTGTATGCAGGGATGCTTTACGGTTTATTTGGCGGGCTACTCGCGATTGTAATGATCACTGCCATTATCCAGACATTCAATTATTCAGTCTCACAAATATCCCACTTATACAGCAGCGACTTCAGCCTGAACTTATTCAATGACAGACTCTACTTGGCTGTAATCACCAGTGCAGTTGTTATTGGCTGGGCAGGCTCCTATGTTGCAGTGTCCCGCGCTATTACGACTGCCCTTCGAAATTAAAATTGTTAGCGAATTTTTTGATTAAAAGACCCATGTTAGTGATGATGTCATTAAGTTGTAACCTACTTCTGTTTAAGCAATAATAACCATAAATATAATACGGATTTAAACTCTTAATGGGAACCTCTCAAAGACAGCACAACATCCAGCTCGAAGATGAAAAGAAACTGCGTGCGCTCTATGAGCTTTCTCCATTGGGCATTGCGCTGACAAACATGCAGGGGCGCTTTGTAGATTTCAACGACGCCTTCAGCCAAATATGCGGTTACACCAAGGATGAACTAAATAAAATCGATTACTGGGCAGTGACCCCAAAAAAATATGAAGCCGACGAAGCTCGTCAGCTAGAGTCGCTGAGCAAGACTGGCCGTTATGGGCCATATGAAAAAGAATATATACGCAAAGATGGCTCTTTGATTCCCGTCTGCCTTAATGGCGTGATTCTGACGGACTCTAACGGCCACAATTTTATCTGGTCAATTATTGAAGACATCTCCGAACGCAAAGCCATGGAAAAAAATCTTTGCATGGCGGGAAGTGCAATTGAAAAGAGCAAAAACTCTTTTTTCTGGATTGGCCCTGAAGGTGATGTCATATTTGCCAACGATTTCGCATCCAAAAACCTAGGTTACACTAAGGATGAGTTGATCGGGATGCATGTTTGGGATTTTGATCCAGATTTTGGCCCAGGGGATCAAGTCCCATTCTTTGACGACATCAGACACAATGGAATGGCCATCTTTGAGTCACGCCATCGTCGTAAGAATGGAGCCACTTTCCCAGTCGAAATCACGGCTAATTACTTTGCTTTAAACAACGAAGAGCTGATTTTCTGCTCAGTGCAAGACATCACCAATCGCAAACAGGTAGAGCAAGAGCTTCTGCTAACCCAATTTGCCATTGATCAATCTTCCGTCGAGGTTTACCAGCTAAACTCTGAAGGCAAAATACTATACGCTAATAATGAGGCATGTCGGTCTTTAGGATATTCGCCAGCAGATCTGATGACCATGACCGTTCCAGATATAGACCCCTTCTACCAGAGTGATGTATGGAGTGCGCATTGGGTAAATCTACGTAACCTCAAGTCTCTTTCTTTCGAAACCATGCATAAACGCAAGGATGGCAGTATTTTTCCTGTAGAAGTTTCGGCTAATTACATCACATACGATGGCATGGAATACAACTTTGCTTTTGTTCGTGACATTACCGAGCGCAAGCTTGTAGAAAAAGAATTGCAATTGGCAGCCACCACTTTTGAATCTCAGGAAGCAATTATCATCACCGATTCAGAAGAGACAATTTTACGTGTGAATAAGGCATTTACCAGAGTTACCGGTTTCACTGCGGAAGAAGTCATCGGCAAAAAACCTTCCATACTCAGCTCCGGACGCCACGAAGAGCATTTCTATCGCTTAATGCATGAAAAATTAAATAATGAAGGCTTCTGGCAAGGTGAAGTATGGGACAAACACAAAGATGGCCATATCTACCCCAAATTACTCACCATTACAGCAGTTAGCGATGCTAGCGGCAGCATCAGCCACTATGTTGGGAACTTTCAAGATATTAGTGAGCGTAAAGAATCTGAAGAGAAGATATACAACCTGGCTTTCTACGACTCACTCTCACAACTTCCCAATCGCCGCCTCATGATTGATCGACTAGACCATGCACTCGCAGCAAGCGCGCGCAATGGTCAGTATGGTGCATTGCTATATCTCGACATTGACAACTTCAAGCACCTTAATGACACTAAAGGGCACTATTATGGTGACTTACTTGTCACTCAGATAGCAGAAAGATTAAAGTCATGCCTGCGAGAGGATGATATCGTTGCCCGGTTTGGTGGGGACGAATTTATCGTGATGTTAGAAAACATAGGCGACAACCCGGATTTAACTACGTTTCATGTTAAAACCGCTTGCGATAAACTTGTAACTGCACTCAATCTGCCATTTCTGCTCGATGGATATGAGTACCTCGCCTCTGCAAGTATCGGAATGACAACATTCCTGGGACGTGAGAACAGTCGTGAGACCTTACTTACTCAAGCAGACATGGCCATGTATGAAGCAAAGAAGGCCGGACGGAATACACAGCGGTTTTTTGATCCAGTGATGCAACAGACGCTGGATGCACGTGTTACGTTGGAATCAGCTTTACTTAAAGCATTACCTAATGATGAATTCAGGCTTTTTTACCAACTTCAGGTAGATGATCAGAGGCATCCTACTGGGGTAGAGGCACTGATTCGCTGGATGCATCCTGTACGTGGACTTGTTCCCCCCATGCAATTCATTCCGCTTGCCGAAGAAAATCGCTTGATTATACCAATTGGAAAATGGGTGCTCGAAACGGCGTGCGCCCAACTTAAGGCATGGGAACATAACGACAACACCAAGAACCTGTCCATAGCGATTAATGTCAGCGCCCTCCAGTTTCAACAGGACAACTTTGTCGAGGAAATACAGACAATTACCAGTCACTATGGCATTTACCCAAGCAAACTCAAGCTGGAACTTACCGAAAGCGTAGTGCTGGGGGACATGCAAGCAACCATCACTAAAATGGAACAACTGAAATCGCTTGGATTCACTTTATCTATGGATGATTTCGGTACTGGCTACTCCTCCTTAAGCTACCTGAGACGATTGCCATTCAACCAACTTAAGATGGATCGCAGTTTTATCATGCACGCTCTTGATAACCAAAATGATAGCTTCCTCATTCAAATGGTAACATCCATGGGCGCTCAATTTGGCATGGACGTTATTGCTGAAGGTGTTGAGACGATGGAGCAGAAACAGCATCTACTTTCACTGGGATGCAAAGGATTCCAGGGCTATCTTTTTGGCAAGCCTATGCCTATTGAAACGTTGAATGAAAGTCTTAGGAAGTTATCGGCAATATAAAATCGACCCCAGTCCATTGAACTTTTATCCACTAGCACTCTCAAATCGAGAGTGCTAAAATAACCGAACTCGGAGGATATAAACTTAATGACCAACGCTTTAACAGTACCTGTGTTAACCGCAACTGACAGTCTGGAGCAATATTCCAGAGTGATTAAAGCCTACCCTATTCTTTCAGCGGAAGAGGAATATTCACTCGCCCTGAAGTTTAAGAAAGAAAATGATTTGGAGGCTGCCCGCAAGCTAATTGTTTCGCACTTACGTTTAGTAGCGAGCATTGCGCGTGGTTATACCGGCTACGGATTACCTCAAGCTGATTTGATTCAGGAGGGTAATATTGGTCTGATGAAAGCCGTTAAACGCTACGATCCAGAACGCGGCGTCCGCCTGGTGTCATTTGCAATGCATTGGATCAAAGCAGAAATTCATGAGTACATCGTACGCAACTGGCGTTTAGTTAAGATCGCCACAACAAAGGCGCAACGCAAACTGTTCTTTAACTTACGCAGCATGAAGACAGGCATCGACACCATGCAGCCTGCCGAAGTCGCTCACATTGCCAAAGAACTCAACGTTAAGCCGGAAGAAGTACTCGAAATGGAATCAAGACTGAATGGTCATGAGATTTCACTGGAAGCAAATATCGATGACGATAGCGATGAGCACTATAGCCCAATTGCCTATCTGCAAGATGAGAGCCTGTCTCCTGCTGACGCGTTGGAAGCTCAGCAAACAGAATATAACGAAACCACTGGCCTTATAAATGCACTGCAAAATCTGGATGACCGTAGTCGCAGAGTCGTAGAGGCCCGCTGGTTGCACGAAAAAGGCGGCAAGACACTGCATGAACTTGCTGATGAATTTGGTGTTTCCGCCGAGCGTATTCGTCAGATTGAACAAAAAGCCATGCAGAAAATGAAAACGCTTATGCTGGCTAGCCGTTAACTGTTACGGTAGTTCACAATAAAAAAGGCTGCATATGCAGCCTTTTTTATTGTTCAGTCTACAGCCAATAGGCGCCCAATCAGGCCGCAGCTTGCTCTTCCGGCTCAAACGCAAGTGCATTTTTCATATGCATACGCAGTACCTTCAAGTCATCAAGCTGAGCCTGGATGCTTTTTTCAATCGCTTCAAGCTCGGCAATACGGTCTTCCAAGGTATCTGTTGCTTTATAAATACGTTTGATACTCTCCAAACGGCGACGCAACTGTAACTGGTGTTCGCGCACTTGTGATTCCATAGGGGCAATCACTGCTTTCAGCCAGTTCTCGATATCCCGGTTAGCCACCTCAAATACGTGGATCACACGACTGGCCAATGTTTCAAAGAACTTGCTGGTCAAAGTCATTTTTTCATTAGCAATCATGTTAAAAGCGGTATTGAACTGCTCTTTATAAGCACGCTCCAGCTTGGACAGTTCTTTCTGATAGCGTAAAGTCGAGAATGCCGGTGGCTCGGATTTACGCAAACCGTGCTCTTTGGAGAACTTCTCATACATCACATCCATCATTTTCTTGATTTCATCAATTTGTTCATCTGAGGCGACAAGACGATTTTTCAACTCGGTGAAGAAGTTATCCATCGCTTCCCGAATTGTTTTTGTGAAATTCGCCGCGATCATGGTCTCACGCGTAGTATGCACATGGTTTTTGAGCGTTTCCATGCCCAGTAGCGTAAACAGACGGTTAGTGTGCTGAGAAAAGATGCTGCGTAAAGCCTGAAAACGCTGCAAGCCCTTTTCAAAGTTTTCTTTATCCACTTTGACTTTATTCATCATGTGCTCAACGACATCTTCGTTTTTGCCACGCAATCCACGCAACTCAACCAACTGGTCATTGATGCCTGAGAAACGTGCATCAAGAATCATATTCGAATTGGTGATGAGGTCTTCAATCTCATTCTGCGTATTGTCACGCACGATTTCTTTTTTTGATGGAATAAGCTCCGCAGAGAGCGCTTTTTCCAACTCCAGTATACGGCTACGATCCAACAGCGCCTCATCTTTACTGACCTTAGCGAGCAAACCTTTCTGGGCAGACACAGGATAAATCTGGCTGGTTTCCAAACCAAGCAAATCCGCACTGGTTTTAATCTGTTTCGTTAACTCGGTCTGTATATCTTTCTCATTCTTGAGTTCATCCCACAGCCCATCAATTTTGTTCAAGACTGCGAGGCGACCCTTTTGCTTCCAGCGCGTGCCGCTGATGTACTGTCGCCACACATCGATTTCTGATTTGGTTACCCCTGTATCAGCCGCCAGAATAAAAAGCACGGCGTGTGCATTAGGCAGCATATTCAGGGTCAACTCTGGTTCGGTACCAATTGCATTCAAGCCCGGCGTATCCAGAATCACCAACCCCTGCTCAAGTAGCGGGTGAGGGAAATTGATGATGGCATAACGCCAGCATGGCACATCAATCGTGCCATCTTTATTCAGGTTAAGGGCATCATCGGCACTGTTGGGGTCGAACAGACCGTATCTTTCGGCCTCTTCGACAGAAACTGGCTTGGTACTGCTGACCTCTTTAAAAGCATTAACCATACTCTCATTCGAGTCCACATCGAATGTTACGGTTTTCCATTCATCCGGATAGCGTTTGTACTCAGAGGTTGTCGCATCAGAAAGACGCGTTTCAATCGGCAGCATCATGATGGATGTTGGCTTGGTCTTGTCATACAGAAGCTCGGTTGGACACATCGTAGTACGACCAGCACTGGAAGGCAGCAAACGTGTGCCATAACCTGCAAAAAATATTGCATTGATCAGTTCGGACTTTCCGCGCGAGAATTCAGCAACAAAAGCAACATTCAGCTTATCTTCACGCAATCTATCCAGCAACTGCTGTATACGCTGATCCACCTGCGCGTCATTCAACTCCTGCTCGTTCAGCCAGCTACGATAATCACAGATGGTATCAACCAGCGCCTTACGCCACTCAGAATATACGGCAAAATGTTGTGCTAATTTATTGTCAGCCATGATGGTCCTCAAACCATTTATACGTAATATAACTCTATCATTGTTGTTTCAATATGCAAATAAATCAATTAACTATTCTTGGTATTTAAAATAAAATTCTGATAAACGGTTGGTTTTTTATTATCAACGGTTACAGGCTTTCATATCAGCTGGCTACATCATTCTGTTATCATTCAATTTTTAAAGATTATCGACACTTTATGAGCGGTCTAACACCGAATTCTCCGCGTCCAATCGACATCAAGCTCCATCAAGCCTCGCGCCTGCTGGAGATTAAATTCGATAACAATACCGAATGCATGCTGTCTTGCGAGTTTTTACGTGTTTACTCGCCTTCTGCTGAAGTGCGTGGGCATGGCGTTGGACAAGAGGTGCTGCAAACTGACAAGGAAGATGTCAACATCACCGCGATTGAGCCTGTTGGCAATTATGCGGTTAAACTGGTGTTTTCTGACGGTCATGACACCGGTTTATATTCTTGGGACTATCTGTACGAATTAGCACGGGACTATGAGGCCCTCTGGCTTGAGTATCTGGGCAAACTGAGTGCGGCAGGCATTAAAAGAAAAGTGCAGGATTGAGAATAGAATACGATGACAACTGAACACAATACCCATTTTGGTTTTAAAACGGTAGCCGAGGAAGAAAAAGCGAAAAAAGTCGCTGAAGTATTCCACTCGGTCGCCAATAAATATGACCTCATGAACGATGTCATGTCCGCTGGTCTGCATCGTGGCTGGAAACGTTTCGCCGTCAGTGTCAGCGGTGTTGGAACCGGAGATAAAGTGCTGGACATTGCAGGCGGCAGCGGAGACTTATCGAAACTGTTCGCCCAGAAAGTTGGCACAGAGGGGCAGGTTATCCTTACGGACATCAATGCCTCCATGCTGGGGGTTGGGCGTGACCGTATGCTGGACGCTGGCCTGAATGTACCGGCGCTCCAATGCGACGCAGAGAAGTTGCCCTTTCCTGACCAGTATTTTGACTGTGTGATTGTCGCGTTTGGTTTGCGCAACATGACGCATAAAGACCGCGCGCTGGCAGAGATGCAGCGCGTACTGAAAGTCGGTGGTCGCTTGCTGGTACTGGAGTTCTCAAAAGTATGGCAGCCATTGTCAAAAGTTTACGATGCTTATTCATTCAAATTATTACCCCTGATGGGCAAGCTACTGGCTAAAGACGCAGAAAGCTACCAATATCTGGCTGAGTCGATACGCATGCATCCTGATCAGGAAACACTCAAGCAAATGATGACAGATGCCGGGCTAAGCAAAGTCGATTACTACAATCTCGCTGCAGGGGTAGTGGCTCTACATAAAGGTTACAAAACCTGATGTTCAAAGGAATCTCGACTCGACTGATTCAGCATCTGCTTGCTCAAAATAGTTGGGCTAATGCACTGCTGCAACCTTATGCCGGCAAGTCAGTGCAATTTAACATCCCACCGGTTCGCAGCACACTCGTGATATTGGAAAATGGTAATTTAGCCATTGCGGGAGAAACCAATGTGCCTGACGCCAGGATTACCATTCCGCCAAGTTTACTGTTACGTTTAATCGCAAAGGATGAAACTGCAAAACTGCAGATTAAAGTTGACGGCGACACCGCGTTAGCCACAGCACTGGCAAAGGTGCTTAGCCATATGCGCTGGGATTATGAAAGCGACCTCAGCAAACTGATTGGTGATGTTCCTGCGTACAAGATCAGTGAGTTTGGACGAAATGCAGGCGCCTCAATCAAAGAAACCGGCGAAAATATTGCAAACATGCTCAGCGAGTACTGGCAGGAAGAAAAACCTACACTTACTAAAAAGCGCCATATCGAGCAGTTCAATACAGACGTAGATACTTTACGCGCAGATGTGGAGCGCTTTGAGAAAAGGCTCAAAAAGCTCACCGACTCAATGAGTTACGTGCCCGATTCAAACAAACCTGAGACTGATAGCGTTCAATAAACCCATGCGTTTTTTTAGACTTTTTTACATTATTTTTATCGCATTACGTTTCAGGCTAGATGAGTTTATTCTGCATCACACTAAACTGAAACCACTGCCACACCTGTTCAACGGCCTGTTGTTCTGGCGTAACAAAAAGGTTTCGCGCGGTGAGCGTCTGAGACTGGCATTAGAGGCCCTAGGCCCGATATTTGTTAAGTTTGGGCAAATGCTTTCCACGCGCCGCGATTTGATTCCACTCGATATCGCAGACGAGCTATCAAAATTACAGGATCAGGTGCCGCCGTTTTCATTTCCTGAAGTGGAAAGAGTCATCACCGGCGCTTTCAGCCAGCCCCTTACAGAACTTTTCTCACAATTCGATGAAACACCTATTGCAAGCGCATCGGTAGCACAGGTACATTTTGCTCACCTGCCCGACGGAGAGCCAGTTGCAGTCAAGGTACTCCGTCCCAATATCGAAAAAACGATCGCGCATGATTTGCGACTGATGGATACCATTGCATGGCTGTTGCAAGCGATATCCAAAGAGGTTAAGCGGTTAAAACCGCGCGAAATCGTTGCGGAGTTTGCACGTCATACCGAAAGTGAACTGGATTTAACACTGGAGGCTGCAAACTGCAGCCTGCTAGGTCGAAATTTTTCCGACAAGTCGATGCTGATCGTACCTGAAGTGCACTGGGACTGGTGCCGAAAAGAAGTCATGGTTATGCAGCGCATGTATGGCACGCCAATTAGTCAACGTGACGTTCTGACGAACAAAGGTATTGATATCTCAAAACTCGCAAGAGATGGTGTAGAGATTTTCTTCACTCAGGTTTTTCGGGACGGTTTTTTCCATGCGGACATGCATCCTGGCAACATCCAAGTTGAGACAGAGGGTAAAGATGCAGGCAAATATATCGCACTGGATTTCGGCATCATGGGCTCTCTGAGCGATACTGACAAATACTACCTGGCGCGTAACTTTTTAGCATTTTTTAATCGTGATTACCGCGATGTGGCACAAGCACACATCGACTCAGGCTGGGTGCCTGCAGATACGAAACGTGAAGAACTGGAAACGGCTGTACGTGCAATTTGCGAACCGATATTCAACAAACCGCTGAAAGACATTTCTTTTGCGCGCACACTGCTAAGCCTGTTTCAGATGGCACGTCGCTTTGGCGTGATCATTCAGCCACAACTGATTATGCTGCAAAAAACCCTGCTGAACATTGAAGGACTGGGACGCGAGCTAGATCCCAATCTGGACTTATGGAAAAGTGCACAACCGTTTCTCACCAGATGGATGAGCGAACAGGTCGGCTGGCGCTCTGTTGTCAAGACCATCAAAAATGAAATTCCTCATATCGCACAAGTCATGCCACAAATGCCCAGGCTGATACATCAATTTCTAACGCAGGAAACACAAGCTGAACTGAATGACCCATTAAGACATTCTATAGATCAATTGATTAAAACCCAGCAGCAGCAAGCTGACTGGCAGAAGCGACTTGTTTTCGCCATTGCACTGCTTGCCTTGATTGAAATCCTGTTTGCAGCAGGCACTTTCTTTTTAGTTTGACCAGGAGTCTGCCATGAGAACAAATCTTTTTCGTATGTTATGCATCGTGTCACTGAGTTTGGCTCAAACCGCATTTGCGGCCAATAACACCCCTGCAGGCCTATGGAAGAGTATCGATGACAACACCGGCAAACCGCGCTCATTGATCAGAATCACCGAACATCAAGGCGAATATAGTGCGGTGATTGAAAAAGGTCTGCTAGCAACCGACACAGGCGATGCAGTCTGCGACAAATGTACAGACTCACGCAAAGGTAAACGCGTTATCGGCATGACCATCGTTGAAGGCATCAAACTCAAAGGGGACAGCTACGAAGGTGGTGAAATACTTGACCCGGAGAATGGCAAAACCTATCTCTGCAAAATGAAACTGGACGAAACCGGCAGCAAGCTCGAAGTACGCGGCTATATTGGAATTTCATTGTTCGGCCGTTCACAAATCTGGACTCGTGAAGAATAAGTAAGCATTCATTATTTAGGGAGCTCGTGTCATGCTGATCTGGTTTGTCGTCATTTACTTACTGATCTCCATTACCATCGGCCTTGTCGCAGCTACGCGCGTTAGAAATACCAAGGATTATGCAGTGGCCGGCCGCCACCTGCCCTTGCCCGTCGTGATGGCAACGGTATTTGCCACATGGTTTGGCGCAGAAGCCGTATTCGGGGTTTCTGCCACGTTCGTGACAGAAGGTCTCAATGGCGTGGCAGCCGATCCGTTCGGTTCCAGCATGTGCCTGATCATTGCAGGCCTCTTCTTCTCGACACAGCTGTATAAACTCAACATCATCACACTGGGTGACTTTTACCGCATGCGCTACAACCGCACGGTAGAAGTATTGACCACCATCGCAATCGTTATTTCATATCTCGGCTGGGTAGCCGCACAAATCAAGGCACTGGGGTTGATTTTTAATATGATTACACACGGTGCAGTCAGTGAGGAAGCCGGCATGATACTTGGTACCGCGATTGTGCTCACTTACACAACACTAGGCGGCATGCTTTCTGTCGCGGTACTGGACTTTGTGCAAATGATCGTCGTGATTGGCGGCTTGCTCTATATCGGCAGCATCGTATCCGGCATGACTGGTGGCATTGCTCCAGTCATCGCACATGCTCAGGCAGCTGGCAAATTGGACTTTTTCCCCAAAGGGGCTGATATCTGGGTATGGATCACCTTCCTGGGTGGTTGGATGACGATGATGCTCGGCTCCATTCCACAGCAGGACGTATTTCAGCGCATCACCTCTGCAAAAAGCGCCAGGATTGCCTTGTGGGGCTCCATTCTGGGTGCCAGCGTGTATTTCTGCTTTACCTTTGTGCCGATGTTCATTGCATATTCAGCGACGCTGATAGATCCCGCACTGTTCGGCAAACTTGTCATTAACGACTCGCAAAGGGTACTCCCTACGCTGGTACTGCAGCATACGCCAATTCTGGCTCAAGCGATTTTCTTTGGTGCAGTGCTATCTGCCATCATGAGTTGCTCATCTGCCACATTGCTTGCGCCATCGGTCTCTTTCGCAGAAAACATTGTGCGTGGCTATATTCCTCACCTCACTGACAAAGGCTTCCTGCGGGTAATGCGCATTTGCCTGGTTGGTTTCGCAGTTTGTGTATTGCTATATGCCCTCAACTCGGAGCTCTCTATTTTCGGCATGGTCGAATCAGCCTACAAAATTACACTGGCAGGGGCCTTTGTGCCATTGATATTTGGCGCCTTCTGGAAACGTGCGACTTCACAGGGGGCGCTAGCCGCAATCGTGGGCGGCATTGGCACTTGGGTCATCATCGAAGTACTGATTGGTGAAGAAAGTATGATTCCACCGCAGCTGATTGGCTTGGGCGTGAGTATTGCTGCCATGATTCTAGGTTCATTATTGCCGCAAAAAATAGGCAAACAGCTCCCACATCATGCCGGATTCCTACACGAGCATGCGGCGCATCCTCACCAGCATTAACATCAGGCACAGGCTATTTTAGTGGTTGGCAATTCGCACAGAAGAATGTTGACCTCTGCCCCTGCCTGATCATCTTAATCAGCTTACCACAGACACGACAGGGTTCAGCTGTTTTATCATTGGCCCGCCCATAGACAAAATACTGCTGTTGGAAATAGCCTGGATTTCCGTCCGCGCCAAAAAAGTCTCTCAGACTGCTCCCACCTGCTTTTAACGCATCCGAAAGCGTTGCCTTTATTTCGTGCACAAGCGCCTCACACTGCGTTAGTGTTAATCGATTTGATGGTGTTTCCGGGTGAATACGCGCACGAAACAAAGACTCACTCGCATAAATATTGCCCACACCCACCACCATATGTCCATCCATAATCGCCAGCTTGATTGCCACTTTCCTGCTGGTTAACTGTTGGTGCAAATAGGCTGCATTAAATCTATCTTCCAGTGGCTCAGGACCCAGCGCACTCAGCAAAGGATGGTGATTAACATCTCCCTCTGCCCACAGCACTGCTCCAAATCGGCGTGGGTCGCGCAGCCTCAGCACCTGCCCATTGGCAAAGCGAATGTCGAAATGGTCATGTTTTTGCGGCGCCTCATACCCTGCCAGCAGACATATTCTGCCTGACATACCAAGATGTAATAGCAAAGTGCCAGTTGTGAAATGTGCCAGAATATACTTTGCACGACGTGTTAGCCTGAGCAACTTCTGCCCGGTGAGAATGTCAGGCAGATCTGCCGGAATGGGCCAGCGCAATGAAGCGTTACGTATCGTCACCTCTGCGACTGATTGACTCAATAGAGGAAGCAAGCCAAGCCTGGTGGTTTCAACCTCTGGAAGTTCCGGCATGCGCTTACGTTCCTTTAAGCCACAATATTACCCATAAAAAAACCCAGCCGGCTGATAAGCAATGCTGGGCTGGATAGGATTACTAGTTTGGCAAATTAATAGGCGGGTTCAACATCACAAAACCAACGTCCTGCGGGAAATAATACCTTATCCCCTCATCCGGACGCGCCAGTATCAGTTCTGGTGACTCCTGAATCTTGTCAAAATGCACCTTGCTACCATCCACCATCTTGATTTCAAGCGAAGGATAAGTAGCTTTACGATCAGGCGTGTAGATTTCCACTGATTTTGCCAGATTATGTACCCAGTTGTAATCCAGCCATTCATTCAATTCATTCTGTTGCGGCTTGGCTTTAGCGATAGAGACTTTCCATTGACCATCTACTATATCTACATTCAATCTCGACTCTTCCCACTGCTCCAACCGGCTCAAATCAAAACCCGCCACTTTCTCAGTGGGCTTTAAGGGCGCCTTGTCTATCAATTCAATCGTTTGTGTCGATGCGGCTTCAGCGTAGGTATTCGCGATCAGGTAAACTGCATTTCGATGCGCGACATATTGCTGATCCGTTAATGGATTATGCGTCCCAAATAAAAACTCTTCGAAATGCTCTTTATCTCTAAACAACTTCAGCTTGATAGACGGATTGTTTAATCCAAACTTCTCCAGATCATTGGCTGTCATTTTCACCGGGCTGCTGGCAGCAACGATGGCTAGAATACGCTGTACAGAAGCCTGGTCCGCACGGGTCTGATACGGCGCGGTCAGTCGCCATAAACCATCCGCTTTTTCAAAAGTAACAGCAGCTTTAGCTGGGAACTCGACACTAATCGCATTGAACTCAGCAAGTTTGTAATTCGACACCTCATAGGTGGCTGACTCAGCCCCCTCTGGTTTAGGACGCAAATACAAGAATGCCACCAGACCGGCAACAACGGCCAGCAAGATCAAATTAAGTAGCCAACGTTTTTTCATACCATACCTTCAAATAAACTTCTTTTAACTCTTAACGGCACCCGGCCTTAAAGACACCTGCCCAGCACTAGGCTCTTCTACGCTTCCACCACAAGAAGAAGCCTGCAATCATAAACCCGAGCGGGATGAAATACTGAAAACCGTGGAATACGGTCCAGGCCACGATACGTCCCATATCAGTATCTGGAATCGTGACATTGACATCTTTTAACGGCATAGGCTGAATGGTGATCAAATTATCATCACCTGAGAGCCAGTTAATGATATTCACACCAAAGTCTAAATTACCGCCGTTCGTAATAAAGGTATTGGATAAGAAATTTGCATTACCCATCACCACAACACGCTGACCTTTTTTTCCATACTCACGTTCCAGCGCTATACCAACATTAATGGGGCCACGTTTGTCTTTACCTTCATTAAATTCCGGTTTGGCATTTTTAGGCAATTTTTCAGCGTCAAGCCAACCGTTTGGCGCTACTTCTACCAATTTGCTAACTTTCCAGCCATGTTCAAAAGAGTCTTGGGCTAAAACTTCATGCGCTTCCGGGAATAAAGTACGAAGCATAAAGTTTTTGGTGATTGCATGCTCACCGTAAAGACTTGCAAATGCCACCCTCGCATCCGCACCGTATTGGGCAGAGGCCATATCCATCACCACACCTGGGGATACATGCAGCCCCAGATAGTCTGCGACTTCCTTCAAACCACGCGGATTATCATCATCCAGCAACCAGAGCAGATTGCCGCCGGCATCAAGATAAGTCTTGATCTTTTTGGCCTCGATCTCGCTGATATCCACTTGCGGACTTGCGATTACCAGCATCGCACCATTGCTGGGGACTGCCTGAGCGACTGTCAGATCAGGGTTGGCAAACTTAAAGCCTTTTGCTTCCAGTTGCTTACCGAACTCGCCGATATCATGATTCTTTACACCAATTAAATTACGCTCACCATGACCATCCAGATACATTACAGGCCGCTGGTTAGTACGCGAGAGCCGCACCAGCAGATTCGTGAACTCCTGCTCAGCGAAAGGCGGCGTAATATGCTCAACACGCTTCTGATATTCAACAACCACTTCACCATCCACTTTAACCCCTGCATCCTGCGCCAGCTTTGGCTCTTCGGACGGGTTAACAAAAGCAAGGCGGACATCTTTCTTCTCACGTTGGTAACGCGCCACGAAATCGACAATACCCTTGCGGAATACATCGCCGCTGGCAGCGTCATCTTTCGTTGCAAACACGGTAATATTCACCGGTGCTTTCATCTGCTTGAGCACATTAACACTACCCTGCGTCAGAATATTACGGTTCGCCTGTGTAATATCCTTCGCGATACGATATTGACTAGCCAGATACCCCAGCAACACCATCAACATCAGGAAAAGCACTACAAAAAACCAGTTTTGTACCAACAACTGAAAACGCAATTTACGATTAATATTCATATTCTTAAAAATTCCAAAGCTCGTATATTTTGTAAATACGAGTGATTATCGCGTAGGACTCTGTTTCGCAGGGAAGGTTTGCGAAGGCGTGGCGTAGTTATTCATACACCCAACTGAACAAAGTTTTCCTGCGAAATAAAAGACAAGTGAGAACACGCGTGGTTTATAAAACATACGGGCTATCCACGTAAGCGGTCAGCATCCAGGCGACGCACGGTTAAGGTTAAAAATGTAGCTGTAAATAAAAAAAAGTAAGCGACATCCCCGCTATCTATCAACCCACCCGAGAATGATTGAAAATGGCGCGTGAGCGACAGGCTGCCAAGAATATTATTAGGATCCCCTGAAAAAAAGCGATCCAGCATCATTAATGCAAACAACGTGATAAACGTCAGAATCGCCGCAATCACCGGCTGCTGTGTCAGGCTGGAAAAATATAAACCGAGCGCAGAGAAACTTGCCACCATCAGCAGCAAGCCGATTGAATTGGCAACAATGAAACCAAAGTCAATGTCGGACCAGATATTGAGGGTGAACAACATCACAGCAATGAACACGATCAGCACACTCAAAAACGCGACCAGCCCTACAAACTTGCCTACGACGATCTCAGTCAGTGACAGTGGCGCACTGAACAGAAAAGGCAAGGTTTGGCTGCGACGCTCTTCTGAAATCAATCGCATCGAGAGCAAAGGCACCGCAAATAGAATAATGAATGAAGCCAAGCCATACACAGACTGACCAACGAACTGCGTTACACCGGTACGCTCTGCCGGACGCATCGCCCCGGACATCACAGCAAAATAATCATTTACGCCATTGAGGTACTGTGTTCCAAAAGCAAACATCAGCAACGACAAAATCACCCATCCCATGGGCGACGCAAACATACTCTTTAGTTCTTTTCTTGCCACATTGATAATCATAAATAAACCTTAAATCACTCGATTAAGCGCACACGAATAGCACTCTGAAATTAAGCTGCAGCCTGTTCCTGATAAGTCAGCTGCATAAACACATCTTCCAGACTGGTTTGGTCAGGAGCGATCTGATACAGTCCCCAGCCTTGCTGCACTGCAGTTTGCACGATTGCATCGGCAGGGGCTGAACCGTCAGCAAAACGCACCCGCAACAAACCATTAGATAAAGTCTCAGCCTCAGAAACCCCTGCGATTTGCAGCAACGCTTCTGCTGTCGGCGGGTTACGCAGACCAATCAACAGTTTGTTACCGACTCTCTGGCGTTTGAGCACATCGATAGACCCATTGAATACCAACTTACCTTTGTCGATGATCTGCACATGATCACAAACCATTTCGACTTCCGGCAGAATATGTGTGGAAATAATCACGCTGTGCTCGCCACCCACCTCGCGAATCAAGGCACGAATATCGCGAATCTGGATCGGATCCAGACCAACGGTTGGCTCATCCAGAATCACCACCATCGGACGATGAATAATCGCCTGGGCGATACCGACACGCTGCTGATAACCGTTGGACAGGTTTTCTATCAGGCGCTTACTCATGTGACCGAGGCCACAGCGCTCCTTGGCAGTTTCTACCGCAGTTTTAATATGCTTGGCACTCACTCTATGCAGACGCGCCGCCATGGTGAGGTACTCATCCACGGTAAGCTCTTTGTACAAGGGGCGCATTTCCGGAAGATACCCGATCAAAGCCTTGGCTTCTTTGGGATTTTCCATCATATCGATTCCGCAGATCTTCACGCTACCGTTGCTGGGCGCCAGATTACCGGTCAGCATCTTCATGGTTGTTGATTTTCCAGCACCGTTAGGCCCAAGGAAACCCAGCACCTCACCCTTGCTTAGGGTAAAGCTCACATTACTCACTGCTTCACGCCCGCCATAAAGCCGGGTCAGCTCAATTGCCTCTACTGTAAAATTAGTCATAGCTGCTCAATTTAAAACTCTCGTTAAAATACGCATGTAAATACTTAATTCAGCCGATAGTTTAAACCGTCGACCTACTGGAAAGTTCTCTTGACTTACGTTAAAGTCAATTCATAATTATGTAGGAACTTGCGGACTCTGTCACGGACTAAGAAACACCGGCGTATCATACATTGTTAATCATGAATGTAAGAAACAATACGCAGGCTTGGTTGCCATACGGCAAATGTTTAGATAACCAGCGACAAACTTTCAAAGCGGATTATTGAAAATAATAAAGAGAGACCTTTGCACGAATAGGCGAATACAGTGAAGACAAAGCAAAAATGACGAAAAACCGGAGTTTACTTGGTGTAAATGAGGATTTTGAGTCAATTTTTAACACGGTATTCACATGTGCAGACATTCGTGCAATGGTCTCAAAAGCACACACTCTACATAATAACTAAAGTCGAATCAAAACTATGCGCCCAATAATCAGCAACAACAAACAACGATTGAATAAAAAACCATCTCTTATTTTCACGGCGCTGACTTGGGTACTGATATCTGCAGGTGCAATGGCGATCAACGGTTGCTCGTCACTGGGGCAATCCAGAGCAGAAAATATCTACAGTAGCGATCAAACTGACACTGACAACCAAAAAGTTGGGGCCAGCGCAGACTTTATCTACAAATATCTGGCAGCAGAAATCGCCGGTCAACGTGGCGATTTGAATGCCTCCGGGGCGATATTCTACGAGCTAGCCAAAACAGAAAGAGACTCCCGCCTTGCTGAGCGTGCGGCTAAAATTGCCGCCTATGGACATATTGCAGGACTTGCAACCCCCGCAATCAAATTATGGGCAGAACTTGACCCAACATCCAATGAAGCACAGCAAGCCATGACAGAAGTACTGATCGCGACTGGCAGATTAGGCGAAACCGAACCTTACTTAGCCAAATTACTCGCTAAAGAAGAAACTCGGGCAAGCGGGTTTTTATATCTGAACAGTTTGCTTTCAAGAAGCGAAAACAAAGTCGACGTACTCAATCTTATACAAAAACTGGCAAAACCCTACCCCGACCTTGCCGAGGCGCATCTTGCCGTAGCCCAGGCCGCCTGGCTTGCCAACAAGGATGACGTTGCCCTGGCTGCACTGGATAAAACTGAAGCACTCAACCCGAGCTGGAATGTTGCAGTCCTGCTTAAAGGACAGGTGCTATTTCGTCAATCACCGCAGGCAGCCATTGAATTTTATCGCAATTTTCTAGAGAGCCAGCCTGATGCCAACGAAATTCGCATCAACTATGCCAAATTGCTGGTCAGTCAAAAACAATATGCATTAGCTAAAAAAGAATTCCCAATCATTCTGGAAACCGCACAAAATGATGCTGCAAAAAATAGCGCTGAAGTAACCGCGATCATTGGTTTGCTCTCATTCCAGGCCGCTGACTACCCGGCAGCAGAAGCCTACTTCAAACAGGTGCTGGCACTTGACTTTAAAGATGCCGAACAAATTTACCTCTATCTCGGACAAACGGCCGAAAAACAACAGCAAGACCAAGCCGCAATGGCATGGTATAAAATGATACCGCCTGGACCACGCTTCCTTGAAGGCCAAATCAGCCTCGCCAACGTGGTGGCGCGTTCACAGTCAACAGACAAAGCAATCGAAATACTGGATGAGATTGAAGATCTGAATACAGAACAGCAAATCATCGTGATTCAGGCGCAAGCCGGTTTGTTGACGAAAGCCAAGCGAAATCAGGAAGCTTTTGAACTACTGGAAGGCGCCGTTAAAAACCTGCCAAATACACCAGATCTCGTGTACGACTATGCATTAGCCGCGGAGCGCATACAAAAATTTGATTTAATGGAATCGGAATTGCGTAGAGCCATTGCAGAAAAACCAGACTTTGCTGCTGCCTACAATGCGCTTGGCTATTCATTTGCAGACCGTAATATCCGACTGGGCGAAGCAATCAAGCTGATTGAAAAAGCATTAAGTTTTTCACCTAATGACCACTACATGCTGGACAGTCTGGGCTGGGCCCACTATCGCAAAGGCAACCTGGACAAGGCTCTCAAATACCTGCAGCAAGCCTATGCAGTCAACCCAGACCCCGAGATTGCCGCTCATCTTGGAGAGGTTCTATGGCTAAAAGGTCAGCATGACGCAGCGAAAAAGATCTGGAGCGAGGCGTTAAGCGTGCACCCGGATAATGAAGTATTGATCAGCACCGCCAATAAATTCAGATCATAAGTTACGGCGGCATGTTTCAAATCTCTCAACTCTGCGCAATGCAATGGTCATCACGTGCAGTTTTTATATCATGCCTGGCACTCTCATTGCCAGCTTGCGTGAGTAGCCCTGCTATCAAGCCAACAACGGACAGTGCATCATACGCGCTGAATCAGGCACATTTGCACCATATTGCAGAAATTGAGCATTTTTCGCTGCAGGGACGCATTGGCGTGCAAACTGAAGGAAAAGGGTTCTCTGGGGGATTGTATTGGCAGCATCGCGCACCGGACGACGATATCGCGCTCTATTCGCCGCTGGGCGGCCAAGTGGCAAGCATCAAAAAAACCACCGGACAAATCACGCTGCAGGATGCCAATGGCAACAGCATTTCCGCTGATAATGCAGAAACCTTGACACAAACGGCACTGGGCTGGCAACTGCCGCTAACGGGGCTTGTTGACTGGTCACTAGGACGCCCATCCGCCAGCCCCATACAAAACAGCACATGGGATGAGCAAGGCTTGTTAACCACACTCAGCCAGGATGGCTGGAAGATCGAATACCAGAATTATTCCGAACAAAAGGGCTACTTATTACCTGGCAAGATTATCCTGAAGAGTGAAAAAGTGAATCTGAAATTATTGGTAGAATCTTGGGTTAACATTGAGCCCAACAAAAACTAGCCGCATCCATCAGATTCCATGCACGCCAATTCATTCACCATGCAAGATTTCCAGTCATTTCCAGCGCCGGCAAAAATCAATTTGTTTTTGCACATCGTTGGCCAGCGTGCAGATGGCTACCACCTGCTGCAAACCGTTTTCCGCCTGCTGGACCACCACGACATCATTTACCTTAAACCAACTGTGGACGGAAAAATAAAACGCATCAACGAAGTCGCCGGCGTACCAGAAGAACAGGACTTATGCATTCGCGCAGCCAAGCTGCTGCAGCAACATAGCGGCTGCAATCTCGGCGTTGAAATGTATGTAGAAAAAAACATCCCGATGGGAGCCGGACTTGGCGGCGGCAGCTCCGACGCAGCCACTGTACTACTTGCGCTTAACAGATTGTGGCAACTTAATTTAAGCCGTGAAACGCTTTTATCGCTCGGGCTGAGATTGGGCGCAGACGTGCCCTTTTTCATTTACGGCACCAGCGCTTGGGCTGAAGGCATAGGAGAACAGTTACAAGCGATCGAACTGCGCGATGCCTATTATGTTGTACTGACACCTGACGCGCATGTCTCAACAGCACAAATTTTTGCGAATAAGCAATTGACAAAGAATGCAATTCCTAAGACAATGTCGGGCTTTTCAGGGATAGCTAATTTAAGCACTGAAAATTCAGTAAGTGGAAACATTAAAACTGAGTTTACAAATCACCTTGAAAAAGTAGTTTGCGACCACTACCCTGCTGTTTCTGAATGTTTGGCATGGCTTAAACAGTTCGGAGATGCTAGAATGAGCGGCTCTGGCGCTTCTGTTTTTCTGGAAGTCGCTTCGGAAGAAGTCGCAAACAATATATGTGCTCAAAAGCCTGAAAAATTTCGGGGATTTGTCGCAAAAGGGTTGAATCAGCACCCTTTTAGTGTTTCTTGCTAACTTGTTAGCTTTAGAAAGCACTTATCAGTTTATTCTGATAGAAAATTATGCTGATTAAAATTGGGGAATCGCCAAGCTGGTTAAGGCACCGGATTTTGATTCCGGCATGCGAAGGTTCGAATCCTTCTTCCCCAGCCAAGATTTATAGTGCAGACAAACAGGCTGCATGATTTAAAATAACAAGCGTGTAGATTTCCGATTTACACGCTTTTATTTTTTAATTCGCTTTTATTTTTAGTTCAGGCTGGTGCAAACCTTAACAACTAGCACGATAGGAAATCAAACAGTGTCTAACGGCAACATGATGGTCTTTACTGGCAACGCCAATCCAGCGCTCGCGCAACAAGTTGCCAACTACTTGGGCATTGAACTGGGTCGTGCAGATGTTGGCCGATTCAGTGATGGTGAGGTTATGGTCGAATTGCTCGAAAACGTTCGTGGCCGCGACGTATTCGTGCTGCAATCTACCAGTCACCCGACCAATGACAGCCTGATGGAAGTCATGGTTATGGTCGATGCATTACGCCGCTCATCTGCTGGCCGTATTACCGCCGCGATTCCTTATCTGGGCTATTCACGCCAGGACCGCCGCCCCCGTTCGGCACGTGTTGCAATTACAGCTAAAGTCGTTGCCAATATGTTGACCAGTGTGGGTGTTAACCGTGTGCTGACCATGGACTTGCACTCCGATCAGATTCAGGGGTTTTTTGATATCCCGGTTGATAACATCTACGCAACACCTATTCTGCTGGCTGACCTGTTGGAACAGAATCACGAAAATCTGGTAGTTGTTTCACCAGACGTTGGCGGTGTAGTGCGTGCACGTGCCTGTGCAAAACAACTAGGCTCAGATTTGGCGATTATCGACAAACGCCGTCCTAAAGCCAATGTTGCAAAAGTCATGAACATCATCGGCGACGTTGCTGGCCGCACTTGCGTCATCATGGACGACATGGTCGACACAGCCAATACGCTGTGCGAAGCTGCTGCCGCGCTCAAGAAGCATGGTGCGATCAAAGTAGTTGCCTATGCCACCCATCCGGTTTTATCTGGCGGGGCAGCTGAGCGCATTATGAATTCAGAACTAGACGAACTGGTTGTCACCAATACGATTCAATTGGGGGCCGACGCAGCAAATTGCAAAAAAATTCGCCAACTGAGTGCAGCAGAATTATTGGGTGAAACCATACGCAGAATCAGCTGTGAAGATTCAGTAAGTTCATTATTCATGGACTAAACCTGGAGTCAATTAAAAATCAAACAAATCAAAAATGACAAAAAGATAAGCCAAAAGCACAGCTAGCCGGCTTTTGGCTTGTCCGTGGAATATACCAACTGAAGTTGGTTATTCACACGCCAAGGCGAAATCGACACAAACATTTTTGATTTGTTTAATTTTTAACCCTGCTTTCTGGTCGCGGAAAGCAGTTCTTGTGTAGTAAGGCTGTCAAAAGCCTAGCAGTAAATTTAGGAGTAGTAAAATGGCTATTGAAATCAATGCAGTAAAACGTGACGCTAAAGGTACGGGTGCGAGCCGCCGCCTTCGTCGCGCTGGCTCTGTGCCTGGTGTAGTATATGGTGGTGATAAAGAAGCGGTTACATTGGAAGTGAATGCAAAGGAATTGTTCATGGAATTCCGTCATGAAGCATTCCACGCTTCAGTGTTAAGCCTGATCGTTGATGGTAAGAAAGAAAGCGTATTATTACGTGACTTCCAGATGCACCCAGTGCGTAACACTATTCAACACGTAGATTTCCAACGCGTAAGTGCAACTGAGAAAATCCATGTTAAAGTACCATTCCACTTTGTGAATGCTGACGTAGCACCTGGCGTTAAATTGGGTGGCGGTATTGTTGCCCACATCCAAACAGATGCTGACGTAAGCTGCCTGGCTAAAGACTTGCCAGAGTTTATCGAAGTTGACGTTGCTAACCTTGAAATGGGTCACTCAATCCACCTGTCACAAATCAAACTGCCAAAAGGCGTTGAGTTTGTACAATTGACTCACGGTGATGACGTAGCAGTAGCTTCTATTGCTAAAACACGCGGCGGCGTTTCTGCAGCAGCTGACGAAACACCAGCAGCTTAAGTATCCGCAGCTTTTAAGCTCAATGAAAATAACGCGCGCTTTAGTCATAAAGTGCGCGTTTTTTATTGCAACGATAAGTTAAATCAAGCGATCAGATAAAAACTATGAGTGGAATCAAATTATTTGTAGGCTTAGGCAACCCTGGCGATAAATATGAAGCCACCCGCCATAATGCCGGTTTCTGGTGGATAGATCAGCTTGCAGCATCAACCAATAGCAAACTTGCCTTGGATGCAAAGTTTTTTGGCATTACTGGCAAATTAAACCCGAGTAATGATACTTGGCTGATCAAACCAACAACCTTCATGAATGCCAGCGGCAAAGCGGTTGCTGCGCTCGCTAATTATTACAAGATCAGCCCGGCTGAAATTTTGGTCATTCATGATGAGCTTGATTTACCGCCAACCACAGCAAAACTCAAACTAGGTGGCGGGCACGGCGGGCACAACGGCCTTAAAGACATCACGGCTGCACTAGGTACCGCAAATTTCTGGCGCTTGCGCCTTGGCATAGGTCACCCTGGGGATAGAAATGAAGTAGTGAATTTTGTACTCAAAGCCCCATTAAAAGACGAACAGACGGCGATTAATCAATGTATCGACGATAGCCTGCAGGTATTGCCTCAGCTATTAAATGGTGACTTTGAATCTGCGATGTTAAAATTGCATACAAAGAAATAAATCGCTTTATTGACACATGCTGTTTTACATTCAGATTTAGCGCAAGGTCAAGGCGTTGAAACGTGATAGGGTGAGACACTACAAACAGTACGACGATTTAGAAAACTGATAACAACGCAGAGATTGCGTAAAAGAATCATACAATACCCCTTTTCGCCTGTATTTCGATTGAGTACAAGGCGGCAAGGATGAATCAACGAAGACAGTACATAAAGTACGGCAAGGCGATGAAGACGAAGCCAACGCTATAATCAATTGAAAGACAGAGAGAAAAGATATGAAATGTGGAATTGTGGGCTTACCAAACGTAGGCAAATCTACCCTGTTTAATGCCATTACCAAGGCAGGTATTGCTGCAGAAAACTACCCATTCTGCACCATTGAACCTAACGTGGGCATCGTAGAGGTGCCGGACCGCCGCATGCAGCCACTGATTGACATCGTAAAACCACAGCGCATACAACCGGCAATTGTGGAGTTTGTAGATATTGCCGGGTTAGTCGCTGGCGCTTCAAAAGGTGAAGGCTTGGGCAACAAATTTTTAGCCAACATCCGCGAAACAGACGCCATTGCGCACGTAGTACGCTGCTTTGAAGATAGCAACGTCATTCACGTGGCCAATAAAGTTGATCCAATTTCAGATATTGATGTCATCAATACAGAACTCGCATTAGCAGACATGGAAACAGTAGAAAAAACACTGCAACGGGAAAGCAAAAAAGCCAAAAGCGGCGACAAAGACGCTATAGCCCTCATCAAGGTGCTGGAAAAAGTTGTACCGTGTCTGGATCAGGCTAAAGCGGTGCGCACCCTCGGTTTGGATGCAGACGAACTGCAACTGCTCAAACCGCTATGCCTGATTACCGTAAAACCTGTTATGTACCTCGCCAACGTCGATGAAAAAGGCTTTGAGAACAATCCGCATCTGGACAAAGTTGTTGCGCTGGGCAAAGCTGAAAACGCACCTGTCGTATGTATCTGCGCAAAAATCGAAGGTGAAATCTCCGAGTTGGACGAAGAAGACAAGCTGTTATTCTTGAGCGAGCTCGGCCAAGAAGAACCCGGCTTAAACCGTGTTATTCGCGCCGCTTACGATTTGCTAGGCCTGCAAACCTACTTTACCGCTGGTGTGCAAGAAGTTCGCGCATGGACAGTGAAAAAAGGCGCCACCGCACCGCAAGCCGCTGGCGTGATTCACACAGACTTTGAACGCGGCTTTATACGCGCCGAAGTGATTGCCTACGACGAATATGTAAAAAACAAAGGTGAAAAAGGCGCGCAGGAAGCAGGCAAAATGCGTCTGGAAGGCAAAGAATACATCGTGCAGGATGGCGATGTGATGCACTTTAGATTTAATGTTTAACTTAGCGAGATTCAACGCCTAACGATTAAATCACTGCCTAACGAATAAATCACTCACATAGTACCGTTCGTGGTGAGCATGTCGAACCACATTGCCCTTCGACATGCTCAGGGCTGCGGTGATTTAATGCGAAAGTTAAACAATCAAAATTTGTAGTAAAAAACGCAACTTTTATATAAACATTTTTTGACAATTCACGCTTAAAACACTAGAATTGCGCCCTTGCTAAAGTTTTGGCAACCGATTTACAGGGTGATGTAGCTCAGCTGGTTAGAGCACAGGATTCATAATCCTGGGGTCGAGGGTTCAAGTCCCTCTTTCACCACCAACACAGGGTTTCACGTAACATCAAAAACCCTCCAAAAGCCCCGTTGTTACTAGCTTCGGGGCTTTTTTATCGCCTCTTA
>Ga0172373_10000128_pt1 | contig 109857 bp, 151 predicted proteins | sample Lak10m_2_FD_114546 | JGI IMG/M metagenome (GOLD analysis project Ga0172373, IMG submission 114546) | Freshwater microbial communities from Kabuno Bay, South-Kivu, Congo - kab_092012_10m | ecosystem: Environmental > Aquatic > Freshwater > Lake | place: Democratic Republic of the Congo...
ATTATAAATATTAATGCCAGTCCCGGAGCGGGACTATTTGATTAAGGAGAAAATATCATGGCAAACGTATATGGTGTAGCACAAACTTATAGCAACGCTGGTGCAGCGATCGCAGCTTCTCAGCTAGGTGCAAATGCAGGACATAGAGATGTAGCAAGAAATGGTTTAACTAAGGCCCTAGCGGCTTTTGATGTTGACTTTGCAGTAAATGCAACAGATTTCAGTGCAACTGAGCTAGGCGCAGGCGGTGCAGTCAAAGAAGTTCTTAATGTTATTGCAACAATGGGAACTATTGTTGGTTATTCAGCTTTACGTGCTGACGGTGGCGCAAATGCTGGTCAGGTAATGACAGTATTGATCGAAGGCGATTTTGGTACACTACCTTATGACGGTACAAACAACGAAACTTTGGCAGCTCACTTAGAAGACCTAATTCAAGCTAAAACAGCAGCCGGTACAGGTCCGGTTAACCTAAATGCTGCTACGGTGACAGTAGTTACTGGTTTCCCACTAGCAGCAGTCTAAGGTTTTTCCTAGGGATGGGAAGTGGGGCGGATTTATTCCGCCCTTTTTTATTGGCCATAAATATTAGCATATTATGGCAAGATATAAAATCATAACTTTGGTTGACATAACTAGAACCAACACCAATCGAGGAGAAACTGATAAAATCAAAATAGGACAACAGGCAAATTTTAACAGTCTGGTGCAGGCCATAGGCATGCGTTCTAATGTACAATGGGCTAGTGATCCGGAAAAAAATTCAGGTGCATTGCCATTCCCATTAGAAGGTAAAGCTGTGCATTGGATTTGGGAGTTTGAAGCTGAGCGCGAAGAAGTTTTCCTCCAAAATAACGATCCAGTAGCTTTATTGAAGATCGACTTAAACGGTGTCCCTATAGTGGACAAATTAGAAAATTCTGCGGACATTACCCCAGCGGCTTTTCAGTGTTTAGGTGAAAAAGCAAACACTTGGGTTTCACAAATTTCGTCAAACATATAAATAAATTTACAAAAGGCATTCATTTAGGCAATTCTTATTAGGCACATGTCCGCAGGGGACCTTGACTTAACACAGGAGAAGCCAAATATGGCCACGGTAGTAGAGCGAGTAGGTGTTCTTGAAATAAAAGTACAACACATAGACGAAAAAATAGATGAACTCAAAGTGGATGTAAAGGAACTGCACGATTGTCTAGATCGCACGGGCGATTCATTAGCTAAAACTCTTGCCGATATGCGAGACGAGTCCACTATGCAACATAACGAGCTAGCTGGTAAAATATCAGAATTAGAAAAACAAAAACAAAGATTGATGAGTTATGGTATAATAGGACTAGCGTTCATCGCAGGATTAGGATGGACTGGACAACTTAATATTCAAACTATATTCAAGTTTTTTGGCATATAAAATATACACACTTAAATAAAGGACCCTAGGGTCCTTTTTTAATGACAAATGTATCGAAAAAATTAGAGCAAATAGTTAAAAAAGAACTTGCTCAGACTATAATTCCTGTTAAAACTGATAAAGGTATTTTAGTTGGGCAGGTGTTAATTACTAGCGAAGGATCGTTAAAAAATTTGTACAAAAATGAAAAGATGATTTACAGCAACATCCATCTTAATTGCATAGCTGTACGCATGGCTAATATTTTAGCATTTGCCCCACATAGTGCCTATGCTGATAAGCTATATAAAGCAGATCAAGAATACGGAAAATGGTTTGTAGATAATCAGATCCTTCGCGCACAATATCAAAAATACTTACAAAACAAAGATTATGAAAAAGCCGATCTTATTTGGGCCAAATACCAAGAAAGCAGGGATAAAACTCTTTACTTTAAAACGCAGGCAGAAACTTTGGCAGCTGTCTGAATAAATATAATATCTATTGTGGACCCTAATTTATGAATACTCAAGACCTTTTTAAAGTAGATAGATCAGCACAGAGAATCAACGAATCTATAGAAAAAACTTTTGGACAACGGTTAGATCTAGCCTCTTTTGATCTACCAAAATTACAAGACGCTAGGAACAAGCTGAGAACACAGCTTAGCCAAGTTCGTAATCAGAGCGGATTCAATGAAAACATTGAAAATGAAGCTATCACCAAAGCACAGTGGATGTTGGATGCTATCAATGCAGAAATTGCAGAACGAGAAGAATTTATAGTAGACAACGATCAAGTGTTTGTAGATGAAGAACAGGATACACAAGAGCTTGACGAAAAAACACCATCGGGCGATAAAGCAGAACGTATGGTAAAGCATATCAAGAAAGGATATGCCAAAGATGGTAAATTAACAGATAAAGAAAAATCGATAGCTTATGCAACAGCATGGAAGCATCATAATAAACAAAAAGAGTCAATCGAATCAGGAGAAACTATGACTAACCTTAAAGAAGGCGAAGTACAACAGGCCAGTGCTATCGTTACTGCAAAAACAATGGTCGACAGAGTCAGTCGTTGGATTGAAGAACTTTCCGGCATGGAGAACGATACTTTGCTTCAGTTAGGCGACAGTATCAGAGATGAAATGGGGCAAGATCAAGCAAAAAACTTTATCACTGCGGTCGCGCCAGCAATTCAACAGGCACTAGAAAATCTAAAGACAACTAGAGAAACGTTAGCAACAGGAGTTAGACAACTAACAGGTGAAGAACAGGGTGCAGAAATGTTAGGCGGCGAACCAGAAGGTGGAGAAGATATGATGCCAGCAGGCGCCGACGAAATGAATATGCCGGCCGAAGAGCCAGAAATATCTGGAGGTGAAGACGAATTCGCAGCAGCCGAACCAGCAGCAGGCGGACTCGGTGATGCCGGACGCGAACAAAGAGAAAGCATCCAATATCAAAATAAACTTCTTAAAGTATTGGCAGGATAATGAAACTTTCTGATCTCAGAGAAAATGATCGTCAGATCGCTGAACTACTGCCAGCATTGGGTGCAGTAGGTGGTGCTATTGGTGGTGCTGCAAAAGCGGTCGGTGGCGCGATGGCCAAAGGAGCATCTGCTGTAGGTAGTGCATTAAAGACAACTGCTTCCGGACTTGCAGGAGGACAAATGGATCCAGCACAGGCAGCTATGGCGGCTAAAGAACGTCAAGATCAGAAAAAACAAATACAAGATGCTATTAAAAATAAACAGGCAGAATTAGCAGAACTGCAAAAACAATTAACACAATTAGGATGAGATTTTTCGAATTTTCAGACACCGGTATTGATAAATTTATTATCATACTTAAAAACTTTATTGGTAGATCTTCATCTAAAAAAGAACCAGCTAGGTTAAATTGGGCTTCACTAAGTAAAATTGCCACTGATGCAGGGTTTGAAATGGGTGCAGATTATGAGACGTTCAAATCTATGTACGATAGTAATCCTGTTCTTCAGCAACTTGTGAAAAATTTTAATGCCGACGGTATAGAACTAGCAGTCCCTGGAACAGCGCAGGCCGGCGACAAAGATGCTCAATCCCCCGTTAAAAAAGGTCAAACAAGCCAAGATGCTGTTGATAAAATAGCAGCCTCCTCCGCTCCACAACAGCTTAACAAAACAATTTAAATCTTTTATGATAGACAGCAGAAATTTTTCTATTAATGTCTTTCATTCGTGTCAACAAATCGACATCAGCATTTCTGGTCCTAAATTAGAAAGATTAGAACATTTGAAACAAGCTCTCACATATGTTGATATAACTGGTTCTATTTTAGAGTTTGGAGTATTTCAAGGTAAAACTTTGAGATTAATCGCTAACTTTTTTAAAAATGAACCTGTTTGGGGATTTGATAGTTTTGAGGGATTACCAGAAGACTGGACAAAAAATGAACAAGGACCAATAGAATATAGTAAAGGGCATTTTTCTGTTAGTGCAATGCCCAAGGTACCGGACAACGTTAATCTAGTTAAGGGTTGGTTTAATGAAACATTGCCGGAGTGGTTAAAAAATAACACAGAAAACATAAAATTTTTACATTTAGACGCAGATCTCTATTCTAGCACTAAAGACGTTTTAACCTTACTAAATTCTAGAATAGTTCCTGGAACGGTCATAGTTTTTGATGAGATGTATCCTTGGCGAAATATTAATCAATATCAAAATTGGGCAGAAGGAGAATACAGAGCTCTTAAGGAATGGTTAGAAATTCACAACAGAGAATTCGTTCCATTATTGAGAAACAGGTATAATCAATGTTCAATGAAAGTCTATCGCTAGCCAAGGTTGACTTTATTAGAGTTCTCAAGTAATATATACAATATGACAATTGAACATACTCCTCCTCCTTTTGTAGAAAAATTTCAATATAAAAACTGCACCCAAGTAAACGATCCGGTTACTAGAAAACGAGTCTACCTAACTCCGGATGGGGAAAGTCTACCCAGCGTTACAACCATCCTTGGCGCCACTAAGGATATGACACATCTTAACGAATGGAAAAAGCGCATAGGCGAGGAAAAAGCTAAACAAATTACCACAGAAGCCGCCGGAGTTGGAACAGCCATGCACAGCAATCTCGAAAGATTTATTGCAGGAATGCAACGACAGCCTGGCAATAATCCTGTTCATGTGCAGGCTAATGCTATGGCGGACGTGATTATTTCTAATGGTCTGTCTAAAATCAATGAAGTATGGGCCATGGAGCAGAGCCTTTACTTTCCCGGACTTTATTCGGGTACTACAGACTTAGTGGCAGTGTACGAGGACAATCCCTGCATCGCAGATTATAAACAGACCAACAAGCCCAAGAAAGAAGAGTGGGTGGAAGATTATAAACTACAACTGATAGCCTATATACTAGCACATAATGAAGTCTACGGCACAGACATCCGAGAAGGCCATGTGTTTATGTGCAGCCGCAACTGTGAATATCAGCAGTTTGATCTATGGCCCACAGATTTTAACAAATATCAAGATCTTTGGCTTAATAAGGTTGAAGAATACTACAAGCTCAACGGATAAATACCATATAGAGAGGGTATTTCAATGGCCGTTGTACAAATTTCAAAGATACAGGTCCGAAGAGGACAAAAAAACTCAAACAGCGGAGTTCCGCAACTTAGTTCAGCTGAATTTGCTTGGGCAGTCGATTCTCAAGAGCTATTCATAGGAAACGGCAGCGTAGCTGAAGGTGCTCCTTATGTAGGAAATACTAGAATACTGACAGAGCATGATAATATCCTTGAACTGATTGCAGGTTATAAATTTGCTAACGACGATACAGCCATTACCCTTAGTGTATCTAGAAGTCTACAAAGTAAATTAGACGAGTATGTATCTGTGACAGACTTCGGTGCCGTCGGCGATGGTTCTACAGACTGTGTGGAAGCTTTCGAAACTGCATTCACTGAATTGTTTAGAAACAGCGATCAGAATTACAGAAAAGTCTTGGTAATACCCAACGGCGAATATTTACTAACCAATGACATCGCCATACCTGCTAATGCAAAAATAAAAGGGGAAACCCAACACGGTACGGTATTAAATCTAGGAGGTAACACGATTAGATTTATTACTTCAACAGGATTAGAAGTAAATGATTTTGACAGCACAAATCGACCACAGAATATAGAAATTTCAAATCTCACCATTGAAAGAACATCTGGACAGATTTCGTTATCTGGTGTAGCTAATTCAATATTTGAAAAGGTTCGTTTTATAGGTGTTTATACTCTAGGCGGAAGTGTTCCATCAATGGCGACTCAACCGGCCGCTGTCTATTGGGAAAATAATCTTGTAGGGACTAGCGTACAGAATATCCTTTTTAAAGATTGTGATTTTGAAGGTAATAGCGTAGGTCTAAAGTGTAGACAGACAGCAGTATTTGATACCAGTATAAAATTAGATGCATGTAAATTTTTAGTCAGCGATACTGCCATTTACATAGAAGGAGTCACTGGACAAGGAAATAAATGGTCAATTTATGATTGCGAATTTGAAGAAATCGCCAATCAAGCATTTAGATCTACATCAGGAACACAGACTATCGTACAACGCTGTCAGTTTAAAAATGTAGGCAATAATACTGCCACAGCGGCCAATCCGGACGATGTAATGATTTATTTTGGTGAAAAAATAGGAAACATCGTCAGCCAATGTGTAAGTAATAGACAACAAGCTGCTGGCATAGTATCAACTAGTGGTGTAGCAGCATTTACCGAAGTATATAATGCAGCTGGCGCTAACTTTATTGATAAGATATATTCAGTAATCTATTTGTCTGACAGTTTTAGACCATTGGCAGTATTCTCTGCGATTAATAAATTTACTACTATTACCTATTGTCTTAAACTAGGCGAGCACACAAGATACGGAACTTTAACTATTGTAATCGGTGATGATTTATCAACAGGGGCTAATGGCTCTGAAGTAAGTATCACTGACAATTTTGTATATTCACCTAATTTTCTAATCAGCGAGGGGGCAAGCATTATGACAGGTTTTGAATTTTCAATTTCTAAAACAAGTAATACCACAGCGGATGATTCAACTGCTGCTGTAGTTGATACTTTGGTCTTGACCTACAAAAATCCTCTATCAACTGGTCTGATAGGGTCCATATCGTTCGATGTGGCCTATGGTGTTTGATCTCCACGGTGCCGATAGATTAGCTGCTTGGAAACAATTTAGAGATAATTTAGAAAAAAGTAAGAACCCGTTTCAAGAAGTGGTAGATCTCTGGAGCCGCGCTCCATTTGTAAGCAACTATCTAGATCCAAATAAACCAAACGAATGGCCAGATCCGTGGCATTTGATTCTTGATCTCCGCCTCGATGATCTTGCAATCGCTCTAGGAATGCTTTACACTATAACATTAACACAGCGGTTTATGAAGACCAATTGTGAGATACATATGTCTATGCTTCCTAATAAAAATGAACCAATCTTTGCTCTAGCAGTGAATAATAAATACGTTCTTAATCTAGAATACAAAAAAGTAGTAGACATAACCGAATTACAAAAATACAAAACAAACATTATTTGGACGATACCTAGGTTATAATAAATATCAAACCTAGAAAATATTTACAGAGACAAACGAAAATGAGCATCACGGTAATCAAGAGAGACGGAAAGAAAGAACCACTTACTATCGAAAAGTGGCAGGCACAAGTGGCAAAAGTTTGTAAAGGAATCGCAGACGTTAGCCAATCAATGATAGAAATCAAGGCTCAACCACATTTTTACGACGGAATAACCACGGAAGAAATCGATGGAATAACTCTACGAGCCATCGTTGATCTCATCGACATCGAACACAATCCTGATGTAGGGCACACGAATTATCAATATGTGGCCGGTAAGCAACGACTCTCTATGCTACGCAAAGATGTCTATGGCCAATATGAACCTCCACATCTCTATGACATAGTAAAGAAGAATGTATCAGTGGGATTATATAGCCCAGAGTTATTAGAGTGGTATACCGAGGACGATTGGAACAAAATGAATGATATTATCGATCATTCAAAAGATGAAGAATATGGTTATGCTGCTATTGAACAGCTAATCGAAAAATATCTTGTAAGAAATCGTAGTACCAAAGAGATCTATGAAACACCACAAGTTAGATACATGGTTGCAGCAGCAACGGTGTTTCACAAAGAAGAGCCTAATTCGGCTCGAATGAAATATATTAAGGAATATTACAATGCGGCTTCTGACGGTCTATTTACTCTCGCTACTCCTGTTCTTGCTGGGCTTGGCACTCCCACTAAGCAGTTCAGTAGTTGTGTGCTCATTCGCAGTGATGATGACCTTGACTCCATTTTTGCTTCTGGCGAAATGATGGCCAAGTATGCCAGCAAGAGAGCAGGTATTGGTTTGGAGATTGGACGATTACGTCCTTTGGGTAGTCCTATCAGGGGCGGCGAAATCATGCACACTGGCATGATTCCTTTTTTGAAAAAGTGGTTCGGAGACTTAAGGAGTTGTTCACAAGGTGGTATTCGCAATGCAAGTGCTACTGTGTTTTATCCTATTTGGCATCATCAGTTTGACGATCTTATTGTCCTTAAGAATAATCAAGGAACTGAAGAGACTCGCGTCAGACATATGGACTACGGAGTTGTACTATCGGCGTTCTTTTGGCGTAGGTTTAAAAATAAAGAAAACATCACGTTCTTTGATCCTAACGAAGTACCTGATTTGTACGAAGCCTTTTACAAAAACACAACTGAGTTTGAAGAACTTTATGTTAGATACGAAAAACGTAAAGACCTTAGAAAAAAAGTAATGTCTGCTGAAGAAGCATTCAAATCAGGCATACTCAAGGAGCGTACAGATACAGGTCGCATCTATTTGGTGTTTATTGATAATGTTATGAATCAAGGACCGTTTGATCCTGAATATCATACTATCTATCAAAGTAATCTGTGCTGCGAGATCTTATTGCCAACCCGTCCATTTAAGAGATTAGACGACGTGGAAGGACGCATAGCGTTATGCACACTGGGATCCATCAACTGGGGTGCGTTCCGTAACCCAGAAGACATGCGTAGAGCCTGTCGCATATTACAAAGAAGCCTATGTAATATCCTAGACTATCAGGATTTCTTAAGTATTCAAAGTAAGTTGAGCAACGACGAAATCCAACCTCTAGGGATAGGCGTTACAAATTTAGCCTATTGGCATGCGAAAAGGGGAATCAAGTATGGCGACAAAGACGCATTGGCAGAAGTTAAACTTTGGATGGAGCATCAAGCCTTTTACCTTACAGAAGCAACTGTTGAGCTTGCCAAAGAAAGAGGAAAATGCAAAGAATCAGATAGAACAAGATACGGACAAGGAATCTTCCCTTGGGAAAGAAGAGCTGACGGAGTTAACGAACTTACCGACTTCTCTCCAGAACTCGATTGGGAGTCGCTCCGTCAAGAAATGAAAACACACGGAGTAAGAAATGCTACATTAATGGCTATTGCTCCAGTAGAGTCTAGTAGTGTTGTTATTAATAGCACAAACGGTATTGAAATGCCTATGAGTTTGATATCAACCAAGGAAAGTAAAGCAGGATCGTTTACACAGGTCGTTCCCGAGTATAACAGATTGAAAAACAAATACCAACTAATGTGGGATCAAAAAGACTGCGACGGATACCTCAAAACTGCGTCTGTATTAGCAGCATATGTAGATCAGAGTATTAGCACTAACACTTTCTACAATCCAGCACACTTTCCAGATAGAAAAGTACCAACGACGTTGATTGCTAAAAATCTTATGCAAGCACATGTATGGGGTTTGAAAACATTCTATTATAGCTTGATTAATAAGGCAGGATCTAAAATAGAGGAAAGAACTCCCGAAGTACATTATAATGGTTTTCATAATGAACGAGAACTTATAGAAGAAATAGAAGATTGCGAAGCTTGTAAGTTATGAGTAAAAAGTTAGCTGGTCGTAGATTAAGGATCGGATTCTTCGGTGATAGTTTTTGTAAGAGCAATCTTTCCGGAACATACATTAATAAATTGGAAAATTATCTGCAGGCAGATGTAGTAAATCTAGGCACTGGTGGATCTTCAATTGAAGATGCTATTTTATTACAGTTTAATCCGATGAAGGAATCACCGCCTGACATTTGTGTGTTCTTATGGACGTCAGCTCATAGATTATATCATCCTAAAATTAGAAACATAACTATTCATAGCGCATATCAAAATGCGACTCATACTGATAACCCTGTTTGGTCGGCCGCGTACGAATATTACAAACACATTAGTGATATACAGGCGACGAATTTTAGATATGTATCTGTATTATTTTATTTTGAATCAAAAATTTTGGCAAGTTTGCCAAAGAACACTAAAATAATACATTTATGGTCGTTTGGTGAATCGGCGGAATGGTCTCACGATGCATATGCGCCGAATAAATTAACATATGCACACAGATTTTCAACAGGAGTTGAAATACGTCCTTCTTTAGTATCGCTGGCATGTTTTGATAGGCATATTGATAAAATTACTAATGATACCTGCCCTAATCATTTAAACAATCAGGAAAAAAATGAAATACTATTTCAATGGATATTAGATGCAATACAAAATTATCAAAATGGAAGATTAATAGATGAGTCAACAACAATACAACTTAAAAGAAAAGACTGATTACTTACAACGAAAGATGTTTCTAGATCCTTCGGGACCAGTAACGATCCAACGTTTCGAAGAAGTAAAATATAATAAAATCGCAGACTTTGAAAAAACCGCCAGAGGATTTTTCTGGGTCCCAGAAGAAATTAGTTTAACAAAGGATGCACAAGACTTTAAGGAGGCTAGCGATGCAGTCAAACATATCTTCACTAGCAACTTGCTTAGGCAAACTGCTCTTGACAGTCTGCAAGGCCGCGGCCCAAGTCAAATCTTTACTCCGGTCATAAGCCTACCAGAACTAGAAGCATTAGTCTTTAATTGGACATTCTTTGAAACTAATATACATAGTCGTTCATACAGCCATATCATCCGTAATATCTATAATGTGCCTAAGGAAGTCTTTAACACTATCCACGACACCGCAGAGATAGTGAATATGGCATCAAGTGTTGGCAAATATTATGACGACCTACACAAATTAAATTGCATAAAAGAGACAGATGATGATCCAAATAATTGTCCAGAAGAAAGCCACATCAAAGCAATTTACCTAGCATTACACGCAAGTTATGCCTTAGAAGCATTTCGCTTTATGGTATCATTTGCCACAAGTTTGGCCATGGTAGAAAACAAGATCTTTATTGGCAACGGCAACATCATTAGCCTAATCCTACAAGACGAACTACTGCACAAAGGTTGGACTGCTTGGCTGATCAATCAGGTAGTTAAAGAAGATCCGCGTTTTGCCAAGGCAGCACAAGAATGCCAGGATGAAGTTTTACAAATTTATAAAGATGTAATCCAAGAAGAAAAATCCTGGGCAGATTATCTATTCCAAAAAGGTCCAGTGATCGGACTCAACGCTAATATTTTAAAAGATTTTGTTGATTATACTGCTGTTGGTGCGCTAAAAGATATCGGAATCAAATATTGGGGTCATGCTCCAAAATCAACTCCGATTCCGTGGTTTAATAAGCACAGTGATACCAGCAAGAAACAAACAGCTCTACAAGAAAATGAAAGTACCAATTATGTAATTGGTATCATGAGCGAAAATTTAGATTACAATGCCTTACCGGCTATATAATGTATATGTATAAAGCACAATTTAAACGTCATTCCCCTTATGAATCGTGGACTACGATCGGAAACTACGGTAGCGAGCAGGCTGCTATAAGTGCAGCCTTACAGTATAAAAATAAGGGAATGCTGTTGGTAAGAGTGACAGACAGCAAGGGTGCTGTAATATATTCGAGTTAGGAAGATTGAGTATGAAAGCAATTGTTTGGAGTAAGTATCGTTGTCCTTATTGTGATCAGGCAAAGGCCTTGTTAACACAAAAAGGAATAGTGTTTGAAGAAAAGAAAATCGGTGATGGGTATACAAAAGAAGATTTGTTAGAAGCTGTTCCGAATGCAAAAACTGTGCCACAGGTTTTTTTGGATGACAAACTTGTTGGCGGATTCACTGAACTAAGAAAATTATTTGATCAGTGGGAGAATCAATCGTACGGAGACGGAAGAGTATAATGTTAATTAATAAAAAGTTTTCAAGTGGCGATATTGTATCAATAAAACTTACCAGCGGAGAAGAATTGATAGCAAAATTATCCGAAGATCAGGATACATTGTACACTATCAACAAACCAATGGTTTTAAGTATGTCTGCACAAGGACTTGGTATGATGCCCTATATGATCACTGTTAATCCAGATCAAGCCATAACACTATTAAAATCTGCAGTGGCTGCGATGTCATCTACAGAAAAACAGTTTGCTGATGCGTATGTACAACAAACCACAGGAATAAAATTAGTTTAAGGAATCTAGATGGCCAACGACAGTTCACTTTTACCTACCACAGCAGCACCGCCCGGTTCGGCTCCAACAGCAGGTGATAACACAGGTAGTGCTTTTGATTACAGCGATCATCTAGATCGTATAGTAACGGCTCTAGAACAACTGTCGTTGAGTATGGCATTCGTTGCAGATAAGATCGATAACATATCAGATAAGATCGATAACATATCGGTTCAATCTACAACCATATCTCAACAACAAACAACTATTGCCGCCAAACAAACAGCAATAGAAACTTATCAGAAAAAATTAAAAGAGCTGGGCGAAGGCGATGGTGTGCATATATTAGGTCCTTATGAATGGTTGTCTATGTATGCTATCTATAAACTTCTTGTAGATCAAGGAGTCACAGATTTCGCATCTATTAAAGCTCAAATAGATGCATTACCTAAAAACTTTTAATCTATGTCTAATGGTGTAAGTCGTAATGCAGGACAAGATTCAGCGGGAGGCGCTCTCATACAAGGGTCGGGGGATGTATTCACTAACGACAAACCGACTGTAAGAGTCGGAGATGCAGTGGCAGGCCACGGAAGAGGAGCACATCGAGGACCAGTCATGGCAGATGGTTCTAAAACTGTGTTTACAAATAATATCAGCACAGTTCGCCAAGGAGATCCTGCTAGTTGCGGACATCCTGCCACAGGCAGCGGAGATGTGTATGCAGGAGATGAAGTTGACACTGATACACCATCAAATAGAGATATGAATGCTGGAGACGATCACGATCCCGATTCTCCTGGATCAGGATCTACGTATGTAAAAAGCAAAAAAAGTATTGATCAAAGCGAATTAGTTCCGTTAGACGAAAAAAATGCAGATAAGTCTCCGGGTAAAGCTAATATAGCTCTCAGCAAGAATTGCGCAGATATAGCCAGCCTATCACCTTTCCCGTCCGGAGGAGCTATCGATAATATTTCATTATCACCTAACTACACAGTAGGTAAACTTACTAGAAAACCTCATGTAACTTTTGATAATGCTCTTAGAGGGGACGAATCCGGTTTAAGTCTAGAAGAAATAGTTTGCAATTTAAAACTGTTGGCTGTGAATTGTCTAGAACCTATAAAATCTAGATTTCCTAACTCTTTTATTACAAATACCTGGAGACCACCGAGCGGTAATCCTCGTAGCCAGCATCCAAAAGGGCAGGCAGCTGATATCCAATTTCGTAATACTAGCAAAGCAGATTATTATGTCATCGCTCAATGGATCAGAGACAATGTAAGCTATGACCAACTATTGTTAGAATATAAAACTACTGGATCGGGATTACCATGGATTCACATTAGTTTTGATAAATCAAATCAAAGAAGCCAAGTCTTGACTTTATTAAATAATTCAACCTATTCACAAGGATTAACACAACTAGCATGAAAAAATTATTTTGGAATATCTTAGGATTTTCAAGTCTAGGAATGGCCTATATCGGAGTCATTACTCCTGGCATTCCTTATTCACCGTTCGTGGTGTTTTCTGCATACTGTTTTTCAAAAGGTTCGGAACGTATGCATCGTTGGATTTACAATCATAAAATATTTGGTCCATTCTTAACTAATTGGAACGAAAAACGTGTATTTCCTCAAAAACTTCGCTATTTGATGTTGACAATGATGTCATTGAGTCTTATACTAATGTATACCGGTGGAGTTAAACTTATTGGCATAATTTCAACCGCGGTATTTATGGCGCTAGTGGCTATGTGGGCTTGGAGATATCCCAACACACCCGAAGAACACGATAGACGCAAAGATGCAGGTGAAAAGATAGGTTGGATTAAATAAAAGTTATTGCTGTATGAAGCAAAGAGAAAAGTGTTCTGGACGCGGGTTCGATTCCCGCCCGGTCCACCAAAAGCACACTGATTGTCCCACAGAGGCCATTGCTAATATCTGTACAGTGTGTTTCTGACGGGCCGGACCTGGTTTCGACAGGGCAAAGAGTAACAGAGTGGACAGCAGGGTAGGCGATGACCCTAAATCAAGCAAATCTATAACTGCAAACGCAGCTAATGACGAGGTTTACGCTCTAGCAGCCTAAACTTCCGGGGCAACTATGCCTTGTAACCAAAAATAGTTGAGCGGCTTTCGGGCCGCTTTCTTTTTTGTTATTGATTTTTCCTATGATCATTATTAAAAAATATTTAGGAAAAACCTATTGATTTCCTATTTTAATAGGATATATACTATTTGTTAGTTTTCAACACACACAAGGAGATAAAATGAAAACAGTTGGTGATAAATTAGAAGCCTTTAGTCTGGTAGGCGTTAAACCAGGTCAACCACAAGATGCCTTTTTCGATATCACAGAAAAGTCGTATGAAGGCAAATGGAAAGTAATTGTTTACTATCCAAAGGATTTTACTTTCGTATGTCCAACTGAAATTGTTGCCTATGATAAGTTAGCTAAAGATTTCGAAGATCGTGAGGCTGTATTACTTACAGGCAGTACAGACAACGAATTCTGCAAGATCAGTTGGCAGAATGCACACAGCGATCTAAAAAACATCAAACATGTTCAGTTCGCTGACACACAGCGTGGCGAACTAAGTCTTATCGATCAGTTAGGTGTATTTTATGCTCCGGCAGGTGCTGCTCTACGTGCTACATTTATCGTTGATCCAAACAACCAGATTCAACACGTGACAGTCAACAATCTCAACGTTGGTCGCAGCCCAGAAGAAACTCTGCGTGTATTAGATGCACTACAAACCGGCGAACTTTGTGCCTGCAACCGCACAGTTGGTGGCGATACCCTAAAGGTATAATATGCTAGAATGTTTGATCCTAGGTGATAGCCTTGCAGTTGGTGTTGGACAGATTCGCTCTGAATGTAAGACCTATGCTCGCAGTGGTATCAACAGTTATGATTACGTTAATAGACACGTGTTGTATACAGAATCTATTAATAAAGTAGCTAAGACTGTGATCATTAGCCTAGGATCAAACGATTACAAGAGCATAAACACCTACGAAGAATTATTAACCCTAAGACAGTTTGTCAAAGCAGATAGAGTATATTGGATATTGCCTGCTATCAAAGATACAAAAAGAAACAACGTAAAAAAAGTAGCAGACAAATTCAATGACTTTGTTATCGATAGTCGTTCTCACGAACTCAGCCCTGATGGTGTTCACCCTACCTATAAGGGCTATAAATCGATAGCAAAACAAACACAAGGAGACACACAATGAGTTGGGTAGAACAGATCAAAGAGGCACTCCCGGATTATGCCAAGGACGCACGATTAAATCTTGACGCGGTTATAAACCGTAGCACACTAGATGCAACAGAAGCTCAAGGTTGTGCTCTAGCAGCAGCGATGGCCACAGGCAATGGCAAGCTGGTAACTTTTATTTCAAGCGGAATTGAAGATATCAAAGAACGTGACGCTGCGCTCACAGCCTCAGCTATCATGTCACAGAATAACGTTTGGTATCCATATGTAGAAATGGTAGGAGGTGCTCTCGAAGGTATTCCTCCACAGCTACGTATGAACGCTATTGCCACACATGGTGGTACTACCAAGGCTCGTTTTGAGGCATATAGTTTGGCGGCAAGTATCGTAGGCAAATGCCATTTCTGTGTGAAAGCACATTTTGACACATTGAAGGCAGAAGGTTACTCTGTAGATCAACTACGAGACATTGGACGTATTGCTGCCGTAATAAACAGTGTTGCCAAGGTATTAAATAGTTAAATTTTGTAATCATTTAGCAATATTCGGATCGGTAAATACCTCATGGAGCGTAAATACCGATCTATTTTTATCTCTGATGTACATCTCGGCACCAAGGATTGTAAAGCTGAGGCACTGAATAATTTTCTCAAACATAATAGCTGTGACACATTATATCTAGTAGGAGATATAATTGATGCGTGGAAGATACAACAGAACAAGTGGCGTTGGAAACAAAGCCATACCAACGTTGTGCGTCGTGTATTAGGACATGCCAAGAGAGGAACTAGAGTGGTATATGTTATAGGTAATCATGATGAGTTTATCCGTCCGTTGTTGCCTTATGGTTTTCATTTTGGTAAAATTGAATTACACAATCAAATAGAACACATAGGTGCAGATGGTAAACATTATCTCGTAGTACACGGTGATCTGTTTGACGGCATCACCAGACTAGCACCATGGCTAGCATTTTTAGGAGACAAAGCCTATGACACCATTTTATCTCTCAATAGTAAGTGCAATTGGATCCTCCATCGAATGGGTATTGGTTATTTTAGTCTTAGCCGTTTCCTTAAGCACAAGGTAAAGAAAGCAGTAGATTTCATTTTCCAGTTTGAACGTAATCTTGCAACGTACTGCAAGAAAAGAGGATATGACGGCGTGATCTGCGGACACATTCATCACGCAGAAATAAAAATAGTAGATGGTGTGGTTTACATGAACGATGGAGATTGGGTAGAGTCAATGACTGCTTTAGTAGAACACTGGGACGGACATTGGGAAATCATTACATGGACACAGGAGAGAGATGATGTGGTTGATGATATTGATAGCGGTACACATAAACAATCCAAAAGACATTCCGGCAACACTGACTATACCCTTTGACAATCAACAAAGCTGCGAACAAGCGGTTAAAGAAATGACTTATTGGATAAAGTTTGATAACTTCAAGGTACAAGGCAGATGTATAAAACAATCTTAGTCATAACAGATAACCTCCGGGAGCAGATTAATGGTGTGGTTACGACCTTCAAGAATATTGAGAAACACGCTGTTTTGGACGGGTATTGCATTCTATACCTTGATCCCGGGCAGTTCTTACATTTTAGTTGCCCAGGCTACCCTGAAGTTAAACTTAGCCTTCCTTGGCAGATCGGCAAGAAGATTGAGAAGATATCTCCGGATTATATACACATCGCCACGGAGGGTCCTATTGGTCTGTGTGCTAGACTTTATCTTGACCAACGCGGCTATCGTTACAATACTAGTTACCACACTAAATTTCCTGAATTCTTGAAAGAAATTTATCATATTCCTAGAAGCTGGACCTATGCCTACGTTCGCTGGTTTCATAAACACAGCGGTCGTGTTTTAACCACAACAGATACAATGGTCAATGATTTAATACATCACGGATTTCGGGGTAATATTGTTTCTTGGACCAGAGGAGTTGATAGAGAAACATTGTCTACAAAAATCAAATGGAGTCATAACAAATATCTACATTTAAATCTTTCGGTGTTGTATGTTGGTCGTGTTAGCAAAGAAAAAAATCTTGACGACTTGTGCTGTCTAGAAAATGAATTTGACATTACAATAGTTGGAGATGGTCCTTACAGAAACGAACTAGAGAAGAAATATTCTAAGGTTAAATTTTTAGGATATCAATCAGGAAGCGATTTGGCAGATTGTTATGCACAAGCGGATGTATTTTGTTTTCCTAGTCGCACAGACACCTTTGGGATCGTTATTATAGAAAGTTTGAGTTTAGGCACCCCAGTGGCTGCTTATCCAGTTCCCGGTCCAATAGATATCTTAGAGCAGGGAACAAATGGACATATGAGTGAAAATTTAGCCTTGAGTATCCGCATAGCTGCCAACTATAACAGAGATCGTGTAAGAGAATCTTCAGAAAAATGGACTTGGGAACATTGTTGGCAGATTTTCAAGCACAATTTAATTACTATCTTTTAATGATTATCAGTATGGTTTTCAGATAGTTTTTGTCATATAATAGTGATACATACTGTTGCAATACAAGTATGTTTTATTAGCAAAGGAGAAACACTATGTGGACCAAACCAGCAGCAGTTGACATGAGATTTGGGTTTGAAGTAACGCTTTATGTTATGAACCGTTAATCAATCGGTAAAAACCAAAAAGGCCCGCTTCGGTGGGCTTTTTCTTGACAGCCTTGTGCAAATATGTTATAGTATTACATCAGTAACAGTTTTGGAGACTGCAATGAGTATGCATTTAGAAGGTCCGTGGCTGTCAACCACAGGCAAGAAAAAAGGCAAGCGCAAGTTTCGCAATGCAGATGAAGCTAGAAAGGCCAGACAATTGGAAGAAGATTGGCAACAACTGTTAAAGAAATGGGGTATCGAACAGCAAGAGAAACGTAGACAACGTGCGATGGCTGCACCTACTCTTTCCACTCCTGCACCATTTCATCGAGGTTCGGATCAACCAAAGATTCCCAGCCTACCATTTACTGGCGCCCCTTGTACCAAACCAGATCAAAAAGTTTATACTGGAGATAAGATCAAAGGCATTGGAACCATGCACAAATCTAACGCTGTACCAATCTTTTCAGACGAACAGGCGGTGGATATTGCCAAAATGCGTCGATAATCACCAATTTTCATGCTATTGTATAGGAAATGAGGTATATAAATTACGTTTCGCAAAGAAACTAAGATAGTAGAACCAAAGTATGTCAAAAGCTGAAACGGTTCCGCGAGTCTTGGCCTATGAGAAACCCGTGAGATTCGGGCGGTCAAGGCTCCAAAGGCACATGAGTTATGAGATCATGCGTCCAATGGAGACAAACTACACGAACCCAGGGTTCTTTCAAGAGCCTCGTGAAGTTTACTCCCTTAATGTAATGTTGCAGTAGATCGCAGCACCAAATGAAAGGAGGACTTATGGAAAATGCATTGAGATTATTGTCCTATACGCTAGGACTTGTTTTGGTGGTTATGCTTGTTAATAATTTAACCACAAAAAAATTTGCAATTTTAAAAGAATCAGCAGCAGTTTATAGCAAAGATGTTGTGTCAATTAAAACTAGAGAACGCCAGTTGGATTGTTTGGCTATGAATATCTACAGAGAAGCTGGTCATGAAGATTTCGAAGGCAAAGTAGCAGTAGCCCAAGTGGTGATGAACAGAGTTTCACATCCATCATTCCCAAAAGATATATGTGGTGTGGTTTATCAGAAATCTTTAGTAATGGATAAAGTTGTGTGCCAATTCTCATGGCACTGCGAATCTGGAACCAAAGCTCGCCCAGTCAACCCGATAGCATATAGAGAAAGCTATGAAGTTGCTAAAAAGGTTTTATTGGAAAATTTTAGGCTAGATGTCATGAGGCATGCACTGTATTTTCATGCTGTTCATGTAAATCCTCAATGGGGATTGGAAAGGATTGGCAAGATTGGTAATCATATTTTTTACACTGAAAACAAACTGAAAGGCAAAACTTATGCTTCACTTCGATAATCTAAACGAATTTAAAATCTTTATCAAAGAAAAAGTTAGTCATATTTCTTCCGAAACTTTCGGTTGGATGGCTGCAATAATTTTACATGCCAGCACTATACCTAGTATGTTGGCTGTGATGAGTGGATTGACAGATAGATTACCTGCTGTTGATTTGGTTCTTTTAGTTTGGGCAGGACTTACATTATTGTTTGTTAAAGCCGCTGTTCAGAAAGACATGCTCAATGTAGTTACAATTGGTTTGGGATTTATCATCCAATCTGTGATGCTGTCTTTGATCTTCTTCAAATAAATTGGTAATCACCGTAGTTGACTTTGGTTGGCTACGGTGCTATACTAATAACTGTCGTAATTCACACACAGAAAGGCAAGTATGAAAAAGGTAATTGCAGCAACACTGATGACAGCAGCCATCACTGGTTGTTCATCAATGAAAGAAATTGATGAACGCAAGACTTATGCACAACCGGGTTGGTATCAAGACTGTGCTCAAGCAGGTACAGAAGGTTGGTTCTGGTGGTCAAAAGAATATGCATATGCCTGTGGTGCGGGTGAAAGCATTCATGCACAGGCCGCCGAAGAACAGATGTATGCTATCGCTATGAATAACTTCGCTAAACGTATTAATTCGGAAGTTAATAGCAACACCGAAATTATTTTTGACAACGATAAGAAAAAGACTTATACTAAAATTTCTTATGTTGTGCGAGATACTACCATTCGAGAGCATATTAATCGAGAAGTTGGACATTTTACAATGAATGGACGTCATTATACCTTCGTTAGATTAAAAATGCCAAAATCTGTTTTTGATCAATTGATCTCCGAAGCCAGAGAGCAGAAAGTCTCAAGTCGATGAATTACGCCGTCCTCGCAGGAGCGATTCTGCTTGTGGGTTGTAGCTCTAATCCCAAAGTTGTAGCTCAGAAACCTCAGTACTGCTATACCAGTCAAACTATCATCACAGATAACGGTGAAAAAGTTAATAGTCGTACTGAAGTAGAATGTACAGACGACCAAGTTAAGAGACTAACCGTGTCTCGGATTGGTCTTGGTAAAAACTGTGGTCATTTTAATGGATGGATGAAACGTGGCGGCCAAGATATTCAATACCGTGCGATCAGTTGTCAGCTGCCTGATGGTAGTTGGGAAATTTTGGATACTCACGGTCAGTAGTCATACCTATGCTGGAGATTTACAAGAACCTAGATTCTTTGAATATAGGTCCGGCGAATTTGTAAATCGTTTAGTGGAATTATCGTTCGGTTGGTTCAAAACTCTAGACCATGAACAAAGAATGGCCTATGACCAGGCGATTACTCATGCTTTACTGTATGCAGAAAATGGTCAATCGGTGAAATGGTATAGAAATGGAGCCAGCGGACAGGCCGTGGTAAGTGCCACATGGCCTGGAGGCGGGGGATATTGTAGACGAATTTATATCCAGGCTATAGCTTATGGAGTGGAAAAAAATATGAAAGCCACTGCATGTTTTAACGATGTAGATAATAGATGGACTTGGTACAACTAAATATTTACTCATGAGATTTAATCATACAGATAAATTTATTGCCTATTTGGCTTTACTCAGCGGATTGTCTATTTCCGCTGTCGCCATTTATTATAGTGTAGCAGGTCTGATGGCTATTTTCGCCGCCGCCGTAATACCTATAATGATTATGGGCATCGTATTAGAGGTTGGAAAACTTGCTGCCACAGTATGGTTAAAACAGAACTGGATACAAGCTCCTAGGTTTTTAAAAACCTATCTATTATTAGCCATCATTGCATTGATGCTGTTGACATCGATGGGTATTTTTGGATATCTGTCAAAGGCACATTTGGATCAAGCTGTGCCAACCGGAGATGTTGCGGCCAAGGTCAGTATATTAGATGAAAAAATAAAAACAGAAAGAGATAACATAGAAGCAGCGAGAAATGCACTTAAACAAATGGACTCGCAGGTCGACGCTAGACTTAATCGTAGCGATGACGAACGCGGTGCAGAACGTGCTGTTCAAATTCGCAGACAACAACAAGTAGAACGAGGACGTTTACAAAAAGAAATAGCCGATGCTCAGACTCGCATCGCAAAATTAAACGAAGAACGTGCGCCAATCGCATCTGAACTTAGAAAAGTTGAAGCCGAAGTAGGTCCGATCAAATATATCGCAGCACTTATCTATGGCGACAATCCCGATGCTGATTTGCTAGAACGTGCAGTTCGTTGGGTCATCATCGTTATAGTTTTAGTATTTGATCCGTTGGCTGTTATTTTATTACTAGCGAGCCAATACAGTTTCTCATGGTTTAGGCAACAAGAAGAAGATGATCATTCTAAAGAAAAATCAGAACATCAATTAGATTCGGAAGAAATGGCCAGCGACATCGTTGAACTTGAACAGGCTACATCAAAACAAGAATGGCCTGCGCCCACGTCTCTTTGGCCGTTTCCGTCTCCTATAGGAAAAAAAGAAAACAGTATATTCGATATCATAAAACAAAATGAAAAGGTCCAAGAAGCACCGTATCAACCAGGGTATGAAGATGTCGCGGTTAAAGACGATGCCGAAATGGATGAAAAGCCTAACGTAGAGAACAGTATCGAAGAGTCTAAATTCGATGAAAAAAAACCGTTAGACGAATGGAATGAAATGATAGCTGAGGCTGAAAAAGCCGTAGAAGAAGAAAAAGAAAAAGAAGATAAAGAAATATTAGATGAAGCTGAATACAATGAACAAACAGCTATGACCGCGTGGAAAGCGGACAATCCAGAAAGCAGTTTAAAAATACAACGTCAATTATTAGAAAAGGGAATCATTGAGAAACTTCCTTGGAAAGAGTATCTTAAACCCAAAGCAGATTATGTCGATGATGCTGTACTCGAGGCTAAAAAATGGGCAGAAGAGAATCCTGCCACAGAAGAAGCTGTAGTAGCAGAACAATGGGTGAATGAAAAATTAGATGAGCGACCTGGTGATTATGTAAATACTCCTGAAATAGCCTGGATGGAGCACGACGACCAAGGAAATCAAATCAAAAAAACCAAAGACGGATATCAACAAAATGCCGAACAGAACGAGAGCACTATTTGGCAACGGATTAAAGATTCTAAAAAATGACTGATAGAATTTTAGTTATAACACCTCCCGATGATTCTCTCTTAGACAGTATTCGCATAACTCATGTGCAACTTAATTTAGATCAAGGAAGCGTAGTTTCTGCTGCCTTGTTAAAAGTTGAATCAGCTCACACAGTAGTTAATTATGTTTGGAAAATGGGAGATAGAGTAGACTGGCTTTTAGAAAAAGTAGCCAAAAGTCATTTGGTATTTTTCAATGCTGATACCGATTCAAACGGTGCTATAGAACTTATTTTAGGTTGGATTGCGGCCCAACCACAATCTTACTATTTTGGTACACTCAGAGATTTACATCATGCTAATGATCGTGTGATATATACAGTAGATGATGTAGTAAATTTATTAGGAAAGATAGCTGACAGACATTATGAAATTAGATAAACACAAAGGTACCGGTGTTACTGTTAAGGAACACGAAAATATCAATCAGGCTCTTCGTAGATTTAAAAAGAAAGTAGAAGATGCAGGAATATTCGAAACCCTACGAAAAAAAGAGTTTTATGAAAAACCAACTACAACTAAAAAAAGAAAAGCTGGTGCTGCTAGAGCTCGATGGCTCAAAAAGCAAAGAGATCAACAACTGCCGCCAAAACTATTTTAAGAAAGGCATCAAATGCGTATCGAAGATGAGGTCAAATTAGACTTCCGTGATGTGCTCATCAGACCAAAGCGTTCTACTCTTTCAAGTCGCAAAGAAGTAGATCTACAAAGAACCTACAAGTTTAAACACAGCCACACAGAGTGGAAAGGTGTGCCTGTTATGGCTGCAAACATGGACGGTGTTGGTACACTGGCCATGGCTAAGAGTTTGTGGAATCATCGTATGTTTACCTGTCTAACTAAGATCTACGATGAGGATGATCTTTTTAGTTTAGTTACAGAAATTAGCGTCAACTATTTTGCTGTCAGCACAGGTACCAGTGATCGAGATTTTCTTAAACTGAGACAGATAATGAATGCTTATCCAGAAATACATTTTATCTGCATTGACGTAGCTAATGGATACAGCGAACATTTTGGAGAATATGTTTCCAAGGTTAGACAAACATATCCTCATACAACTATCATTGCAGGTAATGTAGTGACAGCTGATATGACACAGGAGTTAATTTTACGTGGGGCAGATATTATCAAAGTGGGCATTGGGCCGGGCAGTGTATGCACCACCCGTATTCAGACCGGCGTGGGCTATCCGCAACTCAGTGCCATAATCGAGTGCGCCGATGCCGCTCATGGCCTAGGTGGGCATATTATCGCTGATGGCGGATGTGTTTGCCCTGGCGATGTTGCTAAGGCTTTCGGCGCTGGTGCAGACTTTGTGATGTTAGGGGGTATGCTAGCAGGACATGATGAGGGTGGCGGTACTGTTGTACAGGAAGAAGGCAAAGATCCCCAAGTAATGTTTTATGGAATGAGTTCAGATACTGCTATGAATAAACACCATGGCGGGATTGCAGAATATCGTAGTTCAGAAGGTCGGACAGTTCAGATACCATACAAGGGTGCTGTGCAGAACACAGTCCTAGATCTGTTAGGTGGTCTGCGTAGTACCTGTACCTATGTAGGTGCTCCTAGTTTAAAACAATTGAGTAAGTGTACAACATTTATTCGTGTTAACAGACAGATTAATGATGTATTCATAAAATAATGGTTTATTTTCGATATCGGCAATTTTCGCCGTGCCATCGTAAAAAGTTAGCAGGATCAACTAGCTTGGAACAATGAGGACATTCTTTTTTAGTTCTGTTTTTTGCTATTTCAGATTGTAATTTTTTAGTTACATCAGAGTGCAATATTCCTTTGTTCCAAGTTAATTTTCCTTTTTTAGATTTAGATATTTTTTCCTTCCACTCTAAAGTAAAATCGTCTTTAGTTCTTCCAGTTGTTTTACCCTTTCGAGATTGAGACATTTTTTTCTTTTCTTCGTCAGTTCGAGGTATTCCTTTATTCCAGGTACTTCTTCCAACTTTAAATTGTCCAGATGTTCCTACTGTTGATAAAATTTGAGAATGTTGCTCTCTTGCTCTGGTATAAGTTTTTGAGTTAATTTTATAATCTGCTTTTAAAGAATTACACATTCTCCATAATGCGTGTACCATTTTATGATGAAAATTTCCTGAAGTCATTTTTGGTAAAAGTAAATGACAGATAAAATGTTCCCTTGCAGTGAGCCTCACTAAATTACTTGGGGAATTATCTCCTCCGCAACTTTTTGGTATAATATGATGTTTTTCTGTATATGTGTTCGAAAGAATTTTTCTTGACTTTGCTCTGTCAATAATGCTAAAATAGTACTTAGAATATTTGTTTATTTTGAACATATCATATTTATAAGAAAGAGATAAAAATCGTGCTATCTGATGTAATGATTGATTTAGAAACCTTAGATGTTCTCCCCTCCGCTACAATTTTAACTATAGGTGCTGTTAAGTTTGACCCATTCGGGGATGAAATTTCGGAACCAGCCATGGACAAATTCTACGTCAAAGTAGATATTGACAGTTGCGATAAGATAGGATGCACAGTTAGTTCTGCTACCCTTGAATGGTGGGGTAATCAAAGTAAAGCCGCACAAGAAGAAGCATTTGATCCTAACGGTAGGATAGATATCACAGATGCTATGAATCAACTGTACAAGTTCTGTTGGGGTGCCAAGCGTGTGTGGAGCCATGGTGCCGGCTTTGACGTTATTATCTGCGAACATTTATTCCGTAAAATTGGCAAAGCGATTCCTTGGCAATTCTGGGAAGTGCGTGATACACGTACACTTTTTGATTTAGGAATTAATCCCAATCGTCCTCCGGTATTAAAACATCATGCTCTTGAAGACGCCTGGAACCAAGCAGTCGGAGTGCAAAATGTTTATAAAATGCTTAGAACTGCTTCTAGCATTAATGGTCAATTATTCAATCCTCTCGGAAACACGAGATAAATAAAATCGTAAATTGTACTGTATAAGGCAATTTACAGGGCATAGAGCCCAAATAGATCTTACTTTATAAGGAGATATGTATGTCTAAGATCATCGGTATTGACCTCGGCACCACCAATTCATGCGTGGCTATCGTCGAGAACGGAACTTCCAAAGTAATTGAAAATTCGGAAGGTGCTCGTACTACACCTAGTATCGTTGCCTATACAGAAAGTGAAGTTCTAGTTGGAGCCAGCGCCAAGCGTCAGGCTGTAACAAATCCCAAAAATACAATTTATGCATCTAAGCGTTTAATTGGTAGGAAGTTTGCTGAAAAAGAAGTGCAGAAAGATCTAGATCTTATGCCCTATGAAATTTTTGAAAGTTCTAACGGCGATGCTTGGATCAGAGCGCAGAATAAAGAATTAGCCCCTCCACAAATTTCAGCAGAAGTTCTTCGCAAAATGAAAAAGACCGCAGAAGACTATCTTGGAGTTGAAGTAACTAAAGCGGTTATCACGGTTCCTGCATATTTCAATGATAGCCAAAGACAGGCTACAAAAGATGCCGGACAAATTGCAGGCCTAGAAGTCTTGCGAATCATCAACGAACCAACTGCGGCAGCATTAGCTTACGGAGTTGATAAAACAGATAAAAAAGATCGTAAAGTCGCTGTTTACGATCTAGGCGGTGGTACATTTGATATCAGTATCATCGAGATAGCTAACGTTGATGACGACAAACAGATCGAAGTTCTTTCTACCAACGGTGATACGTTCCTAGGTGGTGAAGATTTTGACCAACGCATCATGGATTATCTGGTCGACGAGTTTAAGAAAGAACAAGGTGTTGATCTTACCAAAGACATGCTGGCTCTTCAGCGTTTGAAAGATGCTGCTGAAAAAGCAAAAATTGAATTGTCTAATAGCACACAGACGGAAGTAAATCTTCCTTACATCACAGCCGACGCCAGCGGTCCAAAACATTTGGTAGTAAAAATTACCAAGGCAAAATTAGAAAGTTTAGTCGATGATTTGATTCAGCGTAGTTTGGAACCATGTCGTATCGCACTACGTGATGCAGGAGTATCTGCTTCTGATATCGATGAAGTTATTCTAGTCGGTGGTCAAACTCGTATGCCTAAGGTGCAAGAAGAAGTCGAAAAGCTTTTCGGTAAGGCACCACGTAAAGATGTAAATCCTGATGAAGCAGTGGCAGTAGGTGCTGCGGTACAAGGTGCTGTTCTAGGTGGTGATCGTACAGATGTTCTATTACTGGACGTTACTCCTTTGTCATTGGGTATTGAAACATTAGGTGGTGTAATGACAAAGATCATCCAGAAAAACACTACTATTCCGACGAAAGGTCAACAGAATTTTTCTACAGCCGAGGATAATCAACCGGCAGTAACTATAAAAGTGTTCCAAGGTGAACGTGAATTAGTCCAACATAACAAACTGTTGGGAGAATTTAATCTAGAAGGAATAGCTCCTGCACGTCGGGGTCATCCTCAGATCGAAGTTACATTTGATATTGATGCTAATGGAATAATGCATATCTCGGCCAAAGATAAAGGCACCGGCAAAGAAAACAAGATCACTATCAAATCAGATAGCGGATTAAGCAAAGAACAAATCGAACAAATGATTAGAGATGCAGAAGCAAATGCAGAATCAGATAAAAAAGCACGTGAACTTATCGAAACTAAAAATTCTGCTGAGGCTCAGATACACGAAGTTCGTAAAGATCTCGAAGAATTTCGCACTGATTTAACTGAAGATGAAATCAAACAGATCGAGGATGTGATTAAATCTGTAGAAGAATCATTAAAAACAGATGACAAAGATCAAATCATCGAGAATCTGAATAAAGTTTATCCGGCAATGAAAACTTTGTTAGACAAAAAACAAGCAAAAACACAGACACAGCAGACACAAGATGCACCCTCACAGACAGACGACAATGTAGTCGATGCTACCTTTACGGAGAAAAAAGACTGATAGGTACCTTGAGGGGCCTTTAACTATTCTTACTTTAAAAGGAGAAAATATGAAAATTAAACCAATACAAGATCGTATCTTGATCAAACCAATAAATCCAGAAACAATGACTAAAACAGGAATCGTTATTCCTGATTCGGCGGCAGAAAAATCTAGCCAAGGAAAAGTTGTTGCGGCTGGGCCGGGAAAGATGACCGAGGATGGTAAATTCGTGAGCCTAAGTGTCAAAGAAGGTGATTCGGTATTATACAGTAAATTTACAGGTCAAACTGTGAAAGTTGATAATGAAGAATTCGTAGTCCTAAAAGAAGACGAAATTATTGCAATCGTAGAATAAAGGAGATCAAGATGACAGCAAAATTAGTAAGTTTCGGCTCAGATAGCCGTCAAAAATTAGTAGAAGGAGTCAACATTCTAGCTAACGCTGTGAAAGTTACTCTAGGTCCTAAAGGACGTAATGTAGTTTTACAAAAATCTTTCGGCTCACCGGTGATTACCAAAGATGGAGTTACTGTAGCCAAGGAAATTGAATTGGAAGATAAACTACAAAATATGGGTGCTCAAATGGTCAAAGAGGTTGCATCCAAAACTGCTGACAAAGCAGGAGATGGTACCACTACTGCCACGGTTCTTGCACAGAGTATTGTCAAGGAAGGCATGAAGTTTGTCACGGCTGGAATGAATCCTATGGATTTAAAAAGAGGCATTGACAAAGCAGTTTCCGCCGCGGTGAATGAATTAGATAAGATTTCGAAGCCGTGTTCTACCAGTAAAGAAATAACACAGGTTGGATCGATTTCGGCTAATAGCGATGAAACCATTGGCAAACTTATTTCTGATGCAATGGAAAAAGTGGGTAAAGATGGTGTTATCACAGTAGAAGATGGTAAAGGTCTACAAGATGAACTAGAAGTCGTAGAGGGTATGCAGTTTGATCGAGGATATCTGTCTCCATATTTTATTAATAATCCTGAAAAGCAAGAAGCAATTTTAGAAGAACCTTACATTCTTCTTTATGACAAAAAGATTTCTGTCATCAGAGACCTTCTACCTGTGTTAGAACAAGTGGCTAAAACTGGTAGACCGCTATTCATTATTTCGGAAGAATTAGAAGGAGAAGCACTTGCTACCTTGGTTGTTAACAACATGCGCGGTATTTTAAAAACCTGCGCGGTTAAGGCACCAGGTTTCGGTGATCGTCGCAAAGCTATGTTAGAAGACATCGCTATTCTCACAGGCGGCCAAGTTATCACCGAAGAATTAGGATATAACTTAGAAAAGGTTACTTTAGATCAACTAGGTCGTGCTAATCGAATAGAAGTAGAAAAAGAAAATACCACAGTGATCGGTGGCGTAGGAAATAAAACTGATATCAATGCTAGGATCAAATCTATCCAAGTTCAAATTGAAGCAGCTTCATCTGATTATGATAAAGAAAAACTTCAAGAACGCATGGCTAAATTAGCAGGCGGAGTTGCAGTAATTAAAGTAGGTGCAGCTACCGAAACTGAAATGAAAGAGAAAAAAGATCGTATCGATGACGCCTTACATGCAACAAGAGCAGCTGTCGAAGATGGAATCGTGGCAGGTGGCGGTGTGGCATTAGTAAGAGCAAAAAATGCGATCAAAGATCTTAAAGGTAGCAATGCAGATCAAGATGCAGGTATCAAGATCGTTTTAAGAGCCATGGAAGAACCAATCCGACAAATCGCAGCAAACAGCGGAGATAGTCCAGATGTAGTTGTAGCTAAAGTAATCGAAGGCTCACAGAATTTCGGATACAATGCTGCCACTCATCAATACGGCGATCTTTTAGAAATGGGCGTTATTGATCCCACCAAAGTTACAAAGACCGCACTTGTAAATGCAGCCAGTATCGCAGGCTTATTACTGACTACAGATTGTGCTATCCGTGAAGTAGCTAAGGAAGAAAAGAATCCAGGTCCTGGAATGGATATGGGAATGTAAACAATGGGGGATTATCCCCCCATTGACTTAGATTGTAAAGCACTGTATTATAAATATTAATGTAAAGTACTTTTAAGGCTTTACAAAAAGGCATAGGGCCTAATTGTTCTTACTTTATAAGGAGACTACTATGAACAATGCATTAGCTAGAATCGATGCTTTAAACAGAGCACTTATTGGTTTCGATACGATGTTTGATACTCTCGAACGTCGATTCGCAAACTCAGTTTCAAATAACTACCCCCCACACAATATTATCAAAACTGGTGAAAATCAGTATGAAATTCAAATCGCTGTGACTGGATTTGAAAAATCAGAAATTGTAATTACCGTAGAAGACAACATGTTAATAATCAAGGGAGAGAAAGTAGAACCGGCTTTACTAGAAGGACAAGAAGCTCCTGTTTATCTACATAGAGGCTTAGCGACTCGAGATTTCTGCAAAGAATTTCCGTTAGCTGAACATATCGAAGTAGCGGGCGCAGAAACACGTAATGGAATGCTAACCATTAAATTGGTAAGAAATGTTCCAGAGTCAGCAAAACCCAAAGTAATTGATATCGTTGATGTCAAGTAATAATAAGGGGGCTCAGGCCCCTTTATTAAATAGTATGTTGATTAGGAGAAATTATGTCTACAGATATCTCAGTAGAAGAAAAAGTCAATGTTTCCTTACAACCTCCTAAGTTATGGAAGGTAGTATTTTTCAATGATGATCAAACACCAATGGAATTAGTTATAGATTTATTGACAAGAATTTTCAAACACAACGAGGCTAAAGCCAAAGATATTACATTAGAGATACATGAAACAGGCAGCGGAATAGCAGGAATTTATCCTTATGAAATAGCCGAACAAAAAGGTATTGAAGCTACGGGCGTAGCCAGACAATACGGCTCTCCGCTTAAAATAGCAGTGGAACAAGAATGAGTCTAAGAGACATAACTAAAGATCTGCATCACAAAGCAGAAACGACACAATTTGCCAAGATGTTGTTGAGCGGCAAAATATCTAAAGAAGATTATGCAAACTATCTTTATCAATTGGTATTAGTGTATCCTATCATAGAAATGGGTAATCGTGTACAAGGTAATCTAGAAAAATTAAATGGATTAGAACGCAGTGCTAAAATCTATCAGGATTTTATAGAAATCGCAGGTAAAGAACATAATTACAAATGGTTAGATCAAACTATAGCCTATCACAATTATCTATTAGAATTAATCAATGATGCGGCTAGAAAACATTTAATCAAAGCACATTTATATTGTCGTCATATGGGCGATCTTAATGGTGGGCAGATAATTAAAAAACAGGTAGCACATATAAGCAAAGGAAAGTTCTACGATTTTAAAAATCCAGACGAGCTTAAGGTTGCCATACGTTTAGAACTTACCGACGATTTAGGTAATGAAGCAAGAATAGCATTCGAATGGGCAATAAAAATGATGAAAGAATTATATAGGGAATAAAATGGATTATAAAATCGCAGACATAGACTTAGCAAAATGGGGTAGAAAAGAAATAGCAATAGCTGAAACAGAAATGCCAGGATTAATGGCTATCCGTGAAGAATATAAAAATCAATTACCATTAAAGGGAGCTAGAATCGCAGGTAGTTTGCATATGACTATACAAACTGCGGTACTAATTGAAACTTTAATCGAATTAGGTGCCGATGTAAGGTGGTCGAGCTGTAATATTTTTTCTACACAAGACCATGCCGCAGCAGCTCTAGCTGTCAAAGGTATTCCTGTTTTTGCTTGGAAGGGTGAAACAGAGGAAGAATATTGGTGGTGTATAGAACAGACTTTATCTGGACCTAACGGCTGGAAACCAAATATGTTATTAGATGATGGACATGACCTTACAGGCTATGTTCATGACAAATATCCAGAATTAATCAAAGATATAATCGGAGTAACAGAAGAAACTACTACTGGTATACACAAACTTCTTGAGAGAATCTCTCAAGGAACTTTGTATCTTAGAGCTATCAATGTCAATGACAGCGTAACTAAATCTAAGTTTGATAATCTTTATGGTTGTAGAGAAAGTCTAGTAGATGCAATTAAACGGGCTACTGATGTTATGATAGCCGGAAAGATTGCAGTTGTTTGCGGATATGGTGATGTGGGTAAAGGTTCAGCACAGGCTTTAAAAGCACTGTCCGCCCAAGTATGGATTACTGAAATAGATCCAATTAATGCATTGCAAGCTGCCATGGAAGGTTATAAAGTTGTAAACATGGAATACGCAGCAGACAAAGCAGATATTTTTGTCACAGCCACAGGTAATATTGATGTCATTACATACGACCATATGTCAAATATGAAAAATAATGCCATTGTCTGTAATATAGGACATTTCGATAGTGAAATCGATATTGCAAGTTTAAAGAATTGTCAGTGGGATGAAATCAAGCCGCAGGTCGATCATGTGATTTTTCCAAACGGAAATAAAATTATAGTATTAGCCAAAGGTAGACTGGTAAATCTTGGCTGTGCCACAGGTCACCCTAGTTATGTAATGAGTAATAGTTTTACTAATCAAGCATTGGCTCAAATAGATTTATTCAATCATTCTGAAAAATATGAGATTGGAAAATTATATCTATTACCTAAGAATTTAGATGAAAAAGTTGCTAGACTTCATCTAGATCAAATAGGAGCTCAGTTAACTAAACTCAGCGATAGACAAGCTGAATATATTAATGTTCATATAGACGGACCTTATAAACTAGATACCTATAGATATTAAATGTCAATAGTTTGGTCTAAATTAATACAAATAGAAAATTTTTTCTCTGCCGCATTTGATAGCACAGGAGTAGAATCCTTTGAACCTGGTATGGACAGATTTAATCAGCCGGGTTGGGTTAATCGTGTTTGGACCAGCGGCAATTATCGCAGAGCCCATATCGATGTAGTCGATGCCCGATCAACAAAGGGCCTCTGGATGATGCACTGCTGTGTCTTTCCACATATCCATAACCCGGCACCCATATTTGGATTCGATGTGATCGCAGGCAAAAACAAAATCACAGGCTGTTTCATAGATTACAGTCCTACTGTCGATCGCGATCATCCTATGATAGACTATTTCTCTGAAGAAGTTAGCAGATACGAATGGATCAAGAAACGTGAATTACCCGAGTGGGCACAGCGTATTTTTAGCTCTAGCATGGTGGCAGCGGGCAATGTCAATGATGAAAACGAATTATCTCAGATAGAAAGTCTAGCACATATTCTAGTAAATCATTACACAGAAACAGTAGGTGAAACTAACAACACTGTGACAGATGCTACATTTGAGCAGAATTACTATGCACAAAATCAGAAGCAAAACCCACATACACCCAAAGTAATGGCTAGTTTAGGTTTAAATGAAGAGGATATTAGGGTTTTCATCCAGGATTGCCTGTTCCCGGAAATGCGCTAAATACTCTACTATGAGATTTTTTGAATTTAAATTACCAGCCCTAGGGTCTGATTTTTCTGCCGAAATAGAAGCAGATTTGCAAACTATTGCTGCTGCACTAGATGAAAAACCTGAATTGGAAAAGCAGGTCAATCAAGAGTTAGAAAAATTACTGAAACAGGCCGACTCCATTCTAGCTAAGAATGCAGGCGCAGCACCAGTTCAAAAACAACCACAACAACCACCACTGGATCAAACCAAAGAAAATTTAGATGAGGATGCTGCAACTTACACTCTCATAGACGATCTAAATGCTACAATCGATCAAATATGTGCAGCAGTAAAAAACTGTGATGCTATTGTTAAACCTTTCAAAGATAAAATTAAACAACTTAGGTCAATGGTTGAGAAAGAACTGGCATCAGCTTTACAAAAAGGAAAAGAAACAAGAGATATAGAAATCCAACAATTTTTCAGCGGATTAGAAGATCAATTAAAACAATTAGCAGCAAAAGCTGCACCAGATGCAAAAACACTTAAAGAAATAGTGATAAGATTTAAAAGCAGTTTTAGTGATACTATACTTAGAGATAGAAAAATAACTCAAGAGGATTTTGCAACTTTTCTTAACGATGCTATCAACGGTAGAGTTATCGATATGGAAAATTTAGTTAAATCTCAACAAGGAAACATAGAATCCTATATCAAAGATCCAAAGCATAAAGAAATATTCAACATCATAAAAGACGATATCTTTGGATATGTCCCTGGAGGCACTGGTGCAAATTTAGGGCCCGGAGAAGTAGCGTTGACCATGTTTGGTAATCCTATTAGAAAAGGCGACGTGGGTGATTTAGAAGTCAATGGTATAATGTATGAAGTAAAGGGTGGTAGGACTACAGGCAAAGAAAGCGGATATGGTGGTAGACTTAATGGCAAAGCCGTACTTAAGCCTACATCTGGAATGCGTATCATAACAAACTACTTTGCTCAAAAATTACCCAAAGTCGATCCTACTATGAAAGGAAAAACAGGAAAAACTGTTAGTAGATTTAACTGGAATAGCAAAGGAATCAGCAATCTAAATAATGTAGTAAGTGAAAGTATCAAGAGAAAGGATCTTATCAGAAAATTTAACCAAGGTCTAATGCTTGAACTTTGGAAAACTTTGATCACTAATAATGAAGAAATCAAGAATTTTGATAATCGTGTGATTGCTATGGTTGATCCTCAAAGCGGTATTATCGACCCAGCTAACGCTATGCGAATTTCTACCGAACTGCTTTATGAAAGTTATGCTTTATCAGATGGTCAATTACTCAAGGGAAAAAGACAATTTAACATTATAGTATTAAATGCTGGAACACTCAACTATAGAATGATTAGAAAATCTCAGGATATTTCTAACGTTCAAATCGTAGGCGGAATTAGTTGGAATGATGCGAATCAAAGTTCTAGTCCTCAACTTTACATCCCATAATACTACAATTTAATATTTCATAGTTTCGCTCTAAATACTATACCGACTACCGGGAGCGAATAATGAAAAAAATAATAACTGGTCTCGTGTTGGGATTAGTTTCTCTGTCAGCTAGTGCTCAAACAACCTATGACTCTAAATCATTGGTTGATACTAATAATAACAGCACTTCTACAAGCACTGTCAATAGTACCAGTACAAATACAAATAATAATGTAAACACTAGTACAGTTAATAGTGTCAGCACTAACACCAATATAAACCAAAACACTAGTACCAGTACCAGTGTGAATACCAATAACAATATCAATACTGGACATACAACAAGTGCCAACACAAATACAAATAATAATACTAATGTAAACACCAGTACCAGCACTGCTACAAGCACAAATCAAAATAATAATGTGAATCAAAATATTAATAGTGGAGACATGACCAATAGAAATATTAATGAAAGTAATATTACACAAAAAGTAATTCAACCACCACCAACTGCTATTGCACCTGCAATGATGAGCGGAGGAAACAATGATCTCTGTACTACGGGAACCAGCGGTGCTGTACAGACGCAGATCCTGGGTATCAGTTCAGGAGGCACAGTTCGTGACATGAACTGCGAAAGATTAAAGAATGCTAAAACATTGTATGATATGGGAATGAAGGTAGCTGCTGTGGCTACTATGTGTCAAGATCGTAGAGTATTTGATGCTATGTGGCATGCGGGTACACCTTGTCCTTATGAGGGTGTAATTGGCGAACAGGCTCGTGTAGCATGGAATGCCAATCCAGATAAATGGCCAAAACCTGAGGAACCAAAGAGTGATGATTTCTATAAAAAGACTGGCTGGGGTGCTTTGCTTGGCATTCTGCTTTTTGCCATATTCTAACGCCCAGCAGATAGATCCCACCACAGGTAATCTAATCTATACTGATGCTAATCCGCCGCCTGGTGGTTATGCCGCTCAGGGTGCATCCTGGACTGGACCGTTTGTCGGTACCAATTCAAATGGTGGCGGATTTTCTGGTGGCAATGTACCAGGGTGGAATCCCTCTACTGGCACATGGATGTTTGGCTATAATCAAGGTACAGTTTCTTATTCTACTTCAATACCTGCTGCCTTTGCTAACGCAGGTTCTGGCGTTTTAGTCAATGGATATACCTACAGTTGGAATTACCTCAATCAAGACTTCAGTAGAGGTACATTATCTGCCAACATCAATATAAGAAGTAACACAGGCTCTGTACTACACAGTTATAATTACAACATGCCTCAGACAACTGGAGGTTGGACCAATGTCAGTGGTGTACAAAACTTTGGAGTCCAGTATAATCCTTTATCGTTGGGTAATTTAAATTTTAGCTTGACCGGTAAAGATGATCGTTGGTGGGCAGGATATTACGGTCCGCAGATTAAAGACATAGATGTAAGATTAAAATACTCTGTTGACCCTTGTGTGTCTAACTCTTTATATGGTAGTCATTGTCCGGGTTTCAACGATATAGTTACATCAGGCAATTTGATGGGAAGTAATCCATCGATAAGCTGGGGACAGTCTTTCAATGAAATCATATCCATAAGCACAGCACTACAACATGGTGGCTTGGGAGTAAAAGTACATGGATTTAATTGGGGCTACGATGTAAAAAGTAATGATCCGTATTGTGCTGCTTGGTTTATAGTATGTTTCGATAATAGAGATCCGTTAGCTAGAACAACTGTCAATATTACGAATAGTGCAGGTCAAAGCATTTATTCTGTTTCCAGAGATTACAATGATATTAATAGCTATCAAAGTAAATCATATTCATACAATTTACCCAACAGCACAAATAGTTTAAGTTTAGGAAATTTTTCATTACAAGGTCAAACTTGGGATAACGCAGGAATACAAAATGTCTATGTAAATGCTAGATATACTCCAGACCAGTGCGTAACAAATCCTTTGTTTAGCGTTAGCTGTACTGGTTATGCAGAAGCTTTCTTTCAACAACAATGTTCTGCTAATCCGTTATATAATCAAACCTGTCCCGGGTATGCACAGGCATACTATAATCAACAATGTAGTTTAAATACTTTATATGATAGTGGATGCCCGGGATATGCACAGGCATATTTTAATCAACAGTGTTCATTAGATCCTTTATATAATCAAGCATGTCCAGGTTATGCTCAGGCATATTTTAACAATCAGTGTTCATTGAACGCATTGTATAATATACAATGTCCAGGTTATGCTCAGGCAAAAGTTTTAAAGGACATGCAGGATAAACAAACCGCATCAACGGAATCTACATCAAATTCAAGTTCTTCATATACTTCCAATTCTTCTCCATCGACGCAAACGTCATCAACGGTTGCGTTAGCCGATCCAACTAGAACAGAAACTGTGATTACTACAGACGTCGGTGGTGTTGAATTGACTACCTCTGGTCAAGTTAGTATTCCAACCGGTGAAACAACCTCAACTAAAGAAGCTGTTAAAGAAGCAGCTAGGGCAGAAGAAAAGAAAGAAGAACAAAAAGCAGAAACTAACAAAGCAGAAGATAAAAAACGTGTAGATCCTCGGACACTGGCAGTGGCCATGGCCGCAGTTGCCGCAACAGAACGTACAGCATTAGCCACAGCCGAGCAAGCGATAGTAATGAGTCAAGCTAGCATTGGGCCTAATGATGGTAATGGTATTACACTAGGATCTGGATTGACTTTACAAAATAATAGATCGCAATCATCATTTAATGATAAAATTGATGAAAGGAAGGATGAAGGTAGGAATACAGCTTCTCAACGAACATCAGGGCCGACCGACAATATTAATTTGTTGGCAATGCCAATTCAACCAGTTCCTGATACTAATCAAAAGGCAGGACCTAGCGTAAGACGTGGTGGCACAGTCGAGGGCATGGAAGGCGGTCCCGATCCTACAGCATTAGCTCGTGCACCAATGGATTTCAACCAATATTTGAATTCACAGTTGAAAGATGCTCAGTTCTATCAAAGTCGAGAAATTTACCGCGGACAGAGAACTGTTGATAACGCTAGAGCACAGCGTTTCCTAAATGGTGCTAGCGATGTACTGCACCAACGTATGGTGGAACAACAATATCAGATAGGACAATGATATGTCTAGCATAGATTTTTCCGCAGGTAAAGCTGCATCAGGAACCCTAAAAGAAGCACAGAATATAGGCAAAGAAGTTGCAGGGGTTATCACAGATCAACAAGCTGACATGGAAAAAACTGTTCAGGAACAGCATCGTAAAAGAATGAAAGAAAAGGCTCAGATGGAACTACAGGCATTATCAGAAGATTTTAAAGCCTTTGACAAGTATGAAGCTGAAAGAAAACATCAGCAGGCAGTGAATCAATTGAAAGTTGAGGCTATCAAAAAATATGGAAAAAATGCCTGGACGGAAATAGAAGCTGTTAAAGTAAAGATGAAAAAAGAATACGAACAAGAAATGAAATTTATAGACAGTGATCGACACAAGATGATGGATTTATTTTATTGGTGTTTAACAGTTTCTGCAGTTATAACTTATTTTTTTAAATTATACAAATGAAAGCACAACCTACTATTTTTATACTTACAATAATAACTATACTAATTCTTCTATGGGCAGAACACAGCTTAAAAATGTAAAGGACACAAAATGTTATTTGAATCATTTATGATTTTTTATTTGTTAGAAATATTAGTTTTAATATCAATGGCCATATGGTACTATAAAGAACCTAAACTAATTGAAAAGAAAATTCACGATCCTTGGGGTTTTTTGGAAAGAAGGAAAATAAAATGAGCGAAGAAGTAGATATTAATAAAAAAGTTGATGATTTAGAGGCTGCAAAAGAAAAGTATCTTAGCGAAAATACAGTGATTAGCATCGGTGGTTATGCTTTTACACCGGCTAAGTTGATGATCGCTGCCACCATAGTATCGTCAGTGCTAGGTGGATTATACGGTGCGTTCGAAATCTATAAAGACTATATGGACATGAAAGACAAGATCGCGAACTATGTCACACCAGACCTAACTGAGATCTATAAGAAGATGGAAGTGTTGGACGCCAACACCAGTAAAATGGTTGAATACACTGACAACATCAAGACTGATCTAAAAAATGATGTACGTAGATTAGAATCAGTAGTTGAAAATGTCGAACGTAGTTCTAAGCAGACGGCACGTGACACTGATCAAACAGTCAAGGAGATAAAACGTGACACTGATCAAACAGTCAAGGAGATAAAACGTGATGTTGACAACACTCTTAAGGAAACTAGAAGATACAGTGATCAAACTGTTAAAGAAATCAATCAAGAGATAACTCGAAATAATCAAGAGATGGCTAGAAATCAAAAAGAAACTCAGATTGAGATACGTGCATTGAGAAAAGAGGTAGATGAAAAAATTAAGAAAGCATTGGACAATCCATTGTCCCAATAAGGAGAGGAGCAAGTGGCAGAAGAAAAAGATATAAACAAAGCAGTAGATGATTTAGCGGCGGCCAAAGAGAAATATCTCAGTGCTAATACTGTTATCAGTATAGGCGGATATAGTTTTACTCCGGCGAAGTTAATGATAGCAGGAGGTATTATTTCATCAGTGCTAGGTGGGCTCTATGGTGCTTTTGAAGTATATAAAGGCTATCAAGATATGAAAGAAAAAATAGCAAAATATGTAGCACCAGATCTGTCAGAATTTGACAAGCGTCTGACTGTAATAGAAAAAAATCAAGCTGAAACTTCTAATACTTTGAAAGACTCGGCTTCGAAGACAGCAGATTATACCCGTGATATCAAAAATGATTTGAAGGCTGATATTCGCAAAATTGAAAAAGTCGTAGATGATGTTGAGCGTAGCAATAAGCAGATGCAGAGAGATGTTGACAAAGACGTCAGGGAGCTGCGCAGGGAAATAGATAGAAAGATCAAAGAAGCTTTGGATAACCCATTAGCAAACAAATAAATAACTGTTTGTAAGGAGCCACTATGAAAGGCCAAGTAGTAGTGGCGTTCCTATTAAGCTTATCTAGCTCTATAGCCAACGCCCAATTTGAAACAAGTAAACCTGTGATTTGCGATGATACAAAAAAAATTGTTAGATCATTAGTAGAAATTTACAATGAAAAACCTGTGTGGGGTGCTGTCAATCCTCAAGACTCTACCAGATTCAGTCTTTTTGTAAATAATAAGACAGGAGCATGGACATTGATACAAATGAATCCGCAAGTAGCATGTATTCTAGGTGTGGGCGAAGAATCAAAAATGATTTTCGACAATGACGCCTAAAGAGCAATTCCAGACATTACTTTATCCAAGTTGGTTTATTGATTCAATGGTAAATCAGTGGCTTGATTTTTGTGTATATTCTATGCTACAATTATATTTTATGCCTGCAACATTGATGGATCAAGGAACGGAAGCAGAGAAATGGATTTCTAGTTTTTCTACTAACGGGATGAAAAATTTTAATATTTGTAAACAATGATTAAATTAACTATATTGCTGTTGACATTTTTCTTATCATTACCCTTATCAGCTAAAGATATCACAGCCACAGCGTGGTTAGTTGCCGATGCTGATGGAGAAATTCTCAACAGCGCAAACATTTACGAAGAAAGAAGCATTGCAAGTATAACCAAATTAATGACAGTCATGGTAGTGCTTGATGCTAATCAAGATCTTGACCAGTATCTTAAACCTTATACCAGGAGAGAATTATTACAGCTATCCATAGTTCATAGTGATAATGCAGCTAGTGAAAAATTATGTCAAAACTATCCTGGGGGTAGAAGTAGTTGCATTTCTGCAATGAATCAAAAAGCAAAATTCCTCGGAATGATCCATACTCAGTTTTCCGATCCAACAGGTTTAGGTATGACCAATCGCAGTACTGCTTATGATCTTGTAAAATTAGTACAGGCTGCACATCATTATCCCTTGATTGTAGATGCTAGTCAAATGAGTGCGGTAAAGATCAGGAAAAAGAAAAAGTATTTGGTTTATAGAAATACCAATCCTTTGGTTTCGACCAAGGAATTTCTAGTAAGCAAAACAGGATATATTCGCGCCAGCGGAGGGTGTATAGTCATGATGTTAGACACCCATCTTGGACGCAGAATCGTTGTACTATTAAACTCAAAAAATACCAGGACTAGAATTCCAGAGGCATATAAGTTAGCTACTTTATACTAAACTTATCTCCCCTGACCCCTGTATTTTTTATAATTTCTTCGTTTGGTTTTGTTCATAGAACTTGTTTTTGCCACCCCTCCCTGACTAGTTCTTTTATGAACAGACACATGTGTATTAATGGATGTACTACCCTTAGTTTTAGCCATTATCTATCTCCAAAACACTATTTAATACATTGACAAATCTATATTTTTGTGTTATTATAGTAAAAAATCAACTTTCTCAGTTATTATGAAAATCCAAATAGTATCCGATCTCCATCTAGAGTTCGAAGATATTTTCATCAAGAATGAAAACTCCGCAGATATGCTGATTCTCAGCGGAGATATCCTCGTGACTGATGATCTTTACAATCAACCTGTTAATCTCGCTTGGAGTGATGTTCAGGACACCGGATTTGGCCGTGCTAAACGCAGCATCCGTTATCGGGATTTTTTGAGCCGTGTCAGCTTTCAATTTCCTCATGTAATTTACGTCATGGGCAACCACGAACACTATCATGGCAAATTTGATAAGAGTGCTGAGATCATCAAACAAACTTTAGGATACCTTAACATCAATAATGTCTATCTCTTAGACAATGATACCAAAGATATCGACGGTGTGCGGTTTGTTGGTGGTACTATGTGGACTGACTGCAACAAAGGTGATCCTATGACACAGTATCACCTCGAGCAATGTATGAATGATTTCCGTATCATACGCATTGCCAACGAAGGATTTCGTAAGTTTCTTCCGGCCCGTACTATCACAGAACATGTCAAGACCAAACAATATCTTGAAACTGTGATTCACGGCACACCGGATGACATGCCTGTAGTTGTCTGTACTCATCACGCACCTAGTGCTATGAGCATACATGAAATGTACAAACATGATCATCTAATGAACGGTGGCTACTACAGCGATCTCAGTGAGTTCATACTAGATCGTCCTAAGGTCAAACTATGGACACACGGTCATATGCATCAGTGTTCTGATTACAATATAGGTGATTGTCGTGTGGTTTGTAATCCTCGCGGATATAATGACGAAAATCGTGCTTTCAATAGTCAATTTATAGTCGAAATATGAACACTGTATTTTACAAAAAAGTAGGACGTAGATATCAACCAGTCAGCGAATATGATAGTGAGCTATGTGATGCGTTTCCTCAAGGAGCGCATCTCGTAGTAACTAGACCGGGTAGTCGCAGTACGCATTACAGAATAGATCCTGCGCTGGCACCTATGATCGCCGCAGGACGTTATGCACAAGATGCCATGGCTGATACTATTAGACGGACTACGGAACTACGTCCTGTCAATCATCAGTTATCAGAAGAAGAACAAATTAAATGGAAACAGTTTATCAAAACTATGCCAGATGAATTTCGTTTTATGATGACGCATGGCTCTGCCATTGAGGCTGTGGATGCAGGTATCAAAGCTATGCAAGCAGAGGCAGATAAGATGTTAACCAATCCTGCTGTGCGTAAGGCTTATGATAACTTTATACTATTGTGTAAACTTGCCAAAGAAGAGGACGTATGATACTTGAAATAATAATGTGGGGATTCTTCTCCGCATGGGGTTGGTTTGGAGCCAGCTATGTCAAAGATCAAATTTGGAAACCAGAGACAGTAGAGCAAGAAAAACCACATCCTAAAAAATCAACCGATTGACTTTTTTTAAGTTTAGTGTTATAATATACAAAATGAAAGGATTTTTATGATCACCCTAAAAGATTTTATGGAATCTGTGGATTATCGTATCACCGAAGGCAGTGAATTTCAATGGACCTGTTTCGGTCCCACTGCCTACAGGTTGGATTCGTGGAACGGTGAACAAGACGGACACACTGTCAGCATCGTGTTCGATACTCTAACACAAGAAGTATATCAGGCAGAAGCGTTTGATTATTCTCGTGAACGTGCATATCGCATGACCAACCCAAAGTATAAAGATCTATTCGACGAAGAATGTGAACATCGTGATGTTGTGGACATGGCTTGGGAACGTGATGACGGTACTTCGGTCAATTATGTAGAAATCGATGTGGTAGATGACTTTGTTGAAAAAGTCAAAGCTATCGTCGCTGACGAGGACTACGATACTCGCGTACAAGTTCCCGTAGACTTCACAGACGAAGAACTTTTAAAATATATGAAAATGGCTCATGAGCGCGACATGACGTTTAATGAGTTCGTAGAAATGGCTCTGAGAGCTGCCATTAACGAAATCAAAATCCGAGAATACGAAGACAACATGCGTGATGAGTATGATTTCTCAGAAGGGGAATCGGGATCTGTTGACAAAGCTGTTAAGAAATTAAAAAAGAAAAAAGGTAAACTATGACAAACGCACAAAAGTTTTTAGAAGATCTAAAGACTGGCGTACGGCACGTGGTAATCAATGACTGCTACGGCGGATTTGGATTGAGTCAACGAGCTCAGATCGAATACTGTCGCTTGGCCGGCATCGATGAAAAAGATTTCTACGATCGTGAAGTTGCTCGAGATGATCCTTACCTAATAAAAGTTGTTAAGGAATTGGGGATGGGAGCCAACGGTGCCCATGCAAATCTAAAAATCGTAGAGATCCCCGGCGATGTTGAATGGTTGATTCAAGAATATGATGGTGCAGAATGGGTAGCGGAAACGCACAGGACCTGGACTTGATAGAATTTGAAATTGACAGGGATAGATATCAAGAACAACGTGAAATAGTGCGTTGGTGTGAACAAAATTTTGGGTTAAGTAATTATAATCCAACAGGCGACAGAAGTTGGCATTGGGACAGCATGTTTGGCAATACTTTTTTTTATTTTAAAAAAGAAAGGGATGCGATTTTGTTTTCGCTGAAATGGTTATGATTAAAATCAGTTTTGATAAATTACAACTGAAAAATAAGAAAGAAATGATAAAATGGTGCGTCCAGCGATTTGGCCATAGCGAACCTGATCCAAAAGGATTGGTAGACTCTAAACGATGGACCTACGACGTCGTTGGTTCTCGAATGTTTTTCTTTTTTAATAATGATTATGATCATGTTCTTTTTGCTCTAAGATGGATGTAGATAATCGAACAATAATTAAGATATCTTTTGGCAAAGACAGATATCATGAACAAGAGGACATGATACGCTGGTGTCGAAAGAATCTCGGAACCGGCGGTTGGCAATGTTCTCTGGTCTTAGGTGATAATCGCTGGCGAGTCGATTCAATGTTTGGAAGTACCCAGTTCTGGTTTAAAGAAGAACGAGATTATCTATTGTTTTGTCTGAGGTGGATGTGAGAGTACTTAAAAAATCAATATGGCCGCATCAGGTAAAACTTGAATCAAACAAATATCATCACGAGGATTATTTCTTTGATCCTAGAAGTGTATGGATGGTTAGAACTAAGATGCGTAAAGTCCTGGGTTTTATGCCCCGAGAACATAGAGAATGGAATGAAGAACGAGGATATCGCACAATGATGCATCTTGACTTCTATGATGAAAGTCAACGCACTATGTTTCTATTAAAATACGGTGATTTCATAGGCAAAGAAGATGACAACAGATTATACTTATTACATGGTCATGCCCTGCGGCGGTATGGCCTATTATGATGAGCCCCGTTTCGGAATGAATTATTTTTGCGCACAGTGTGAGGCCGTGGTTGGTAGTGAGCATCAGCCGAAAAAATGCAAAAGAGAAGAGGCCAAATGGCAGTTAATGAAACTGCTAGGTGGCCGGGGTTGGGATTATTTTGCAGAACCAGACGAGTTTTTTTGATGAAATTAGAACAAGAAATTGCCAACGAGTTAGCCAGTGGTATGCAGAGTGAAATGGATTTTCACATACTGTCAGACATGCTGGTACAACTAGGATGGAAGAAAGTAGTTCTTACTAGATTTTTTAGCCGTAAACATTCTATTGACATTCTAATGTGGTGCGAAGAACATATCAAACATCCTTTTGAGCATAGAGGTACCACCTTTGTTTTTGAAAACAAAGGAGACGCTGTGAACTTTACATTAAAATGGACATAAAATATAAAATCGTAGGAGACAGAGTCGAAGAAGTTCGCGAAGTGACTGTTTATGAATTTAAAGTAGGCGATGTTGACGATCCGGAAATATACGCTGCCCAACCTATATGGGAATGGCAACAGAGTGAACGAGGACAATGGGTAATGAAAAATGCCTATGAAGTTCCTGTGTACTATCATCAGGCAGATTTTGCCGATATGGGGCATAAGTACGTTATAAGGGCAAAGTTTATGGGACCAGCATTGACAGAATGGTTGTTAAAGTATGGCAAGTAAAGAATCTCCAAAATCATTTGCCAATATGGCCCATAAACAAGTAGGGGCAATTTTATTGGAACACGAAAGATTGATGCAGATCCTTGAATCTTATCATGTGGTGAGATTGATCAAAGATGATGACTTTGCAGAAAAATTGACCTGGTGTATGGAGCATTGCCAAAGTAAATTTCGAGACATAAAAGAATCTAGTTGTCGAGCTTGGTACTTTCAAAATGAACAAGACGCTACAATGTTTGCAATGCGCTGGGCATGAGATATAATCTTAAATATCAAATATGGGTTGATGAAATGACCGAACTACCCAATACCAAAATTTATTGGATAGATACTGCTAGGCGATATGCACTATCAGCGAGAATGCGGGTCGTTTCTGCAGATAATGAAAATCATTTTGTCACAGGACTCAGCGAAAAAGACATAGATCCAATACAACAATGGTGTGAAGAACACAACTGCGGCCGCCGATTAAGTTTTGATACTTTTCAATTTAAAAATAAAAAAGAAATTACTATGTTTCTGCTGAGGTGGGGATGATAGCCAAAATATTAATATATTGTTATATAATCTTTGTAGTTCCGCCACTAGCGATAATTATGGTAGGATTGGCCTATGGCGGTGTAGTAGAAATCTCTAAATCATTGACAAAACCTCATTGACTTCTCAGGACATTGATGCTACAATAATATATCATCAACAGACCCAGCGATATGCAGAAAATTTCAAATCGATTGATCGCTCAAAAATGAAACGAGAACTAGACGAGCTGCTGTGTGAACGCTATCCTAAGATTTTTAGAGATAGACACGCTCCCATGGCAGAAACTGCTATGTGTTGGGGATTTGAATGTGGAGATGGTTGGTTTAACATCATCGATCAGCTCTGCTCAAATATCCAGCATCATATTGATTGGAAGCAAGAGCAGAAAGAAAAGTATGAACGTGGGGAGGGCTGCTCGCAGGTCATAGCCATGCAGGTCAAAGAAAAGTTTGGTACACTGCGTTTTTATACCAGTGGCGGTGACGATACTATCTATGGTATGATCCGTATGGCTGAAAGTATGAGTGCTGTTACCTGTGAAACCTGCGGTAGTCCTGGTCAGATACGTGGACGAGGCTGGATGTATACTGCCTGCGATGCACACGCCAAAGATGAAGATCTTATCGACGAAGATCAACGCCAACAAGAAATGAAACAGTCAGGGTTAGAAGAATGAACGAACGAATCCGAGAACTTGCTGAACAGGCTGAATGGCGTTTTGCTGACCGAGCAACAGGGGAATTTTCTGAATATGATAATCGATTGAAAAAGTTCGCCGAGTTGATTGTTAATGAATGTCTTGAAGTGATTGACAGCAGAAATAGGAAGCAGTTTCATCCAACTTCTATCTGCGGTGAACTATTGTACAATGTTGCAAAAGATGTGAAACAACATTTCGGAGTTGAAGAATGAACAAACGATTACTACGCTTATTCAATGAAGCAGGATTCCATCAGCCAGAAATGGAACGATTGGGAATTGAAGACAAGTTTGAAAAATTCACCGAGTTGATTGTCAGGGAATGTATGGCAATTAACAAAGTAGAAACAATAGCCTTGGATCTACCCGATTACAATTTAGGTGTGATAGAAGGCTACAGGAGAGCCAGAGAAAATATCAGTATACATTTTGGAGTTGAAGAATGAACGAACGATTCAAGCAAATAGCCCAAGAAGTGTTTTTCGACGAATCCACTACCGGTAAGCCTGGCCAAAAGATGTATATTTTTGGTGAACTCAAGATGCAAAAGTTCGCCGAGTTGATTGTTAATGAATGTCTTGAAATCGTAGAAGATGAAGACGATGGTAGTCAGGATACTTTAGCAGTCCGTTGGGCCATGCACAGAATCCGTAAACATTTCGGAGTTGAAGAATGAATGAACGATTAAAAAAACTAATGCGGGATCATGGCGTACACAAATACATCAGCGAGGAATGCCAAAGTCGTATTGAGTTGGTCACTAAGTTAGTAGTAGAAGAGTGCGCTCAATTATGCATGAGTCAAGCTGATCGTAGGAACATTCGAGCTGCATTTGACCTACCCGTTGAAAGTAATGTGAAGTATCCTAGTCCTGAAGATCACGGCAGTATAACTTCACAGTACGAAAGAAAATATAATATACCACAAGCAGGAGAAGTAAATTGAAAATCGGTTTTAGTCTAGGTCGTTGTGTTCGCGATATCGTCAATGGTGAAGTCAGCATAGATGACGTGGCTTTTATTATCACTGCTACCAGTATTCACGATCGCGAACATATTGATCGTGTTATAGATGTTTACATTACAGAACCCAATTATCTCTTAGGCTTAGATTATAATAAGTGTCTAGAAACTGCACAGGACCTGTGGGATAGTAATCGTTTGTTGCAGCCACGCAAACAAGGCCTGCATAGACACATGCAACCTGAGAACGCTGTCTGGGTTGACATCTTTCCCACGGCACTGAGCAATAACGAATCAGTTAAGAAATCGTGGGATGCATATAGATTTATGCTACATATGGTAGAGAACGTGGATAATGAAGCCACAGAAGTTTTTAAAACATAGGAGGCAGTATGGATATAAAAAATGGTTCGAGATGGGTGGGCACAGAAGGCAGGGTTTTCGTAGTAATTAATAGAACAAACTTAGAAGGTAAAGATTGGATCTATTATAGATCAGAACAACCTGTAGATCATTTACCCGAAGAATTCAGCTGTTATGAAGAAAGTTTTCTTGGCAGATTTACACTTTTGCCAGAATGATAAATCTAAGATTAGAAATCCTAAATCCCTGGAGCCGAGATAGATTTAAAAATCTAGGCTCTGTTTCTGGAAAAATCACTCAAAATAAAAGTTGGGAGTTAGAACATACATTCTGCGATAGTGTAATTTTTGACATAGAATTTAAATTTACAACCAAACAGGATCATGCTGGGTTAGAGTTAGTTTTTGGCATTTTAGGCTACGAAGTTCATTTTAGGATATGCGATAACAGGCATTGGGACTATGAAAACGATCGCTGGGCAGTGTATAATTAACATATACTATAATTTCAGAGATGATAAGTAATAGTGAATCCAAAGGAGCTGCTGTGTCCAAAAAGTTCGACGATTTTAATGCCGAAGATCGCATCGACATCAAATTACTGGAAAATTCCATACATTTTCTCACAGGTGAAATAGACCAAGAATCTGTGGATAAATGCATCAAATGGATAACCTACGAAAATTTAGATACTCGATCAGAAAAAATTCTTACTCTTTACATCAATTCCACAGGCGGAGATTTGTATTCTGCTTTTGCCTTGATTGATGTAATGAAAAACAGTGAACATCCTGTTAGAACTATCGCTATAGGTGCTGTGATGAGTGCGGCATTTTTGATCGCAGCATCAGGTACCAAAGGACAGAGATTCGCTGCTCGCAATGTCAGTTATATGTGCCACCAATTTACGGAAAATGTTGATGCCAAATATCATGATATTAAGGCCGCGATGAAAGGTAATGAAATGTGTAATGATATGATGGTTGCTGTATTGAAGGAAGCTACGGGGTTAGCACCTAGCATTATCAAGAAAAAACTACTGCCCGCCAGTGATGTGTATCTAACTGCTGATGAAGCTGTAGAATTAAAGATCGCTGACAATATTTTAGAAAGATAAACATGAGCAAAGTAATAGCCATAGACGGCAAAGCTAAAAAGGATCAAGAGCGGAAAGAATCTATGTTAGAAGTATTGAAAGTCATAGAACAGCAGATAGAAGAAGGCAATATCAAAGAGTTCGTGGCCTGCTCTATGAACGAAGATGGCAAAGCGCAGGTGCATGCTAGCTGCTTAGATCTCGTAGGCGGCGTGGGCATGTTTGAAGTTGGCAAGCACTTACTGATCGAAAGCGACAGAATGTTGTAAAAATGCCACATTATATGGGCATTTTTTCATTGACAAATAAATAAACAGACAATACAATAGATACATGGTTAGTTGATGTTGTTGAAAAAGCAACAGCTCTTAATTTTTCCAAAAAGAAAAATAGGGGTTGACAACAGAACTAAATATTTGTATACTTAGATCATGCGTTGGAAATAGCGCAGAAATTTTAAAGGAAAAACAAAGCAAATGAAAACAGTAGGATCGTTATCAAGACATTATTGTATAGCCAAACAGGTAGGCATGCCCACCTCTTGGTCTGCGATTAGTCTGTTCAATAATGATCGTACACCAGAGCTATGTCAGGGGTCCATGGAGACGATGAGTTAACGTAAAAATAACTCAAACTTCAAAAGGACCCCAGGACTAAACACCCTGGGGTTTTTGTTTTTATAAGGAGAACTATGCAGTATAATGAAATTGAATTTGATAAGTTGAGTAAGAGAATCGTTGAACAGGCTTACGCTTCTGCTGGTCAGGTACTAGACGAAGAGCAGAAACGCAAACTTATTCAAGATAAGTTTGACCGAGCCCGTGCCATGCACGAAGCTCAACAGAAGAGTCCAATCTACGAAGATTAAGACTCGAGTGTGGATGGGAAACGAGGTCCCAGCGACACACTGTAATAAAAACGTAAACGGGCGGCCTAGTGGATGGAATCCCTCTTGTGGGACTAAAAATACTAGCGTAATTAAGCATTCCCCATTCGCCCTGCGACGGCGTCTAAAATCATAGAGGAGAATGCTTAATTACACACTCTCCTACTCCATTTGACAAGGAGGACAGGTTGACATAGTCTACGGAGAGTGTTATAATATGTCTTTGGAGGTGTGTGCCGAGCGGCGAAGGCAAGTGACTGTAAATCACCCACATCAGAAACACCGTAGGTTCGATTCCTACCGCCTCCACCAAAATTTGGTCCTATAGTTTATCGGTTAGAATAATGGCCTGTCACGCCGTAGGGACGAGTTCGATTCTCGTTGGGACCGCCAAAGTTTTATTCCGGGATACCGTTCTAGGTGAGGCGGGTCTGACTGTTAATCAGAAATAGATTGGTTCGAATCCAATTCCCGGAGCCATTTGAAAGGTAGAGTGATAAATAAATATGTAAAATATTTTAAGGCTCTACCATATGAATTATAAGGGAACAAAAGACAAGACTTATGTCTGTCAGCATTGTAAAACAGAGTTTGGTTTTAAAGGTTATAGTAGCAATCATAAATTTTGCAGTTTAGATTGTTCTTATGCTTATCAATCAGCTCGAAAAGAAAGTTTAAAAGAGCATCGATATCAAAAATGGTTATCCGGAAAAGATATTGGTGTTAAAAATCCTCGTAAATTAATTAGAGATTTTTTAATTATACGCGATGGATATAGATGTAGTTGTTGTGGAATTGATAGTTGGAATGGTAAAGAAATAACACTCTGGACAGATCATATCGACGGAGATGCTACTAATAATCACCCAACTAACTTTAGATTAATCTGTCCTAACTGCGATAGCCAATCAGATACGTTTGGCGGCAAAAATTACGGTAAAGGAAGAAAATCTAGAGGTTTACCACAATATGGTTAAGTAAAATTAATGCACCGTTCGTCTATCGGTTAGGACACCCGCCTTTCACGCAGGTAAGAGGAGTTCGATTCTCCTACGGTGTACCAGTTTTATGCGGCATTAGTACAGTTGGTAGTACATCTGCTTGCCAAGCAGAAGGTCACCAGTTCGAGCCTGGTATGCCGCTCCAAAGTTTTTGCCTCTGTAGCTTAATGGTAAAGAAGGGAGCTTATACCTCCCCAAAGCACAGGCCAGATAAGCCTGAGTGTGCAGGTTCGAGTCCTGCCAGAGGCACCAGTTAATGGCTCCGTAGTTCAGTCCGGCAGAACGTTGGTCTCCAAAACCAAATGTCGGTGGTTCAAATCCATCCGGGGTCGCCAAATGATGTGAGGGTGCCAGAGAGGCCTAATGGCGCAGTCTGCAAAACTGTTGTTCGTCGGTTCGAATCCGACTCCTCACTCCAGAATGCCCCTATGGCCAAATTGGTAAAGGCGGCTCTCTCAAAAGGAGTGTCATAACTATCGGTTCGAATCCGATTAGGGGCACCAAAGATTATGGAAGTGTGGCAGAGCCCGGCTTAATGCACCTGTCTTGAAAACAGACGATCCGAAAGGGTCCGTGAGTTCGAATCTCACCGCTTCCACCAAATTGCCCGGATAGTTAAATGGTATAACGGTCGCTTGATAAGCGATTATTCCAAGTTCAATTCTTGGTCTGGGCACCAACCTTAAGGAGAACGCAAAATGGGGCGGTCGCAGTTTTACTCTTGCTGGTAGTATTGATATATTATATTGACAAAAATTTAAAATAGGAGAATGTTATGGAAAGTGATAAATCTGACAAAGGTCCCAAACCTTTGGGGGTGTGGTGAAATGGTATCACAGCAGACTTTTAATCTGCCAATTTCGGGTTCGAGTCCCGGCGCCCCTACCATATAAAAACACATTCTCTGCTGGGCATGAATCAGATTCTCTAGCGGGTATGAATGTGTTTCTATATGGTAATGTAGCATAACGGTAGTGCAGCACCTTCATACGGTGCCCAGTGAAAGTTCGACTCTTTCCATTACCACCAGGATTAAATAAGTGTATGAAAGAGCTACTGAAAAATCTGCCGCAGCTATTGGCTGCGATGCCAGAGCTAGTAAAGTACTTAAAATACATTCCAATCCTCATGATCCTCGCGGGCCTTGGCTACGGAGTAGTCTACTTCGTCCAGAATCGCAAGGATCCATATCAATGCGTTAACAATCACGTCTTTGAACAGTTGAGATTAGACAGCGATGTCTATGTGTTCAAAGGCGGAACTTGTATCGATGCCAAAGATTTAAAATAAACTGTTGGGGTGTAGTGTAATGGTAACACCACAGACTTTGACTCTGTAATTCTAGGTTCGAGCCCTAGCACCCCTGCCATGCTCTTATAGTTAAATGGCAGAACACATCCTTGGTAAGGATGCGATACAAGTTCGATTCTTGTTAGGAGCACCATATTCGGCCTGTAGCTCAGTGGAAGAGTTCTGGTCTTCGAAACCAGCAGTCGGGAGTTCGAATCTCTCCAGGCCGGCCATTTAAGGAGAAAACTATGAAACCAACTTTATTCAAGAATCGTTTCAATAACGAGCGTTTTATCTGCGACAACCCTCGCTTGACCGAAAACATCGACGGTGTTGAATATGTTGTGGTCCATCGTCCTAATGAGCATCGTGAATTTAAAATGCGTCGTGATGCACTAGAAAAAATTAATGCGCCTGTAGCTCAGTCGGACCAGAGCACTACGCTACGAACGTAGGGGTCGGAGGTTCGAATCCTTCCAGGCGTGCCAAACAATGGTGTCCTTAATGTAGTGGCCTGCATACTAGTCTGTGAAACTGGAAGTACCGGATCGATACCGGTAGGACACCCCAAAAGAACAATTAAAGATTTAAACAAAATTCTATTCGAATTTCTTTGTTGATATGAGATACAAACAATTCATGTATATTAGAGGGCGGATCAAGTATTGTTCCTAAAGGTAGCTCTAACGGTAAATTACTTGGCAATCTTTCGTAAGATTTACACCACGATTGAAATCTTTTACTTGCATATAATCGTTTTCTTGTATAATCTATATCTATGGTAATACCGCCATTAGATCCGAGACGTCCTGTACAATCAAACTCGTTAGGATTATCTTCATCGTAAAATGATCGAAGAACACTTTTACCTAGAATGGATTGATCTAACAGCACCAAGTATTGATAAACTGAATATTTTTCATAATCATAATTTGCCAAAAAATCTTCTTGATCAAATTCTAACCAATTGTCAAATTGCAAATATCTATCAGTGGGCGTTATGTCAAAACTGGTAAATGGATATTTGGTTAAAGCATAATTTTTATTATCTGTAATAGTAATTTTTTCTAAAAGATGAACTGAATCATTGATTAAATTTATCAAGGAAAACCATTGATTATAATCTATGAATTCTGGAATTGTGAATTTAGAATTATATACATTTTCCACAGATTTATTTAGGTGCAGAGTATCTCTAGCGAATAAAGCATTGTAAACAAAGAATCTGTGTAATTCATTTAGAATATTTTGATCGTAATTAAATTCTGTGGGAATCGTAGTAGGAAATTTTAAACCAAATCTTTCTAATTCTGATAAGGCAAATTGTATAAACTTCCAAGATTGTATAATTTGAGATTCGTGTATATAATATTCTTCTAATGATGCAAAATCTTTTTTACATTCATAAGATTGTTTTTTGCTATTAAAAAAATTAAACCATTTAAAATGCACTTTGTGATCTGTGAATATTCGAATCGCAATGTGTTGATCATTAAGAAAATGTAATTTTAAAAACATAAATTATTTAATATCATCGCTTCGCCAACTTAGCTGATGTGGTCATAGCGGCGGTCTGAAGAACCGTGGAAAGACGTTCGATTCGTCTAGTTGGCACCACATGCGGATGTGATGGAATTTGGTATACATATCAGACTTAAAATCTGAGTTCTGAGGGTTCGAATCCCTCCATCCGCACCAAACATGCCTCTGCCGATGGAGCGGTGCCAGGTCTTCTAAACCAGGTTATGGGAGTTCGAATCTCTCCAGAGGCGCCATATATCAGTTGACAAAGCATAGAATAGACTATATAATATACTTTGTTCATTAAAAATTTCTAGTTGTTATGCCCCGGTGGTGGAATGGTAGACACGCTTTTCTGTGTGTTTAGCATAAATAAATGTATGAAAAACATTTATGAATACATTTCACTCCCGAGGGTTGAAAGACAGTCTCATCTCAAATTGGATGAGCCGTGTCTAGAAAGAGGAGCAGGTAGTTATTATTTCAAAGGGCTTTTAGCTCATTGTTTAGATACTACAGTTCCTACAGGACATAAGATACATTTATGTCATGCTTGTCATAACGGTGCTTGTGGTAATCCCAATCATATGTATTGGGGTACAGCACAAGAAAATCGTTTAGATCAAGTTGAAAATAACGGCAAAACAATTTGGGAGAGAACTGTCGAAAAACACGGCTTAGAAAAAGCGAAAGCTATGAACAAACGTGTTGGAAATAAAAATGGTTCTGGCAATAAGGGTAAACCTAAAAGCGAGGAACATAAAGCAAAAATTGCCGCAAACCGTAAAGGTGGGCGACAAAAGAAACATGCGGACGTGATGTAACTGGTAGCCATGCGAGTCTTAGAAGCTCGTGCCTTGTGCGTGTGAGTTCGAGTCTCACCGTCCGCACCAAGTTTGCCCTATGGACTTAACCGACCTGGGGCACCATTAAAAAATAGCATTAGCGGGTATCGCTTGTGGACGCACAGGCTCACGAAGATTAGGGCCATCTACTTCTTCTGAAAAAACCGTGGACAATGGCTTATGAGGAGAATCGAACTCCACTCAGAAATCCGTCCCATCCCGTAGGGTGTAATGTTATTCTTTAATGGTAAAGTTTTTTCCGGGTGTAGCTTAGTCTGGCTTAAAGCGCCTGCTTTGGGAGCAGGAGATCGTGAGTTCGAATCCCACTTCCCGGACCAGTAAATGCATCGTTAGTTCAGCGGTAGAACGTCGTCCTTACAAGGCGAATGTCAGTGGTTCGACTCCATTACGATGCACCAATGCCGGAAGGATGGCTGAGAGGCTTAAGGCAGCAGGTTGCTAACCTGTCGATTCGGGTAACTGGGTCCGAGGGTTCGAATCCCTCTTCTTCCACCAATTTTAAAAAGGAAACTAAATGTTAAGACCAACCGCAAATTACAAGATGTCCAAACCTACCAAAACTATGTTGGCATCGAGAAGATTTAATTCAGAAACACAAAGACATGACTGGAAAAGATCTATGATTCAGGCTGAATTAGCTGCTCTTATTCAACCTAAAAGAGAAAAAGGTCGTCGAGAGAACAAAGGTGAATAACATGGAAGATTCTCAAAATATTAAAAGAACCGGAACTTGTGGTTGTGGGCGATCACCAACTGGTGATTGTATTGGTTGGCACAGTCTATCTGAAGATATGTATCAACATCAAAAACTGCTTTGGATAGAAGAAGAAATGCGTAAAGATCAGGAAGCAGCACACTTAAAGGAGACTGGCAGATGAGAGATAAACTGATAGATGCATTGAGAGTTCATTTTGCAGGTAATTTGTTAAAACATAAAATGAATGTAGAAGTTATGTTAAATAATCCAATCGCAATCCATGATCATACTGATTGGATGACTGCTATCGAATCGGAGATTGCACAAATAGCAGAATACGAAGATAAATTAGAAGTATTGAATAAACATTTTTAAATTGGGGGATTAGTTAAATGGGATAACATCGGCTTTGCAAGCCGAGATTGAGAGTTCGATTCTCTCATCCTCCACCAATATGCCCTTTTAGTATAATGGTAATACAGTGGATTTGTAATCCTCTGATGGCAGTTCGATTCTGTCAAGGGGCACCAAGATTACCAAAATGTCTTGACACAGACACAAAACAGTGTATAATAAGTTTTGTTGTGTAGCAATACACAACCGGTGAAGTGAAAGGTAGATGAGGATAGACGCCTAGTATGGTTTCATACCATACGAACTTATCTGGCAAAGACGACTTGAAAACGTCTCCGTGCTTGAGTGAGCTGATCCAAATATCTTTAACTAGACTGTCAATTGCTGATCGGAAATATTCAGGTCTCTGTAGCCTGTCTATTGCACGTTGTCCAGACCGACGATATCGCACAATAGGTCTTGTCAATTGTCCGGTCTATTACTTGACCTTTCATCGATCCGTCATTATAATTGTAAAAAGAGAGACACAAATGAATATCACACTACGCAAAGCAAATGCAGTACAAAACAGCATCAATGATGCACTAAAAAACATTAAGGTTGATCTTAATGTTGAGATTAACGAGTTTCAAAATATCGAAGATGTTATTGGCAAAGCCAATAACACTTTGGTCGAAAATGATGCACGTCGTCAAAAGTTGACTATGGCTTTGTACAATATCCGTGCTTTAGTAGGTACTGCAAATGCTGCGAGTGGAATTGACACTGCGCTGGCCAAGGCAGCGTTCATCGATAAACGTATTGGCCAATTAGAGCAATTGGCGAGCTCTACTGAGATGACTTCTTTAGAAATCATTAAAGGCAAGATTGAAAAGATCAAAAGTCTCAAGGACGAAGCTCGTAGCCGTATCTATGGCTATGGAGACACGGTAACAACTTCTGTTCTCAGCAAAGAACAGATCGCACAGGCCAAATCAGAAATCCTTAATCTGAAAAAGCAAAAGCAAAAGCTCAACGATGAGATCCTTGAGCTGAATATCAAAACCGATATTCCATTATCAGATGATACTGTAGAATTACTACAAACAGAAGGATTACTATGATATTGCCGCGGGTTATAGAAAAGGCATCTTACCAGTCTCATAAGCTGGAGTTGGGGGTTCGAGTCCCTCACCCGCAACCAGTTATAGATAAAGATACTTATTTGAATAAATGAATATCGCAATAATAATCGATTGTTGGAAAGATACACCAACTACATTGCATCATATAATTCTCTCTAAAATATTTAGATCGACAAGATTCGTTTATTTAAATATTAAGAAATTTTTAAGTTCAGATTTAATAGATGTAATAATTATTTCTTCCTACGACGACAAAGATACTACTCCTACTATTTTAAACATAGACAAGAAAAAATTCTTTTTTTTACACGAAGAACAATTAATAGAATTTTTAAAAAATAATTCAGTTAAAAATATCTATATGTGTGGTTGTGCCTGGGATAGTTGTGTAAGAGATCGTCCTCTTGGTTATTTGAATGTCTATAAAATTATTAATTCATTGAACTTAGATATTAGTGTTTTAGTAAAATATAACTGTGTTAAAAACTTAGATGACACATATTTTGTAAAATCAAAAAATGATGACTGGGTAAAAACCAGTGTAAAAAATATTTTTAAATACTATCCAAAATGTTAAAGAATATGTGGGAGTAGCTCGGTTGGTAGAGCATTTGCCTTTCAAGCAAGATGTCGTGAGTTCAAGTCTCGCAACCAATTAGCTCGCTGTAGTTCAATGGACAGAACGATTCTCTCCTAAAGAATAAATCCAGGTTCGATTCCCGGTGGCGAGGCCAGTGTTAAATAGTTTTATGCGGGTGTAGCTCAGTTGGTAGAGCACTTGCCTTCCAAGCAAGATGTCGAGAGTTCGAGACTCTTCGCCCGCTCCAAATATATGCAAGTAATAGACTATAACGATACATTCCGTAAGTTTGATTTCAGTTCTGTTATAACAGCGGCTGATAACGATGTTGCTATAGGAATCGTGAAAAATATCATCGCAGATGGCAATTATTTTACCAACAGTCCAAAATATCAAACTAAAGAAAACATCTTCAAAAGAAAAGAAACTGTATGGTTGAAATACCGTATGAGTTTTTTGTTTTCAGTTTTTATGTACCTAGGTCGTGAAGTAAAAGTTTCTAACATGATGGCCTGGTCATTCATGACTAATTTAGAGGGTGCCGAAGACCGTGAAAAATTATGGCACCATCATTGGCATCCTTCCAGACCAGATGCTAAGATGATGAGTGGAGTTTTTTATCTGCATATCCCCGACGATGTCAAAGACAGAGATTATGCAGGCACAGAAATGGCACCAAACGGCATAGATGCAGATGGAAAGTTTTTTGTCCGCCCTGCAGACTATCAATGGCTTATATATCCCAGCGATCAATGGCATAGACCCGGCATCGTCCAAAGTAACCAATACAGATTCGTGTTGGCAGCAGACGTAGAATATTACGATTGACAACAGCACTTTTTGGTGCTATAATACAACATCAAGGAGTGAAAAAATGAACCCGTGGATCCAAAATGTATCTCTCAGCGATGTTAAGAAAGGAAATCATATCCATGCCGGCATTAACAGTATGCTGATTCAAATTGTAGATCCAGGTATGGAGTTTCCTACACCTAGTTATCAGTTTCGAGAGATTCATCAATTCTTGTTTCTTGATGTTGAAGAAAAGGACGAAGTTTTGGAAGAAGAGATGCGTTGCAGTCAGACTCAGGCAGATCAGCTTGTCTCTCTGCTACACAGAGCATTCGAGAATCGTATGAACGTTGTTGTTCATTGTGTAGCAGGTGTTTGTCGTTCGGGTGCTGTCTGCGAAGTAGGTGTAATGATGGGCTTCCGTGATACCGAAGTATTTCGTTCGCCTAATCTGCTAGTCAAGCACAAGATGATGAAGTGCCTAGGTTGGACCTACGACGAGCAGGAGCCTCACACAATTAATGGGGCTCCTGTCGAAGAAGATTGGACCAACGACAACGAAAAGGTTTTTACCTTAGCAGCAGCTCGTCGTGAGCGCAGACAGCGTGAAGGAGATATCTAATGGAGTATCTCGTCCAGGCCAGAAACAAGAGGACTAAAGAGTTTATCGAAGCGATATTGCCTTCAATGATCAAACAACTGAGATTACAAAATAGTCGAAAAGCTCTATTCGTAAAAATCAGCAAGAGTGACATCGAAAGCAATAATATGGGACAGACTGCTTATATTCAAGCCGTAGATGGGATTGTAGTTATAATCAGTCCTCAATCCAGAGAAAAGATGGGATTGACTCTAGCACACGAAATGATACATGTTAAACAGATGGCCAAAGGTGTGTTAAAAACTTATAATGGAGTTTCGTACTGGAGAGGTAAGAGGGTAGGTAAAAAAGTTAAATATCTGGATCAACCTTGGGAAATAGAAGCTTTTAGTAAACAGGAATTAATTTTTCGTAGGGCTATAGAATAAAAGGAGGGCATTATGCCAAGTGTGTTTTTAGTTTCAGACACGCACTTTGGACACGCTGGCGTTTGCCGTTTTACACGGGACGATGGTATTACAAAGTTGCGTCCGTGGGATGACCCCGCGGAGATGGACGAAGCTATGGTCAAGGCTTGGAACGAACGGGTCAAGCCCACAGACAAAGTTTACCATTTGGGCGATGTTGTGATCAACCGTAAGGCGTTGACGACATTGAGTCGTTTGAACGGTGACAAGGTATTGATCCGTGGAAACCATGATATCTTTCGTGATACAGACTATGCCAAGTACTTCCGTGAGCTTCGTGCTTACCACGTTATGAACGGTATGATATTGAGCCATATTCCAGTACACGAAGCATCGTTAGGACGTTTTGGTGTAAACATACACGGGCACTTACATTCAAATCGTGTAAAGAAAGCTCGTGGAGTAGATGCTAGAACGGGCGAGGTCTTGTACAGCGATGAGATTGATGTTAGATATCATTGCGTGTGCGTAGAGCAAACTCCAGATTTTGCGCCTATACTTTTTGAAGATGTTATTAAACGCATCGAAGAAGAAGGTGGAAAAATAGGGTTTAGGAACGGCAACGGACCTATAATGTGACATTATCTACGTACTTTTAGGGCTCTTCGGAGCCCTATTTTTTTGGCTTTACTTCTTTAATACGACATAAATATATTGAGTTAGGAAATTTCCAGGAGTTGAGAATTATGCCCTTACAGATTCGCAGAGGCACTGAAGCAGAAAGAGTAGCCATGACACAACCTCTAGCACAAGGGGAGCTGCTTTATGTTACAAATACACAAAGAATTTATGTTGGAAATGGATCCACTTTAGGGGGTATTCCTGTAACTGGATATACCGATGGTAATGCCAAGGACGCAGCAGCCACAATCTTCACTAGCGGATCTCACACTGGGATAAACTTTTCTTATAACACCGCAACTGACATTATAACTGCAACAGTAGATCTGTCAAATTATAATGGCACTATCAATGCTTCTGCTCTAAAAGGAACTATCGTCGCTGACGATTCTACCATATTAGTCGATGCAGTTTCAGGAACAATTCCTGCAACAGTAATAAGTGGAACCGCCACTATTAACGTCATTGGGAATACCACAGGATATCATACTGGTGATGTCAAAGGATCAGTATTTGCAGACGATTCTACCATATTAGTCGATGCTGTTGCCGGTTCATTTAATTTAGACGGAACTGTTAAAGGAAATATCGTTCCAGATGCAAATGAAGTTTATGATCTAGGATCAGTCACAAATCGTTTTAGAGACATTTATCTAAGCGGTACTTCTATTAAATTAGGAAATGCAACCATAACCGCCACCGGTGCTGCTGTTGATCTTCCGGTAGGATCTACTGTCGGTGGTATATCTATAGCTAGTTCTGGAGATGGAGTAATTTCAGGCAGTAATTACAATATCAACATCATTCGAGATGACAGTACTGTAATAGTGAACTCTTCATCAGGAGTTATTACAGCAGATACATTATACGGAACTTTATTTGGAACACTCGAAGGAGATGTAAGCGGATCAATATTTTCAGATGACAGCACTATCATGCTAGACGGCATTGATAAAGTACTAACAGTCAATTCGATTAATACCACTGAGATAAATGCGGAGGCTTCTAGACTATTTGTTAAATCATCTAGTCCTCAACCCATAGATGCTGTTGCTATCACAGACGGATCTACTGCACCATATATAGGATTAAGTGTATCTAGAGGAACTATATCCTCTCCCACAAATACTAATGCTAACGATATTCTAGGAGGATTTAAAATTGAAGGTTATAGAGCGGGCGTATATAAATTTGCATCTGGTATGGCTTCTATATGGGCTAGTGATGCTGATTATTCATATACTTATCCTAGATCAACTTTTAATTTATTCACCGGCAACAACTCCAATATGTTAGCAATAGGTGCATCATTAGATGGTGCCGGAACTTGGACAGCTAACACGATAAAAACAGGCACGTACACTTCTGCTCCAGATACTAGACCTACTGGTTCAAAGGGCATGATTATTTTTAATGACACTACCGGAAAATTTCAAGGATTCGACGGTTCGAGTTGGGTTGATCTAAGTTAATTAATAGTATACTTTTCTGGGTATAAATATCCCATGAAAGATTATTACATCTGCTCCGCAAAATATCTTATTCTAGATATATCATATCCATATGATGAAATGTTAGACGAAGCTAGAAGACTTAGCCATCGTTTCGTACCTCACAGATCAGCTTTATCTAAAGGTTGGGAATCTTTAACACTGCATGGCCTAGGTGAAGATAAAACCGGAAGTTTTGAAGATTATGGATACAAGAACGGAGGAGATGCAGCTAAAGATATGTATTGGACTAAGGCAGCAGATGAATCTCCGATAACGAAAAATTTTTTATTGAATAATTTTCCAAGTAAAAGATTCGGTAGAATTCGTCTAATGAAACTTAAGGCAGGTGGGTTTATCGGACTTCACTCTGACAGTAGTAGACCTGTTATAGAAAATATAAATTTAGTACTAAACAATCCTCAACATTGTTTATGGATATGGGGGGATGGCACCGAAGTGTTTATGGATCCTGGCAAAGCCTACGCTATGAATGTTCATTATCAACATAGTGTTTACAACAATAGCTATGAAGATAGATATCACATGATTGTAACAAGACACGATTCAACTGATAAATGGAAAGAGATAGTACTGAAAGCATCTAAAGAAACAGGAGAATTAGGCTATTTTGAAAAAATTGATTATCTACCTTAATATTATTGGCGATGTCCAGTCTTTGCTATGCCATTTTGGTTTATTAAGAATGTTGATATCTGTTAAATTAAATTTACAGACTCGATCTTTATAAACTTGCGTAGATTTATCGCAAAATCCATCTGCAGCTCTAGCAGAGAATGAAAGAAAAATTTCCGGATTTTTTTCTTGTAATTTATAAATTAATCTGTTCTCGGCTGCTATTCTATACTTAAGACTTGAAGTATAAGAGAGTGGTGTATAATTAAATACATCACTAACATTATAAAAAGTATTTGCAGTATTATCTACCCAATCAAGATTATATGTGCCTAAATAATTTATTAAAATAAAACCATACTGAAGATTTTTAATTCTGTTCCAAGTCATGTCCCAATCGTAGAATTTTGATTTAAATTTTTCCCATAATATATTAGATTGTATATAATATTCTTCAGGTATATGTATAGGACCCGATGGAAAATTTTTGTTGATAAAACTTTTATAAAATTCTCCGTAATTTTCTCCACTCCATTGGCTTATCATTAAGCTCATAAATTGTAGACATTGTGGGTTCACATCGGTAATTACGACTTTGGTTTTATTTGTTGTACCTAGAATATTTAAATTATTAATCCAATTAAAACCTGTGCCTGTAGTGATATATTGCTCAATAGGACCTTGACAATTTATATTATCTAATAGACTATCTGAATTGTGCGAAGGAACAAAATTAGATCCGAAAAATTGATAATAATATAAGTCAGCAACTTCTTTTAAAAAAACATGATCGTGTTCATAATAAAGATATTTTTTATAGTTCCTTATATCGCCTAAATCTATTATTTTTTTTTCCTTTAACAATAATTTAGATATAAGATTCCACCCGTGCTTTTTACCCACATATGTTTTTTTATTTTTTCCTGTTTTAATCCAAAGAGGAACATAATCGTCGTGTACATTTTCTTCACTTCTTATTGGCTCTATCTGATCATGATATTCATCTTGTTCATAGCCCATCTCTGGCATATCGATATCGGAATAGTCATATAAATTTAAAATATAGAACTGATGATGTAATTCGTAATAATATTCTTTTCTATCTAAAATGTGTCCTGCTAAACTAAAATCTGTAGAACAAAGTTTTTCAACAGACTCAAATAGTTTATCGTTCATTTTTAAACTTGTACCAGTCGAAATAAAAACAGCATACTTGTATTCTTCATATACTGCCATTTTAGCTAATAGATCTTCAGATTCTCCTATGAGAATATCAAACCTTTCATGACATTTAAATATAAATTGATCTGTAAGATTAATTGATATCTCTTTAGCCCAGTTAGTTTGACAATTATTAGTATTATCAATAATGCAAAATACTATGGGTTTTTTCTTGCTAACACTAAATTTTATTGCCATTTTGGAAACCTACTAAGTTGTCGTAAAAATTTTTCTGCATCTAATTGCCATACAGTTTGTAATGTTTCTCTATAAAATACTTGTCCTATATTTTTTAGGACACCTTGTTTTTCTAGAGCAGGACCAAATATATTGTTAACTCGACGCTGTGTTCCTACATCACTTTCGTTAGATGTTATGTAAAGCTTAGACGTTGGTGGAGCCCATTCAATACATTTGGGTATTAGAAATTGAGAAGTAGGATTTTGATATTCGGTTATAACTCTAATAGTTCTTAAGGCTCGTCCATACGAACCCTCTATTTCATCAGTTAATACACACGTTCTGGCTGCTATTCTATAACTTCCTTCTCCCATAACATCTTCGAAACTATGAGCAGCTACACTTCCGATTGGTTTAGATTTAAAATACAATATCCAGACCTGTTTTTCTTTTTCATTATTAAAGCAATCAACTAATTTTTTCTGGCTACAATTATTCAAAAAACCTTTAGCTTTAGCTCTTTCATAGAAATAAGATAAATCTAGATCTTCAGACCAAGGAATTACGTAGAACATAAAATCTTATCGATAAATTCAGACGAATAGTTATTCCTAAAACTATTCCAACAAAGTTTTTCAAGTATTTTAAAACTTTGAGGTTCCTCCCATTTTATATTTAAGATGTCAAGATGTTTTTTCATTTCATTTTGTCTTGTAGAATATATATGACTTTCAACGTCTTTTATACTGATGTTAGGTTCATCTTCGTGATACGTGAAAAAATAATTTATACTTTTTAGTTTTCCTTGGACTATAAAATAGCTACTTGGATGCATACTGAATTTGTATAGTTTTAAAAATTTATGAGCTTTAATTATGTCAATCATCTGCTCTTGCCAATTTGGTAAAACGATATCATAATTTTCAGTAGCGCATCCTGCCTGCTCCCAAAAATCAACACCGTCTATTTGTAAATATATTTTTCTTTCAGTATAATCTATATCCAAAATAAAAGGAACATGCATAGGAAATGAACTGTGCATTATTTTTAGGAATTTAACTTCTCTTTCCCACTTTTCCTCCATCTTATCTGGATCAATAATCTCATTCATTCCTTTATGATAATTATTGTCGTTATAATACCATTGGACAAATGTTTTTTTGTCTTTGCTTATTAAGCTAGTGTAAATTAAATTATTTCGACAATTTCCCTTACCCGGAACATTGTTGTAATAGTATTCGTATTTCATAGATAGCATATTAATTTATCAATAAATATCTCGACCAAAATAAAAATGTTAAAATGTATATTGTTCAATGTAGCCAGCGGAACTAATTTCGCAGGAAATGGTAGATCCGTTGGGGTTTACAGAATCTCTCACCATCTTCGAGAAGAAGGTTGGGATGTAGAAGTTATAGATTTTGCTAACGAATGGAGTTTAGAAGATCTTAAATTACTTGCTAAATCAAGGATGCATGGCGGACTAAAATTTTTTGGATTCAGTCATATGTATTCAATATGGACTGAAACCTTAGAGAAATTTTGTCAATGGATTAAAAAAGAGTATAGTGACATAGTTCTAATATCTGGCTCTAGTGTATCACCTCAATTTACGTCTATACATTTAGATTTTTATATTCAAGGATTCGGAGAAAACGCTATAACAGCTTTACTATCATGGTTGTTTGGCAACGGACCTAAACCAATTTTTTCTATATTCAAAGCAAACGGAAAACCATTAATTGCTGCCAACGACAATTATCCTTCATATCCAAGGAGAAACTTAAATGTAATTTACGAAGATAGAGATTTTATCGAATCAGAAGAGTGGTTAGGCATAGAATTTTCTAGAGGATGTAAATTTAGTTGTGATTTTTGTAATTTTCCAGTATTAGGCGTAAAAGGTGATTATACCAGAGATGCCGAAAATTTTGAAATACAGATAAAAGATGCTTATGATAGATTTGGTGTTACTAACTATTTGGTATCAGACGAAACATTTAATGATCGTACAGAAAAAATTACTAAATTTGCAGATATAATAGATAAATTAGATTTTAAACCTTGGTTTAGCGGATTTATACGTCCTGATCTCTTAATTAACAGACCGCAGGACAGAGAAGAACTGCTACGCATGAATTTTTTAGGTCACCATTATGGTATAGAAAGTTTTAATTACAAAGCAGTTAAATCTATTGGAAAAGGTATGAATCCTGAAAAGGTTAAACAGGGTCTTATAGATGTTAGAAAATATTTTGAAAATAATGGAATTAAAAAATACAGAGCTTTATTAACTTTTATCATAGGTCTACCTCATGAAACAAAAGATGACATTGAACGAACCACTAGATGGTTGATAGAAAATTGGCAAGGACAGTCATGGACTCCCTTCGTTCTGGAGATCCCCGTTGGGGAACTTAATAGAAAAAGTAAGATGAGCATGAACTATGAGAAATATGGCTATAGAATTTTTCAAGGAGAGCACAAACATCTAGAGTATAAACAGGCAAGAGTATCTAAAGATTTGTTAATTTGGGAGCATGATCATATGAATTATTTCGATGCCTATGATTTATTTTACAAAATGATAGAATCAAGAAATGATTTAAATAATAATTTTACTTTAGCTCCTTGGGATCTAGCTATGATAGGTCTTCCAGGAAACGTCTATGATCGACTCATGTTACACAATTCATGTTTACAGGACAAAATTATAGAAGAAAATAGAATAAAATTTATACAAAGATACATAAGGAAAAAATTAGAATGTTAAAATGTATTTTGTTTAACGTTGACAACGGTCCCTTAACTAGAAGACCAATAGGAGCACATAGAATAGCTCATTTTTTAAGAGAAAACAATTGGGATGCTGAAGTAATAGATTTTTTCAAATTTTGGAGTTTTGATCAACTACAACAATTAGCTAAACAAAAATTTACTCCAGATGTTAAATGGATCGGAATTTCTTATCTTTTTTTGTCATCTCCTATCGAATCTGTTGATAATTTTTTCTTGTGGGTAAAAAAGGAATATCCACATATAAAAATCATAGTAGGAAGCCCGATACAGTATAATCAAAAATCTGTGTACGTTGACTATAATATATCTGGGTTCGGAGAAAACGCTCTGTTAGAACTATTAAAATATCTTTTCAGCAATGGAGCGTCACCGAAATTTTCGTTGGCTACCCATGCCGGAAAACAGATACTAGCTAATGAAATGTACCCTTCTTATCCTATGAAGAGCCTCAATATAATCTATGAAGATAGAGACTTCATCCAGCCAGAAGAGTGGCTAGGCATTGAATTTGCTAGAGGTTGTAAATTTAGTTGTGCTTTCTGTAATTTTCCAGTTATAGGTGTTAAAGGAGATTACTCTCGAGATGCGGAAGATTTCGAAGTACAGATCAAGGATGCCTATGATAGATTTGGTGTAGAGAACTACTGGGTTTCAGATGAAACGTTTAATGATCGCACGGAGAAAATCACCAAGTTCGCTGATGTTGTTGAAACACTTTCATTTACTCCATATTTTACCGGATTTATTAGACCTGACCTGTTAATCATTAGACCACAAGATAGAGAAGAACTTCTGCGAATGAATTTTTTAGGTCACTTTTACGGCGTTGAAACTTTTAATCAAGAAACTGGAAAAATTATAGGAAAAGGTATGGATCCTATTAAAATGAAAGAAGGATTGATAGCTATACGTAAATATTATGAACAATATGAAAATAGAAGATATCGGGGCAGTATAAGTTTAATTGCAGGGCTACCTTACGAATCGATTGACAGTATTTTACAAACCAAAGATTGGTTGATAGAAAATTGGCAAGGACAAAATTTTACCATGTATCCATTAGAGATTGGAGTTGATGAATTTGATAATCCATCAAAAATAAGTAAAAATTGGAAAAAATATGGTTATGTAGATGCATCTAACGATCCTGATATAGGACACCATTTCGCACACATAGGAAATATGCAAATGAATAAAATTTTTATTTGGAAAAATGATTTCACTAATCTTAAAGAAGCCAGCGACATAGCGTATCTATATTGGAAAGAAAAATACAATACTGGAAACGATTTTAGACTTAGCAACTTTGCATTATTACATTTAGGATTACCTAAAAACTTAGATGAAAAATTTTCTGTAAAAGATACCGAAGAGATAGAAATGTACTCGGCAAATAAAATTATACAAGATTATATAGAGAAAAAATTAAACAATTAGTTACGAAAAAATGAAAAAATTGTCAGATACTCTTTCTGTTTGTGAATTTTGTTATAGACATGTGCCAGCCATACGATTTGAAAGAGATGGAGGAATCTGGTTGTGGAAAAAATGTAAATGGCATGGAGAATCAGAACATTTAGTCGAGCCTGATGCAAGTTTTTATTTAAATTATACCTACATAAGAAAACAATTAGAAAGTTACATGATTGATATAACCAATAAATGTAATCTCACTTGTCCAAACTGTCATCAAGAACCGAATAATAATTCAAAAGATTTACCTATAAATTTTTTTATAGATATCATATCATCATGGCCAGATAACGGTTGGCCAGTAGCACTTTGTGGGGCAGAACCGACTATTAGAAAAGATTTACCTGAATTTGTAGAAGCCATTAATTCTATGCCAAGAAAGAAACGTGATATTATTATCCTCACCAACGCTGTGCGACTGGCTGATGAAAATTATACGCAGCAATTTATTGCCTACAACAATATCTACTGGACTATTGGGTTAAACCATCCTGAATATCAAGGGCATAAGGTTAGAGAAAAACAAATTAAAGGAATTGAAAATTTAGTAAAATATAAACAAAAAATTAAGAATATCAGTTACACTTTAGAAATACTAGGACAAATGGAGTATTGTCTTGAAGAGTTACAAGAATTTTCAAAAAAATATTGTAAGGCCTTTAGAGTAAGGACAGGTGTTGATATTGGCAGATATCCAGGAGGTCCAAAAGTGTATATGTCAGATTTAGTCAAAGAAATGAATAGAGTGGCAGAAAAAAATAAATGGCCAATTGAAAAAATTAATGACCAAGGTAATAGAGCTCATTACGCTGTGTTAATTAATGATGTGCCAGTAAAAATTATTCAATGGCCAGATGCACAAACATTAGATTTAAGAGAAATACAAACGGAAGCTTTTGGAGATTTTGTACCTAACAAACCAGCATCTCCGCTGATCCATCAAATTATTTTACGAGATGCACACATTAACAAAGGTCTTCCTCTATATGATACCATTCCACAGGAATATTTAGATAATTATGGCAATCATAGGAATCAATAATTTACCTTATATAGATATGGAACCATACTTAGATATGGATATCTTTGAAAAATTACAGCCTGAAATCTACACAGGATTTTCGTTGGCTAGAGAATATGCCAAAGAAGGAACTTGGATGCAGCCTGGATTTTCTATGAAAGATATGAGCTATATTATAAATTGGAAACCAATATATAAAGCAATGGAAGAGTTTCAATCATTGCCGGACGACAACCCAATTAAAAAGGAAGGAATAAAGTTAATGCCATCCGATTTCAAAGATTTTCGTCAAAGAAATATTTTTACAAGATATTTAAAAATGGCTATGGGAGCATACGATCCTTACATTTATTATTTTTTATGGGAAGAAGGCGATTGGAATAACAGAGAAAAAGAACGTAAGATGACCGACGAAGCAAAATATTTTCCTTCTGTTGTAGAATGGGTATTGAATCTTCAAAAAACACAGATATTTGAACATATTGGTAGAGTAATATTTTTCCACTGTGAGGCAGACGGCATTCCATTTGAACATAGAGATCTAGATGCCCAAAACGGCATAGACATAATTAAACCTCATCGAAACGAATTTATACATATTAGACCTGATACAAAAAAATCATTTTATATTTGGGATCCAAAAAAGAAAAATAAAATTTATCTTAATACAAGAGCAGCATGGTGGAATGACGTGGACTGGCATGGAGGAGAGAGGATTATGGAACAGAGTTATAGCTTACGTGTAGATGGCAGGTTTACCGATGAGTTTCGGAAACGTTTAGGTATAAATCACTTGGATAATTATTAATGATAGGACTATACGGAAAAACTCATTTTGAATTAGATGAATTTATAGATTTAACTGAGTTTGACAATATTCAATTGGATATTTTTAGAGGTATAGCCATAGCTAAATCTCTTGCAGATCATGGATATCTAATATCCATGAAAATGTATAACGACGAGGATCTAAGTTCAACTCTTTCTGTTTTACCACTAATGGATGCATACAGAGATTTTTTGTCTCTACCTGAAAATAATGATGTGAAAATAATCGGAGACAAAATTTATAGAGAACATGGCTATAATGCATTAGCAACTTTTTTAAAATATACATATAAAGCTCACGACTTATGTTCCCATTACTTATTTTGGGATTATCATCCGAACTGGAGATTAAACAAACATAATAGACAATTAACCAAATTATCAGAACATTTCTCACCATTAATTAATTACATTGACAGTTTAATTAGAAAAGAAATATTCATTAATATTGGAAGAGCGTATCTAATATCTTTTGACTCTAAAGGTCATTCTTTTGAACACAGAGATCCGCACTTAGATCCAGATGTATCAGAAGATGTTTTTCCTGAATTCATACATATAAGACCTAATACAAAAAGACCGTTTTACATTTTTGATCATGAAAAAAATAAAAAACATTATGTTATGTCTAGAATAGGTTGGTGGAATGATAGAGACATACATGGCGGTGAGGCAATATCTGAACCAACATATGCTATTCGCATTGACGGAATTTTTACGGATAAATTTAAAAAACAATTATGCATTTTATAGATAATTATAAAGATTGGATAGATTCGTCTTTAACTAATTACCTTTTGAACAACGAAGGAATCTTAAGGCCAAATATAGGAACTAATCCCGATGTCGAAGAATTTAAAAATGCTGAAAAAGCAGGATACGATCTTAGAAAAACATGGTGGCACATTTATGAACCAAATATTTTGCCATTTACAATTAAATTACCTATAGAATCGAATAGATCGTCGATATGGTGGTTCATTAAACTACTACCGGGAGGAATGATGCCCATGCATCGAGATCCTCATGTAAGATTTGATAATGTAAAAAATCCTACAAGGTACTGGATGCCTCTACAAGATTACGAACCGGGCCATATTTTTGTCTATAATAATGTCGTTCTTACCGATTACAAAGCTGGAGATCTTTGGAGCTACGGGGACAGCGATGAGCTTCATGGCGCTTGCAACATCAGTTATATTCCAAGGTTAACATTTCTTTTTACGATATATGACATCCCATGATATACACTTTAAATTTAAAATATGATGTGGAAGAATCTAGAAAATATCTAGAAATTCTCAACGAAAAATTTTATAATCTTCATTGGTTCTATAGAAAACATCATAATGAACCAAGAGTCATAGAGAAAAAAAATGCTATGGATGATGTACACGGATGGGGTCTACAAACAATATACGATGATCAATTTTTTCCCTACCATTGTGATATAGATCCTCATAACGAAACAGCCGAATATTTTAAAGATACTCCTATGGTATTTGGATTTTTCTATAGATTCAAAAATTTATTCAAAAATCCTTATAGATCTTTCTTGATGAATTTCCCAGGACATCATCATATAGGAAAATGGCTTCCGACTAAACCCTTGCACGGAAAGATTTTTCTTCCGATATATTCTAATGAAGAATCTGTTTTAATAACTTATAGTCAACCAATGGTTCAAATGAAATTTGAAGTGGGGAAAATATATTTGATAGATATGACGACACACCACGGTGAATTCAGAAACGATGGGGATTCTAAGATTTCTTTTATAACCTTTAATGTTCTTCCTGAGACCTTTAATAAAATTTTAGAATTACAAGGAACAGTATGAGGTATATAGAAAATTATAACTCTTGGATCACTAGCGATCTCATGAACCATTTAGAAACACATGACGGTGATACTAGATACGTCTATCAACCAGAACGTTGGAAAACAGGAAACTCTATTTTAGAAGAATTCAATGAAAGATGCAGAAAAGCATACTCAAAAAATCCACCATGTTTTCAACAGTTCAATTCTAATTCTAAAGACATGGAAAATTTTCCAATAATTTTACCAGACCTCCCTGAAAAAAGATCTAACTGTCATTGGTGGTTTGTTAAATTACTTCCCGGACAATTCCAAGCTATGCACGTTGATCCTCATTTATTAGAGGTAAAAAATCCGCTGAGATATACCTTATTTCTACAAGATTTTATACCGGGGCACATATTTGTATGGGATGATAAAATAATTACAAATTATAAAAAGGGAGATATGTATGAATGGAGTGATCCTATGATAGTTCACGGTCCGGCCAATATATCTTTTGAAAACAGATACACGTTGCAGATAACTCTTTATGATTGATATCCAAGAATATGCAACAGATAATTCGATTCTAAGCCACCATTAATACCAGTATGCCACTCTCTATAGTTCTTCCATTTAAAAATAGAACCCCAGGGAACTTCATACAGATAGTCGGTGCCTATAATTAATATGTGTCCCATAGTAGGATTATTTAGAAAAATACTATATCTTACTGGAGTACCTTTTTTTAAATACTCTGTCTCGTCGTCGTCTACATCCCAATGATGCGGCGCATAAAATCCAGGATCTAATCTGCTGATCCATGCTCGATGAACTCCACCTAGTCTAAGATAAAAAGATACATCATCTACTAATTCTTGTTCGAAATCTTCTCCTGGATAATAGTTGGTCCATCTTATAGAGGAAGGATTGAAATTGGCATTTTTCCATATTTTATAGATCTCATTATAGTTAGATTCGCTTTTATTCCATCTATCATAATCTGTTGTAAGAATAGTTCCCGATCGACTAGAAAGATTATTAACGATTTGAGATAAATCTTTTCTTCTATATGTGCTAAGAAAGACTGAACTTTTTAAATTTAGTAATCTTAAATCATAGTGTGATGATAAATTTTGCATTATTCTAAATACCCAAAAGCCCATAATCTCTCATGGCACCACCAGCAATTCCCGCAGTGAGTACCTAAATGTAAATGATTCTCACAACTCCTAGTTTTTACGAACAATTCTTTTTCTATGTCTAAAAATCTATACATTTCTGCAATATCTTTTTTATTAAGATTTACGAACGGAACATATGCTCTATCATCAATAGAGACATCATCGGCCCTAATATTAATATCTACTACTATAAATCTTTGATCTGTATTTTCATCCATTGGTATTGAAATACCATAAAGAGATTTTTCTATCTCATCGCTTCGGAATTTATTATGCCAATCCGGCTGCTGATCAGGAAAATCTTTCCAAACTTTGTAAGGAGGAAATTTTGTAAGACCTACATAAATTAAATCAACTTCGCGAATATCTAATTTTTTCCTATAAAGATCAAAAAGAGATTGAGGACGTTGTAAAACTACTGTGTCTTTAATATATGAAAAATTCTTATTACCTGTTAATCTTGAACAAGTTTCTACTATCATATCCACATGACATTCCATGGCAGGTCTTCTTTCGGGAGCAAACATTGTATAGATATGTAAATGTTGTTTTAGATTTTTCATTAAAATATATAATAGTAATGCACTATCTGCCCCACCAGATACACTCACACCTACTGATCTGTCTTCGTATAAGATGATCGGATTACCGTTTACATATATCGTTCGCATTTAATTTCTCAAATTTAAATTTTTATAGATAGCAGGAAATGGATTTTCTAACCACGTTTTTCCTAATTGCCGATTCATAGTTAGTTCAAAAAAAACTTTGAAATCTATCATGCCATCGGCTGTAGTCGCTTCTTGGAATCTTCCTGTGGAATCAATTCCTATCATATCTTTTATTTTAGAACATTCTATATATCTTTCTTCTATGCCGACACAGGAATAAAAATCAAAGGTTTTTATGACATCATTCTTTAAGTAAAAGCAATGAGGATATAATGCTAATTTATAATATCCTTCTGAAATTATATCATTTACAATTTTAAAAATTTGTTCTCGCCAGTCGGAGCAGTAAACTTCTAATGGTTTTTTATGTTTAAACAATACATGATTAATTGTTGTATCCCCCCACTCTAAGAAAATTTTTCGATTGATATAATCAATATCATAAAGAATTGGTGCCCACAAATATCCTTGAAATTTTTGTATGTGAAAACATTCTCTTTCAAAGAAGAAATCAATAACTTCACTCGAAATGTCTTGAGCATTGTCTTTTCTATAGGAACTATTCTCATCCCATAACATACACATGACATTATTTTCAGGATTTACCAAAGGAGTGTACATAACATTAGTACTCCATGTACTACCATCATCTATTACCTTATAAAAATATTTCCAATTAGTAGTATCAATCATATAACATTAACAATAAAATTTTTACCTAAGATATCCGACAGCTGAGAAATTTCATTTTTTTCTATAAGAAGTTCTACAACATTATCATAAATTTTAAAATTTGAAATTTTGCCTGATTTATTAGCTTGATTGAGCCACTTACTAGCTGTTTGATCAAATTCAAATCTTTGGTCGTCTGCTGATAGATCTGAGGTTATTGTTATTCTAATGGGATTTTCTAATTTATTTTTTATAAGTAATTTTCTTACAACTAGTTGTACTCTGTGTATTCTTCCTAAATTAGCAGCACTGTGCAATCTGCCAGCATCCATTTCGTACCAAAATCCATCTTGAAAGATTTTATGTACAACATTGTTTTCTAGATCTATAAAATATGACTCCTCACTTTGTATATTAAGATGATATCTATCATCTATATCAGCATGAGATTGATAACATGTAGCAGGATATAAGACTATTATTCTAGCTTCACCATGAGGATAGGGCAAAGTTTTAAGAATATTATTCCATAAGGTGTTTTTATATTCATCTTTAATCGACCATGAATCGTAAAAAAAATCCCCGTTTGGTTGATTTAATGTTGTTTTATCGTGGAAGATAAAACTTTCATCGGCACCTTCTTTGATTAAATTTAAGTTTACAGAATGACAAAGTTTAACTAGCATAGTGAAAAATATTTATGTACTATTATTATCGTGTAAATATATTATGGAACTTTATCTAGATCCAAATTGGAAAAAAATCGGAATCAGTATCAGCGGTGGTGCAGATAGTGCTCTATTAGCATTTCTAATCTGTTCAAATACAAATGCAGACATACATTTTACTAATCAAATACGTATGTGGAGGACACGACCTTGGCAAGAACATGTAGCAGATACTGTTATCGATTGGTTCAAAAATCGATTTAAAAATAATTTCTATCTTCATAGAAATTTAATACCACCAGAATTAGAGTGGTCCGAAAATGGTCCGACATTTATCGACGAATACGGAAAAATAAAAAGTGGTAATCGAGTAATATTGAGATCTCACAATGAATATGTGGCTCACAGATATAAATTAGATGCATTGTATGGAGGAGTAAATCAAAATCCATCGATCAATATCGAAGGTTCTCTAAAAGATAGAGACGAGGAAAACTCTTATCTATCTCCGTATTTTATACATGATGGGATTCATATTTGTCATCCGTTAGTAAATGTGAAAAAAGACTTTATTATAAAACAATATGTTAAACATGAGATACTCGATCTCCTTGACATTACTCGTAGTTGCGAGGGAGAATTTGAGGATATAAACTATAAAACATACATACCCGGACAAGTTGTTCCAACTTGCGGAAAATGTTTTTGGTGCAAAGAAAGAGAATGGGGCATCGAACATGCAAAGTAAAACATTTTGTATGCATCCGTTTACAGGATTGGCAACAAGAGAAGATGGAGCGATAAAGGTATGTTGCCGTAGTCATCCTATAGGATTCATTCAGAATTCAGATCTAGAAGAAATTTGGAACAATGATACTATCAAACGCATTCGTGAGCAGGTATTAAACAACGAGCGGCCACCAGAATGCGAACCTTGTTTTAATTTAGAGGATCAAGGTGTTGAAAGTCTCCGACAACGGCATATTAGAGGAAACATTCCCGAAGCTAGAATTAACTTATATCCGAAAGCATTAGAAAAATTAGATTCAGATTATTCAATGCCTTTTGAAATTCCAACTATGGAGTTAAAATTGAATAATCTATGTAATTTAAAATGTAGAATGTGTCATCCTATGGACAGTACCAGTTGGAATGATTGGGGAGAGATTAAAGAATTCTACAAAAACGAAAATCACATTATGTTCAAAATGATAGAAGATCATGGACTAGAACAAAAACCATTTTTAGATCAGTTCCAGGATAATCCGGAATGGTGGAAAAAATTAGAAAAGTTGTTACCTTATTTTCGCCGAGTAGAGTTCGCCGGCGGTGAACCTCTTATGGATCCACAGCATTATAAAATTTTAGATATGTTATCTCATTATGGAGATAATATAGAAATTAAATATGCTACCAATTTAACATTGTTAGGAAAAAGCAATAGAACTATTTGGCAATATTGGCCTAAATTTAAAAGTGTAGCAGTAAACGTTAGTATCGACGGCATAGGAGATGTGTATGAATATATTAGAGGAAATGCTCGTTGGTCTGAACTAATACATAATGTTAAACAGATACAACAAATCCCCAACATAAGCAGAATAGTTGGTGCAGTTACTGTTCAAGTTTCTAACATAATGCAACTAGACAAGATCTGCGAATATTTTTTAAATGATTTAGGTATAGTATTTCATACTCATAGAGTAGAATATCCTCGAGTGCTTTCAGCTCAAGTTTTACCGAACGATCTTAGAAAGGTCTGTATAGAAAGATTAAAATCTGTTTCTGAACGTGTACATAAATTTAAATTAGTTTTAGAACATCCTCGATTGATAGAATATACTTTAGGTCAACTGAGAGATAATATAAATTATCTCGAAGCCAGAGATCAAAGTTTTAGATGGCAAGACTGTATAGAGTTCAATCAAAGATTAGATAAGACAAGAAGTCAAAGTTTTATCTCTGTTAATCCTGAGTTTAAACCTTATGTATAAAATCACTTCTGCATGGCCGCATCAAGACCAATTAAAAATAGAATGGAATTTAGGCAAACGTTGTAATTACGATTGTAGTTACTGTCCTGCAGAAATACATGACAACTTTAGTCCGCATACTGATATCAACATTTTAGAAAAAACTGTTGACAGATTGTCTGATCTAGGCAAGCCTCTAAGAATAAGCCTCACAGGAGGGGAGCCTTGCGTTCATCCGGATATAGAAGAGTTATTCGATTATCTCAAGAGAAAAAATATATTTTGGGTAAACATAACAACTAACGGGACGAGGGGATATCGTTGGTATTTAGACAACGAAATGTTTTTTAACCATATTGTTTTTAGTTTACATTTCGAATTTGATTATACAAGAGTAGTAGATACTATTTTAAAATATTACGATTCTACAGAACGTGAGTTTTTAGTCAATGTAATGGCACATCATAATTATATGCCTCAGGTCAAAACTGTTGTTAGTAAATTTAAACAATTAGGTATAAAATTTGCTGTTCGAAGAATTCGATGGACAGAAGGCGACCATAATATATTTGATGATCTAAGATATGAAGGCAAAGACTTAGAATGGATACTACAAGAACATTCTACTGCCAAACCTAATTGCAGAATTAATGATGAAACGATAGTACATGCCAACGATATAATAAAATTACATCTTAATAAATTCAAAGGTTGGCAGTGTAATGCTGGTCTCGAAAGCTTAATGATCAACTGGGATGGAGAAGTACATCGTGCTACTTGTAGAGTAGGCGGTAGCCTAGGAAACATATACCAAGGTACATTCAAAATTCCAACAGAGCCGATAATCTGCACCAGAGATTGGTGCACCTGTGCAGCTGATATTCCATTAACTAAAAATGTTATTAACTAATCTTGATACAAATCGATACAAGAGATTTTTTTCTTTTGGTTGTAGTTTTACTAATTATTTCTGGCCTACGTGGGCTGATATAATTGGTCGACAAATAGATCATTACGAAAATTGGGGGAAGGGTGGAGCCGGGAATCAGTTCATCTTTAACTCACTAATTGAATGTCATAGACGAAATAAGTTTACCAAAGAAGATCTTGTTGTAGTGATGTGGACCAGTTGTAGTAGAGAAGACCGATATGTTAACAACGAGTGGTTAGTGGCCGCTTCAGAAAACAGAGAAGAAATATATGGTAAAGAATGGATGAAAAAGTTTGGTCAACAAAGCAAAGGTTTAATGATAAGAGATTTTGCTGTTATAGATGCGTCTCAAAAACTTTTAGATTCGTTCGGATGCGATTGGTTAAACTTATGTAGTTTGCCTCTGATTAGATTTGATTTTGAAAAAGCAGAACAAGATATTAAAAAAAATTATATAACTCTGGATGAAATAGAAAATAGATGGTGTAAACAACAACTGTCGTTATCAGAAGGAGGATCATATAGAGATCATTATCTAACAGATATAGACGTAGTAGATCTGTACAAAGATATCTTTACAAAAATAAAAAGACCTTTATACGAAATAGTACGTAAAAACAAGCCCAGACCTAATTTTGGAGATCAACATCCTAGCCCCCTAGAGGCCTTATCTTACATAAATGAAGTTGTTGATAATAATTTAGACGTCCTTGAATATTGTAATCATTGGAACGATATAGTTTTCAATATTAAAAATAAATCATCAATACCTGTTAAGTTTTTTAGACCGGCACCTATAAGATTTTAAATTTAGTTGTGTTTATTTCTGGCTGACAAAAACATTTGTTTCTAGTACATGTTGTCGGAATAATTTTAGGATTAAAATTATTCTTAAAATTTTTATCGAATATATTAAATTGATAAGGAAGGTCATAAAGATTTTCTCCACACGCTCCTTGGATAGAACCAGATTTATCAATATATAATGTATCTATTCCGATATTACATTTCCAACCGTCAAAAGAGTTTAAAGAATTTAATGAAATCCAATTATGCGGAACTTTTTTTGTGCTATTATCATTAAATGTGACTGTACTTTTTTTATCTGGAATAGTTTGAGCTTTTAACCACCAGAAGACATTTGGAATTCTTTTTAGTGATTTAGACAAATATTTTTTTTGATCTTCGGTATATCTTATAGAATGATGATGCACTTCTTGAGCATCTATAGGCCAACTTTTATTACTGCCTTTCAAAGTCTCAATTAAATGAACGCACTGATTCCATGCTGTTGGATCCATTAATACTTTTACAGACAAACTCTTGTTTTTACTGTAAAGTAAATCTCCAACTTTTATTATGTGGGCAGGATCAACAAACTGGTGATGACAGCTTATCATCGTGTGATCAAAATTCTGACCATTTTCATCCCACCATTTCAATGTCCTACTCCCATTGGTAGAAATGCTTATCAAAGTGTTATAATTTTCTTTAAAGTATGAAACAAAATCTGTAAGATTCGGCCAAATAGTTGGTTCTCCACCGATAATATGAAAATAAAAACGTTCTTTATTTTGATGTTGTTTATAATAATTTAATAAATGACTTAAATTATCAATTAGAAGATCGTAATCCGGCCAACGATGAGTTCCTTCGTTTGATCCGGGAAAGCAATACCAACATCGATGATTACATACGTTGAACAAGAATAATTCAATTCTTAAATAATTATTCGGTAAATTGGATTCTATTTTAATAATTTCTTTCATAATAAATTGCTTAGTTCCGGAAATGTTATTTTAAAATCTAATTTACGTTGATTATCTAAAGTCGTTATATATTCTCTAAAATCAGGTAATAAATTTGTATGGTCTTCACTGTCCATCCAATCGAGAATTCCTTCCCAGCGTTTCCAACCATATGAATTTACTTCCCAGAAGTCTTCATCTTTGGTATAATTATGCCAAAGCCATTCTTTTAATTCGTTGAATAAATTTCGAATTTCTTCTTTATGTTCTTTTGGCAAAACTTTCAAACTTAGCCAGGTCGGAATCCATACGAGATGTGCGCTGAACAATCCTCCGCTATGTATCTCTCCTACTATGTTTTGATTAAGATTAATTTTCTTAAAATTTTGTGAAATCTTCCATTTTATAAAATCAGGTATATGTTTGATATTCAACAATTGAACTGCACATGCGATTGTTGTTTCGATGTTTTCTGGAGCATTGTCAAGCAAATGCAAATTTTTTACTACGGTTTCCCAATCGGTCGGATATCGAATATAATGCAATCTATCCCCCATACCATCTATGCTGAATCCAAATTTCACTTTTTTAAAATTTTTCCATAGATTTATTGTATTCTCATCTAGAAGTAATCCGTTGCTATTATATCTAAGTTCGATATCTTTTGCATATCCCTGTTTTATTATTTCTTCCAAGAATCTCCTGTGTTCTTTAATCATTAGAGGTTCACCACCTGCAAAATAAATTTGTTTTATGTTAGGAATTTGTTCATAAATTTCTTTCCAAAAATTTAAATTCTCATGCCACAGATTATTAAATTTGTCTTGCTGCCAGCTCAATTGTTTTTTGATTAAAGAACTATTGAATAAAGGATAAATCTTTTTATGATCCTCTACCCATTTGCTGCTGTCATGCGGACTACACATAACACATTTTAAATTACAGGTATGACCTAATCTTAAATCAATATAATGTAATTTATAAGGAACCCTACCGTCTAGGTCTGTCTGGGCAATTAATGATGGAATATCTATGCCTTGCTTATGCCATACGCCAGTTTCCCAAATACGTTTACTTACAACTCCGTTTTGTTCTTCTTCGAAACATTTTTTACAACTTAAAGGAATTTTTCCTTCTAACATCGTTTGTCTAACATTTCGCATGTATTCGCTGTTAAATGATTCCGATGGCGAATCTTTAGAAAAATTTGCAGATTCTCCAGTTTCTGTTTTTACAAGACCTACATTATAATTTCCATCTTTGGCACCACTGGCATTTGCAACACAACATATTCGCATATCTCCATTCGGTCTAGTAGCCAAATGTATCCATGGAAGAACACAGAAGCTAGGGCTTCCACTAATGTCTTCTATTTGTTTTTGCCAACTACCTAACTGTGATTCTTGAGATTGCATCCAGAATATTTTATTCATTGAATTGATCTAATTTTAAAAATTGGTCTTTGCTTTTGCTTATTTGATGATTTTTAAAAACTCCACAGGTTCTCGAACATGCCCTGAGCGGACTATTTTCAAAAGAATCTATCCATAGTGTTTGCCACTGATCGCTGTCGACAATCTCTTCTATAGTTTTATTTTGCAAATTAAAATTCTCTAGTCCTCCAAACTTATCTATAAATTCAAAAAACGTTTGGCGACTATCTTCTTGAAATGAATGAACTAGCTGATCGGATTTTGTATAAATGTAAGGAACTGCGCCTACAAAACAGCAGGGCCATAAATACCCATTAGCATCGATGAAAATACTCTTTGTTTTTTCTACATCGCAATTTATTTTTACTTCGCTGAAAATTTTTCTATAATTTTCTACAGTTTTTTTATCAATAAAAGCTAATTTATGAACCGTAGGCATTTCTAATTTATGTGAAACTTTTCCTTCTTTGTTATAAACTTCATAATAAGGGGTTCCAATAAATCTACTTGTTTGTTTTTCAAAGAAACTATCGAATCCGAGAGTTTTTGCTAATTTTTTACATTCTTCTAATTGATGTTCATTGTGCTTAAATGTAATAAAAACCCATCGTGCATTTCCCCCTGCTTCGATAAATGATTTTGAATTATCGATAATTTTGTTCCAGTCAGTTCCGATTCTGTAAAGGGAATGCGTATCGGCTAGGCCATCTAACGCAAAATGCACTAAATGATTAGTCGGTAATGCAAGTGCAAGGTCTTTCCACCATTTTGTTGACCTAGCTCCGCCATTTGTATGGATATCAATTTTTATTTTTGGAGATACTTTTTTAATATATTCTGTTATAGGTATAAGATCTTGGTTAAGTATAGGATCTCCAAAATTTCCGCACATAGAAATCTGATGCAATTGAGATAACAAATCAGGTGAAACTATTTTTTTAAAAAAATCTAAATCAACATCTTTTACCTTCAAAATAGGATTAGGCAACCCTCCATGATGATTTCTCGCACACATAGGACAACTTGCCTGACAATTAGAGGATAGCTCAAGATGTAATTCTTTTAAATCTTCGTATCGATACATTATACTTTACCTATGATCATGAATCTTTTATATAAAGATAATTCTAATTCTCTCGACCAAAGAACTTGGATATTAGATTGTTTTATAAATTCTTCTAGAGAACCGGCTGTCCTCACATGTTCTGGTATGTTATAGTTGTTGCTTTGTAAAACAATTATACTGTTTTGAGGTTGGCCACTGAGCCATAGATCGTATTGATCCTGCGTAATATGTTCGCAACTGGTATTGATAATGATATCAGCATCACTTCGCATAATACACATGTCTGCGGTTACTGCTCTAAAACGACCTCCCATTTCTTCTTTCTTATTCATCATAGTTGCTATAGATTCACAGTCTGGATCTATATCAATGCTACGAATATTACTGATAGGAATATCGCTTTGGAACAACATACTGGCCAACACTCCTACCCATCCGCCGTGTACGTCGACACTTAATGGAAAGTCTAAAACTTTGTTTATTTCAGTATAGATATAATATTCTAAGTTTTCAATTAACCATTCTTTGCTTTGTATTTGTCCTCGCCAGAATGCATCAAGGGTACGCATAGGATCCTTGCTTTCACGAATAGCACACATCCAATAATGTAAATGTTCTGTATCAATTTGCATGAATAGGTATAATCTTTTTACTGTTGTTAATCTTTCTCTTCGGCATGACAGTTTCAACACTGCAAACACAAGAAGTTTGACTACATATCGCTGGTTTAATAGAGGGATTAAATTTTTTTGTAAAGTCTATATCATAAAGATTGTATGAGAAGTCATTTCCATATAAAACTTGATTACAACTTCCTTGTATGTTACCTTCTTTTGATACATTGACCCAATGAACACCTACACTACATTCCCATCCATAAAAATTATTCAACTTTTTTAGTAGGATTTCGTTGTCCTTAAACTTATGTTTTTTATTATTTAAATCAGTTACCACTACAGAACTTCTATAATATTTGTTATTTTTCCAAAAGAAAAACGGATTTACTTTACGTGCTCTATGTTTAGATAAAATTTTCTTTTGTTCTTCTGTATAATCTACAGTATTGTCGATAATTTCAACATACCTAATAGTCCATCTACGTCTACTACCTTTTAAGTATTCAACCAATTCTAAACACTTGTCCCATTCACGGGGATCCATCATTACTGATACACTTACTACAATATTTTTCTCATACAAATGATCACATAGATTTCTAAATTCTTCCTTGTCGACAAATTCATGATGGCAACTCATATGCACTCGATCAAAATACTTTGCGTTCTGTTCCCACCAGTCTAATTTCTTAGAACCGTTAGATGTCATAGATATTAAACAATTAAATTCTTCTTTAAGAAACTTTATAAACTCTGGTAATTTAGGCCAATGCGTAGGTTCACCGCCACAAAAATGAACATCGAATACTTTTTTATCTGTATAAGTTTTATAATAATTTATAAAATGAGAAATATTTTGTTTTATTACATCTATATCAGGAAATTTATGAGTACCTACATTTGACCCTGGCCAACAATACCAACATTTGTAATTACAGTAATTGCCGAGATTTATGTCAATGTTTAATACTTCTTCTCGCCAATTATTCTTTATTTCGATTATATCCATATTGTACCATTTTAATATTTAATCTTGTCTTATCTCCTGGATAGTCGGTAATGATATCAGTTAGAGTATTTGCAAATAACTCATTTCCTTTTAAGGTATAATGATTACCTGACGGTTTTTTAAAATTTAAAAAATATTTTTCCTGTTCTTCTGCATATGTGTATAAAGGTATACCAATAGTAACTCCTTTATCAAAAGTATAATTAGAATAATCCCCATCAAACCCAAAAAAATGTACAATCTTTTCTATACTATATTTTTTAACTATATCGTCTAGTTCCTTAAACCATTGATGTACTGCCCAATTATAAAAATCAAATGACATTAGATGTTTGTAATATTGAAATGCAGCTTGATGCACTTCATCGGGCATCTTATATTCTTTATCGTTTACATTAATTAACCTAGTTTCGACACTTCGAAAATTAAGACCTACATCGTTATCATTCGGAATTCGATATGGTTCTGTATGACATACTATCAGTATTTTGGGTATGCTAATTTCCAATTCTTTTAAAATAATTTTCCTGTAAGACCACCAAGATCCGCCCGGCATTCCTTTGCCTCTCGGTTGTCTTTTTGAATTAAATGTCTCTCCTGTTAAATTACTAACTAGAATTTGAGGCCAGTGATATTTCTTGTTTCTGTCTGAACAAAAACTATCTCCGACTATTAATATATCATTCCAATTATACATGCTTATACTTTACATCCGTCTAAATTTATTTCTAATCGCACTTAGCTCGATCTCTTAAGAAATGTTTTACAACTCCGTAAGGTTTATGATACGGAATATCGTTGCTTATATTTAAAAACTCTAAAATCTGTTTGGCAAATGCTTGATTGCATTCTATACCCGGATGACATTTATCAAGAGCATAAGGATAAAATTCACTTAATCTAATAATATAAACAGGAATATGTCTAACTGTGTCATTTGACAATGTTAATATTGTGTTTATAGAATCTTTAACAATTAAATTATATGTTTGTATATTTTTAGATTTTAAAAACACGTTAGCATGGTTAACAAATAATTTTGACATTAGATTAGCATCAAAAACATCATAAAAATCTTTGTAGTACTCGCAATCAGATCTTACATTAATATCAATGACGCGATCTTGTTTTATAATTGCACTTCGATCTGGGTACGACCATAAAATAAAAACAGTATCTGTTTCAATAAAATTAAAATTAAGTATAGTATTCCAGATTCGTTTATTACTAGATCCCGGACTAGCCATGTTTATACAATGTCTATTCATATATTTTGCAAGAATAGTAGGCCATCCTAATTGACTAGGAGTAGGACACGGGTTAACACAATCAGGAAGACCTTGTCCATATGTCAACGAGCATCCAAAAGTTATCAATCTTTCCATTTTGGTATCTTACTGTCTGCTGAACTAACACATGTTGGGGTGATACAAATTTTTGATTCTTTAAAAAGTTCAAAATTAGTTATAGTACCTAATGATATATCTTGACAACTATACGATCTTTTAACTTCACTACCTCTTATTATGATACTTTGATATCCTGAATTGCAATTCCATCCGGTGAATTTGTTAAATCCGTAAGCATTAAATCGTTCAGCTTGATCAATTAAATATTCTTTTTCGTTTTTATCGTAAAGAGATATCTGATACACATCTTCACCGTTCGTTTGTTGAGGAAATCCGGTTTTCATCAGTCTGGTCATCTCATCGGTATAACCATCTACTACACAACTTGCAGTAGGATCACTCTGCGGTTTTAAAGTCACATTGATTCCTCTTCGATATAATCGTTCGCAACGTTCGTATAATTCGTAAAATTTTTCCGGTACCATTACTTGATTAACTGTTAAGAAAACATTTTCATAAATTAACTGTAAACATTTATCTCCAAATTCTTGTTCTTTAGCATGTTCTGCATGATAACTAGCAGTTATACTACGGCGTTGTAAATCTTTAGTAATACTACACCAAGATCCCCACCATTTCGACCCTGGACTAAGGTTCGTAGTCATATGAACACTTTGGTATGGGGTTGTTGGACCATCATCTAAATATTGTATTAGATGTAAGAGATCTTTATAAGCAGTAGGTTCTCCGCCGCTAAAACTCCAATGAAACTCCATGAAATCATTTTGCCTAGCCTGACGTTTAATTTCATCTATGGTGCGTTTATAAACTGCAAGTTCTTGATGGTCAAGTTCATCGCTTCGAGCATAAGGCCAACAATAAGAACAATTATAATTACAGAATCTTCCCAATATCCAGCTTACAGAAAACAAAGGACGAGACAACATAGTTCGTTGTCCAAATTTAACAATATGTTGAAAAGGAATTTTTTGAAAATCGTGCGTCATAAACTGCTAATATTTAACCTATAAAAGGTTGCTTTAAAGATTTTAAGGTTATATAATATACTTGTGGTCGTGAGTGGAATTGGCAGACCTCCGGTCCGTTGCGAAACGCACTTGGGTTATGGGGCGCCGTCTTAGACACAGCCTTTGTAGGTTCGAATCCTACCGACCACACCATATTCTATGATAAGTAGAATACTACTAACAAAAGGAAAACATTATGTCAAATACAGTAGAACAATTAAAAGCAGCGTTTGAAGAATTCTTAGCTGAAGATTCAAAATTTTCTTCGGGAAATAATGCAGCAGGTACACGTAGTCGTAAAGCATTACAGGAAGTAGCCAAACTTGTCAAGGCTCGTCGCAATGAAATCACCGAAGAAAAAAACGCTCGCAAAGAAGCCAAAGCCTCAACAAAGGGCTGATATGGATGACAAGGACCTACTGACCTTCGGTGGTACAGACAGCATTACGGTTACTGACACTATTACTCTTGACCTAGACTTTGGTGCTGCCCAACCAGCTTTAACTACTATAGGGTTCGATACTATTAGTTTAGATGATATAGTCAATACATCATCGACCATAACATTGCCTTCTTCCTCAACGTACACAATTAATACCGGAGGTAGTAGTTCTATAGGTGGAGGAGTATACACTACTTCTGGTACAGGTTATACTTGGAATCAAAGCTATGCCCCTACAGTTAATATTGACAACGATGGTGTCAATATTAAAGATGGTGGTGATCTTAAGATAGGCAATAAAAGTCTCAAAGAGTTTATGACCAAGATGGAAGAACGTTTGTCCATTTTGGTCCCGGATCCAGAAAGACTAGAAAAGTTTGAAGCACTGAAAAAAGCCTACGAACACTACAAAACTATGGAAGCACTGTGTTTTCCAGACGAGAAAGACAAGAAAGAATGAATGTTAAACTGGTATCCTATTCACAACCAACAGCGGAATTTGCAGATATGGGAATCGCAGATGCGCAGGAACTCATTGCGTATTGCGCCCGTGTCAGCAACCCATCAAACCAATTCAATACAGAGACATCAGAGAAGCTTATACGATATCTTGTTAAACACGCACACTGGAGTCCCCTTGAAATGGTTTCAGCCTGTGTTGAAATTACCACAACAAGAGATATTGCTAGACAGATCCTTAGACACAGATCATTCTCCTTCCAAGAGTTCAGTCAGCGATATGCTGACCCTACTAAAGATCTCTCGTTCGTACTGCGAGAAGCACGACTCCAAGATCCAAAGAACAGACAGAACAGCGTCCCTTTGGACGGTACACTCGGCCATGCAATCGTACAAGACGAATGGGAACGCAGACAAAAAGAGCTTATCTCAATGGCCAGACAAACCTATGAATGGGCTATCAATAAAGGCATAGCCAAAGAACAGGCTCGTGCTGTACTACCAGAAGGTCTAATCGAAAGCAAACTTTATATGAACGGTACTCTGCGTTCATGGGTTCATTTTATTGAATTGCGTTCCGGCAATGGTACACAGAAAGAACATCAGTTAGTGGCGCTGGCCTGTGCTAAAGCTATCTCTGCTATTTTTCCTATGACCGAAAGTTTAATACAAAATGCATGATGAACTGTATATGTTCTGCAAGAATTACGAAGTGCAGATACTAAACGATCAGAAACGCAGGGCAAGATATCACCCTCCCCGTTTTTTTACAGATCCAGAACGTGCTGATCTTATTCGTAATGATGTCGTAGAGTATGAAACTGAAAAAGTCATCACTATGGATATTCCAGAAAGCAGACTACGTGCATTGATTGAAATGGAAAGACGCTTCTTCAAATGGCAGAATCACAACAGAGGCGAAATAGATATGTTCCAAACACTAATGGACAAAGAGCGAGAAGAAGCACACTATCGTCATACCAATCCTGCCGTCCAAAAAGCCTATGAGCAGTATTCAATCATGCTCAATCTAGCTGGCTACCAAAGAAAATTTTGATTCATTTTGATATAATCATTGACAGGTTTTGACAGAGATCGTATAATTAAGTTGTTCGACAGAAAGAAATTATATGAGAAACTATTGGACTTGCTCAAAATTTGCGGATTGGATCCGCGGTACTACCAAAATCAAATGTGGTACAGGTAAAGAATGGCGTGAATGGGAAGAGGCTGCTAAGGCCCGATATCCCGTTCGTTGGTGGATTGCAGAAGAGGGTTTAGATAAACTGCAAGACGTTTGGTGCTATATTCCTGAAAGGATCAACGATGTACGCTATTATGTCAACAATCGCTGGATCACTAAGGCCCACGCTCTCACTGCTCACCCAAATGATATTCCTCGTGGCGAGTGGCGTGATGTTGGCAACCGTTTTCTTCCATGTCTTTTTAACGAACTTGTGGATTTTGTTGAAGTAGAGCAGGCCTGGCATCACTGTGTTTGGGATGATGAAGCTCGTAAAAAATATAATTATCCTTGGTGGCGTCGTTGGTATCGCAACTGGCGCTGTCCAGAAGCTGGTATCGCCTATCTACATTGGGCCATGACCCTAACCAACGAGGAGTTTTTGGATGAAGATCAAAAACACCTAGCCGAACCAACCTATCAGGCCAAAGCTGCTCGAGAAATCCTAGAGCTTTACACCTGGTGGAAAGAAGTCTACCCAAAGCGTCCTGATGTATACGATGCCAGCGGGTGGAGTGCTTACTGTGATATGCGTCGTGAGAAAGGTTATCATCTTCTTGATATGGAGGAAAAAACTCCTGAAGAAGCAGAAATGCGGGATACTGCCTTAGCCAAAAGTAATGAAATAGAAGCAGCATACAATAAAGAAGATGAAGAAATGATGATCCGTCTTATAAAAATCCGTGAATCACTTTGGACCTAATATGGCTATAATTGATAAGAACGCTAAAAGCACAGACGAGCTGTATTCAAAATATTTACAATTTACAGGTCTTATGCTTGAAGAATACGATGCGATAGAAATAGCAGCTATTATGGCTGTTCAGGCTCTTAGTTTATATCGTACTTGCATGTCTGAGGAAGATTATCAACGTATGGTTAAAAGTATATACGATCAAAGAGATCAAGTTCAAACTTTTGAATAATATGGAAACACAAACACCAGCAGAAGGCATACTCAAGAAAAACGATTGGGGTGATGCGAAAATGTATCATGTGGTCTGCGATTGCGGAGCAGACGATCACACTCAAGATCTCTGGATCGAAGCCGAAGACATAGGAATAACTGTAATTATCTATGCTACTGTAAAATCTCCTTGGTGGTCTATGAATCGTTTTAAACAAATTTGGAAATTACTTACAGATGGTTATTTAGAACAACAAACTGTGCTAACCATGAATGAACAAACTGCTTTTAATTATTCAGAAACATTAAAGAAAGCTATTCAAGATGTCCGACAATTCAGAGAAGACCGTGTCAAAAAGTCCTGATCGACATACCTTCCAAAAGGAAGGATACGTCAAACGGCAGGAAGAAAAGGGCGAACCCATCAACGAAGACTATCTAGATTATTTCGAAAAGATAATCGAAGAATCTAATCATAAGTTTGACGATCCCCAAAGCAGAATCCGTAATATGGAGTACGATCTCCTAACCACTGATTGGATTCTGGAAAAAGTTCGAGCCAACGAAGCCTATGCCCAAAACTTATATGCGGCCATGTGTAATAATGGTTTTATTCGTTTAGAAGTTATCCCCGTTCTTTTAGAAGAAGAATGGTCATGCTCTTGGCGTTATGCCGGAGGTATAATCGCAGACATGAGACAAGAAGGCGACTACATTGATTGGTACTGTTCTGGTATTCGAGATATATCGCACGATGAAGAAGAAAACAAAGTCTGGGGCAATAGACAGTATGTATCAGAAGGCATGATAACTGACGAGATCCGGACAGATCTCCAGAGTCTTGGTTGGGCAGTGGCGCCTGATGGAGATTGGACTAAATTTGAATAACTTAATAGGAGAAAAGTGAAAGAAAATGACCTGGGAACTGTATGAGGTCTGGACCGAAGATGAAGACGGTCATCAAGAATTAATTGATACAACCAAAAGCAAAAAGGAAGCAGAGGATATCGCTCAAAGAACTTTGATAGAAGGTGCTTATTTGGTTTTGGTTATGAAAGAAACCCAAGACGGTGAAATAGAAGAAATAGACCGATTGACATTGGGTTAATTTGGTGTTATAATATATACACTGTAAACAATAGGAGCAATAAATGGCTAAGTCTGCAATTAAGACTCGTGTTTCCAAAAAACACGTAGCAGAACATCGATCAAATTCTAAACGAGATCTTAGTCCAAAATGGGATGGACATGAAACGATGTCCACCGACGATTTTTATATGCACTTTCGTCGTTCTATGAATTACTATCGAGTAGAGTTCAGTGGACGCGATCTCAAACCGAAAGTCATTAATTGGATGGGTGCTAACGGTTATACCAAAGACCAAATCAAAGCATTTAAAGATACCAAAGACTTTCGCTGTAATGGAACTATGGGCGCGATCGCAGCTAATCTTTTGCGTGGAATGCCTGTCGTTCGTAAAGATTTTAACGAAGGTCGTAGCACTGAAAAATGGCTTCGTGAATCAATTGACAAAATTATATTAGAAGGCAAAGACGATTACGAGCCCGAAGTAGTTGAAGATAAAGCTGCCGTTCCTGTAATGTCGATCCAGGATCGAGTCCGTGAAGCCACCTTTGCAATGACTGAAGAACTAGAAGAAACTATTGAGTCATTCAGCCAAGATCCGGAAGCATTTGATCCTAAATCGTTCAAAGTTCTTAATCTCCTGCGAGGGAAACAGACCAAAGCTGCTCACGCTCGTATTATCAAAGATTACTACCAACGACAATATAATGAATATATTGAGCTACAAGAAGGTAAATGCGAACAGCTCAAAGAAGCTTATCGTCATCTAAGCAAGGCTCAGATAAAGAAAATCGTAGCGTTTTATCAAGAAATCCTCTCAGCCTGCGATATGCTGATGCAGGAAGCTAAGGTCAATCGTAAGCCTCGTGCTAAAAAGTCTAAACCTGTTGAGAAGATCGTTGAAAAACTAAAGTATCTTAAACAAGATGATAAACTTAAACTTGTTTCTATCAATCCAACTGATATCGTAGGCTGTAAAGAATTATGGGTTTTTAATATTAAAACACGTAAATTAGGTAGATATTCTGCATCAGAGTTTGGAGAAATAAGTATTAAAGGAACATCCATCACTGGCTTTGATGATATCCGATCTGTACAAAAGACTTTGCGTAAACCGGAAGATCAGTTAAAAGAATTTAAAAATGCCGGTAAAGTAGCATTGCGGAAGTTCTTAGAAGATATTAAAGCTGTAGATATCAAACTAAATGGACGTATTAATGAAGATACAATACTGTTAAAAACTCAGTAAATAGTAAAGTAGATCCTAAAAAGCGGGCTACGGCCCGCTTTTTTATTGGCAGATAAATATAATACTATGAGCAATAATCACATCGATCGAGCATTAGCAGCGTTAGGCGACGCTATAAAAGCGATAGAATCTAACACCGTTATAGATTATAAAGAACTTTCTAGAAAATTTCCATTGAAATCTCTAAGTGGAGATCATATAGTTGGAGGTAAAATCCAGAACTTTTCTAGTTCAGGTATTACAGATAATTCAAATAAAACACAACTTACTATTAATAATGATGGTGTTCATATTGCTACACTAACTGTAGATAAAATAGATAATCTAAGTGTAAGCGGCACTCTAAAAACAAAGATATTAGAAGTTGATGAAATCAAAGCAGATATAAAATTTGAGAAAAATGTTCCTATAGTATTCTCGGCCGATGATTTAGATGGTAAAGGTTTGCTTTGGGCTGGCAAGGGATTTACAAAACAATTTGTATTTTCATCTAACCCTGACAGATTTTTTATGTCAGAAAATTTAGAATTTGCCAAAGGCAAAAGCATCACAGTTAATAATGTTAAATTAATAGATGAAAAATCAATAGGTCCTAGTATAACCAAAAGTAATTTGCAAGAATTAGGAAGATTAAAAGGTTTAATCGTTGATGGCTCTATGGTTATAGATCAATACATAGTTTATAGCAGTGATACAAATAGATTAGGATTAGGTATAGAAGAACCTAATAGTGCTCTTAGTGTTGCTGAAGACGGTATAGAAATAGTCATAGGCACTAGAGATCATGTAAAAGGATATGTAGGTACATATGCGAGCAACGATTTTGATATCGTTACAGATAACACATCCAGATTATCTATAACTTCGGGCGGTAATATTACTTTAGGCAACCCTAAAATTGCTCCTGTAAAAGTTTCAGTTCATGGAAGACTATCAGTTAGAGTATCTACTCCGGATCCAGAAGTTGATTTACATGTGAATGGGTCTGTAAAATTCAATAACAAATTACAAACCGTAGGTAATCATTCCCCTACAGCTGGATCATACAATCCGGGAGACATAGTTTGGAATTCAGATCCAAAAATAAATCAATATGTTGGTTGGATATGTGTACAAGCTGGTAGTCCAGGAATATGGGAACCATTTGGAAAAATTGGAAATTCTTAATTATGACAGACAAAGCAAAACTAGAAACGTTGGCCAATCTTCTTAAAGAAATATTATCAGAGGGTCAAACTATAGATTCTGCAGAATTTCCTTACGTTATTATCAAAGGAGATATTGAGGGCAAGGGTATTCTATGGTCTGGACAAGGACATAACAAGCAATTTATTTTTGCAAATGACCCGGATAGATTCTTCATATCTGAAAATATTGATTTAAACAAAGGTAAATGTATATCTATCAATAACATTAAACTCATAGACGAAAAAGAATTAGGATCATCAATAACTAAAAGTAATTTACGAGAAGTTGGTAGACTTAAAGGTCTGATTGTAGACGGAGGTTTGAGCGTTAATCAATATCTTGTTTACGATGCCAATACAGATAGATTAGGTATAGGCACTGATCAACCAAAAGCATCTCTAAGTATAGTAGATCAAAATATAGAATTATTATTGGGTTCGTCTGAACCCAATGTAGCAGTAATAGGATCATATAATTTTGTAGATTTAGATCTTGTCACTGATAATACTCCTAGAATCAAAATCCAAGCAGGCGGAAATATAGTTTTAGGAAATGCATCGGCCGGTGATATAAAAGTTACGGTGCTAGGAAAACTAGGTGTAAATGTATCTAATCCCGATCCACGAAGTGCATTACATGTTAATGGTGCTATTAAATTTAATGACAAATTGCATCTAAATGGTAGAGAACCGCCTACGAGTGGTGCATTTAATGAGGGAGATATTGTTTGGAACACTGATCCGCAACCAAACAAGTTCGTTGGTTGGGTATGTACTAAATCTGGAAATCCTGGTTTGTGGAATGGATTCGGAAGAATTGAATAATGCAGCATGTGTTGGTAGTAGGAAACGGAGAAAGTAGAAAAAATCTAAATATAAAAAACTTTACTCAAGACACCATAATAGGTTGCAATGCTTTACATAGAGACATAATTGTCGACCATTTAGTATGCTGCGATAGAAGAATGGTAGCAGAAGCTTTAGAAAATCCTCAAACAAAAAATACCAAAATATATGTAAGACACCATTGGTATCATTTTTTTAGAAAAATACAGAAGAATAAAAATATCAATCATCTTCCGCAAATACCGTATCAAGGAGAATATAAAAGAGATGATCCCGAACATTGGGGTAGTGGACCTTATGCAGTTCTGCTGGCTGCAACATTAGGGTTCCCAAATATCGAAATGATAGGATTTGATTTATATTCTATAGATCATTCTGTGAATAACATATACAAAAATAGTTCTAATTATTCTAGAGAAAATTCACAACCTGTCGATCCTTGTTATTGGATATATCAAATATCGCAGATTTTTAAATATTATCCGGATTCGAAATTCATATTACGAAACCACTCGGCCTGGCAAATGCCGAAAGAATGGATAAAAAATAACGTAGAGTTTATTGCGTTATAAATATTCTAGTAGTATAATATCTACATAGAGGCCTTAAATGACGCTCACCCCTCTCTAAATACTCTGCGTGTCATCAAACTTACTCGCTTATTTGTACAGGAGGCAAGAGATGGCGAAATTCTATTCAACAAAAACTTACGGTAACGACAGAGGATTGTCCTGCTGTTTTAGGCAGTGGCGTGCCACACATAGCCATTGTTCAACCTTACATGGTTATTCGATCGGAATCAAACTGATTTTTGAGTGTGATACACTAGATGATAAAAACTGGTGTATGGACTTTGGCGGTCTCAAAGAATTCAAAGCATGGGCCGATCATATGTTCGATCATACTTTGGTCATAGCAGAAGATGATCCAATGCTGGATCGATTCAAAGCAATGAGCGGTTGGAGTTCAAACCCAGAACATGACAACAATCCAGAACGTGTACAGATAGAACCATATCGCAGATCGGGTGTCTGTGATCTACGTATTGTTCCGGGAGTGGGCTGTGAGATGTTTGCTAAGATGTGTTTTGACAAAATGGCAGAACTACTAGCATCAGGAAATATGCGTTATCCGATCAATCCCAGTGTGCGTATTAAATCTGTGGAAGTGTTTGAACATGGTGCTAACTCAGCAATATATGAAGGATAATATGTACTCATAAATAATTCTATGCGTACATTTAATATCAATCAAATTAAGGTCAGCAATGAGAATAAATTTTTTCTCATTGCTGGTCCATGTCAAATAGAATCTCTAGATCATGCTCACGAAACTGCTGGTCAAATAAAAGAAATCTGCGATATACTAGATATAGATTTAATTTACAAAAGTAGTTTTGACAAGGCAAATAGATCTAGTATCAATACTAAGAGAGGATGTGGTCTTGAAAAAGGACTTAAAATTCTATCTAGTATCAAGCAATCTATAGGGGTGCCCGTACTTACAGATATTCACGAAACATGGCAGGCCGAATTGGTTGCCAGTGCAGGTATAGATGTTTTGCAGATTCCCGCATTTCTCTGCAGACAAACAGATTTATTATTAGCGGCCGGTGCCACAGGCAAAGCGGTCAATGTTAAGAAAGGACAATTCTTAGCACCTCACGATATGAAAAATGTCGCAGAAAAAATTGCATCCACAGGCAACGAACGTGTGATGCTCTGTGAAAGAGGATATACTCATGGATACAATAATCTTGTGGTCGACATGCGTAGTCTACCTATTATGGCACGCTCTGGTTATCCCGTGGTCTTTGATGCAACACATTCTGTGCAGCAACCTGGAGGTATGGGAACAACGTCAGGTGGAGATCGCGAAATGGTGCCCTACTTGGCGAGAGCTGCTGTAGCCACAGGCTGTGTAGCCGGAATATTTATGGAAGTCCATGAAGACCCCGATTCAGCTCCCAGCGATGGACCTAATATGATTAAAATTAACAACCTTAGATCCGTTTTAGAAGATTTGGTAGCTATAGATGGAATTGTCAAAAGAAGAACGTAAGCGTCTCAAACAAGAGGCCAAAGCCGCTAAATTAAATCGTTTGGCGGAAAGGGAAACAAATCCCATTGCCGGAAACTTAACGGTACTGTGTGTTAGATTTGGTCAAAAATATGGAAGAGAATATGTAGAAAAGTTAAGGAATATGGTAGACAGACATCTTACTATTCCTTATGAATTTGTTTGCTTAACAGACGACCAGCATTCTATTTCGGGAGTTAGAAGCATACATCAAGCCAATGCCAATTATCAAAAAGGTTGGTGGCACAAGGTACATATGTTTGATCCAAAATTACCATTGTCAGGAAGAATTTTGTATTTTGATCTCGATGTAGTCATTCATAACAACATAGATAAACTTGCTTCATTTCAAATAGATCATTTTATAGGTATACATGATTTTAATAGAAAATTTCATCCCACGTGGAAGTATTTGAATAGTTCTGTGTTAGCATGGACTCATGGTACACAGAATCATATATACGATCAATTTAAAGAAAAGCCAACAGAAGCTATGCGAATGCAGGGAGATCAAGATTGGATATGGAAGCTATCTGCAAATCGAATAAAGTTTTGGCCTAGAGAATGGATTCAAAGTTATAAATGGGAAATTCGCAGTCGAGAAGAATTACATCTAATAAACGGAAAAAGACAATTCAAAGAAGTAAAAGACAAAGTAAATGTGCCTACAGATTGTTCGGTGATCGTTTTTCATGGTGAACCAAATCCTTGCGAAGTTAAGGACAAATTTGTCATTGACAATTGGTGCTAATTCTTGTATAATAAAAGTATGACTAAACGTATAGGCTTCGCTTGCAAATGGATCGACCGTCCCGATCAGGTCGATGGGATTAAATCCAAAGACGACTGTAAAAAATACAATACAGGTTCTACTACCGTAGCTTGGTTAAATAGACAGACTAAGGAAGTGGCCGTAGAAAAGCTCTGGACATTAATGGAGCAAAATATCGAATCGTGCCGCTTACTTGTAGAACGAGTAGGAGCATTAGATGAAAATCTTAGAATGGTACGACTCAGTAGCGATATTCTTCCTGTATACACTGAGCCTAATTGGAGCTGGTTTTGGAGGACTGCTGACGTCAGAGCTGAAGCAGAAAAAAGATTTAGACAAGTCGGAGGTTTGGCTCGCTCGCGTAATGTTCGGCTCAGTTTTCATCCTGGGCAGTTTTGCGTGTTGGCATCTGATAACCCTGATATTGTCAACAGAAGTATAGAGGAATTTGAATATCATGTGGACATGGCTCGCTGGATGGGATATGGTCAAACGTTTCAAGACTTTAAGATCAATGTTCACATCGCAGGCAGACAAGGCCCAATGGGAATCGTTGCTGCGCTGGCTCGCATGACTCCCGAAGCCCGCAACACATTAACCATCGAGAACGACGAAATTTCATGGGGCACTGATGCTAGTCTGGAACTGATAGAGCACTGTGCTCTGGTATTAGACATACACCATCATTGGATACACACAGGAGAATATATTGAAGCGACTGATGACCGTGTTAAAAGGATTATTGACAGTTGGCGCGGTGTGCGTCCTGTCATACATTATAGTGTTTCACGGAAAGAGCATCTTACTAATCATTCCGGATACCAACGCCCCGATCTTCGGACGCTATTAGAAAGCGGACACAAAAAAGCAAAACTCAGAGCACATTCTAATTACTACTGGAACACAGCAGTGAATGAATGGGCACTGAGTCATTGGGAATGGGCCGATATCATGGCAGAAAGTAAAGCAAAAAATCTTGCTTCGTTTGCGTTATACGAAGAAGCTAAAAGATTAGGCCTTTGATTTTGGCTTGCGACCTGTTGCTTTCTTAACAGTTTCTTTGGCCTTGGTAGCTGCTTTTTTAGCACCTGCCTTGGCTTTTTCTTTAACTGCTACAGCATCGGCAGCATCAACCTTACCGTCCTTGTTGACATCTGCGGTTTCTTGCACACCACAGACTACATTTTGGACAGCAGCCTTAACATCAGCAGAGTCTACTTTACCATCATTGTTTACATCTAGTCCTTTAGAACTACGATTATAATAAATGAAAGCACCAATTACCACTGCTGCGATTGCTAAAAGTACGATTTCCATAGGTTTTTCTCCTTGTGGTTTATTTATACGGTAAATACTGATATGCTACATTTTATAAAAAGTTTAACTGAAAACACAGATCGTAGAGAAATCTATCAGGACAAATTAAAGTTCGCTAAAACCGAATTAGAGCCTGTGATGAGCGAAGCTACCATCAAATATCATTATGATGGACTAGCAGCAAAATACTCAGAGAGATACAATAAGGGAGAAGGTGATGCAGATTTTAACTATGGTGGCGCTGTTCTACACAATCTATTTTTTAGCAATTTGGCCCCTCCCAGAGCTGCGAACAAACCCGAGGGGCTCAGTAAGACTGTAATAGATGATGTTTACCAAAGTTTTGATAAGTTTAAAGAAGCAGTGGAGAAAGAGTTCATGGCCGCTCAAGGATCCAATTGGATCTATATGGATACCTCCGGCGAACTGCACACGATACATAATCACGAATATAAAAAGACCATGAAGATTGCTCTGTTGATCGATGCTTGGGAACACTCGTGGGCCCTGGATTATCAACAGGACAAAGCCAAATACCTTAACAATATTTGGCGTATCATCAACTGGGACGTTGTTGATATCCGTTTACAAGGAGCGTAAAATGTTAGATACATTATTTTGGGTAGCAGTAGGTGCATTCGTTGGTTGGAATTTTCCGCAGCCTTTCTGGGCTAAGATCATCCAGGAAAAGATCCAAACTATGTTAAGTAAAAAATCTTAAGGAGAAATCATATGGCATACAGTGGGGCTGTTTTAGATCATTATGAAAATCCTAGAAATGTTGGATCATTTGATAAAAATGATCCTACTGTAGGAACTGGGCTCGTGGGAGCACCAGCATGCGGGGATGTTCTCAAACTGCAAATCAAAGTCAACGACGAAACGGGTATTATCGAAGATGCCAAGTTTAAGACCTATGGTTGTGGTAGTGCGATTGCAAGCAGCAGTTTGGTTACTACTTGGTTGAAAGGAAAAAGTCTCGACGAGGCAGAAGCGATTAAAAATAGTGAAATCGCTGAAGAATTAGCCTTGCCGCCGGTAAAATCCATTGCTCTATATTAGCAGAGGACGCGATAAAGGCTGCGATCGCTGATTATAAAAATAAAAAATAATTAGCTCCTAATATAGAGTGTAAAGCCAAAAATACCCCCTGTAAAAGTTTATTAGATAAATAATTATAGGGGGTAATCATGAGTAAATGTGAGATATGCGAAAAAGAGTTTGTTCCTAAAAATGAAAGGAAACCATCTCGTACCTGTTCTAAAGAGTGTAAAAATGAACTAGCTAGAAGGAATACTATAAATCAATTTAGCGATCCTGCCGCAAGAGAAATACAAAGACAAAAAAGCCTAGCTCAGAAAAAAAATCCTGAATATCAAAAAAAAGTAAAACGTGCGATGAAGGCCAGAACAGAAAGATGGGATAAACAAGGTCATCCTAGGCTAGGCATAAAACATCCAGAAACGGCTAAAGAAAAAATAGGAAAAGCAAATAAAGGAAGATTTAAAGGAAAAACCTGGGAAGAAATATATGGCAAAGACATCGCTGCTAGAAGAAGATTAGAAAATTCTCTTTCAATGTCAAAAAAGAATGAAGTACTTTTAAAAGAAAAAAGAAGCAGTTTAGAAGAAAAAATTTTACCCTATCTAAATGATTATGAAAACAATATACAAATAAGTTATTACAATGTAGATTTTCTAAATAGAGAAACCAATCATATAATAGAAATACACGGAGATTATTGGCACTGCAATCCAAAAATTTATCCGGATGATTTTGTTCATCCATATTTTAAAATGACAGCTAAAGAAAGAAGAAATTTAGATCATCAAAGAAAACAATACCTCGAATCTTTAGGATATACATTAACAATAGTATGGGAAAGTGATCTAGAAGAATTTATAGGAACACTGACATGATATCTCTAACACCATTAGCAGCTGATAAAGTAAAATCTCACCTAAAGCATAGAGGTAAAGGCTACGGAATTAAAATCGGTGTTAAAACTACCGGTTGTTCCGGACTTGCCTATACTTTAGAATACGTTGACGATCCTATGCAAGAAGATTTAAGTTTTGTCAGCGAGGGGGTACACATATTTGTAGATCCCAAAGCCATGCCCTATTTAGAAGGATTAACCATGGATTGGACCAAAAAAGGTCTCAACGAAGGATTCGATTTTATCAATCCCAACGAACGTGATCGTTGCGGGTGTGGAGAAAGTTTTAGAATTTAGATATTGGTAAATCTAAGCTAGCAGGCATATCCCATATCTTCTTGCGCTCAACTCCTTTGCGTTGGGCGAATTTTTTTGCATCGCAATTAGAACAACAATGAAAATAATTGTTGTTTAATCTCTTACTATGTATCTTTTTTAGTTCCCTTTTGAAAGTATCGTCGCAATTATCACATCTTAAAACAGCCAGTGTCTTTTTCCTTTTATAATTATGTTCAACACCAAGTTTGCTTAAACGAACATAATTTATAATTTCTATTTCTGTAGTTAAGAACATAAATGTATTTACATTAGGCTTATAAAATTTTGGGCTAAATACGTTAGCATTCGCTAATTTAGGATTAAAAACATGGCACGTAAAATTGTTGATATAGGATCCATAGGAAATGATGGTACTGGTGATAGTATCAGGGATTCGTTTAGGAAGGTAAATGATAACTTTCGTGAACTATATAGTTCACTAGGTTTAGGGGAAAATCTTACATTTGTAGGCTTAGATGACTCTCCCGACTCATATGTAGGTCAAAATGATCCGGCCACGGGAAATACACCTTTATTGACCATTAATAATACCGAATCCGGTTTAGCTTTCAAAAAATTAGTTCCAGGAAATGGTATCAGTATAGATTTCATATCGAACCCAAGTGAAATAACAATAAATTCCGATTTCGCTGAAATTTCTGCAGACGAAACACCGCAATTGGGCGGCGATTTATCGATGAGATCCGGGGGTAATCAATTTAGAATCTATGATGCTGGTACTACGATTTCTCCGCTTTTACCGATATATAGACACGAGTTAGTAAACAAATCTTATGCTGATACTAAGATAAGCAAGGCGGGTGCTAATGCTATAAATCCAGAAACCAATCAGCAAGATGCATCCTTTGGACGTATGAGCGGTCCGTTGATATTAGCTAGAGATCCGGAACCGGATGATGACATAACTTACGGTGGTTTAGTAGCCGCAACTAAAAGATACGTTGACAATGCTGCATTTGGCTCCAGCAGTAATTTATTTGTTGCATTAACTGGAGAAGATGATCGGATAGGAGTTTCAAAAGCATTACAAGGTCGTGCTTTGGCATATGCTTATAGAACATTAGAAGCAGCATTGAAACGTGCAGAAGAATTAGTAAACGAAGCGCCTGTACAAATTGGTCCATACAAAAAAGTACTGACATACAATAACGGAGCAGGGATTTGTACTTTAGATAATATTGATCCGTCCCCATCATCCGGTGCTGGTTTTAGTGGTACTATACGAATGAGTGTAGACACTGCAACTTTGAGTACGATAGGCACGAACTATTATCCTGGAGATGTCTTGACGATAGCAGGTGGATCAGGAGCTGGCCAATGTATTATCGAAGTATTATCTACTCTCACAACTCCTGGCTCAATATTAACCTACAGAATAGTCAGTACAGGTTCTTATACTTCCTTGCCCGGAGCTGTGAATGTCACTACAACTATAACCACTTCAGCGGCACCTGCCGGAGTAGGTGCGATAGGCGTAAACGCTAAATTCAATTTAACTTATAAAGTTAATTCTGTATCTATTACAAATGGCGGTTCAGGTTATTCATTAGTTTCGGTAAGGATTATAGGTGGTGGAGGCACAGGAGCATTTGGTACTGCTGTTGTAACTGGTGGGGTAATTACCAGTATTACCATAGACGACCAGGGGTCTGGATTCACAAGTTTTCCAACTCTAGATGTAAATCTTCCAAGATTTTTCATTAAGACAGAAGGATATAGAACTGACTTCACTGGAGATGTTACTACAAATACAGCCGAAGCGATCAGAGGTAGAGATCTAAGAGAAGGTCTACATCTAAGAGGTGAAACTTCAGGAGCCTTGGCACAAATATTGGCTCATTCTGGAGCGTTGGACAGCGAAGGTAGAGAAATATTTGATGTTGATATTAAATTTGGTGTATTCCAAGAAGGTGAAACGATATCATATGGAGACATCAGCAAAGACATACAGATATCGATATTAGTTGAATCTGGAGAATATTACGAAAACTATCCTCTCAAGGTGCCAACAAATTGTTCGATCGTGGGAGATGAATTCCGTAGAGTTATTTTTAGACCTAAGGTAGGAACTTCTAGTTCTCCATGGGCCTTCCAAAAATTCAGAAGAGATACTGAAATTGACGGATTGACGACCGCGACGCAGCTATATGGATATCACTACTTACAAGATTCATCGCAACCGATATACCCTAAAATAAACAATAAAGGTGCATATAAATCTGCGGCAGCACTACTAGATCTTAATCGTAGTTTTCTTCAAGAAGAAATCATAGCATGGATGGATTATAACATTTTAAATGCTGTGGCTCCATTCTCGGCTAGTTTTCAATATAATTCAACTTTATGTAGACGAGATGTAGGATTGCTAGTAGATGCATTTGTATTCGATTTAAAATATGGCAGTTATAATCGAACTATTTCTGCCGGTTTAAAGTATTACGAAAGTCAAAGTGCATTAATAGCCATAACTTCACAACTGAGTCAATATCTAGCTGTACTGACACATCTAGAAGATCTGATGCAAGATGTCATAGATAACAATGAGGTAGTAGATAACAAACAAGATGCATTCCCTCAGATAATCGATCTAGCTTATACATCCGAATTAGGATCTGACAGTGTTATCACAGCTCTTATCACAACATTGAAAGATGTTATCGACGGCTCTGGATCTGTAAATTATCCTAAAGAAAATCAAGATATGGATGTGTTCTTAGCCAATGACGCTGTAAGATGGCAAGCTATATCTGCCATAGGTCATGGTGGATTTATGGCTGTGTTAGATCCAGAAGGTCAGATACTTTCTCGTTCACCTTACTTTCAAGAATGTGCCAGCTTTTCTAGAAGCAAAGATGTGCAGGTATTTGCAGGAGGAATGTTAGTTGACGGGTTCGCAGGCAATCTTGAATTCGTTATTGATACAGTTGTAAACCCTACAAGATTAGAAGTCAGTGGTCTAGACAGATTTCCACAACTTCCTTGTTCTTTTATAGTTGCTGACAGTGTTTATAGAATTAATTATATCAGAGACTTTGTGTATAATCCTAATGGGTCTATAGCAACCTTCGTTCTAGATGAAACCACACCCTGGCCGTATCCAGTATTTGTTTATGATCCAGCAGCGTGTTTTAGAGACGTAGGTTTAATATTAGATGGTTTAGGATATGACATCGTATTTGGAACCAACTATTGGACTAGACAAAACGGTATCACATATCGATTAGCACAATCGGCGGTGGTTATTGAAGATCAGAGAGCCATCACTTTAGAGGCCATTGGATATGCACATGAATTAGTAAATGAAGAATTGACTTTGTATCCGAGCATACAAACCATAGTTAATCTCAGTGAAGCGACTATCAGCGATATCATTGATAGAGGAACAGCTTCAGCTCCGACTTTAACTTTCACTTTACCCCCAGGAGTTTCTTCTAACGTAACTAATGCATATAATCTGTTGTTGGCAAACAGAAGTTATATCGTGGCAGAAGTTCAGGGATGGGTAAATGCACAGGTAGCAGGAAATATTGCACCATGGACAACTGTCGACATTTATAATCAAAGTAAATTCCAATCCGACATAAGGTTCATAGTAGAATCTTTGATCCATGATTTAATTTATGGTGGAAACGCAGCTACTAGACATTGTTCTTTGAAATTTTACAATAATCTAACTGGAGTGGTTCAACTAGCTGCTGGATATCCGGCAAGGTACGGCAGTGCTATCGCATATGCAAATTATCTAGCACAACGGGTAATACAAAATTTAGCGCCGGCTGTGTCCTATTCGGGATTACCAAGACAGACCGGTTCCGCAGCATCGGGAGCTGAAGTTGCCATAGTAAACACGAGACTAACTGCTGTTCAAAATGCGGTTTCTGCGGGGAATTTTGTCACTGCACAAACTTTCGTGGTACTATCAGCGCCAAGCACCAGCGGATACACTGCAAATAACATAACTGCTAGAAATCTTATACAATCGGCAAAGTCGGACATTCAGCAAGCGGTAGTAGATTATGTTGACGAAAACGGAAACAAATATGAGATTCTGTTTCCAGGTAATCGATCAATGTTGGCCAACGATCATACCCAAATCAACGATATGGGATATGGTGCTATAGCTACGAATGGTGGTTTGATAGAATTAGTATCTGTTTACACTTATTATTGCTACACATCTTATTATTCTGTAAACGGTGGACAGATTAGATCTATCAGTGGTTCTAGTGCGCACGGAATTTGGGCGTTAGTTGCTGAAGGAGCTGATCCATTAGAAGTTCCTACACCTACAACTCTATACGAAAATCTTGCACAGGCTTGTACTTGTTATTTTCCTAGTCCCGCATATGCAAATATTGTAGGCGGATTAGCAATTTATGTAACAAACTACGAATATGAACCATTAGGAGGTTCCGAATTAGAAATACAACACGGAACAGAAATGTACAGATATCCTGTAACATCTATTTCGACACAGGACTTGCCAGCAGGTGTAGCTAGATTAAATCTTACATCCGGTGTAGGAGGAGCTGAAGGGTTAGCAGCTATTGTTTCAGATGGCACTAAGATGACTCTAAGGATGCTAAGTCAAGTATTGTTAACTGGAGGTTTAGAAAACGTAGCGGTAAGACCGTCAACTGGATTGAAACTGCGAGAAACCAATGAGACTGTTTATCGTGTTTTACAGTTTACTACAGCTGAAGACGAAAATGGTCCTTATGAATTGCTATTCAATACAGCCACTCCTACGATAATACAAGTATTGGCTACGATTACTACTATAGCCACAAACGTGTGTACAACCAGTGGAAATCATAAATTAAGGACTGGAGATATTTTTATACCGCAAACAACTTCCAACGGATTAACCGCTGGTACAGTATATTATATCACTGATGTACCGGAATATAATCAATTTACATTATCTCTAAGTCCCGGTGGAAGCACCGAAGTATTAGTCAATGGAACTGGTTTATCTATTAAAGGAGTCAAAACACATAGACTGTTAGAAAATTATACCATACAGTTATCTTCCACAGGCACACTACCTTTACCTTTGATAGCCGGTGATACGTATTATGTCATTGCAAATGATCTTACAGAAACAGAATTTTCTGTCTCTGCACAAAAACAAGGCAATGCAATTTCAATTACCACTTCAGGTAGTGGTATACAGAGATATAACATAGATGGTTTAACTCTCACAGTACTAAGAGAAAACTATAATTATATCGACTTAACAATTAACACTCCCGGTGAATATGTAACTACCGGAACTGTTGTGACAATCAGTGTTGCATCTCCGGCAGAAGTAACATGGAACAGTCATGGATTTTCTGGCGGTGAAGTAATAAAATTTACAACTACCGGTACATTGCCTACTGGTTTATCGACCACAAACAGATATTTTGTTTTAGCAGCTGGTATTACTCTAAACACTTTTAGAGTAAGTTTGGCTCCTTCAGGCACAGCGGTAGACACTACCCTAGCAGGTAGTGGCACCCACAGTGCAGGATTAGTTACTGGTAGAGTAGGAGATACTACTTTTGCAGTGGTAGCTGTAGGATCTGTAGAAATTCCTAGAGTCGCTGGATCAAGGATAGTATTCTTAGGTGAAGAATATGTTATCGCCAATTATGCTCCGGAATCAGTCACTAATGAACCTTTTGCTAGAGTGACTTTAGATAGACCCTTAGTTAATGCTATAAATGCATTTTCTTCTGCCTATACAATAAAATCGGCGGTGCCAATAAGGACAGCAGGATCTCTAGGAACACTGACTATTAGAATTGCGCTGACTAGATGTACTTCTCATGATTTGCTTGAAATAGGTACAGGCTCGTATGCAGATACAAACTATCCTAAAGAAATTTACGGTCCGTCTGTTAATCCTATCAATGAGGACGGTGAAGTTGATGAAAGAGATGTAGGTCGAGTATTCTATGTTACTACGGATCAATATGGAAACTTTTCAGTAGGTCCATACTTTAGAGTTGATCAAGGTACTGGAACTGTTACGTTCAGTGCTTCTATCGCTCTTTCAAATCTAGATGGTCTTGGATTCAAAATCGGTGTTCCGATTAAAGAATTTTCAACTGATTCGGGCATGGTTGACAACGCCACTGATACAGTACCTACAGAAAATGCCACAAGAATTTACATTGAACGTCGTCTAGGTATTACTCACGACGGTGCGATAGTTCCATCAGGACAATTAATTCCTACAGTTACTGGCGGATATATGTCCCTAGATGGTCAATTAGCTATGAAATCTAATATGAATCTAGGTTCATATAGAATTATTAATGTAGCTGATCCAATAAATCCTACAGATGTAGCAAACTTAAGAAGTATTAAAGTAAGTAATTTGCAAGGATTTTCACTGAGTAATGTCGATGCTGGTGATATTTTAGTATTCACTGGAGACGGCGACGGACTTGTGAATGCATCTGTGACTGGTGATATCAGTTTTAATTTAACCACAGGTATAGATTCTGCATTAAATCAAGTTGATGTTCAAATAGTTGCAAACTCTATAGTCAATGCTGATATTAATTCTTCAGCAGCCATAGCTCAAAGTAAATTAGCTATGAGCGCGGCAACTACTAGAGCGAATGCCTCAGGCATCAGCCAAGCAGACCTAGGACTTGCTAGTTTTAACAATACGGATTTTGACATAACAAGTGGATGGGTTAGCCTTAAAGGTAATTCGGTGGTATTAGGTGATCTAGCACAGATAGGCACTAAAAAAGTGTTAGGTAATTCAACTTTAGCTACCGCTAATGTGGCTGAAGTAGATTTTAGCACAGTGGTCGCCGACGGAGGTGCGATCAAGAAATCACAATACAGCAGTGTAGGATTCTTAAGAAGAACATCTGGCGTAAGTTTTGTCAGCGATGCTGATTACGCTATGGTTGCAGCATCTGCAGGATCATCAGGCACAGTAGGCGCTTCCGAAATTATAGTCAGAGACGGCAACGGTGATTTTGGCGGCCGGACAGCCGATCTACAGTCCATAAAAATAGACACTAATCTTGCCATAGATACTGCAACCATTGCGGCAGGCGGATATGTAAGATATTATGGATGGGGGTCAGCTGGAGGTATATTGATCCAAGACAGTACCTTAGCTGCAGAAAAACTAACCGGTTATTGGAATGATCTACACCAGTTTAAAACTCAGAACGGTGTTTCGGACGCTCCTATAACCTGCTCTAGTATTCAAACTCTAACGTTGACTACCGGTGCCAGTACTACTAGCGGAAATATTACCGGTCGTTGGACATTAACAGGAACTTCTCCTAACGAATCTAGATTGCAGGCTACTTATTCAGCTGACTTGGCTGAAAATTATGAAGGTGATAAAGAGTATGAAGTAGGTACCGTTTTGGTATTCGGCGGCGAGAAAGAAGTTACAACTTCAAGTGCAAAAGGCGATACCAGAGTAGCAGGAGTGGTATCAAATACAGCAGCATTTACAATGTATGAAGCCTGTCCTGGATTGAAAAATCTAGTCGCTTTGCAGGGACGTGTACCATGTAAGGTAGTTGGAAAAATTACCAAAGGCGACATATTAATTACATCAGGAATACCAGGAGTAGCTGTAGCTGCTACAGGAGATGTTAAGGTCGGATCAGTAGTAGGCAAAGCCTTGAAAGATTATGATTCAGATCATATCGGTATGATAGAAATAGCAGTGGGGAGAACATAAATGGGATTCAACAATAATATTACTCCGGGAGCACCTCCATTATTATGGAGTAATATCTACGATGCATTTACACAGATAAATGAAAATTTTGATATACTAGTAGCAACAATAGGTGCTGGCTCAGGTCTGACACCATTAAATTTTGAAACACTCGATACTAATGTATCTCCTTCGACCGATAATCTTTACAGTCTAGGCACAGGAACATTTAGATGGAAGAACATAAGAACTGCACCCTTTATAGCAGGAGGTACTGATCAAGACAATGGATTATGGGCAGGATCTGCACAGATAAAAGGCATAGGAACCATAATCGATATCCCAGCGGGATCGACCGTCGACGGTTCTTTGATAATTGATCCTGATAAGACTTTTTTCAAGACTATAGATGTTGATAATAATTTAAGTCTAGTAGCAACGACTTTTGGTGATACGCTAAATCTATTATCCGGAGCGGGAATAAATTTAAATGTGAATTCCGCCAGTGATTCTATCTCTATAGAAAACGATGGAATTATATCTATTACTAATGGCTTAGGCATCACAGTGGCAACAGCCGCAGGAATATCAACTATAACTAATGCCGGTGTAAGAAGTATCTTTAATAGCACAGCTTTACCTGCAGGAAGATCATTGGGTGCAGGTATTAACATTAATGCTGGTTCGGGAGACAATCTAAGAATAACTAATGCTGGCATAATCAGTATTACTAATGGTGTTGGTATTACAGTGTCAACTGATGCTGCTACAGGCGAAGCAACTATTACTAATTCAGCTCCAGCGGTAAATGCATTTGCACAAATAGAGGTAAACGGTGATTCTTCAAATAGATTGGTTGCTGATGCTGTCAGCGACATACTTAATATTACCAGCGGATTAGGTATTACATTATCGAAAACTGTAGGAACAGATACATTAGATATATCAGTGAATCCAATATTTGATTTGAAAGGTTCTGTATTTGGAGATGATTCAAGTATATTAGTCGATGCAGTCAGTAATATCATCAATGGTAATGTGAGAGCAACTACACTAAGAACTGAAGATGTTAAAATCATTTTAGGACAGGGAGCCAACGCTGGAAATTATGGAGTGGGCATTGGTTATGATTCTGGTAAAACTAATCAAGGCGACGGTGCAGTGGCTGTGGGTTTGGAAGCTGGCAACAGCAATCAAGGAAATTACGCAGTCGCCGTAGGAAGAGATAGCGGTTATCAAAACCAGGCAACACAGGCGGTAGCCATAGGATTTGAAGCAGGTTTGAGCAGTCAGGGTTCAAATGCCATAGCCATAGGATATCGTGCAGGTTATAGTAATCAAACTAATGGTAGTATTGTGTTAAATGCCAGTGGTGCTGCACAAAATGCTGCTGCCTCTGGATTCTACGTTAATCCTATCCGTTCAACTACGTCGTCAGCAAGACCGATAGTTTATGATTCAACAACTAAAGAATTATTTTACACATCAACGTTGGAGTTTATCAACAGCACTATTTCAACTACTGATTCTAGTGGACTTATTATAGATGTGCAGACAACATTCAACACAGATGTCAGCATAGAAAATGATCTAGATGTTGTACAAAGATTAAGAGTACAAGGTAGTAGGGTCATTAATTTAAATGAACTGAAATCAGTAGTTGCGGAGAGTTCAAGTTTTTCAGACTTCCAAACAAGAATAGCAGCATTGGTATAATTGGAGCGACTAAATGACTAAACAGGTAATTAACGTAGGCACAACAGCAAATGATAAAAAAGGCGACAGCCTACGTGCTGCGTTCCAAAAAGTAAATGCTAACTTTACAGAACTGTACACCGCATTAGGTCTAGACAGTGGTGGATTGAATCTAGGTGCTTTTGAATTTACAGGTAGTATTATGAGTACTACTGACAGTACTCCTATCGTTATAGATCAGGCAACAACAATTACTAGTGATTTAACGGTCAGCGGTGATGTCCTCCCTAGTACAGCCAACGGTGGAGATCTAGGATCTTCGGCTCGACCCTGGCGTAGTCTTTATGTCAGCAACAACACTATTTTTATCGGTGGTAATGCTCTCAGCATAGACAGTAATGGTGATCTCACATTAAACAACAATCGCATCGTTCAGGAGAACGGTGAATTTCTAGTATTAGACAATCTCACAGATGTCAGTGCTAATTCACCTTCAGTGGGTGATGTGCTGGCGTGGAACGGTGGCTCTTGGGTCAATGCTGATCAGGCTACTGTGCCAACACTGACTAGTCAACTTACCAACGATTCAGGATTCATCACAGCAGCAAGTATTCCTACTGATTTCAAAGGATCAGTATTCGCCGACGACAGTACGTTGATGATAGATGCAGTAGATAATAAGATTTATGCCACAGGACTCACAGTGGCAGTAGGAAATTTTGTCAATGTCAACAGCAACAATGTGGATGTAGAAAACATAAATGGTCTTGCTTCGCAGATCAATTTTACTGTTGGAGGTTACAACAATCTAGTTATTGAAAATAATCTTGTGACAATACAAAATGTATCCTTGTCAGTGGCAGGTGATATAACATTAGGTGGTGCTATCCGTAGCGAAGGTGCTATCAACATAGACATCAATCTTACAGATTCTACCCTGCGTAGATGGACATTTAGTGAGGATGGTGATCTCACATTACCCAACAATCAAAAAATAGACGCTACGTCAGCAACTGTGCTGTCAGTGGGGTCTAGCAATGCCAGTGTGTATTTGGATTCAACCAACCGTGTGGCCAAGATCATAGCCAAGAAACATTTCAACAGAAGTTTTGGCCAAGATGGAGTCACATTGACTTACACCAGTGCCACTGTGACTGCGGCGTTTGCGACCAATCAAGGTTTGTATTTCAAACAACTGTTGTCCAGGCTCACAGACTACTTTGTTGGAAACACGGAGTTTGTCTATGACTACAGCAATGTGACTCTCACAATCAACCCCGACGGAGAAAACCTTGCGTCCACTGTGACCAATGTGGTTTCTGACGGAAGCGATCCGCCAACATACACCATCACACTGGCCACAGCACACGAAGAACCCATCATAATAAATTACATAGTATTTGACTACGACTACAACAACACCATAGGTTTGGATGTGGACAATGATTTCTTTGGAATAGCCACAGACAATGACGATTTAGATTTAAGGTCCGGCAGAGACATAGATCTTATGGCGGCAGATGACATCCGTGTTCAGGCTGGTAGTTTTATGTCCATAGAACTGGTTAAAAACGATAATCAAGGCAACACCGATGGCATTGAGATCACAACCACCTCCGCTGCTGGTTATAAAAATTGGAAATTTCAATTTGATGGTGATCTCGCATTCCCAGATGCCACTGTGCAGACCACAGCATTCACTGGCACTGCCAACATCGCAAGAAACATAGAATCAGAAAATGATGTTAGTATCAAAGTCAATCTCACAGATTCTACACAGCGTATTTGGAGTTTTGGTGAGG